>Ga0129307_1000162_pt1 | contig 115246 bp, 161 predicted proteins | sample P1105metagenome_FD_94437 | JGI IMG/M metagenome (GOLD analysis project Ga0129307, IMG submission 94437) | Capybara group fecal microbial communities from Wisconsin, USA - P1105 metagenome | ecosystem: Host-associated > Mammals > Digestive system > Large intestine > Fecal | place: USA... | reverse complement strand
ACTACTACAACCGGTCGAACACGTTCCTGCCGCAGAGCAAGAGGAGCATGTTCCGCTACATCCGCTGCCGCAGTTGATACCACAGGTGTTTGAACAGGAACCTTTGCAGGTACTACTACAACCTCCGTAGCAGGTGTTCTGACATCCGGTTGTGCAGGAATCTGCGCATCGAGAACACGCCAATCTCACTCACCTCCTATACGTTGCATAAGAACGACCACTCTTTTTCTCCGATGAGCGCTATGGCGTCATTCTCTGGTAAGAATAATTCAATTTTGTGGTCTGCTCCTTTTTTCTTCGCTTCTTTTTTGAAATAGTACCAGCTTCCAAGTGCTCTCGCTTTGTGCATTACACAAATAAACGTTGCGCGCTTGTTGACCGTTCCGTACTTTTGATAATTGTATCCCGAACACCATGCACAACCGCTTGCGATCGGGCAATCAATACAACTCTGCTCGGATTGGCTTTGTCTGGTTACGCGGGAAAATGCCTCTTTGATTTTCTTGGTTTTCGCCGTTTTGTACGCGCCGTCATGAATGTTCCCGATAATCAACGGCTTCCGATCTTTCCCAATGGAAGACTCCATATATCGGATACATGGATAGAAGTCTCCTTTATAATCAACTGCAATCATAGATCCGACGCCACCGCACCAGTTACTCGTATCCTCATCCGTCAGCGGAGAAAAATCATTCTCGCCAAACAGAGAGACATAGCAGGAATCCTCCAAGTCATTATCAAGGATGTAGTCACCAATCTGCTTCATCTCTTGGTAAAGTGTCCTCGCGTGGACGGGCTCCCATCCTTCCTCGAAAACACAGTTTGCATGGATATATCTGTATCCGAGGTTCAGCATGTGAATAATCGCACGCGAAGTCTCGTCAATATTCTCTGGACAAAGAGTAATCTTTGTCGAGTCGTTACCAAAGCGGTTCTTCTGATCCAAAGACGCTTTGATTGCGAGATCGTAGCTGCCATGACCATTGCAGAACACCCTGCACTTATCATGCAGCTCCTTATGCCCGTCTACAGTCACACCCATAGAAATCAGATCGCCATATTTCGCCAACAGACTTTGAACCTTGTCGTCGAAATAAGCAACGCCGTTTGTGCTGAAGCTGTATCTGTGTTTGAACAACCATGGGCTATCACGCAAAACAAGCTGTTCCTCAAAATAATCAATAATCTGCGTGACCAAATCAATGTTCAACAGCGGTTCTCCACCAATGAAATCAACAATGATGCCAGAAACGAAATCGTAGGAAAATATGGAATCGTGGTCGTTCGCGGAGTCGAAAGCATAGTCGATCGCAGCCTTCGCAACATCCCATGTCATCATTTCATGCCCCTTGTTGGTCTGGTAGCAATAGGTACAGCACAGCGAGCAGTCTGTCGTGACCTGAAATGTGAATGTCAAAACAGATTTCGGCTCACCAGACGGCGATTCCTCTGGGAAAATCCTCATGATCTCCTCGGCGAAATCGCCTCTATCTTTAAGCATCCGCCACCTCGAATGTCATAACGCCGGTGTTGAAGTCAACAGTCCAGGACTTCGCTGTTTCCGCATACTCAGACGGTTTATACTTGGCTTCGAGCCGACTTTTGACCTTATCGTATTCCTTGAAGCATTTGTCGTATTCCGACAGGTATCTGTCAATAACCAAATCAGCCTCTTTGGGATTTGTCGCTCCAGTGATGAGTCTTTGTATAAGGTGCGCTCTTGCTTCCACCATGTAGTGAAGCCGCTCAAGCTCGTTACAGTCATCCTTTGCCAATTCAACAGGATAGTTCATTTTTGTTTTCCTTTCTATTTCAAAAAGTTATCCAAATGTCGCCGTATTCCCGCCAATCTCCACTGTATCGCCGGAGCTGTTTTTGTAATAAGCACCGGACGGAGTGAGGTAGAGGTCGATATTGCTCCCGGAGTGCATTCTCACACCAGCAGTTGTGACAATGACATAATTGCCAACGGTGTCATGCTCTATCTCAGCAATATTGACAGTTGACATTGCGATGCCGTTTGTTTTTTCGGTAGAAGAGATCGCTCCATGCGCACGACCGATATAGCCAAATTCGGTTCCGTTGCTGTCATACACATGGAACTTACCGCCTTTGACAGAAATTTCGTCTCCGACTATCTCAGGGGAATAGATTGTCTTTCCGCTGATAAACGTTCCACCGCTGTATGTTCCGTTTGCAATCTTTTTCGCAAGCTGTTCAGCGTATGCAGCGTCACTGGCGGCGCTGTTCGCCGCATCCTGTGCGCTGGCAATAGCATTGGTTACAGCAGATTTCCCTGTTACATTGCTCCACGAAATAGTGGCGTTCTCCCCCATTGCGACATTGCTCCCGACAACCAAATTGCTGATGGTGACAACATTCGCGTCAATGGTTCCCGCCGTGATCTTATCGGCTGTCAGGCTTTCTATATAATCTCCAGTGATGGCGTTCTTCGCCGCGTTCAGGATACTCGTGAAGGTTTCGCCGCTCTTCAACTGGAAATCGCTTGCCTTTACGACACCATTAAACACGCCGCTCGTCGCAATCACCTTGCCACGAAAATAGGCGCTTCCATCGCGTGCATCCAGATAGAAGTTCGCGTTTTTCGGCATCCCATCGCTGTCCAACTCGACATCTCCGTTCGAGTCGATAAACGCAGGAATCACCGTAGTACCGCTCGTCGTAAACAGGTTCCCCGTTCCGGCTGCAAGTCCGTAATCAGGGTGAATTACGAGTTCACCTCCGTGATCGCTCTGCATGACATACGGAGCGTTGTAGAGCCATGCGCCAGTCGCATCCACCTTGAACATCATCGTACCGTCGTCCTTGGTGTTCTCAAGGATCAGATTGTGCCCGACGTAGAGCTTACCCGCAATCACCTCGGCATTAACGCCGAATTGCACGCCGGTTTCCGGACTGGCAAAGCGGCCAATGGCAACCTTTGCCGTCTGGAAGTTATCATCTGACATAGCGATCATATCGTTGATCATGCGCACCTGAACATCAGACTCTCCGCCAATATGAATGCCGGCACCGTCGATTAAAACGCTCTGGTTGTTCGCCGCGCGAATTGAGTTGACCGCAGCATTGATCTGGCTCTCCATAAAACGCGACACCTGCGTGCTTTTGCTCGCTGCGCGGTTATAAATGTACTTATTCGCGTCAAAGCTGCGGCTGGAAGCACCATATTGTTTAAGCTCACTCATTGGTCTTCTCACTTGGTCAATGCTTTGGAACCGATTAGAAAAGATCAGCGCAAATTCCTCCGGATGCTCAAAATCCAAAGATATGCCGATGATATTTGCCGTAACTACGCCGTCGCTGCCGAGATTCAGATGGACTCCTCTGCCAAGCCTCAGCTCATCCTTAAACGGTTCAAATTCTTTTTGAAACAAGAAGTTCGCACTGCTGATCGAAAACTCGTAGACCGGCCACGCCTTTTCCTCCAGAACACCCGCGCCGAAATCGTACAGCTCGCGCGCAACGGAATACTTCTGATAATCGTTGACATTTACTGTGAAAAAAGCCTTGCTCTCTTCAACAGAAAGCTCAATACACTCTCCTTGATAGGTCGTCACACCATCCACGGTAACGGCTGAAATATCACTGGAAATCTGTGTATATCTGCCGGACACAGTAAGCGTTCCGCTTTGGTAGTCGTTCTCACCATGCGTTGTCGCACCGAGATACAGCGTCAGAACATAGGTGTGTGCGTCGGCGTCTTCCTCCATCGTGCCACGCACGATGTCCGCCGTGATGCCCGCTTCTACCACCCGCAGGCGTCCGCCGCTAAACACATATATTCCCGTTTCCGCTTCGTCGATCCTCTCAATTTTGGATTGCTCGATCTGAACGACTCCGGAAATCGTGCTCAGCTCGCCGGAAGCGGACGCTTCCACATCGGACGCAACAAAAGTCTCCTCGGAGACCTCGCTTTCGATCAAATAGTGGTTGAGCACTGTCTGCTCGTTCTCTGAAAAGAACGTAGTGAATCCAAGCTCATCGTGAACGCTCTGTATGTCTGTCGTATCTTCGTCGATCTCGTCCTGAAGCGTCTTAATTTCGGCTTCTTTATCTCGGATGTCTTTTTTCTTTTCGGTGATTTCATCGTTTTTTGCGTCCAGTACCTCTTGCTGGTCGTCTCGTCCCGCTTTTGTATCCTCCAGCGAATATGCTTGGATAATAGCGCTCTGCGCCGCCAACAGCGCATCCATATCACCATTCAACTCGGTCAGTTCCGCTTCAGCAGAGAGCTTTTGCGCTATTTTGGACGCGCGCGCAGCCACAAGCCTCGTATAATACGTCTGCTTCAGAAGAATGCCGGCTTCCCACTCCTTCACGCGATCTGCAAGAGTTTTCTCTGCGCCGTCCAGCCGCACGTCCAATTCTCCGTTGGAGATAAAGTAGTCCAAATTGATCAGATAATCCGCGCCGGTAGGATTCACGTCCCAGATACTCAAATCGTCAGCGCCGTAGACGCGCAGCTTGGTTGCCAGCTCGTCCGTCTGCTCCTCAACGTCCACCGTATCCACAAGATTCTGGTGGCTCAGATAGATTGGAAGCGTACCGCCGCTCTTGCTTGCATCGTAGACGTTGATCATCTTGTCGTAGACGTCAAACACCACAACGCACTGATATTTCTCTGCCGCGTTACTGTAGCAGAACGTCAGCGGGTCGCTGTCATACTGGTCGAAAGTACGGTAGCAGCCAATCAGCCTCGGATCGACATAGCCGGGATGCCATGTTCTGTCTGTTTCTAGGATGCGTCCCAAAACCGTATCATCCGGATCGTCCGGATTCCAGAAATTGTAGGTTCCCTCCTCCAAAAACAGGCGTTTCTTTTCAAACAACTTTTCCAGCGAATAACCATGCACGGTCTTTGTCTCCATCAAACCGTTGCCGCTTTTCTTCGGAGTTGCCAAAATATAGATACCAAGGTCGTCCGTGTAAACAACCTTGTAACCAGTAATCGCCTGATAGAGCGGGTTGATTTTCCCGTTTTGCAGATAGGGAACCTCAAACTCCATTTCGCTGATGTCCGCATATCGAATGTCAAACTTCAGATTGTGGACGTATGGAATTGCGCCGAGCGTTTTCCCTGCCATCGTTTTCAGGCGCAGAACGGGCTGCCTGATCTCCCCGCTTTTCAGCTTAGAATAATCGAGATACATGCCATCCCCTCCTCACGCGCCAACGTTATACAAGAAACGTCCGCTCAGCTTTACTATGCCGTCTCCCGTGATTGTCAATCTGTTGTCACCCGCCACAAACGACGGAAACACATAGTTGAAGCACTCGTAGATATCTGTGACATCTTCTGCGGCCACCACCTCATTCTCGCTGTCAACGACAAAAGAAATGCCGCCGCTCGGCAAATCGTAAAATCGGACAGTCTCGCCCGTTGTATGATTGGTGATGGTCAGCTCTGTGCAGCCCTGCGCAAGCGAAACCTCGATTATAGGCTTCAAAGGTACTCGGCTGCTGCCGTCATTGTAGAACAGAACAGCGGTCTCTTCGTGGATGACATACGTTTTCTCAAACGGATAGCTGTACCCATAAGGGCAGTCACACACGATTTTTGCCTCAAATGCCATCGGCATCCATTTCATGCTGATTGGCGTCAGGCTCTCGACCAGACAGCGGAACTGAATGTGTTCCAAGTCTGGCTGGTCAATACTCAGCCATTGATATTCCTGATAGCCGGTGAGCCATTTGGAGATCTCCTGCAGCTCATATCGGTCGAGAACCCTGTCCGCTCCGAAGATGAGCGTGAACGTCAGCGGCTCGTCGTGATAGCGCACGCCATAATGGATTGGCGTCACACGGTTTGCAATTCTCGTCTCAACGATGTTGGCGACGTTGCCGAAGCTGTGGTCGCCGTGCTTCTTGTTTCCAATGTCAGCAACATACATTCCGTACATACTCGCAGACACACCGGCAAATGTAAAGTCATAAGCCCGATACATTCCTTTCTCACCTCCCGCAATATGCGGATGCGTCGTTTGACGCATCCGCTATTTTTCATCGGTTCTACATACGGAAACCAAGCCAACGCGCGATTTCCTTCTTCATACCTTCGGTAAGCATCACATGCTGCTGAACCGTACTTTTATCCGCACCGCTGATATGCGTATCGCCAAACACGATGCTCACAGGCCGGCTGCTCTCGTTGCTCGTCACGTTATTCACCGTCTTGCCGATGCCAAGCGCTGCAAGATCTTGCGCAAGCAGCCGACCGTCCATCGGTCGGCTCGCAATGGACTCCCCCAGCTTCTTGAGCATATCAAAGTGCCGGATCATCCGATCTACCATTTCACGCGATAAGACCATCTCGCCCTTTTGGAGCTTTGCGAACAGCTCGTCCTGCTTAAGCGAAGCGTCACCGCCAACGATTCCGCCGCTGTGATAGACGTCGTAGAGCCTCTTCCCGTTTTTGAGATACCACACACCGTCGTCTCCGATGTCTGCGATTACGCCGCATTCCGGAAGCTCCTCTTTAGCGATACGCTTGTTTTCAGCAGCCAAATCAGCCTTGCGCTTATCGCTCGCGCTGTGCCACGCCGCGCTGTTCGCTTTCATCTGCTCGACCCATGCCGTCGCCATCGCTTCATTGCCAGAAGTGCTCGTCCTGCCGACAGCAGTATTAACGCCAGTGGCGGTATTTCCTCTGTTTCCGCCGCTCGTTGCGGCAATGTCCGCGTCAATGCTTCCCAGCGCGCTTACATAGCTTCCGTATCGCTCTGCTGCCTCATACGCTTTGTCCCATGCGGACGCGATATCGCTGTTGAGGTCGCTGCCGTACTCAGTGTTCCAGTCGATCAGCTCACCATAGAGCTTGTCCCAACGGCTTTCAATATAGCTAATTGCCATATCGTAGAGCTTCTGTTGAGAAGAAATACTATTTCGTAGCGTCTTGATCTCGTCATCCTTCTCCGCCTCAAAAGCTGCCTGCTGTTTGTCAAGCGCTTTCTCGGCTACTTCGATAGCGTGCTCGTTCTGCTCGTCCGCAAGATCCTCGCTCAGCTCGGCAAGCTCTTCTTGGAGCTTCGCGCGCTTCGCAGCCGCGCTTCGGTCTCCTGATTCCGCCGCCGTTGTCAAAGAGGCGATCTCCTTTTGGAGCTTCGCCATCTCCTTGAGCTTGGACGCAACCGATTTCTGATAATCGTTCTGATTCTTGGTATTGCGCAGCATTTCTTTCTGCGCGTCAATCAAATCGCCGTAGGCGCTTTTCTGCTCCTCAAGCGCGTCGATCTGATCCTCGATCCGCTGCCTGAGCATATCCATCGTGTACCGAAGGATACTGTCCAACCCGTCCTTCATCTCATTGAGCGAGTCGGCAAACGCTCCGGCGCTCTTTCCGATTCCGGCAACCGCAGCGTCCGCAAGCGAGCGAATCGCATTGATGTTGTGCATCGCCGCCGCAAACTGATCATCCGACAAATCGAGCAGTTTAAGGTTGGCGTACACCAAATCCCATGTCGCATCGGTCGCATCCTGCGTCGCATACAGCAGCTCGTTCAGATTTTCAATAGAACCCTTTTCCAGCGCCAGTCTCAGCCGATCCACATAGGTGAGCGCCTGTTCCAGCGCAAGCTGTTCCGTCTTTGCCGCAATCACAGCCTGAATACGCTCTTCGTTGATGACAAGAAGACCGTTTTCATCGTAAAGATACGCCATATACTGCGTGCCAAGCTGCAAAATGGATTGATAGGTGTCAATGGTCAAATAGCCGTCGTTTGCCGCAAACTCATCTGCCGCCGCGTGCAGCGTGTCATAGACGTTTTGGATTTCATCCACCGCGTCGTGCGCGTTTTCCGTGATCTGTTTAAGATCGTCGATGATGCTCTGTTTCGACGCATGAATGGCGTCGCGTCTCTCCCACCACGTCTCCGAACCTTCCTTGTTGGCGTCGTTGAACTTGGTGATGTTGTCGATGATGCCCTCGGTGTCCTTGATGAGTCCGTTGGTCGCTTCTTGGGCGTTGTCGTACTGACCGAGAATATTGACGGACATGTCAGCCATCGTCTCGTACTTGTTGAGATCCGTCGTGGCAAGATCGTTGAGATGTTCAAGGTTATTGATGAAGAGGTCGTTGGTCTCTGCGTCATAGATGACGTCAAAGCCAAGATTTTGCAGCTTCTCGACCCCTTCTCGAATCGCTTTGCGGCGCTCTTCGTTGAGATCGTGCAACGCCGTCTGCTCGTTCTCGTAGGTGTCCACGAGAGATTTGTGAATCTTGACCTGATCCCACAGACCTTCCGTGCGCCCAAGCTCGCCGTTCAGCCTCTCCGCTTCCTCCTGCGCATCTGCAAGCCGCTTGACCGCATCGCGGAAGCGGTCGATCTCGGCGAAATACTTTTCCGTTTCCTTCTTGGAAGAATCGCTTCCGGAGCCGCTGCCGGAACCGTTGGCCTTCGGCACAACGACCTTGATTTCTGGCAACTCCACCTTCAAATCGTCAGTGAAGCCCTCCAGAAGCCGCCTCTTTGCATCTGCCATATATGCGCCATAACGAGCGGACGTCTTATCTGTCTCAGACGCCTCAACACGCTGCATCTGCGCAAGGATCTCCATCCGCTTTCCGGCAATGCCAGCGGCATTTGCCATCTGAATGAGCGTAGCGATTGTGCTTGCGTTCGCAGTTGCAAAATCGGTTGTGGCGATTTTCGCCTCAATCTGCTTTTTGCGCAATGCTTCAATCGCGGTAATGTCCGCATTGGTCACGCCGATCTCGCGCAGCTTCTCTTCGACAACGCTCCACTCGGCGTCCGCCAAGCCCAGCGCCGCGACCTTCGCTTCCAACCGCACGATCCGCAGGCGGGATTCCACAACTTCATCCGCGTTCGTCACGCCAATCTTTTCGAGCATCGCCTTCACAAGATCGGCATTGCCCTCGCGCAGCATGTCAAGCGCCGTCGTCGAGTTCATAAACTCGCTTGCCAGCGCGTCAGCCGCCGCCTGCGCCTCCTCCATCGTAGAGGTGGAGTCCATCAGCACCTTGGCAAATTTTTCATAGCTCTCATAATCGCCGAAGTCCTTGCCGATTTCAGCGAGTGTGTCCGCTGCAATCGAACCTTCCTTGCCGAACTCCTGCAGTGCCTTGCCGAGCTTTTCAACCTTGCCCTCGGCGTCGGCAAATTTCTCCGCCAACGTCGAAACGCTCGGAGTGTACTCCGTCAGGTCTTGCAGCTCCGCAACCAGCTCGGAAAGCTCGCTGCCGCTTCCGGCCTCCAGAATTGCCTCATGGATATCATGCAGCCTTTCGGCAAACCGCTCTGCTTCCTCGTTGTTCTTTTCAAATGTGGCGTGATCGCCAAACACACCGAGAAAGACACCATTCTGGTCGTATGCCTGATAGTTGGTACTCTTGTCCTTCTTTGCCGCCTTAACGACCTTTTCGACATACTTGTCAAGCTCTGCGTCGGACAAAATTTCGCCATTCGGGAGAATCGGCGTCACAACCAGCGCGGCGTCACCGTGCTGAATTGTCTTCGAGAGCACCGTCATGCGGTCGCCGACCTGTGCGTTGGCGTCGTGCGTCTGAACCTTGCCGAGGTTGGCGTTGGTGACTTCCACCACGCGCCGGTCAAGAAGATCCACGTTGCCGCCGTGCGCATAGATTTCTTTGGACTCGACGCCAAACTTATCGAGCACGTCGATAAGCCCCTTGATTTTGTCCGCCTCGTCCTCCGCTGCATCGCCTGTGTTTCTGAGCATATCGGCAAGCTCGTCCTTCGGGATGTCCTCCGTAATCAGGCCGAGCTCCCTGAGATATGTGTTGAACTCAGCGATTTTCTCGTTGGTGAGGTCTGCTTCCGTTTCAAAGAAGCGACCGAAAATGGAGTTGCGCGCAGATTCAGGATCTTGCAGCACAGCAATGCGGTCAAGCGCGAGATCGAGTTCTCGAATCAGCCCTGCGGATTCCGGATCGTCCGGATTGAGCGCATTGCGCAGCTTGATTGCCTCGTCCTGCAAATCGACCATACGCGCAAGCGCGGTTTCCATAGACGCCTTGTACTCGTCTGCGGCTTCTTTGAATTTCTTCTTTTCAGCGTCCGTCGCAGCGGCAGCTCCGTTAGCAACCGCCTGATCGAATGCAGCCTTGGCGGTCTTGTAGTCGTTAATTGCTGCAGAAAGGCCGCCAGCGCCGGTGTACGCCTGCTCCTGCCGTTCAGAGTTGCCATGACCTTTGATCTCGTAGCCGCTGTCACTGAGCCATGCGCCCGCATCCTCTGCAGCCTTCGTATAAATGTCATTCTGCCTCGCGGCAATCAGGTCTTTCTGAAGCTGAATTTGCTGGGTAAGAAGCTCGTTCTCGCGTTCGAGCCGCTTTAGCTCCTCACTCTCCACAATGGAAATCGTGCCTCCATCGCGCAGTGCGCGAAGCTCCGCGATCCGCTTTTTGTTCTCGTCCAGCTTGCCATCCAGTTCGTCCAGTTCATTCTCTGCATCACCAAGGTCGTCCTGCATCTGCTGAAGTGTCGGATGCGCCGCGTCATACAACTCCTTGAATTTCTTGGCTGCGGTAATGAGCAGCGGGATAAGCATGGTGAGCATGGTGATCCAGCCCATAGGAGTCGCCAACATCAGCGCGGCGGTCTCCTTGAGCGACATGTTCATCAGATTCGTCGATGCTGTCACGCCGTCCGTCGCCGCCTTATGTGTCAAAAACTGAATCACGAGCTGCGCATCTTCCCCACGAAGCGCTCCAGTCGCAACAGCGCACGCGATCGTCTCTGCCGTCAACTGCTCGGTCTCGGCAAGCTGTAAAGACTCGGCAAGCCTAACCTTATCAACACCCGCTGCCAACGCCAAAGTGCCAACGGTATAAGATTGTCCTGCGGCTGACAACTTTGCAAAATTCAAAATAGCTTCACGCTGCGTACTGTTGAGGTTCATCTGGCTCAGCACCGCTTTTTGATGAACAACATCCAGACTTGTAAGCTGTGTAGCATACGTCGCCTGTGCCGCAATGGTGTCATCGTAAACAATTTGCGTTGCTCGAAGCGCTTCCACAACGGGCATAATTGCCAATCCATCCCAACCCTCGTGTGATCAATACGAAGATTATCGTTGAAATCCCGTTGTGTTAGTGATATAATCCATAGCAAGCAGAAAGGAGCGTGTGGTTTATGGCGCTTATCGTGTGTCCTGAGTGCAATCAGCAAGTGTCTTCCGCAGCGGTGTCCTGTCCGCACTGCGGCTTTCCGATTGCGAACCATCTCAAGCAGAAGGAGCAAAGCGACTACCACCAAAAACTTCTGTCGCAGGTTGCAATGTTCCAGCTTTCATCAAAGGAGCCGCGTGTCAAGGTCTGCGCCAAATGCGCGAGAGAGTATTACTACAACGAGGCTCAGCCAAGCAAAAATGGCAAGCCAATGTGTAACTGCAACGCGCCATACGTTGAAATCGACTTGCCGCAATCAGAGTCGAGCGGCGTTTTGGAAAAAGAAGCGGATCATTTTGAGCAACTGATTTTTCCTCGCAACATCGGCGATAAATTGTCTCAAGAATACAAAGCTCACCTAAATGACTTATACGGTCAGCTCAACCGTAGCCGCTCTCTTCGCGACCTTCCCCCGCGCGAACCTCCAGCACCCGTCAAGGATCTGGTTGATCGTTCGACATGGAAACCGATTTCAACCGCCGTACCAAAACCTGCAGCCAACATCCCTACCTGCCCTTATTGCCGCTCTACCAGTCTGACGAAAATCTCCAAGACCGGCAGCTTTCTCAAGGTCTACGCCTTTGGCATTTTTGGAGCCGGTGACATAGGCAAAACGTGGAAATGCAACAACTGTGGATGTAGATTTTAGCCATTTTCGATCTGCGGCGGCTTGACCGCATATCATTTTGACCGCCCGCCATTTCTGGCGGGCGGTTGGATTTGGAGCACCCCATCACAATCCGTAGACCGTGCCGACATTATGCTCTCTGAACCCTCTCACCATACAATTTGACAAGCTCTGCCTGTCGCAGTATAATCGTTTTGTCAGTCTGTCCTCCGTACAAGCCTCTGTGCTTCAATCGCTCTGCGATTCGCCCGACACTTCGGACGTGACGGAGGTGAACGCTATGGCTGAGTACATCAACATCATCGTACTGAACCTCATTTCGATGGCTCTCTACGACGCAATTCTCAGCAGGCGCGACAGGTAATGCGCAGACTGCGGCAGAGAGCCGGTGAAAGTAGCACCGGCTCTCTGTTCTGTTTTATGAGACTGCTTGTATAATGAGCTTGGCTGCGGATTACCCTTTCGGGCTTCCCGTGCGAGAATGATCTAAACTCGCAGCTCCACGCGGAGCCATGTTCGTCGGTTTTTCCAATACCCCCTTGCCTGCGGTCATGCCGCAAGCTCGTTCCGTGTCGCCACCGGGGTATAGGCGGGCGCAATCATGAAACCCGTCACTTTGGGTTCACCCGCCGTCGCGTTCAACTTACGCAAAGACGCGATAGTCGCCGCGATGCCGACCGTGCCAAGCAATCCCAGCTTGTCGGTCAGCGTATCAATAACATTGGAGATAGTCTGGAGAAGGGAAATCCCCAGCTTCAAATCGTCGCTCTGGAATATATTCTGCGCAATGCCTACCCAAGTTTCCTTGAGGGCGTTCGCGCGGTACTCCACGCTCTCCATAACCTTCGCCATCTCGCGCTCGGCGCTTCCTGCGCTGTCCGCCATCTTGTCCATCGCGTCGGCTGCCTGAGAGAAGTTGGAAAGGATCGCGCTGCCAACCTGCGCCTGACGTTTACCGAACAGAGCTTCCAGCAGTTGCGCGCGGTTCTTGTCTGTCAACTCGTCCCAGATCGCCGCGATGTCCTGCAAGATCGCGTAGGTCGAACGATATGTGTTGGGATCACCTACCTCAAAGAGGCTCACGCCCTTTCCGCCATTCCCTGCGACCTTTGTAAGATCGGCGATTTTGCCGGTCAGAACGGCAACGTCCTCGGAATATTCCTCCGTGGACTCGTCGTAGCCGCGAATCCTCATGGAAAGCGTCTTCAGGGCATTGCCCGTCGTGGCGGCGTCCCTCGTGATTTCAATAGCAGCCGTCGCAAGCGCAACGGTCTCCTCAAACGTATTGTTGGCTGCGGACATCGCGCTCGACGCGCGCGTCATCACCTCAACGAGGTCGTTGTTGCTGACGGCAAACTTATTACCCACCTCGTTGATTTTCGAGATGATGCCATCCATTGTGTCTTCGACCTCAATGCCGTACGCCTTGACGATGCTGATAAGTCCGTCAACCGCCGTCTCCTGACTCATGCCGGGAGAGACCATCTTGAAGATTGCTGCGTTCTGCGCGAGCTTCGAGGCATCCTCAAGTGCATATCCCAATCGGGCAAACTCGGCCGTCTGCGAAATGACCTCCTGCGTCGTCAGATTGAGCTGCTTTGCCGTCTCATTCGACTGGCGGTAAAACGCCTCGTACTCTTCGCCGGTTGCCTTCGTCACCTTGCGTAGGTCGATCATCGCGGTATTAAGGTCAACAACCGTCTGGATGCCTTGCCGCAAGTACCTTATCGCACGGAATAAAAGCGTTGTTGCGCTCACCCACTGCAAAACCTTGCCAAGGTTGTTCTTGAGGATGTCACCAAGCGACTGCACATTCTTTCCGGCAGCCTTGACCTCACTCTTAAAGGCGTTGAACTCCGCGCGCCACTTGGAAAGATCTCCGGCATTGTTCACGCGGTCGAGATTCGCCAAAAGCTGCTCAAACTGCAAATTCAGTCCCTTGTCAGCCTTGAGCGCGCTCCACGTTCTTCCGACCGTCAGAAGATCCGCCTTCGCCTTCTCCAAATTCGCCGTCAGCTTCTCGTCGCGCAGTCCAGTATTCTGCGTTCGCGTCAGCGCCGCCATCTCGGTATTTACCAGCGCAAGCGTCTGTTTCAGCCGGTTGTACGCCTCAATCTTGCGGTTGGCGTCCTGCTCACTGTTGACCTGCGCCGAAAGATCCCGAAGCCGCCTCATGTTCGCCTCAAGCGTTTCGGTTGGATGAATTATGCCTTCAAGACGTCTTTCCGCCGCCTGGAACTGAGACGGCATGACCGCCATCTCGCTGTTGATGCGCCCGATCGTCGCCTCAAGCTCCTGTCCGGCCTTGAACGATCCGACCGCGCCCTTCAAGCGGTCAAACTGATCTGCAAAGTCGGTCAGGCTCTTGCTGTCAAACGCGGTTGAAAGCTGATTGCGAAGCGAGGCGATACGTTCTTCAAAATCCTTCGTCAAAAGCCCGGACGTTTGCAGCTTCTTCGCGTAGACGTCCAGCTCATTCGCATAATCGGAATTGACCTCCCAGACATTCTTGGTGCGAAGCTGCGTCGCCACATGCTCAACACGGTAATACTGATCGCTTAGCCTGTCGAGTTCTTTGATCTGCGCGTCAATTTCCGTCCTTTGCGTCTGGCTCAGCGCGCCAGTTGCACCTTGCAACCGCGTAATCGTATCAAAGATTTCCTGATACTTCCGGTTCAGCTCGCTCAGATGGCCTTCACCCTGCACGCCCTTCACGCCGGTCAAGCCCTGATACTTCTTCTGTACGGCATCCAGCTTTGACGACAACGTGGTAAGCGAAGCCACGCGCGCGTCATTTTCACTTTTTGACTTGCGCGCCGCGCTCTCTTCGACGGACTCCACCTGCTTCATGGTCTGTATCTCGCGCTGCATCTCGGCGATAACGCCGTCAATGCCGCGTTTTTCCTCGTCCGTCAACGCGCCGTTCTTTGCGCGCAGCTCATCAAGCCTCGCAGATATTTTCGCATATTGCGACTCGGCGCTCTCCAGATTCTCTCCGTGAAGACCGTCCTTCGGCGACAAATACTGCGCCTTAAGTTTTTCAAGGGCGTCGCTCTGCGCGCGAATGTAATTGAGGCGGTTTTCGTTGTCGCGCTGTTCTTTTCTCGCCGCCTGCTCGGACTGTCTGTTGAGCTTATCAATATTCAACGTGACGTCCTTTACCTGCTCATCAACCTTGCGCCCGTTTTGCGCATACTGCTGCATCAGCAGAACTTCTTTACCAAGCGCATCGCGCCCGTAGATGTCGAGCTGTAGCAGCCGCTCTTTTTGCCTTCCCACCTTCACCCACTGCGCATGGATCTTACCGACCTGCACATCCATGCCGGTGAGGTTCTTCGTCATGGACTTCATCAGCTCGGAGCTCTCGTCGATACCGCTGCCGGCCATTGCCTCTCGCAGCATCTTCTTTGCATCACCCGTTACCTTGATGCCAATATTGACGGGATCGACATGTATGCGCGAAAGCTGCTGGGAAATGCTGTTTTGCAGCCTGTCGGTGTTGCGCTCATCCAGCGTCACACCGACCTTGATGCTGCTCTTCTCGTTGATTTTTGCCGCAATGGACGGAAGCTGCGCCGAAATTCGCTGTGCCGACGCTTCCTCGTCAGCCTCCAGCCGCGTCCTTACCACTATCATCAGATCGTCATTTTCAGCCAAGCTCATCACCGTCCTTTCTTAGTAATAACCGTCAGACCATTCCGTCTGAGTCCGTCCGCAAGCGCTTTCTGCGCTTTCCCGCCGCGCAGCGCCGCGCGCGTCTTCGCGATAAACGGTCTGGCAAACGCATCAGACCAGTAATCGTATCCGTACCCGTTCGGATTGTAGGTTCCACGCTCAACAAGTCCGGCAATCGGCTCATCCGGAGTTGTCGATGAGTACCCGCCTACACCGTCGATTGGTCGCACGCCGACGCCGTTGTTGAACGGATTGGGCGGTGTCACGTTCTCAACATACAACGCGCCGAGCTTGAGTGATGCGTTGTTGATTGCAAGATTGTGCTCCATATCAGAAAGGCCGCCGCGATCGCCGCGCCGCTTGTAATGCTTCGGCTTGTGCTTGTCGTACACTTCACTCTGGATCTTCGCGTGCTCAACCTCGGCGACGGTATCAAGGACTTCCCCGCCCAATGCGTCGTTGACCATCGGACGGATCTTCTGATTCGCATATCTAAGCGCCTCGCTGATTGACATTGCCTTCATTGCGCACGCCTCCTTTTCGATATTACTTCACAACTTCCAAACCGGCCTTAACAAAGGCTTCGCGAAGCGCGTCGCCCTGCAGTCCGTCTGTTGTCTTGGCAAGCCTTCCCGCACTTTCTGCAAGCGCATCCATATCGAGCGCGCCAAACTTGTCTGTCAACACGCTCATCAATTCGCGAATGGCGTTCGCCGCGTTCCTCACAGCGTTCTCGGCGCTGTGAAGCTCGCGCGACTTGCGCCACTCAATCGCGTCCTGGCACAGGAAGACCATCTCGCGCATTATCCTCTGATAGCCGGCGTCATCCAGCTCATCAAGGGCAAGCGTCTCATACAGAGTGTTCATCGCGTCGATGTCGAGATCCGCGCTCTTGCCGCGCGGAGAGATCGCAGGAAGGTCGCTGCACATCTGCAAAATCGTCGCGCGCAGCATGGGCGTGACATATTCGGGGCGAAAATCGCCGCGCTCGTCAAAGCACCCGCTCAGCACGCGAGAAATGAACACGGATTTTTCGGTCGTAGACAATTTCGTGCGCAACGTCACGCCGATCTCCGTGCCATCCGCGAGCTTCATGCTTACCTTGGCGTCGGTCGGATCGCCCACTGCCTTGAGATATGTCCTGACCGTATCCACAGAAATTTTCTTCATTTTGGAATCCTCCAAATATTCATCAAAGTTTGTCCGCCCATGCGCTCATCTCACCACGATAGTTGTTCACCAAAACGCAGTGCTTCGCCCACGGACGATCTTCAAAATGCTCAATGCAATGCGTAAACCCTGACTCCTCCTTGGCAATGCCCTGTATTTGGAGCGTTGAGCCGATCACCATGACCTTGCAGCTATCGTGGCATCTGGTGATGATCGTGCGAAGCTGATCCGTCGTCATGCACTGTGCTTCGTCAATAACGACCGCCTTATTCTTGAAATCGTCGCCGAGCAGATACACGTCTGTAATCGCCTGCCAATAACCGGTTTGATACTTCCGGTTCTCCATATTGGAGCTGGTGTCGATCGCCGTGTATGGATTCTCGCCGATATTGCACAGCGTATTGTAAAGAGGCTGCATATACGGCCTTTCTTTTGACGCTTGATCGCCCGGAAGAAAACCGATCCGACCCTCGGATGCCGGCGTCCTACAATAGATACAGCCGTCGACCAACCCATAGGCATACAGCAAACACGCCGTAGCGATTGCGATGGTGGTCTTGCCGGAACCTGCAACGGCGTCAACAGAAACAAAGCGAATATCGGGGTTCCAGATCGCGTCGCGAAAAGCCTCCTGATATTCGTCAAGTCTGAGTCCGTAGTACGGATGATCTTTGAGCGTCTGCGGCGCATCCTTTGCCGCCGCGATGTCCGTCTGTGCGCTCTGCGTGTTCTTTCGCGCCATACACGAGCCTCCCTTTTATGAGATGTCGTCAAGATCGTTCACGATCTCATCCGCGACGCCCAGCGCAATCATCTCGTCGCTGAACAGGAACCAATCGCGGCGATAGTTCTTGTCGAACGTCTCCTCGTCGATCTTCGTCGCGTCAAGAACATACTTCTTCAGCCGACGCTCAAGCTCCTTGGTAAATTCAAGGTTGTCCAGCATCTTACCGATGCTGCCGACCGCGCCGGAAGAGCCATCGTGAATAAGGCAGCTCGTATGCTCGAAGATGTAACGCTTATGTCCTGCCATCAGGAGAAGCCCGCCCGCGCTGTAAACACGACCGAGGCCGATGGTGTAAACAGGCGTCTTAGAGAGGCGGATCGTGTCGATCACGTTCATCACGGCATCCACGCTTCCGCCGCCCGAGTTGATGAAAATGCGAATCGGCTTACGCCTCTCCGGTTCAAGGCCGCAATCCTCGCGGTTCCACTTGCGGATATAATGCGCGATTTCAAGTGTGCCGTCGTCAATGTCTCCGTTCCACTCGATCATGCGATCATGCAGCCCACGGTAGTATTCCAGCATCGTCGGATCGGGCAGTCGCGTATCCATCAGGCCATCGACGTCGATGAAATCCCTCTCAAACTCAAAGCCCATGCTTTTCTGATTACTCATAGTGCGATCCTCCTGTTTCTGTCTCTGCTTCATTGATTCCTTTGGAAATGATCTTGATTTGGTTGACGCAGTAATGACCCAGCATAATGCTGTCGGCAAGATTGTCGTCATCCGTCTCGACCCCATATATGTTTCTTGCCGCTTGGATCAAAAGGATCTTGGACGTCTTTTTTACGCCCTCGATCTCAGTCACCTTCGCCTTGATCTCTTTGTTTGTTCTGCCTCTTGCCTTGCAAAAACTCTGCCACTGTGCCGGTGGAACCAAACCGTAAAGGTATTCGTTCTTCTTACATAAGTTCACGAGTACGCCCTGAAGCTGCGCCAGCTTCTTAAAGGACTGCACGTTCCTGCGCAGTTGGATATCTTCAAGAAAAACAGCGTCAACACCATGCTTGCGTATCACTCCATCGAGCAGGGTTTCGATTTGCAAAACAGCTTGTTCAAATGTGCATTTCTCGCTCGGAAACGACCACACACCGTAATCGAGCAATTTCTTTTCTTCATAGTCAAAAACCGACCACGCGCCGCGTCGCGCTTGGTCTACAGCAATGATTTTCATACCTTCCTCCCATACGCTAAAAAAAGGCGGGCATCCGCCCGCCTTTTTTCACTCCTTATCGTCGCTGGAAAAAGAGGCGCGCCACGTTTGGAAGTCGTTTGTGCGCCGTTCCCTTTCTTCCTTGTCACCAATGATCTCCTGCAGCAGCTTTGCCGTACTCTGCGTATAGCCGCTCAGGTCGTCCAGCTCCACATTCATGCGGAGAAGTGCGTCCAGCGTCTCATCCGCAGTCTTACTGCCGCTTCTATAGTCCATCAGCGCAAGAAGAACGCGATAATGCTCCTGCGTGTCGGTAAGAGTCCGCCAACTGCGCGTCTTTTCGCACACATAACAGGTCTCATACGACGCGCCGCAAATCTGGCAAACTCTCGTCATGCCGGCATCCTCTTACTCGTTGAAGAGGACGTAGCACAGCTCCGCATCGTCGGAGCAATAGTCCTTGAGCGCGGTGAAGCCGAACGGATGCGTACCCTCGGTGGTGAGATTGATCGAGAAGTTGTTGTCGATCTTCGCCTTCGGGAACACGATCACGCCAGCGCGCTTGCTCGCGGGATTGCAGACGTCCGCCGCAAGGATGTCGACGATGTACTCCGCAGCCTCGGCGAAGTTCTCGCTGCCGTCAACGACCTTGACTGCGCTCTCGGTCTCGTACTCGTACAGGACGCCGATCATAGTGCCGGTGAAGCCGTCGGGCAGAGTGATGACCTTGCCGGAAATGGTGGCGTCGCCCTCATCGGCACCGATCTCGATCTTGCCGTTGATGTTCTTGTCCTCGGAGAGGGTGTAAACACAGGCGGGCGCAGTGCTCGGCGTGTGGGTGAGCGTAGCGGTCTTGGCAGCGGGATCGCCGGAGGTGACGACCTTCAGCGTCTCGAAGACCTTGCCGGTCAGCTTCGCAGCGGAAGTGGCGACCTGAACATCAGTACCGAGCTGCGCAGCCATCAGGCCGAGAGAGAGCAGAGAACCCTCGCCAGAGAAGTTGACGCCCTTGGCGGTGTCTAAACGGGCAAGCAGCGTACCCTGCGCATCGGTCTTGTCGGTGGACTCGCCGGTGAACTCGATCTGCGGATTCGCAATGCTCGTAATAGAGAAATCGACTTCGCCGGAGTTGAGGTTCACGCGGGTAACGCGACGAACCTTGTCAATGATGAAGTTGGTTGCATTGAACATGGTAACATCTTCCTTTCATATTGAAATAAAAAGAGAGCCTTCCGGCTCTCGTCGTTAAAAGTATTCAGTTTTTATGACACAGACACAGGCTGCTTCAGCTCTGCCATCCAGTCCAGTTGACTCTTTGGGATCTTCTTGATGTCCACGTTGCCGGCATAAATACCGCGAATCGTGTAATCACAGCTCTTCACCTTTTGCACACGCGCCACGGCGTCCATGAAAGCGCCAATCGGCAGATTCCACACCTCAAAGAAACCGTACTTGAACTCCGCGCAATTCGTCATAGCAGATATGAGCGGCGAAAGAAGCGAGACAGGCGGCTTGCGTGCAGCAAGCTCCATCTCATCGCGGTCGTCCGCGATCATAATATCCTTCGTCCCGATGTCCGCACCGACGTCCACGTTTTTTGTAAAACGGTGTACCTTACGCAGATAATCCGTCAGGCTCGCGTGGATTGAGCGGTCGATCACAACGCCGTCCACGTTGCGTAGTATTACCTCCTGTGTCTTTGAGTCGATCATCGGCTGAAAGCTGCCGACGTCAAGCCCAGAAAACAAAATGGAGCAATCCTGCTTCTGCACCGCGCCAAAAAGCGACACAAACAGCTCGTATTCGTCCATTGCATCCCAATAGATATGCAGCGCATCCCATATCGCTACCTTCTGATCTGCCGGCGTCGCGCAAAGCGTCCGCACCAGCGCAAAGTAGTCGCGCTCGCCGTAATTCTCGATCTCATCAAGAATCGGCTGACGAACAGTGATGCCGCCGCCGATCTCACACGGTCTCCCGCGCAAAATCCTCAGTGCGTCGTAATCGCTGCTCATGCCAGATTTTCCGCCTTTCGATTGATCTCATGTACGCCATAGCGAAGCTGCCAACCGGAATATCCGTCGATAAACTGCACCTCTTCGGCGCTGCCTATCTTGATAAATCCGTAGCCGAAAAGCTGAGCATCCGTCGTGTTGAGGATCTGGTCGATCTCGTCAGCAAGCAGGTCTGCGCGCGACCCCTGCAAAAGGTCAATCTGGTCTTCGTTACAGACGACAAATACGATCAGCTCCGTCTCCTTGACGACATTGCTGTCCGCAAACGAAACACGCGAGCGCATTGTGATGAAGTTCTTATCGTGTTGCTGCGTCCCCGGGATATAAAAATGCGTTTTGATCAAGTCCTTCGCGGGGCTTTTGCTCCCCGTCTGAATTTGGTCGAACGTCAGAACGTTATCTCCGGTATTCACCAGCAGATTGACAACGCTTTGGCTTTTCAGCAGCGCCCTTTTTAGCGCCTGCTTCTGGTCGATGATGCTTTTGAAATGTGCCATATCCACACCTCCGTATTTACCACTCAACGATGCGAATGGTCATTTCCGCAGTGCTTCCAAAGTCGTCGCTGATTGCGCGGATCGTTACTTCCCTACCGACAAACTGCTCGTCATCCTCGGCGCGCAGTAGAATCATGTGGTTCCCGATGTCGCTCGCCGTTGCCGCGCCGTCCGCAAGATCGTACTCCATACGATAGTGGAATGTCGTAACGTCCGCACCGCTCGCGTCAACGCAGCCGACCGCGACTGTTTTCTCCTCGCCAATGGCAAGCCGATAGTCCCCTTCAAGATCGCGCAGCGTCAGCGTATAACCGCCAGCTCCCGGCTCCTCATCAGTATCGCCATCCTTGGGCTTGTAGAAATCAGCGATCATCTCATTACGGCTGTCTGTTGCCTCGTTGAACTGCCCCTGCAGCACCATCCATTGCAAAAGCCCGTCGTCAAACCTCTCACCACCCACCGCAAACGATGTGGAGTCCACTCTCGTCACGGTGTAAACGCTTGGATGAACTCGATTCTTGTCCATAATGAAACGAAAACCGTTGTCAATCAGGATCGTCTCCTCATTATACGGGACATAAATGAGGAGCTGGTCGTCGCCAATGCTGATATTCGGCTTGTTTTTCTCACCGTCGCCGTACTGCGTTGCATTGGCGCTGTGAATGGGGTACTCTACGACCTCACCTGTAACAGGCGAGAGAAACCGCAGCGTATGATTGCACTTCCACAGAATTGCCTTCTCGTAAACCCGATTGTTGTCCGGCAACGTCGCGACCAACCAAAGCGCGTTCTCACACTTGACATACTGACCACAGTGAAGCGTACCGATCCTGCAAAGAATCTGCCGCACAGTCGCAGATCCGGACACATCGCTTGTGCGCTGCTGTATAATCGCACGCGCCATTTGCGGCGGCAACGCGATCTTCTTATCATAAATCAGGACGTCCGAGGCGACAAAGGAACCCAACAGCTCATCAAAACCGTCTTGTCCGTATGCCCAGAACTCGTCGTCCTCAAACCCGCTGTTGAATAGAGGGCGATTCATCCGATACCACTCCCTCGACTCCTCTGACATGCCTCGCACCTCCTCATCCGTAAGCAGGATCTTTCTGCCGATGCAGCAGCTTCTCCACATTGGCAATCTGGTCATCCAACTCTGCCTTTGTCACGCGCTTTGTCGAATCCTGTCCGGTGAGCTGAACGTCCTTGCCATAAATGCCGGTCAGCGCCATCACACGACTCAGCTCGCGCTGTAGGTACTGAACGTACATCATCTGTGCAAGCGTCCGCTGCGCAAGCATCGACAGATCGAGTGCAAACACTTTTGCGTCTGCATCATAGCCAAGCTCCACATCGAGGTTCAGCTCATAATCCGCAACGGCGACATTCAGCCACGCCGCCTCAAGGTTTTCTGGAATCTCAAACTTCGTCAAAGGCATGGAATGGAAGATAGTCTCGATGTCCGAAAAAGTCGTCGCCATAGCCACGCCTCCTTTCAGGCATTAAAAAGTTCTGTCGTCCGCAAGCGCGCGCAGCGTGTCGACCTTCCACGTCTCCGCATCCTCAGCGCCGCACTTGAACGCGAGATCCACCAGCATCCGCTTCTCAGCGTCGGTGCTCACAAGCTCGTGCAGGCGTTCGTTGAACTTCGCCTTGCTCTTGATCGCAAGCAGCGCCTTCACTGCCTCATCGTCGAGAACAACGACCTCGCCGGTCGAAACGCCCTCGATGCCGAACACGTCGCGGCGCGCCGCATCATCCACAATGCGGATTCGCGCATGACTGCCAAGCCCGTCCTCACCGGTGAACATGACGTTGCCAAGCTGGATCTGCGCCTGAACCTCTTCGCGGGAGAGAAGCGGATAGCCCTTCGCGTTCGCGGGAATCATCACGTCGCCCTGACCGGTCGCACGGCGAAAATACAGCGGCCAAGAGCACAGATTGTCTACCAGAACATTGTTGTTCGTTGCCATAGTTGTGTTTTTCCTTTCATACACCCCATTTAGGGGATTATTTGGGTATTCGCGAAAAAGAGGGAGAGGCTCAAAACCCCTCCCTCTCATATTTGCCGCGTGAAACGGTTAGTTGACGTTCGGGCGGTCGTAGTTGGTGTCGGAAATCAGACCGATCTGATCCTCCATACCCTCCGCGATGCCAGCGCCGAACTCCATGTCGAAGCGCGTCATGCGCTGGCGCGTCACGATGTCGTCGCCGGTCATGCTGGTCATGCCGCCGCGCAGGAAGCACTGCAGCGGGGAAACGCTGCCCTGCGGCAGGAAGAACAGGAGACCCTGCGGCATATAGAGATCGTAGTCGGTGCCGGCGCTGTTGAGCTTCGTCCAGTTGATCGCGTTCGGAAGCTCAGTGACATACGCGCCGTTGTAGTAGCTGATGAGGCCGGTCTTGCGGATCTCATCCGCCACGACGTCCGCGCCGAACGGAATGGTGTTCGCGCCGACGGTCAGGTAGCCGGCGAAGTCATTGAACTGGCTCACGACGCTGTAGTCGCCGGCGATATTGACCTTGCCGTAGCGACGCATGGACTTGAGCATATTGTCAACGCCGGACTTGGCGATGCCGGTGGACTCGGCAAAATGCTTGACGCCTCTGGCGTTCTTCAGACCGTTGTAAAGCACGGTCATCACATAGTAGACGGCCTTGTTCTGCATGTCGATCTTGACCTGATTGATGCCCTCGGCGAGATTGCCGTCGAAGTTCTTGCTCTGCAGCTCGCGGTAGTCGATGCTGATACCGGCAGAAATCGTCTGCGTGGCAATCGGATACTCACGCCAGTTGACAGCCGCAAACGGCACGTCGGAGCTGGACGCCTGAATGCGGCTGTCAATGCTCTCGTACTTGTAGGTCTTCATGAGCGCCTGCTCGTTGTAGCCGATGCGCTTGAAGGAGCCGAGGAAGTTGAACAGCTTGATCGACTGCATCAGCTTCGGCTCGATGGAAAAGCGGATGATCGCGTTGATCTCGCTGCGCGCGATCTCGTCGCCGTTCAGCGCTCTCTCAGCGAGGGAGCTGATTTCAACGACGGACTTGTCGAGAACCTTGTCGCTGACGTTGGGCGTCTCGCCGCGCACCAGCGCAGAGAAGACCTCAACAATGGGAGACTTCGCGGTCACGCGCGCCTGAGCGACGTCGGGACGGGCGTTCGCCATATTGATTTCATAGATGCTCATTGTATAGCCCTCCTTTTATCTTTCTTACTGCACGCGGATCACGGCGAGCACGCCGGAACCCATGTACGCGGTCTTGTCGATGACCTCGAAATAGACCTTGTAGCCGTCAACGTCGTCGGTCTTCTCCAGAAGGCCGCCGATGCCGAACACGAGCTTGTCGTTCTTGGCGATGTTGGCATACGCGGTGCTGATCTCGGCCGCCGCAAACTCGATCTCCAGATTCGCGACGGTGTTCAGGTCGTCCGCGCGCACCTTCTCGCCCGCGTTGATCACGACGGTATCGGAGAACTGACGCATCTCCGGCTTGTCGTCGATGTTGGTGGCAATGCGATAGCACGCCTTCGCCTCGGCAGCCGTGGTCGGGAGCTTGGCAGTCTTCGCGGCCTGATCGAGAATGACGCCCATGCCGACCTTCATATCGACAGCGGCCTTGCAATAGCCAACGTTCTGCACGTTCTTGAACGCGCCAATGGTCTTGTACTTCATGTTGGTGTACCTCCTTCAATTAGTAAACGCTGACGTTATCGTCAGCTTCCGGCTGCTGTTTCGCAGCACTGTCACCCATCGCAAACACGTCGATGTCGCTCGCCGCGTTCTGCTCGACGAGCTTCGCTTCATGCGCGGCGCGCACGATTTCCGTACAGATCTTGCCAACGATCATGTTGATCTCGATGCTGCCGGGATGTTCGTTGAACGCGCTGATCTCCGCCTCGGCGACCTTGCGCTGCTCCTCGGTATAGGGAGCAAGAGCCGCGTTCAGCTCCGCCTTCGCCTGCTCGTCGGCAAGCTCGGCATTCTTCTTCTCGACCTCGGCGAGCTTGGCGTTCGCCTCTTCGAGCTTGGCATTGGCCTCGGAAAGGCCGGCTTCCTTCGCGTCGAAGTCGGCGCGAAGCTGCGCCTTCTCTTCCTCGACATGCGCGATTTCGGCTTCCTTGTCCTTGATCTCCGCCTCAAGCTGTGCAATCTTGGCGTCCTTTTCGCTGAGCTTCGCCCAATACTCATCCCAGCGATTATTGGCCTCGACCATAGCATTCGAGACGGCGGCCGTCACATCGTTCTTCATCTGTTCAAAATCCATGCTGTCATCCTCCTTCGCAGATTTTTTATTATTTAACTCCATCACGATCGCCGTCTCATCTGCCGGCTTGACGCCAAGGATCGCGTATCCGCTGTACTCGTAAATCTGTGGAACACGTCCTCGCTCCTTCCAACCGCCGGAGTAAATAATCTCGCCGTCGTTTTCCCGCTTTCCCACAATTTCAACGCTGCCCTTCACGGTGCCGTCAGCCATGTGGAAAGCAAGCCAGTCAACGAACCTCGGATAGCGCATCTCGTCCAGCCATCCCTCCGCGATCAAAACGCGGTGCGTTTCGCCGCCGAGCTGCACATCCTCCACATACGCCTTATCGCAGAAGCCAACCATCGTGGCGTCCTCGAAAATCGGCATATTGTTGCGCGCGCCGGTCATGCCGTGTCCGTACGGAACGTCACGGTCTTCGTTCAAAAACTCAACCGTCAGCGACATACCCTTTACGGTCTCCATGTTGTCGCGCACATACTGCTCGTTCCACGAGATTCCGTTTTCCTGCCATGCCGTGTCGTCAGGGAAAATCTCGTGCAAAATCACCTTGATATGGCGTCGCCCGTTCAGCGCCGCCTTACTCTCGATCTCAAAAATCGGGAATCTGGTCTGTACCTTTTCAAGCACTTCCGTTCACCTCCCTTCACGAATTGGGAGACGGGAGCGAATTTCCGTCGTTCTCCGTGGTGCTCTCCGTGCTGGGATTCTGTTCCGCTCCAGCGTGGCTCTTATCCACGTCGTCGTCCGGCGCGTCCTTGCCAGAAACGGTGAATGACGTCTTGTGAACCGGATAACGATTCTCAAAATCTTCATCCAGCTCATAATCCATCAACGTCAGATAGTCGTCCGCGTTCACGCCGCTCGCGGCAATCCACGCCAAAAGGCTTCCCTTCCCGCGCGCATACAGGTCGGAAAAAACCTTGATCTGCTTTTCGCGGTTGAGGAACGTAATCGGCAGCACACGGAACTCAACGCGATAATCCGCATCCTTCATCACACCATAACTCAGGCACTTATTCAGCTCCTCGACAATCGCCTCGATCCATGTGAACACCTTACCGGATATGACCTCAAGGTTAAGCGACGCCGTGGCATAGTTGCCGGTCGAACTGCCGCCCAGCGCGGCAGAGGAAAAGCCGATTCCGTCGTTTACCTTATCCTTGATGCCGTTGTCATTCTCCTCGTCAAGAATGTCGACATCGACCGGAAGCCGCTCCATCTTTGTACCAGCCGCAAGCGAAAAGAAACTCACGCCGTTTTCGCTGCGCGTTGTCAGAGCGCCCTTGACGGTGTTGTGCTGCGCCTTTTGCTGCTTATCCGTCAGCGCGCTCGTTCCCTTGTCCTTTCCCTCCGGGAAAGTTTCGTAGTAGATCTGGTTGTTCACCGTGTCGAGAACGTGTCGCTTCGTCTTGGTGAAGTAGTTGGCGTAGTCGATGTCGTCGAGCGCCGCCACAGCAAACGGTATGCCATACGGATCGTTGACGCCGCTTTTGATCTTGACAACGATCGTCTTGCGCCAGTCGAGACGCAGCCAGCACTCGCCGTTCTGATATACGCCGCTTGCATACTTCTCCCAACCGTCCTGAATCTGCTTCGGAAAGCTCCGCAGCCGCAGCTTCCGCTCATCTTCGGAAAACTGATCAAAATACCGCAGGTCAAACGCGGCCTCATAGCAGTTGTTTCGCCGTCCGATGATCCGCACATAGTCGACGGGAAGCGTGAAAACCATTGTGTTGACGCCACTCTCGCTGATCTCTGATATGCTGCGGATGTCCTCGTCCGTCAGCGCCATGCGCTTGTCGACGCTCACACGCCGCGTCTCCACATAGCCGACGTACATACCGTCGTTCACCTCTTGGTGAATAGCGTTGCGGATGACCTCCTTGTAGCGGATGGCGCGCAGCACGGACTCCATCTTGTCCCGCTGCTGTCGCGTCTTTCCGCACGGCACGTTTTCCCGCTTAGGCTTCGTCACCACAATATAGTCCAGCGAGTGCAGCGTCTCCAAGCTGTCGATGGCGTTCGTCACCGTGCCGTTGGCGTAATACGCCCACTTCGCCCACGCGCGAAGCTCTCTGATATACAAAGTCGGGTTCTGCGCCATGCGCGTAACCTCCTCCGGCGAGAACGGCGCTTGCTCGCCGCCCATGCGATCCACGTTGATGTTCACCCACGCGCCGAAGGAATTGACCTCTCCGCCAGACGCCGGCGCTGCCTCGCTCGCGCTTTGCTCCGTCCTTATGTCCGGCTTTCTCGTCCCGCCTCTCGGCTCAAACAACCGAAATCTCGACCTGTCTGCCATGCTGCCTCACCTCCTCTCAGTTGTATAATGGTGTGTACTCATAATCAGAATTGTCCGAAAACAGGTCTTTCTCCAACAATTCGATGAAATAGTTACCGTACGAAACCGAGGTGTAGCGGTCTTTCCGCTCACTCGGCCTCTCCGCAATCTTGATAAGCTGCGTCTGATCTGTGATGGTATACTCCAGCGAAATCATCTCGTTCACCAGCGCAACGGTTTCCAGATACGGCCGTTCGTAGAAAATCTGTGTGTCAACGTCAGCGTACGAGTATTCCGGCACATGCCGCATCAGCTCTTCAACACCCTCCTGATGGTTCACCATCAGGTCGATCATGCGGTCGGTCAGCGTCTTCTTCATACACACAGCAATCGCGCTGTTCGTCTCAAGCTGCGCCTTGATGGAGAAAACGACCTCCTTCTGTCCGGAAATCACGACTCTGCCCTTGAGCTTGTCGTCGTTCATGCACGTCCAAGGCTCATACTCCACATTGCGTTCTTCATCGTAGAGCACCTTTGCAAGGCTGTCATAAATCGAAACTCCAGCATTTCTGGTATCCAGCACGCAATAATCCGCGTCAAAATCAGCAAAGAGTTGCTTGATGCGGATTGCCTGCTTCGTCGTTTCAAATTCTTTCTGCGCCTCGATGTAAACCACCTGACGCCGATAGCCCTGCTTGACCTCGATATGCTCGCCGCCCGTGTCGGTCGCCTTGTACTCCTTGCTCTCCGGCAGCGCGCGGATGCACGAGAAAATCGAGTTGTCGTTTCCGTTGCCGCCCTCCGATGCAATATCGCACGCGATAACGCGGATCTCGCCCTTCTGCTTGGGAATGGCATACCGGTTCTTCGTATGCGAAATCACGTCCTCGGCACGACGCGGATAGAACGCGCGCTTCCATACGCGGTTCTTGTTCAAAAGCTCATAGGTAAAGTAGGCGTGCGCGTTCTCGGAAACCATCTGGTTTTCGTATTCGATCATCCACGCCACGCGGTCGAGCTTCTTGCGCTCCTTGATGAGATAGTTGCGCGTCTTGATCTTGTGCTTGAGCGTGATGGAGTAATCCATTCCAATCAGCATGGATGTTCCCTTGTTCAGCATGTCCTTGGTGAACAGCTTGATCATGTTCCACATCCAATGGCTCTTGTACCACGCAGAGCTGATATAGACCTCCTTCGGCTCCTCGATCAGATGCTCATACTCCTCCGTGTGCATACACGGAGGTACGCGCGTCTCCAGAAACGGCGAAAACACCGTATCAATGATGTGCTTTGGAATCATGCGGAACTCTTCGTAGACGAACGCCGTCGCTCGGTGGCCGCGCGCCGAGTCGATCGCCGGCACAACAACGATGGAGCTTCCGTTCTTAAAAACGACTTCCGTTTCATTCTGACTGTCTCGGATCGTCTGGATCTCAGCGTCCAAAAGCGGGGCGTTCGGCAAAATCAGCTTTTTGATCTTTTCGCTCACAATGAGCTTTGCCTGCCCCTTTGTTGCAGAACCGACGACCAGAAGCGTGCCGGGATACAAAATGCACATCGCACACGCCGCAACCGCAATCACAAAGCTCTTTGCTGCCGCACGGGACGCAACAACCATCAAGCTCGGACAACAAAACATAAACCGCAAAATGATGTGCTGGTAGATATGCAGCTTGATGTTGAAATACTGCTCCGCGAATCGACCGGGATTGCGCCGCCAAAACGTCATCCAGTCCATCAGCCGCTTCACATGCTCCGGATCGCTCAAATAATGACTGCTTGGAAATTTTTCGTACAAATGGAGCTGGTTTTCGTCCATCAGCCTTTCGTAGTTTGGCTCCATGACGATCACTCCTCCGCTCCGGAAAGACTGAACTCCTTATCCAGCTCTTTCGTTCCCGTCAGAAGGTTGCGCAACGGTCGAACCATGTGCCGCTCGATGTACTCGCCAAGCTGGTCAAAATCTGCGTAGAGCTTTTTGTCCTTATAAAACTCAGCGGGCGTGTACTGCTCAATGGTCTTGAAAAGCATACCGACCGGCTTCATCTCAGCCTCTTGCTCGGCAAGACGCTTGCGATCTTCGATCTCAGTCGTGGCCGCTTCGATAAAGCTCTTGTAGGAATTTGCAACAGTGCCGACGCCGGCGCTACCGTTCTGCACGCTTTTTTGCAGGTTGAGCCGCAGAAAGCACATCGTCACATAAAGCTCTTCCTGTCTTTTGTCGATGGGCTTTCCTTCCTTCTGCACCCAACTGTCATACTCCGCCTGCATCGCATCGTAATCACTGTCGGAAAAACCAAGCCCGAACCGACGCGCAGCGTCCTCGTCCGCGCCGTTCCTTGCCGCCTGTTCAATACTCTCCGCGTTTTTGATCTCTTCCTCCCAGCGCCGCAAAAGCGTGTCCGCGTATGTCGCTCCGACCGTGCTCTGGTTGAGATTGAGCTTGGACACATACGCGCTCATACGGCTGCGGTTTGCGCTGACCTTGCGGCTTGCCGCCCATGCCGTATCGTCCACATACATATCCGTAATCTGGCAGATGCGCTCCATCGCAGCATCCTCATCCTTGTCAAAAAAGTCGACGTACTGGTCAAAAAGCTGTCCGATACAGCGCTTACAGATGGTCATATAGCCGTTATTCCCTTTGTAGATCGGGGATTTGGAAACATTGAAATTCCCTTCCTGCTTCGGATACTTATGCCCGCAGCAGGAGCAACGGTATGACTCGTCAGAAACAGTCTGCGGAACGATGTCGCTTGGCTTCGCGTTTTTGTTGATTTTCGGAACTGTCTTTTTCAGTTGCTTTTTCACCGCCATAGCGACACCTCCCTTCTCACTGAGCAAGACATGAAAAAAACGTCACGGAAACCATACGGAATCCGTGACGTGAAGTTCACACCGCCGCGCAGCTCGCGTCTGCGCGGCGGCTCCACCGCGCCTACACATGGCAGGTCGGTCATATCATTTTGCCGCGTCGAAACTCCTGAGCGCCATGTGGCATCTCTCTGGCGAACGCCGCCCTTGCGTTAATCGAACGCGGCTATGGTTGCGGGAGGTGGACTCGAACCACCGACCTCCAGCTCATGAGGCTGGTAAGCTAACCTCTGCTATATCCCGCAATACTTGGTGGGAGAGGATGGATTTGAACCATCGCAGCCCGAAGGCGGCAGATTTACAGTCTGCTGTAATTGACCGCTCTACCACTCTCCCGTATTATTTTGCAAGCGCATAAAGCTCCTGCGGCGTAGGCGCTGTCTGTATTCTGACATATCCGCCGTCTGTCACGCGCCAAAGCGTAAACCGATCCTTCTCAGGACAATGGCTGACGCAATACTCCGCGCCGGACTTGGCAATATAGCGAACGCCGTACCCGCTCTCGCTCGCAGGCAAATTGCGCACAGTCCTCTCGCCGGACTGACGCCCCTTTGCGATTCTCGGCATAAACTCCTCCGTAGATAAATAAAGCCCGCGCCTTTCTCATGCGTCCGCAAACGTTGAGCTTTCACGGTCAGTCCGAAGACCTCCGAGGGCATGATTAGTGAATACGAATTATTGAATTGCCGCTTTGGACGGCACTTTGAGCTTTTCGGCGTCGCCGCTCCTCACGGCGGACTTGAGGTTGTCGCCGGGGCGGAACGAAACGACCGGATATGCTTCCAGCATACGGTTTTCGCCAGTGATGGCGTTGTGCGCCAAATGCCCCTTGTGCGTCTTAACCTCAAAAAGCCCGAAACCACGGATGCGCACAGACTCGCCACGCACAAGCGTTTCTCCGATGGTGCGAAACAGCTCCGTGATAAACTCATTGGCCTGATCCTTGCAGTACCCCATCTCGGACATCACCGAGGTCAGGTCTTCCTTGGTCAATGGTATCATTCCTTCCTTATGGCTGCCTACAGCCTGATTTGATAGTATGCGTCGGCACCAATGCCGGTTTTGAAAAATAGTAAGAGCTGTCCCGGTATCGAATAAAGTCGCCTGTCGTTGGCATAGTCGTCTACGCCGCAAAGCGCACGAACGATCATCGTCTCGACGCCAAGCTCTTCAAATTCTTCCTTGTGGTGCTTATCGGCAAGGAGAACGTAGTCGATTCCGGTTCCGTACTTCTTCTGGAAGAGCGTGTTGAGCGTGCGGCCGGCACTCTTCACATGGTCGAGATCGCCATGCGTTGCGCACACATGATAACCACAGACGTCAAAGTACAAAAACTCGTAGTATTCCGCCTCCGGGAAAACGACATCGCCACGCCCCATAAGCCGCTGCTCCAGCCACCACGGGATCAACCGCTCCATATTGTCTGCGTGCAGGCTGTCGCTCTTGTTCTGTACCGTACGCAGGTGGTTCCCATACGTCGCATGAACAACGGTTTCCTCAACCTCGTCGGCAAGAGCGGCGATTGATCGCGCAAGGATCTCACTCACCTGCATCACCTGTTCGCAAACAAGCTCCTCGCTCGCCACTCGAACGCTCGTGTGGATTGCGCCATGCGCCATATCGCCGAGCAAAACGACATGCAGACGCCTCGGACGATGCAGCCGCAATCTCTTAATCGTCTCGGTCACGAGCTTTTCCACTCTCTCTCGGCAAACATCCGTGTCATAATGCTGCCAGATATTATCCGTCACCATACCATAGTGCCAATCGGCGAGCACAAGCACGGCCTCTTCTCCATCGCTGCAATGAAGGCTCTCCTTCTCGACTGCGAGCGGGGATAAGCAATTCAGCTCTTGTGCCGCCGCAACGAGGCGATCCTCCAGATGCTCCTCGCGTCCCAAGCGATCCACGAGCTTGTTGAACTCGCGACGCTGATCGAAAAATCGCTTGGCCTCCTTACGCATTTTGATGGTCTTCTCCTCGATCTCGTCGATATAGGCGTCTCGCGAAGCGTCAGAGGACGAGCCCGTCTTCTTTTTGAAATACTGCATCACAGCATATCCTGAGTACGGCGTCACAGACGCAGCCTTGCGCAAACTGTCACGGTGGCAATCAAGGCCAATCGCTTCAACGATGTCCTGCCAATCCAGATCCTCCGGTCGCTCCTCTACCTTCGTCGCAATCAGCCGAAGCCCGTACTCATAGGCACCCTCACCGTCTCTGCGCTCATAATTGGGATTCACGTCCTCCGTCACCCTCCTTCTGTCGGCGGTAATTCACGCCGCCGTTCGATCGTAATGGTCACGTCCGGCACGCCGTCCCAACGTCTGAGTATCTCGTCGATCGCGTACGATCTGGCCGCGTCGTCACGATACTCCGTCAGCGTACCGTCGGCGCAGTCGATCGTGGCGTGTTCATATCGCTCAATCCTGTCCTGATACGCCATCAACGATCACGACTCCTATCGTGCCGCCTGCGGCGCTCGCGCATTGCTCTTCGCCGGTCAAACTCGCGAACCAGCTCTGCCGCAGCGCTGTTCGTGTCGGCAATCGCGCGCATCAGTTCCTCGGACTCCGTGCAGAAATAATGATGGCGCTTTGTACGCTGCTTCATCGTGCGCGGATACTTGTACTGCGGATACAGCTTCTCCAAAAGCATCTTCTCGTCCTTGGTAATAGAAATCACAAAACTACATCCTTTTCAAATAGATTTGGACGATACGGGTCGTTTTTTACCACATTACGCTTGCGCGCTCGCGCGAAGACATACAGCAGGTGAAAAAAGCGCCCCTCCATCCTGTATCGGGAAATTCTGCGATCTCCTGTCCAGTCACAAAACATTGGCGGTATCCGCACATTTGTTCAGAACTAACCTTGCAAAATCCATACATTTCTGCGTGTTTTCAGCAAACTACACCGGATATTTTGCACGGGATGGATGGAATCTTACGAAAACGCCGACCATAAATCGTGATGCTGCCGGCCGCTGTATCATCTTCTTCTAGCAGCATGATCGGCTCGCGGCTTTCCTCAATAAGATCGAGAAAACATTGATTGGGGAGCGAAAAGAGCATATAGAAAAGGCTCCTTGAAATATCCTTATTCTGCGGCTCTTCGATTGCAAGGAGCAAGCGATACGCCGTATTGCGATTGACGCGAATTGCTTTAATGTAGTCATAACACTCCCTGCGGATTTCGTCCACCAACATCGCCCTGTCGCGGTTTTCCATACTGCTCTCTCGGTCATCCCATACCGCCCTGATCTGCGCGCGCATATTTCGCACCAGCTCCAAAATGCGGTTCACCTGCGGATACCATACCGCAAGCCCAATCGACCCGTCACGCGGAATCAGCATATCGGAAAACGGGATGAACCCATCTTTTTTCCGATTCACCCGAAAACGGTTCAGGCTGTGTTGCAGATAGTCCATCGTCGTATCGTGAAAGCGATAATTCTTCCGCGCGCTGTCATAATAGCCCTTCATGCGAGCGATCTTTCCAAAGAAGTTCGGCTTAACCTGCCTTCCGTCATCATCGCGGATCTCATACTGCTGCTTGAGCCGCTTAATCTCGCCGATGCTGTCCACCGCAAACTCTTTTTTCGCCTTGTCGATCTCAATGCCGCTAAGCACATCCAGCTTTGCAATATTGCAATACAGCTCCTCAACCTCTTCAAATGTCCCGCCGCCGTTGATCGTGTGCCACAGCCGCGTATTCAATTCCTGAGAGAGATTGACGATCTCACCGATCTTGTTCACGCTCGTCTTGATGTCGAGATCGGCCTGTTCCGACCATGTATAATGCCGAACGACCTTCTTCGCTTCCACCATGCTCGTCGGCACAAGAAACTTCCCGTAGTTTTTCTCAGCCGCGCGCACAAGTATAGGATTATCGGTCAAAAGCATGGTGTCGCTGTCAAAATCGGCTCCGGAAAGCCGCATCAAAATATTCTCTCCAACACTGTTGATGCAGACGATTTCGTTCGTCAGGTTGAAATAGCGTTCGATCTGCGGGTTTGCCCTGTTCTTTGACAGCAAAATATTCCCCATCGTCACATGCGGACTGCGGCTGCCAAGAAGCGTTTGGTTGAACTGGAATCGCTTGGAATAGACGTTCCCGACGCCAATTTGACTCGTTCCGTCAAATTTTCCAACCGCTGACAAAAGCATCTCAACAGGATTGCCAAGCAGTGTCGAGTAATTTCCATCGACCAATATGTGTCCGCACCGCAGCGTCTTCATAAACGACTCTGTTAGATCCTGCTTAAAGTCATAGTAAAGCCGCGTTTGGGAAAACCTGTCGCTCACACCGAGCATTTGGTATATCACATCGTTCGTGGTTGCCGCGTCGTGGATCTCCTCATCCTCTCCGCTGTAACGAATGTGATAGCGCAGAACTGCGGGGTCATCGTGAATCATTTGCAGATACGAAAGCGCAGGCTTTACCAGCTCATCGACGTCCGCCTGCGAAAGCTGCAACGTGTTGAGAAGCTGATAGTGGATTTGCACCATACGCCCATCAAAAAAGTGCGTAGGCTTCTCGTGCTTCACCACGCCGAAGTCCCCATCCTCATCCAAGAGACGCAGCCACCGTTCAAGGCTCCCGAATTTCACATACTTGATGCTGCTCGGCGTCGTAATGATCTTGATATCTTCCACACGTTTCGCCAGCGTAAATCCGTGCAGTTGAGAAATCTCAGTAATGCCGTTATCGCGGAAGAATTGCTGGATATTGGCGTTGAAGCAAGCGGATTTGAAGAATCGGTTGCGCAGCAGGATCATGCCGCGATTCTGATACGCCCCCATCGCATCCTTCTCGATCAGAGATTGTCCATCCCAAATGCTATTCTCAACGTCCACCTCTTCCGGTTTCGATTGCAACCATCCGTCTGCGCCAATGCGTGAAACGACGGCTCGATCACGGAAAGCGCTCTTGTAGTCATCAATCACAAGGAAGTTCTCAGGACGCAGGGGAATCGTGTCGATGATGCTGCTCAACGTCAGCGAGATGTACGCCTCCAACGCTGCAAGATCTACCTCCTGCCCGTCTTTCACCGTCAATCCGCACATCTCCCACTTGTGCATCCGGCGATACAGGTCTTTGTCAATGAAAAGGCACTTTCCAACGCGGCTCGAACCGCTGGATCTCTTAAACCGGCAAAAGTCGATCCCGTCACATCGGAACCCATCCCGATACAGCCTCTCGCGAAGCTGCGCCACCGTAAAAATCACCTTCATCTGTTTGCCGAGGCGATACATGCCATCCTCAAACGCGAAACATTTGCCAAGAATTGCATTGTCAATCGGATGCTTCACCGGCTCGTCCACACGCACCGCCAGCAACTCTCCGTCACGCACGCACACGCCGTCGCGCAGCTCCACGTCACTCGGCAAATATCCGAATTTAACATAGGTATTGCCTGAGAACCGATTGAACTCCTTGATGTTATACTTGAACGTCACGTTGATCACACGGCGGCAGTATTCCTTACCACGCTTGTTGAACGTAAAGTCCATGCGTCGGTAAACCTTCTCATATACTTCGCGCAGCTTGATGAGGTCAAGACTGTAATCCAATGTGTTGATAAACCGCTTTGTATTATACTCACCAGCATTCCCATCAGAGCTGTACTTCACCGTATAGCCGGCGCAACGCTCTGAGGAGTAGTTGGCAAGAAAGAGATCCTTCGCGTCTGCCGACACGATGTAGACGCCTCCAGTCATCCGCTCACCGCCCGATCATCTTGGATTTTTTCAAACCGCTTGCTTCTCGCAGCCTCAAGGCGCTTACGCGCCGCCTCCTTCTGTTCATCCGTCATGTTGCTCTGCTTCTTTGGTCTCAGCTTAAACCACGAGGCCGGCAGACGCACGACAATGGTTTCATCCCCCTTGTATCGTATATCGACGTCGCTTGGATACTTCTCTTTCAGATCCTCGATCGCTCGCATCCACTTTTTCTCAGAGGTTGAAAAAGTGGCATACTTCTCGCCTGACACATGATCCCACGCAGTTTCCTTGAAATCATCCATTGTTTCACGCCACCTCCTCGCCTGCCAGCTCGTCCAGCCAGTCAAGCAGTATCATTCGCATCCGCCGCGACGGGATGTAAAGCCAAATTTCGTTCCCGTCCCGTATTGCGCTGCGCCAGATCCATTGAATCATCTCGCCAAGCGCCCAGCGCTCCTCCTGCACATCGACGCCGCGCTCCATGTAGAAGTTTTTGAGCACCGGGTTGAAATAGAGGTTGACGCAAAACGCCAGATGGTCGCGGTCGCGGTATGCGTTCGTCGCCCGCGTATTCCAAGAAAGAAATCCGCCTGTATAGCCCTTTCCCTTCAAAACGTCGCAATAATCCTTGTACGTCGTCCAAAGGTTCCTCTTCATCGGCGTTCCATAACGGTGCTTGAATACGTTGCCGAGGTTGTTTTTGAGCCTGTTGATGCTTGGCTTGCCTCGCCTCTTCGCTTCGCGTTGATACCACGATACGGAAAGCGTACCGTCCACGTCTCCAATCGCGTTCAGCGCTGCGTCGTCAAGAATATGGATCTTATCGCGCAGCGTCCTCACATACGCAGGAACAGCAGGCACATCGCAGAAGTGATACGCGCCGCGCTCATACGTCGTGCCGATTCTCCTTATGCCGACGCCGTTGATGTCAAAGTAATATTTCTGCGGTTGAGCGTCGAACAGATACGTCAAAACCAGCACGTCACGAAACGCTTCAAACACCTCGATTGGGAACGTCCAAAGCATCATACAGCCCTTGCAAAGCGTCACATGCCCGGTCAAAATCGTATCGCGCAGCTCATTGAACTCGCCGTCATACTCGTTGTCCAGCCAGCGCACGCGACCGTCGGCTTCACTGACGGAGATCGTATTGTGATGCCTCAGCAACTCAATGTCCTTCGGGGATATTTTCAAGTTTTCGTAAACATCCGTCACCTCGTCGAGTATGAGCTTGTACCCACCCTCACGGATCAGTCTGATGGTAGTGTCGTTATAGGTGTGAAACAGCGCGTGCGTACTGGCAATGTTGCAGCCGCGTGACAGCTTTTCGTGCAGGTCATCGAGTTTCCGGCATCCGAAATTCTTCGGATCGTAAAACGAACGCGCGGCACAGCCCTCCTTGATTCGCTCCACCTCGGCGAGAAACGGCGTAATGAAGATGTAGCGGCTTTCCGTATCACTGTTCATTTTTGCGATTGCGGCGCTGGTCTTGCCAGCGCCCATAATCATGTCGCAAACCGTAACGGTCATCGCTTCACCTCATTCTGAGATATTTTCTCACCGCCCAAAGCGCCGCCCAAACAAGATCGCAGTACGGCATCGCTCCGTTCCCGTCATAAGCGATGATCGCGCGCGTAACATCCTCGTCCGTGAGATTCCTCGGCAGCTCGTTGAACAGCTTGCGATACTCTTCCATCTGTTCGGAAAGGCGGATATTGTTCGCGGATGTCTTGATCTGGCTGCGCGCCAGCGATAGCATCGTCATCGCGTCAATTCCGTACAGCTCCGCCGCGTCCATGTAGGTCTTGCACTCGGCTTCGAGCTGTTCGATGTATTCCTGCTGCTGCGGATCGTACGCGCCGAGCGCCAAAAGCGCCGCCTTCCTCGTCTTATCGCTCAGCGGCGCAAACCCGTCGTTCTGCTCCAGCTCGCAAATCGCCTCCAAAGTGTCCTTTAGTTTCATTGCATCACATCCTTCTTTGTTCTTTTTCCAAACAGGAATTGCCACTTGGTAATCCCGTGCTTTTCGTAGTGCTCCCGATAGTCCTCATATTGCCGGATTGCTCTGATCGGGTAGCAGAGCCAATAAAGAAGCGGGTAAAGCAGACCGAACGCCCAGCGCAGCGCCAAATCCTCGTCAAACTGTGCCAGAATAATCGAAACCGTCCAGAAAATGAGAATCGTCAGGAAAACGATCCAATACCACGCCATATCCTTCCCTCCAAATAGATAGATTATTGTCGCGCTAATTAGTTCCGACGCGCTCCCTCAGACAACAGACGATTTTTGCGCGCAGCGCAGCACGTTCCGCCTCATCTTCTTCGCTTACCGCGCAGTACATCTGTCTCTGATCAGCATAACAACGCTTCACCATCACAAGTCGCTTTGATACCCATGCTTGCGTTGTTCCGCGTGCAGCGGCAATCTCGCATTCGGACTGCCCTTGCAGCCGCCGATATATGATGTCCAGATCGCTCAGCTTTGCCCGCTCAATCACCCACTCAAAAAGCGCGATGGTATCCTGCGCCTCCAATCGGTCATACGGGTCTGAAACAAAATACCCAAAAGTATTGCTCGATTCGTCCGTCACCAACTCGTCGAACGACATGGCATCGCACAACTTACGCTCCGTCCGCATCCGCATCCGAACCTCGTTCATCATCGTCCGATAGGCGAGCACGGAAAATTTAACACCTCTGCTCTCATCATAAGCTCTGGCGGCCTTGCACAGTCCAACGGCGCATTCTCCATACCAGTCATCGGAAAGATGGTTCTTATTGAGAAAGCCATAGATCAGCTTATGGTTGTCTTCGACGAGCTTTTGATACTCGCTTTCAGTCCTCATCCGTCGCTCACTTCCTGCGGATTCAGAAGCGAGTCGCTGTTCTTTTTCGCCTCCGTCATTTTCATCATCCCTCCTTCTCATCCACGAACGACGCCAGCTCATCCGCCATGTGCGTCAAAAGCGCCAGCTCGTACATATCGTACGCCTTGCCAGGATCGCCCATATCGTCGCTCTGCCACATGCTCATGTGATAGCGGATTGCGAACGCCTCCTCTCGCGTCAGCTTCATAAATCCGCCGATGATGTAGACGCTCTTCGAGCCATGACCGTAAGGCATCGGATCGTCGAACCGATAACCCATCACCGTCTCCCAGATGAAATCGCCGAGATCGTCATGCTTGACCTGCCATCCCTGCGCGGCGGCAACCTTATCGGGGTCGTACGTCTTCTGGTTCTTTGGCTCGGAAATGTAAACGCCGACCTTGCAAAGATCATGCAAAAGCGAACAAATTGCGATACTTTCGTCGCTCGGCCGCACAAAATCCGGATTGTATCGCGCCTCCATATCTACAAGACCGACCAACCGGTCATAAACATGCAGGCTGTGCTTGCACAAACCGCCAGCCTCAGCAAGATGGTATTTCGTGCTTGCCGGCGCATTGAAAAAATCACTCTTTTCCAGCCACGCCAGCAGCTTATCCGCGCCCTCGCGCGTAATATACCGCCGATACAGCTCAATAAACCGTTCTTTCATTTTCAAAAGTACCTCCTCTTGAAACAACCAGCTCAGCTCACAATGAAGCTGCTGTAAACCTCACACTCGTCAATGTTTACCCTGTCGTGCTCCCCAATAAAGTGTTCATAGCACTTTGTCGCGGCATCCTTATTGTCAAACGGAGTCACAACAGGATCTTCACCGACATCATAATAGCTTATGATCCATATTTTCATCACTACACCCTCTATTTCATCTCTCGGTATCTCCCTTCGCCCGTTTGATATACAGTCTTTTGATCGGCACAGATGTGCGGCATGAAAGCTGGCTCACGCCATCCTCAAACAAGCCAAGATACTCAGCCGTTGCATCCGCATTGGCAAAGCGATAGAGGTTATCGCATGAGATCGGCGCGCCGAAGCACCAGAAGTCCGTGCCGACATGGAACATTCCGCCGCGCATGGCATTGTGGCCAACACCTTCCCACGGTTTCTTTTCGCAAACCGAATAATGATCGTGCTTACCGAATGTGCGAGCCATTACAAAATAATTGGCTGACACGCCGCGCACTTCGTAACCCGCCTTCCAGTCGTTAACCTTCACACGATCGCCAACGCGAATAAAATCCAGCAATTCCTTCGTGACCGCCTTATATTCAACATACCCATTGACGCCCAATAAATCTCACCTCCAATAACAGTACAGACAACCGTGCAGACACTGCTTTTTGCGCTCCAATAGCTCCACCTTACCGGCGTAGCACATACAGTCCTTCCGCTGATACCCTCCGCCGCCGCAATCGTCCGGCTCAAGGCCGAGCAGCGCGAGGTCATAGGCAGAAACGCATCCGCAGCGCGTCACGCCGACGTCCTCGTCGTCATTCAGCATCGGCTCTGCACACGCCTCGATCCGCAGCCCGTCCAGAGTCCCATGCGAACCAAGCCAAAATAGTCTGGCCGCCCGCACAACAAGATCGACGTCTTTGAATTGTTCTTCGGACGCCTGAAACGCTCCGTTGTACGGATCTGGCAGCCCCGCCGCCGCAAATCTCTCGCGCACATGCGGATACATGTCAAGCACACTGATCCGAAACCGACTGAAACCAAGGATGATGGCTGTCTTGATCACGCCGACCGCCCGCCGCATCCCCTTCATCGTCGGAATAATAGGGTCTACCCGTATCACAATTCGATCAATGGGGAAATTGTCGTTCACCAGCGCCTTTGCGGAACCGAGCTGGTATCCGTCTCGCGGCACGCGCGGCTCGATCACAGTACCGCCGTATCCGGTGCATGTCGCATGGACGATCAGCTTCTCCGGATGTCGGTGGACTGCATTGATGAAGTCATGCGTCACGCGCTTCGTAATCAGGACTGCTCCATCCACGCTGTCGAGCTTCTCTTCCCACGAAAGGTCAAGCCCCGCGTCACCGGCCTCTGTCACGCCGATCTTATACATTGCCATCCGCCGCACCTCCATTCCAGTGCATAAGTAGTCTCTGAATTTTTTGGAATCTTTGGCAGTTTAACGTCCGCCTTGCCATGCGGACGGATCTTGTCCTACTGTCCGGTCACGCCGGAAGGTTAGGCGAGAGTCGCCGTCTGACTCGCCACAAATCATCTCCGATCCTGCCCGGAGAACCCCGTCGCTGCCAAGCGCTCTATCACCGATGCGGAATCGAACCGCCACTTTTGGAGCGGGAAACGGGACTCGAACCCGCAACACCCGGTTTGGAAGACCGGTGCTCCGCCAAATTGAGCTACTCCCGCGTATCATCCGCCGCGCTTCGCCTTTTCATCAGCCACATGGTACATCCGGCTTAAATGGCCGTTGCTGTGCGCACAGCTCCATGCGCTTAACTTCTCGCGCTTCCTCGACCGCTTGCGGATTTGGTGCGCCATTCCGGACTCGAACCGGAAGCCGAAACAGAATCGTGTGCGATGTTGCCCTCGTTCACGATTTTTTCTGCATCGTCAGTGGTATTCGTCGGCAACAACTATTTCCGCTGCCCTCCCACTTATGGGGCGTGCTAATACCAATTACACCAATGGCGCATATAGATTTGCCGAATGGCCGTTTTACGGTACTTTTATCGGCGTCATTTCCCAACCGATCGGCGATCCCACCCGCTCACCGCAGCACCATACGTCTGCGGACTTTCTTATTGCAGATGTGCAAATCGGCAATGGCTTTGGTATATTATCCGCTCTCGCGGGGTAACACCTTAACAATTTATTCAGCGAAGCCCCTTCCACTCCGCCGCGCGTTTTGGGTCGTGCCAGTCGTCCGACACGAGCACCTGCTTTGCGAGGCGCAGGCGCTCAGCGTTGAGCGATTCGATTTTATGGAAGTTTTCACGGAACCATCGCGACAGCTCCTTCTGCTCCATCCACTCGTTGTACACCTCAATCGTCGAGAACAGAAGATCCTTATTACCGTAGTCAATGTTCTGCTCAAAGTACGGGCGCGTATCCGGACAAAGCGGAGCAACAAACGAAGTCATTCCCCAACTGCTCGTCTTAACATAAACCAGCTTGCGACCAACCTTTGCCACCTCGACTTCTCGCGGCGGATCAGGATATTTGTCATACCCATTGCAACGCAAAAGGTACGCAGGCTTCCCAACGCTAAAATCCTTTACTGTCATACCGCACCACCAGTCGTTCCATAAATATCCGAGATTGCGTCATACAATTCGCAATAATCACCATAACCCATTCTTCCGCTTGAGTTTATCGCATTGAGAATGACTGCAAACGGGCATCGAAAAAAGTCCTTCGGCATATTCATGCCTTTAATATACACTCCCATGCTATCCCTCCATCTTCCCGACATCTTTGCCGGGGACATTTATGTCCTTTGCAAGCGCGGCTGCGGCTTCTTCGCGCGTAGCGTATGCAAACGGCCTTTTACCAAGCATATTGCGAACTATCCATTCAACGCCACCCGCTACCTGCTCAACAACTGCTTTCTTTAAGTCGCACTCGTCCTCGCACCCCTCGCAATCATAGCTGTTAGGGTGACTATTTCCTAAGTGGCACGGCTCGTACCACAAGCAGTACACCGTATCGCCAACATTGCACGGCAAACGGATAAGCAAACCCTGTTCCTCCGCGTCCTCGTATGCTGCAAGGCGGTCGATCATATTTTGTTCCACATTGCACGGATTGCTCGCAGAACACATACCATCACCATACAGTTTGCACGCATCTTGTTCGCAAATTAAAATGGCACCGCCGTCATACCTACCTGTCAGTCGTTCCATTGCTTATTTCTCCGCCTCTATAAGTATTTTCGCCTCTCCGTATCGCTCGTACTCTTCGATGTCAAGTATATCGCCATGCGGTCTGTCTATCTCAACAAGCGGGCAATCGTTGTGTCGGTAAACCGACCTGCCGACGTTCTGGCGGTATAAATCGCATTTCTCTCTGGATTCGCACAATACGCAGCTATTCGGAAGCTCCGCAAACGGGTTATACACTCCCACGCTATACCCCCTTTATCGCGGCTTCAATCCCGCATCCAAAGAACCACACACCCATTCCCAAATACGGCTCTTTAAGCGAAACGCCGATTATAAGCGCCGATACAAAAAACCACACCTTTGACAGCGTGATCCCGTTTTCAAGACCCCTCATGCTGTTTCTCCTTGGTATATTGTCCGCTCTCGCGGGTAACACCGTTTAGCATATCAGCCTGCAGGCTCAACTGCCTTATGCAGTCGCGGCAAAGCGTTACTACACAACTTCCAATCTGCAAATCGAACAGCTCATCCACCGTTTCCAACGTCGCAATCGGCGTATAGTAGTTCGGACTATGGCAGTTGTTACACGAGCACGACTCTTTTACTTTCGTAAAGAAAATCACAGCCGACCTCCTTAATCCGCACTTTCCGCTTCAATGATGGAAGGAGAGTATAAATCAGATCTCAAAATACTCAGTGCTCGACCCTGATACCCAGACCCACACATCTCACACATCATGTTTATGTAAGCCTCGTCCGCGTCGATCAGCCGCCCGTGTGGAACCTTCACCTCAACAAGCGGGCAATCGGGATGCCTGCGTCTCAGAACATCAGGATAAGATAACTGGTTTGATAAAAAGCAGTTGCTACCGCCGCGCGTATCACACTCCGCACAACTCACCGGCATATCCAAAAGCGGATTATACACACCCATGATTCTCCTCCTTCTTCAGCATTGTTTTTCCAGACAATCGCGCCGCGCAAGCATTGCAAACAGGGATTGTAAAACTGCCAAAATGCAACTTGTACTTAACACTTCTGCGCTCTCCGCAATAATAGCAGTGCCACCCAACACGATCCGCGACGTCCATCAGTTCAATTCGTGCCATTCGTCACCATCCTTTAATGCAGCTTCTTCCAAAAAGCGACTGGTTCCCTTGTATCTCTCAATAAGGCGCACATTCGTTTTTGTTTCTCCGTTGGCATCCATCATTCCCCTGCATTTGGGCGTGAGAAGTGCCGAGATGCCGAGAAGTATTATTTTCTGGTTTTCCAATATCAGCTTCTCAACTGCGGTCATATCGCGCCGCCTTCCTTGGCAAGCGCGGCTTCGGCTTCTTCACGGGTCTTAAAAATTAGACAACCGCTTTCGATATCGGCCAACATATTAGACGCCGATGGGTACATACATCTATGCACTGCTTTATATTTCGGGTGGAACATCCACACCACCTCGTTCACCTTGCACGGCAAGCGGATAAGCAGTCCTTGTTCCTCCGCGTCCTCGTAGGCGCGCAATTTGTTGTATATCTCCGCGTCATTGCACATTACATTGACTTCATGCTTAAAGAACCCGCAATCCTTGCTACACGCGCAGTAATCCGCGCAAATATCAAAACTTTTCTGTGTCAGTCGTTCCATGTCACGCCTCCCAGTCCATAGCGACGTAATTCCACCTTTTGATTGCTTCGCGCTCTGTATCGTACCAGCCGATTTTTCTCTTTGCAAATCCGCAATCGCAAGCAACGCCCCATTTTCCCGTTACTTCGTTCTGCGTCAGGTATATCTGCCCGCAATGCTGGCAGGCTATCAGCCTACGCTTTATATCACCCACGAGTCAGCTCTCCCTCCGGTGCTTTCGGCAAATACTGCCAGTGCGTCACCTTGCTATCGTAGGTGTAAAAGCCATAGCAGTAATGAGAGATCATAATGCCGTAGTCATCGCCGCAGTAGACAAGGCAGTCCGTGTGGTTGTCGGGAAGCGCATCCTTAACGCTCACCCACGCATTCTCGCGTTCACCGTCCGCCTCTTCACCGCGCGGCGCTGCTGCAGGTACTTCATTGATCGCAGACAGAGCACACATTTTCATTCTCATCATGCCACGGCACTCATCCGTGCTCACACACACGGACATGGTATCCGCAAGACCAGCAACGCTTTCAATCGCATCACGGCGGCGAATCAGGTCATCTCTTATTGCCATATCAATCCTCCTACTTTAATCTGCACCGCATACAGAACCACTTTCCCATCTTGCCACAGCCACAATAACGGTTACGCAGCCGACACATTCTCCCACACAACCAGATTTCAAGCCGTTGCCACCAGTAAAGCACCGATCCACCTCCAAATCTCAAACACGACCTCCGCTTTTCGCGTAATTTCTCCAACACGCCAAAGCGCTTTTATAGTTCGTCGTCGCGCAGACCTGCCTTCCGTCCACCCAGCCGATAAAGACCGGCGTTGTGTGGTATTCGTGATAGTCCGCGCCGATAAAATCTTTCCAAACTTTGTAGAGCGCCGTTTTGCCTTGCCCTTCCAACGGATAGATTTTTGTCTCGTTTATCTCGCAGCCCTTCAGCCACAAATCAAAAACGCACACGTCGGCACTCAATCCAAAACCTCCAAAATAGTTGCAAAATTGCAGTTTCACTTTTTGCTTGGAACCATCGAGGTTCCAAAACTCGATTTTGACCCATCTCAAACCCGCATAAACAGGCGATTCTTGAACGTAGACCCTTAAAGGGGTAAGGGGATTCTGTTTCTTGCAAAAAAGTTGCAAAAATAACTTTTTCACGTTTTGCACCTGTCCGCTTCGCTTCGCTCGCGGGATACTTGAAAGCTCTGCAGCGGACAGGCGGCCGTTCTGCCATCTGCCGCTCGACAGGGGCGTCGAGCTTTGCTTTGCGCAGCACCTCCTAAGCAGTGCAAGACGGACAATTTACGCGATGCGGATTTTGTATACCGTAAAGCCTTATAATAATTGCCAAGCCTTACATACCGCCAGATTATCCTCGACTCGTTACCGTACAAGGTCTCGATGATGGTATTACCGTACAGAAATGGGATGGAAAAATAAATTATTTGTATTCTCCGTCCCGATAAGCGATGACGTCTCCGGCAACCGCAAGCACCATCGAATGATAGAGAGCCTTATCCTCTTCATCCATCACACCGATATACCGCAAGGTCGTCATCGGGCTTTCATGTCCGTACAACCGTTGGAGCTGTGTGACATCACCGTACTGCTTGCCGGTGTTGGTAGTGTACTGCCACCATCCCCATGTCTTCCGCATGGTGTGAGTACCGATGTTCTGACGAATGCCTACGGCTTCGCAGGCTTCCTTCAGTACCTTGCGGAAGGTGTCGACTTCGATAGCTCCTCCCTCTCTTGAGGAGAAAATCAGTTTATTCTTATCCAATCCGTAAGGATGATCACCAAAGTACCAGTGCAAAGCAGATGCGCAAGCGGTGTTGAGATAGACAGTACGGATCTTGCCGTGTGTCTTGCTCTGAGAGATATTGATGCGGTCATTGGTGTCCTGCGTATCTTCGACGTAGCGGATTGTACCGTCAGGCAGATAGACGTCAAGCATCCTGAGCTTCAAAAGCTCGTTTGCTCTCAATCCGAGGTTGATACCAAGGATAAATCCAAGAAGGTATTTGCGATCCTTGTTCTCGTAGAGCCAAAGAGCGACACGTTCTAATTCATCCCATTTCTTGATGGGGTAGACAGTCTGTGTTCCTCCTTTACGGTAGTTGGGTCGATAGCCTTTACTGTGTGCTTCAAGCGTAGGATCGACGCCGGGGAACAGCAGCAGCTTGTCAGAGACCTTCTTACCGTTTCTGGTTGTGATCGTCGTTCCCGGATAGGTTGCGGAGTCTATCGCTTTGTCACGCCATTCGTCGATTTCCGATTCGTCTCTGATCTCAACGGCATGTTCACCGCATACGGCCAGTCCCGCAGTGCGCTCAGCATATACAGCCGCAGAGAAGAGGTCTATCTGCTCGTTCATATTGCTGCTCCTTCCGTAAATAGATTTATGTCGTACTTTAGAAAAAGCAAAAAACACGCCTGTCTCATTGGCTTTATTATACTTTATCTCTCTGCTGAAGTCAATACATTATATAAATTTTTATCGTACTTTCGGCGTATGTTTTTATGAACTTTGACGATTTCGATGATCCTGCAGAAACGCTAGAATCCATCATTCAACGCAAGATCGCACGATGTCATGTCGGTCAAAGCCTTTCTGTATGCGGGTTTCTTACCGTGCTGAGGATAGATTTATGGTATGCTTTCCGAGCGTTGTCGGTATAACAACACAAAGGGATGTAAATGCAGAATGATTCTTTGAGGTGCTTGGAAAAACCGTTCGAGAACGCCGGTTATTTAGAAGCTCTCAATTATGTATGGTAGTTTGTATTGTTTCTATCAGAACACTTGCGTGGTGCAAGGTGGGGTGTGATGTGTGAGGGGATTTTTGAGAATTGGTGCGTGGTGTGAGGTACTATACCACGAGGTTGCGTTATGGGTACGCGCCAAAATGTCAAGGCTCCCCCTGTGGACTATTCGCGGCGCGCTGGTCTGCTGCGCTGCCTGCATCGACGCGGCGCAAGCGCTGAGGGCGCGCCGTTTCAGGGCTTCCGGGCGTCCGGTTCTGCATACTCGCAAAAAGTAGAACCGGCGGAGCGCCTGCGGAGACCGTGCGCGGGATGGTGACGGCGGCGGCGCTTCGCCTCTGGCGCTGTGTCCGCGTCTGGTAGGCTGCGCCTGCTGGCGCTCTTCCGGTCGATCTGCGGGCGCTGGTGGCGGCCTGCTGAGGGCGTGCCGGTGGTGCTGGTGCTGGGCGTTCGGTCTCCGGCCTTATGTGCTGGACGTGTGGCGGCGTTCCGCTCCTCTCCCCCTTCCCTCTCTCCGTTCTGGCTGCTCTTCGCCTCTGCTGCCCGCTGCCGGTGGTGCTGGTGCTGCTGCTGGGCTGGCGGCCTCGCTTGCTGGCTCCGCTGCGCTGCGCCTGCTGGCGCTCGCGCTCGCTTCGCTCGTCGGTGCATGGCTCCGCTATGCGTCGCCCTGCTCGCCTGCTCCGCTGCCGTGCCAGGTCTCCGGCTGATCTGTCAGGGCTTCGGTATTTTGCACAATTTTGAACGACAAAAATTTATACCGTTCTGAGGTTAGCAAGACAAAAATCTGTTGCAATATAGGGTTGACCGTGGTACAATATAGGTAGCTCAAGAGGGGCGCGCGGGGCGCTTCGGGGCTTCGGCTCCGGCTCCGCTCCGGCTCTTCCGATATGGCGACAAAAATCTATTTTGTAAAGGAGATACCACCATGAAAACCACCACCACCAACACCACCAACAAGTCCGCCGTTATGCTCCGCGCGTGGGACATTCGCCGCGCGGCTGCCTCTGAAATCGGCTGCAAGGTCTCTGAAGTCCTCTTCTCCGCCTGCCTGCGTATTGCGTGGGCAGAGACCGAAGGCGCGAACGCTGGCGCGAACGCGGCGCGCGTCGTCTCCGCGTGGGCTGCCCTGTCTGAGGGCGAGCAGGTCGCATTCATGAAGAAGTGCATCCACAAAGCCGCGAAAGACCGCATCAAGTACAGCACCGAAGACCACGATTTGCAGTTCTCCGAGGTGCCCGCGTTCGGCCTGTACGGGCTGCACGATCTTGACGAGTTCGTTTCAGAAACGTGGCTGCGGCTGGCGGTCAAGCTCGACGCCGACAAGCTGACGAAGCGAAACGAGCGCCGCGCGGCTCAGGGCAAGCGCCCGCTTGAGCTGGTCAAGCTGGTCTATGAGGCTGCCGACGCGAGCGTTGCAGCGGTTTTCTATCAGGACAGCAAGCACAGCGCGGCGAGCGTGCGCGAGCTGGAAACGGAAGACGGGGAGACCTGCAGCGCGGTCGAAACGATTTGCGCGAGCGAAGACGACACGGAACGCGCCGCTATCCTCAAGGCAGATATGGAGGACTTCCGGGACGGCTGCGACGAAATCAACAACAGGATTTTGGAGCTTGTCGGGCGCGGATACACGGAACGCGAGATTGCACAGGACATCGGAACGATCTCCAACGTCGCCGTGCACAAGCGTATTGTGAAGCTGCGCGAGCAGTTGACGGCGCTGCACATGTAAGAAAATTTTTCGGAACGGTTAGCAAGCCAATAATCTAATCTCATGTATGCGAGGGGCGGGCATCCGCTCGCCCCTACTTCAAAACGGAAAAGGAGATACCACCATGACGATCAACAATGCGAAGCTGCAGCGGTGCTTCAAGCTGTCCAGCAAGATAACGGTCTACGTTCCGGCGACGGCTGCGGTCGATCAGGCCGTGGACAATACGGAACAGGTCAAGGCGACGGCGGCGCTGCTGTCGCGGCTCTTCGGTGGGGCGACGAGCACGCCGGCGCTGGGTTACTGGCTCAGCCCTGCGGCCGGTCTGGTCGCGGAAAATACAACGGTCGTTTTCGCCTACGCGAGCGACGCGGATCTGCAGGAGCACATCGGCGAAGTTGTCGAGCATTGCGAGCGGCTGAAGGCGGACATGGGGCAGGAGGCTGTCGCCTTGGAGCTCAACGGGGAAATGTATTTCATTTGACGGAACGCGGCGCGCGGCTGGCTTCTGGAATGGCTGGCCGCGCTGCCGGTGGAACGTCTGGCGGAACGAATGAAACGATTAGGGGAGGTAAAACGGCATGGAGTACGGCGCACTGTATTACATCGTGGTAACGGTCGGCGCGTTCAGGGTGGTGGAGCTGATTATGCGGTTTGTGGAATGGCTGGATAATCCGAAGCGCTGACGCGGCGATGACGGAACAGGGCGGAGCTTTTGCGGCTCCGCCTTTTTTGCGCCGGTGCTGGTGCTGCTGGGCTGGCGCTGGAACGGCTCAGATTTTGGAACGGCTGGAAAATTTTCTTTGCTGCCGGTTAGCAGAACAGCAGAACGTTCTCAAGTATAGGTGAGAATCGCGCGACGGACTGCGGCAAAAGCTGCGGAGACCACCGGACGACGCGAGTTAAAATAGTGGAGGCTGGAACACATGAACACGATGAGGAATACCTTCCCGCGCAGGCGCTACTACATGAATCTGGAGACCGGCGAGCTGCTGACCTACTGCGAAATGATCGAGCAGGCGGAAGAGCTTTACGACTTCGGCGATTACACAAACGCGCTGGAACTGCTGGAATACTACGAGCTGACCGACATTGAGGTCGTGGACTGAAGAGGGCAACACGATGAGCTATAACGAGCTGCTGGAAATGCTGCTGGACGACGGAATGGATGAGACGACGGCGCGCGCTTGCGCGGCCGCGGAGCTTGGAACGGAGGGAACGAAATGTTGAGTTTGGAACAGGTCGTGAACGAATCGCTGTGGGTGGCGAAGATGAACGGATACCGCAAAGCTGGAACCTACCCGGAGCTTCAGGCGTCCGGCTGCCTGGACAGCGACGAGCTGCGGGACGTCGATCTGGCGGCAAAACAGCCGAAGCACCTGCAGGCGTTCTTCGATGAGATGTGGGCGTGGGAACGCTCGCCGGAAGGCCGGTGGATGACGCTGCCGGAGTATTACAAAACGGTTTACGAACCGAAGCAGGCCGCATAATCCCTGTAACGGAACGGGCGGAGCTTGATCGCTCCGCCTCTTTCGATTTTTTTTGGAACGACTGATTTTTTTTGCAGACTGGTTAGCAAGCGCTGCATTCTTTCTCATATAACAGTGTGAGGAATCACAAAAACGGAACGGAGGATTTGAATATGAGAATTGCAATCGACATTGTAAACGGCAAAATCATCAACATTTTCAGCGACACAAAGGACGTGGAGGTCGCAATATGTTATGGAACAGGCGTCTTGTCGGATGAAGAGCAGGATGCGCTGGACGAAATCGTTTCTTGCGTACCATTTACGATTCAGCCGACAAGAGAGTTTCACGCAGAGTAGCAGAACGGGCGGCGGGAGCAATCCCGCCGCTTTTTTTTGTTTCGCCGCCACTTCTCATGTTTCGCGCGAAATGGAACAAGAAAATATTTTTTGAAACCGGTTAGCAGGCGCGGAAAACGCTCTAATATATCAGCGGGAGGAACAAACCGACTTTTGGAACGGAGGGCGAAACCATGTATAACACGCCGCTTTGCACGATGGAAAAGACATACGGCCAGTACCGCATGAGGGCGGATTTTCACGAGGACAGGGCGCACGTTCAGGTCTGCGACATGGACAATTTACGCTTCCCGCTTATGTGGGCTGCGGACATGCCGAAACAGGCCGCGCACGGCGCGCTGGAAATCTTCGAGCGCATCGGCTATTTTGATTATGTGCCGACTGTTTGAATCGGTGGAAAATCCGGGAGGGAAACTTCCCGGATTTTTTATTTTTTGGAACGGTTAGCAAACGCCGGAACTGTTCTCATATATGGATGGAAGATTCCAAATCTGATTTTTTGGAGGACACGACGATGAAGTGGTTTGATAATCCGAAGACGCTGGAAGAGCTGAAGAAGCAGTACAAGCGCCTCGCCATGAAGCACCATCCCGACATGGGCGGAAGCACGGTGGATATGCAGCAGATCAACGCGGAGTATGAAAAGCTCTTTGCGCGCCTCAAGGACGTCCACCAGAACAAGGACGGCGAATTTTACACGAGCCGCACGGCGACGACGGAGACGGCGGCGGAGTTCATGGACGTCATTGAAAAGCTGATTCACATGGAGGGAATCACGATCGAGGTCTGCGGCTCGTGGCTGTGGGTGACGGGCGACACGAAGCCGCACAAGGACGAGCTGAAGGCGCTGTCCTTCCGGTGGAGCAGCAACAAAAGCGCGTGGTATTTCCACCGCGACGGTTACAAAAAGCGGAGCAGTCGGAACCTTTCGATGGACGACATCCGGGGCTATTACGGGAGCGAGGTCGTCAACACGGACGGCAAGCGGGACAAGATCAGCGCGTGACGGAACGCGGAGGCGGGCAGCAATGTCCGTCTCTTTTTTTTGGAAAAATTCAGCCGTTTGGTTAGCAGAACAGAAAATCATTCTCAAGTATTCACAGAACAAGGCCGCAGGCCGGAAGGGAGCACAACATGGAACAGACGAAAAACTGGACGATCACAGACATTGAGGCGCTGGACGAGGACGCCGCGTTTGAGCTGGCGGAGGACACGACGGTCATCAAGGAGCACGACGTCCTGTTCATCGACTTCGGCGGACACTTCGGATACAGCGCGCTGGTCTTTTTCAATGGGCATCAGATCGGGTACGCGAACGACTACGAGCTGCACCACCGTCCGACGCGCTGGGACGAAGATCAGCACGAGAAGACGCACGAGGAGCTGCGCGCGCTGTACGAGGAAAAGCTGCGCCAGACGCTTTTCACGGAGGAGGAGCTGACCGCGCCGCTGGCGGAGTACGACGAATTTCAGCGCCGTGAGCGTTTTCTGCGCGACCTCTACCCGCTGCGCGTCGATCACCTGTCCATTTTTGGAATCGACTACAGCGGAGCGACGGTCACGCACATCAAGGAGCAGAGCGTCTTTGACCGGCTGAAGGGGAATTATCCCTATTACAGCGAGGTTTCCTTCTGCTACTACGCCGACAAGGATTTCCGCGACCATCAGGATCAGCTCTATGCGGCGCTGGTGGCGGCGAAGGATGGAAACAGCGAGAATTTCGAGTATTGGGTGGACGCTTTCGTCCGGGAGATGGCGAATCACGAGTATCACATCAACTGGCAGGCGGATTATGATACGCTCGGCGCATTTGGCCGCGTCCGCTGGCGTGGGGAACAGGAGAATCTGGCGTGCTACTTCGACGACCTTGGATTCAACGACGTCCAGCGCCGCGCATACTTCGAGGCGCGCAGGAGATACCACGCCGGACTCGGCGAGGACTATTGACGGAACAGACGGAACAGACGAGCGGCGGACATTTCTGTCCGCCGCAATTTTTTTGGGAGCAGGTTAGCAAATGCGGAAAATACTCTCTTGTATCAACAGGAAATCCAAAAATCCAGAACGGAGGTACAAAACAATGGCGGCAAGTTGGGGAGTATGGTCGCGCGTGATGGATAACTGTGTAGCATTTGGCGGAGGGTATCTGAGTAATGAACAAGGCGCTGCGAAGCACGAGCCGATCAAGTACGACGTCGCGGCGGTTATGGAGGCTGCTGAGGCGTACATCGAGGCGCGCCGGAGCTTTTTGGAGATTGCCCGCCTGTACGCCGGTAGGACAATGACGGACAAGGAATCTGGCATCTACTGGAAGAGAGATGCGGAGAGCGACGGTGCATGGGACACGTTGCGGCTGGTTTGCAAAACGGTCGGCGCTGACCCCAATGCGGTGCTGGCAATCGTGCGGAGCTTCCGCCGCTATACGCAGTATCAGCGTGGCTGGGATTTCGTGGCGGAGTGGCACATGGGAGAGCGCGAGCGCGACGGATTTCGCCGCTGCGTGCAGGCGTAACGGAACACGGCGGGCAAATCGCCCGCCGTTCTTCTTTTTGCACGGAGGCATTGGAAAGCCAACTGCGACGCGCAAAAAAGTTTTTTCAGCGGTTAGCAAATCGCGGAACCGTTCTCATGTATGGATGGAGGCGATGAACATGAAATACTATCCTGAATTTACTGCACGAGGCATGGTCGTCCGAGAGTACGACGAGCGGCGCGGCGTTCGGAACCTGAGCACGAGCCCGCTGCGTAGCTGCGTGGCGATCTACAACGGAGCGCGGCTGGTTGACCGTCTTTTCGACACGCTGGACGAGTGCATCCACGACCTCGGTGGATATAGCAAGCCGGTAGAGCTGCCGGACGGAACGACCGTCGTGCCGAGCGCGGTCAACTTTCCGAACAACTTCGACGCACAGTGCGAGGCAATCGGACTTTACCGCTGGCATCCCGGTATCGTGGAACGGTGGCCGGGTGAATATTGATTGGAGGATAGCGATATGGATAAGAAAATCAAATACTTCGAGGTCTGTTTCAGTAGCGGATATTCCATGATAATCAAGGCGCTGCGGGAACCAACATTGGACGAGGCTGCAGCATTTGTTGCCGAGGATATGCAAAAGCTGCGCGAATCCGAGGTGATTTTGGTTGAAGAGTGGACGCGCAAGGACGCAGAAGGAGCGTTTGATTTCTCAGGCGAATCGGACTGGCCGATTTTTCAGTAACAGTGGTTAGCAAGACCGGAAAACAATCTCAAGTATCTGTGGGAGGTGCTTCGATATGACGACAAAAACAGATTTTCAATCCATCCTTGAGTTGAACAACGCCTATACGCCCGCACAGCGCGGCATCGTGAATGCTGAGGAGGCGGAGACGATCAGGCGCATTCTGGAACTGGAAAGCAGAACGCCTATCGAGCTGAACAACGTCCGCGACATGGTGGTCATAATCTATAATCAGATGAGCGACCGCTGCGATCATCTGGGCGAGCGCGACAAGTCGATGCAGTACATGGACGCCATGAGCGCGATCACCTGCATCATCGACCAGGAGAAATTTGCGAGAGGCATGGAGGTCTGAAAATGGAACATCTGAGCAAGGCAGAGCTGCAATGGCTCGCGGAGGTCGTGAAGATGACCGGCCAACACTACGACAACAACAGCCGCCGCGCGTCCAATCAGGTCGAGCGCGGACTGTCTCACCTGCGCTATGAGCAGTTGACGATCATCGGCGAGAAGCTGAAAAACGCGCTGGAACACGGCGACAAGCGCATTGCGATCAACTGAAAAAATTTACCGGCGTGGTTAGCAAAATCACGCCGGTTTCTCTTGTATGTATGGAAGGGGTTGACGATCATGCAATACTATCAGGCAATCACAGACGGCGAGTATTTCACCGCCGGAAAATTCTACCCCGTGCTGGACTACATGGAGGACGGCGGAATCATCACGGCGGACGATGACAACAAGGAACACGCCCTCAGCGCCGTCTATCTGGCGGAGCATTTCCGCAAAGAGGGAGCGGATGCGACAAGCGACGTCCATCAGATTTTCCGCGAAATCGCACTTCACAAGGCCAAGGGCGTGCCCGTGCTCATTTCGGATGGAACGGAGACGCGCGAGGTGTTGTCTGTCGAGATCGACACGGATTTCCGTTTATTCACTGTTCAAACGGATTGCGGTGTGTGGCATGTTCTTTTTGAGTTTTTGTTTGACAGGCTGAACGGATGGAGCGGTGCGCTGTATCACGACGGATACTACATTGCGCCTGTCTTCTGGCACGAAAAATAAGGTATCTCTTTTTTAGGGGAAGGCCGTCGTGGTGGTCGGTCTTCCCCGCTCTATTTTTTTGCATATTCAAAATCGGAACGGTTAGCAAATATACACATGCTTCTCTAATATATGTACTTAAAGCGAGGAGGTTTCCCATGAACGAATATAAAATCAAAATCGAGGCGACCGTCACGCTGACGGACGAGGACGTCAAGGACATTCTCAGCGCCGCGCTGGAAGGCGGAATCGGCTATTGGGCGTGTCTGGACAACACGACGAGCGCGTTTGAAAATGCACCGGAGGATGAGCCGGTGGAGACCACGGCGGCGAAGATACTGCTGGACTGCGACAGCGCACGCCCGTCCACCATGAAGTCTATCCGCTTTTTCGACGCAGAGGACGAGGACGACGGCGAGGGCTGGCTTCTCAATCTGGAAAAGCTGCTGTCCGGCATCAAGCTGTGGATTCAGAACGGCGGCGATGTGTACGGTGCAGTCGATCTGAAAACCGGCAAGATTGACACGGGCGAGATCGACGCGGAGATGGCGGACATGATCGTCCAGTATGCGCTTTTCGGAGAGCTGGTTTACGGATAGCGGAACAGGAGCGGCGGATCACTCCGCCGCTTTTTTTATTTAGCGGTTAGCAAATCGTGGAATAGTTCTGATATAGAGACAGAAGCCTGAAAGGAGGACTTCATCATGTGTAAAAAGAAAATCTGTACCGAGTGCGGCTGGAACGTCGACGAGGACGAGCTGCGCGAGATCGACGTCGGACTTCCCACGGCGCGTCTGGTCTGCGACACCTGCGCCGGAGAGATGGAGGACAGCGGCAAGCTCATTCGCTGCGAAGCCTGCGGTGAGATGTTTCTTGCCTCTTCCCTTCACGACGAGAAAATCTACGGCCAGAGCTTCACGGCCTGCCCGCATTGCGGGTTCGATGTGGTAGATGGTCTCAGCCGCGTGGAGTTTAAGGAGGAATACGCGCCCGACAGATTCGTCGCGATTGTCAACTATGCAAACGGCGAGGCGCGCGGCATGACCGTGGAGGCGAACAGTCTGGCGGAGGCGTATAGCCGTATCATCGACTGCCATGTCAAGCGCGGGAACGCCGGAGGCATCCAGTCTGTCTCTTGTTCGCGAATCCTATGGAACAAGGACGAGATCAAGTTGAGCGGCGAGGATGAGCCGCAGGATTGCGGAACAACGGCCTGCGCGTACAACAACGGCGGCGAGTGCCGCTTCCAAGCGGTCTTCGACCGTCCGCCGGTCATCACGGAGGAAGACGGATGCACCGAGGGCGTTATCAAAGACGGAATCATCAACGTGTGAAAAGGAGGACAATATGGTTCTTTCCAAGGAGCAGTTTAACAAGATCGTCAAAAAACACAGCACGCTACTGGTGCTGGACAGCGACGTCGAGGAGGCGTTCGCCTTTGTCAACGAGGTGCTGACGGCCGAGGCGGATGCACTGAAAGAGGCGGAGCCGTATGCGACCAACACGATCGACCGGCTGGAACGCGCGGCGTATGAGGTCTACGAGCTGGGGCATGACGCAGGCAACGAGAATTTTTCAGAGACCGGTTAGCACCGGTCTCTTTTCTTCTCTGGTATATGTGAAAAGGAGGTAACACCATGCACAAAAACATCACATGGAACGGCAGGCAGTACGAACTGCAAATCACCGCACGCGAGATCATCAACGATGGACGCACGGCGGTACTCTTGAGCGACAGCGAAACGGAGCAACTGGTCTATGAGATCGAGGATGGACCCGTCAGCAAAACGCATCGGGAGAACACACTGGTCGAGCTGGACAGCAGCGATTACGAGCTGATTATGGACGCGCTGAACGCCCTCTCCGAAGCGCGGGAGAGCGAAATCAAATGGGCGGGCGACGACATGGATATTGTCGAAGCAGATCAGGACTGTATCGACAGCATCGAAGCGCTGCAAAAGAAGCTCCGCGAGGCATAAATATTTTGGAAGCGCCGGTTAGCAGCCGGCGTTTTCTTTCTCTTGTATAGATGGCCGCAAGGTCAATCTGAAAACGGAGGCTGTGAGCTATGAGCTGCCCGAATTTCTGCACCATGAGGGATTTTCCTCTTTTCGCCCGTGACTTCTACACGGAGGTCAAGCGCTGCGCCGACTGCGGCGCGATCATCTACGACGATACCGACGTCTGCCCCGTCTGCGGAAGCGACGATCTGGAAGACGACACATCTTTCGATGATTTTCTCCGAGACGAAATCTTCCATGATGTCGGCGAACGGATGGAGGAGTTAAATCGTGACCTGCTGTTCCACAAGACCGATCTGCGCGGCGGTTACTGGACTGGCGCTCAGTTCTACGTCGAGACGGAGCACGATCTGGACGGCGACGACTACGACAACGAGGATTGCCGCTACTACTTCGACCTTTGCCGGAGCGCGGCACGGCGGAAGTACGCGAGCGAGCAGCGCAAGATCACCCGCGCGCTTCGCAAGCTGGCTCAGGAATACGGCTTCGAGGAATACCATGTTGTCGGCACGTTTTCCAACGGAGAAGCCCATTATCGCCGCGTGGAAAACAGGTAAGCAGAGGCGAAGGGAGGATAACAGCATGGAACGCACAAGCAAGGATTTTTCTCTGGGCTTCGGTCATTTTGGGAATGGCCTGTCTGTCTGGAACCGTCTCAAATATGAGCACGGCGACTATGAGAACGTCGCGCACATTGCATCTGACCGCAGCGTGAAATTCTACAAGGCCGATCTTCCGGACGAGGTGGTCGGGCAGATTTACCGCATGGCAATCAGCTCCACGGCGACGATCTCCGCCACGCAGGACGCGCCGGTCTTCTCTGTTCCGCCGCTGGCGGATGAGCTGGTGGATGCAACATTCATCAGTCTGTGGAACGACGGCGAAATCTCCGCAGAAAGCAAGTGCAAGGTCAATATGAAGACGAAGGAGGTCTTGGAAATCGAGCTGTCCGGCGTGGACGGCGATCTGGATGTTTTGGATGAGGAGCGCATCGAGTTCGCAAATGGCGAAGTCCATCCCGTCTATCCGAAGGACATGGCGCTCAAAGGTGAGTTCTGGTACAGATAAGGAGGACAACATGGAACAGACGATCATTTCCCACCGCGATACCGATGTGACGGTTCGTTTTTCCGAGCCGACGCAGGAGGATATTCAGCCGTTTATCAAATACGGATTCAACATCGACTTTTCAAAGCGCGTCAAGGTGACGGCAACGGATTGCACCGGCACAAGCGGCGTTGTTTTTATGGAGCGCGAGACCGTGAAACGCCTCGGCGTTCAGTATGTGGCCGATCACGCCGTTATCGTCCCGATGTTGGGCGACTTCAAGGTCGAAGTCTCGCAGAGCGACTGGCACAACAATCCGCACCGCAATCCTGAGCGTGTCATTCCCGTTCGCTTCGTCAAGACCGAGAACGGAACCGGCCGCGAGATTTACCGTGGGCTGCTGGACGATCTGTACTATGCCCGCGAGGTCTACTTCCCGCGCGAGAATTGCGCAAAGTGGTTTTGCTACGGTTGCAGCGCAAACGCCGGAGACGGAAGCCTGCCGCGCCCCAACACGGTTTTCGTGTGCGACGGGCAGCGTGAAAAGGTTACATACGACGACTGGAACGACGTCATGGCCTACTCCGGCACCTTCAACGAGAACTTCAACAAGTAAAATCGACAGCATTTTGACAAATCCCGCCGAGAGGCGGGATTTTTTATTAAGCGGTTAGCAAATCGGCGAATCGTTCTCTTATATCCGTGGAGGTGAGAAACGTGAGGCTTCACAAGCCCGATCTGCCGAAAGTGTTGGAGATTCTTTCCTATACGATACCGACGTTTGGAAACAGCCGCGTCATGCCATACGGGAAGCTGCTTGTTTCTGACGGCACAAAGGAAAAAGCGTGCAGTATCATGGATAAAGGATTCCGCCAATACGTCGTATTCGATCGGAAGAAATACTACGTCAACAATATCGGAACGCTCTATCATCCAAGATTTGAAATTGTTAAGGAGGTATCAGCATGAAAATCTACAATCTGATTTGTGCCGGCTGCGTGGAATGCGAGATTCTTGCATCCTGCAAATCGTTCACAACCAAGGAAGCCGCGCGTGAGGCGCTGCGCGCCGACTACGAGGAGACGCTGCGGCTGTGGAATTTCGATACGAGCGAACAGACGGACGACCACAACTGTTATGGGCTGGAAGATACGGGTGTGGCGAAAATCAAGGATTACGGAGATGAAAAGGGTTGGATGATCGAGGAGTGCGAAATCGAATTGCCCTGCGTCTCTGTTGCCATTTGCGTCGAAGGCGGCATGGTGCAAAGCGTCTATACGGACGGCGAGCGCGTCGGATGCGATGTTTACGATCTGGATGTGTCGGCTTTTCCAGACGAAGGAGAGCTGGATGACGTCGCACGGCAAGATCGCGAAATCAACGCAATCGCCAGCGATCCGGCATGGGAGAAAATTTGGTGAGGAGGTATCAGCTTATCCAACGCGATACTATATCTGTCAGTGGGATGTGGAATAAGGAGGCAAAATGGTAGATTTTATTAAATATCGCGCGGAACGGGAGGCGGAACAGGCCGAGGCGGAGCTTGCCTATGAGCAGGAGCTTCGCCGCAAGCCCATTAACGAGTTGACGTCGAAGGAAATCGGCGTTCTTTACGATCTCAACGAGAATTTTTGCGGCAAGGACGTCGATACGGACAAGCTGCGCCGGTACGCCGCGCTCAAGGACGCCGTAACGGATTTGATGTCTGTCTGTGCCGAAGCGCATCAGATAACGGAGAGCGAGCCTGTGCGCGAGGAACGGAATGCCACAATCCGGCTGGACGTCAAGGCGATCACGACGATGAACAAGGCCGAGGCGAGACTTCTGGCGGAAGCGCTGAAACTCGCGGACTTTGTGGTCGTCAGTCTGGTGGACGACTTCATCCGTTACAGCTTCTCCGTGGAAAACATCTGGAAGACGCGCGAGAGAGGTTAGCAAATCACAGAAAACGTCTCATATATCAACAGGAGGTGACATCAAATGACGGAAATCACAAAAGGAATCAACGATCTCGAAGTGCTCTTTTCGCACGACGGAAGACTCTACAAATTCAACACCGCAGACATGAAGCAAAACCTGACGGACGGAGCAGGGAACCCGATTTACACCGTCGAAGTTCGCGACGAGTTCGACCGGAGAGGTACGGCGACGCTTGGAGCGGACTGGACGGTGCAGCGCATTGTCTTGGACACCGCGTTCACGCTCCGCAACCGTATCGCGCAGGCGAAGGAGAATTACTTCAACGCCTATGGCGAGCTAAACTGGATGTGGCGTGACGAGGGACTTCCCTATGCCATCATGGACTATGAGAGCAGCGTCGGACTGGCCGACTTCACGGAAGATGACTGGCAGGTCTGCGACGAAAACGGCTGGAAGCGCGCAGAGGTCGAAGAACTTTGCAGGGAGGACTGAACAATGGTTTATCCGTATGAGCATCAGGCGGAGGCAATCAATTTGCTTACTGTTGGGGATTACATTCTTTTCTCTGACACCAAAGGCGGCGGCATCAACTCAGGAACGGTAAAAAGCATCGACCGCGATAACGGAACCGTCGTGATTGAAAATGTCAACGGCGAAACCGACGAAACCGGAGCGGCGTCCGACGTCGAGATGAGCCTGACGGCGATCTTCCTTTATCGGGATTCTCTGTGGGATGAGTAAGCGATGGGGCAGATTGATATGAAGCGCTGTTATTGTGGCGCTGCGCCGCGTTTGGAATCGTTCATATCGCTCAAATTCGGATTTCTCGGCAAAGGGAAAATGACGGCGTGGCGCGTTGTGTGTTCTCGCTGCGACGAAGGCCGCTTCAATCTGCGCGGCAGTCCCACGCGGGAGAAGGCAATCGAGCACTGGAACCAGATCATCACGAGCTGGGAAGAGGTCATCGCGGAAAGCGTTGATATGCCGGACGAGAAAAAATCAACACTCGGTTAGCAAATCCCACATCCGTTCTCTTGTAAGAGTGTAAGCAACAAACCAACAACAAACAAAATATAAGGAGGACTTGAAAATGTCTGCTAATGTGGAAACCATGATGTACGTTCGTGAGAAGCCGTGGCACGGTCTCGGCACGGAGGTCGCCGAGGCCCCGACGAGCGCGGACGCGCTCAGGCTGGCCGGTCTCGACTGGAATGTCAATCAGAAGGAGATGCAGGTCTGCGGCGGCAGCAAGATTCCGGGCTTCAAGGCGAACGTCCGCTCCTCGGACGGCACGGTCTTGGGCGTCGTTTCCGACCGCTACAAGGTCTGTCAGAATGCGGACGCCTTCGCGTTCACGGACAATCTCATCGGCGGCGACGTCCGCTATGAGACGGCGGGCAGCCTGAGCGGAGGCCGGAAGATCTGGCTGCTGGCAAAGCTCCCCGACACGGAGATCGTCGGCGACAAGACGGAGCCGTACCTGTGCTTCACCAACTCCCACGACGGCGGCGGAGCGATTCGCGTCTGCATGACGCCGATTCGCGTGGTCTGCAACAACACGCTCAACCTTGCCCTGCACGGCGCAAAGCGGACGTGGGCGGCGCGTCACACCGGCGACCTTCAGATGAAGCTCGCGGAGGCGCATCGCTGCCTCGACATGGCCGGCAAGTATATGGAGCGGCTCGGCGTCTACGCCGATCAGCTCGCCAACACGAACGTCAGCGAGGATGAGATTCAGAAGATTCTCTCTGAGATGTTCCCGCTCAAGGAGGACGCGAGCGACCGTGAGAAGAACAACGTCAAGGCGATCAAGGACGAGTACATGGTCTGCTGGTTCGCGCCCGATCTCATCAAGTTCCGTGGAACGGCGTGGGGTGCGATCAACGCCATGAGCGATATGGTATCCCACAACGCGCCGCGCCGTCAGACGGCGAACTACCGCGAGAACAACTGGGGCAGGATCATGGACGGCCACGCCATGATGGACAAGATGGCGGAGCTGCTCGCTGCCAAGGTGTAACGGGAAAACGGAGCGGGCGGTTAGCAATGCCGCCCGCTCTTCTCATGTAACAACACAACGACAGAAAAGGAGGACAACATTACATGAAACTGGAATTTGACAAGAGCGTCGTGACTGTCGAGGGCAACAAGCTCATCATCGAGGTGTCGGATGCCGCAGCGCTCGCGCCGCTGCTTGAAGAGCGCAAGGTGCCGCTTTCCACCCTCTCACCCGGCGAGACCTTCTCCATCGGCGACGAGACGTTCATCGTGCTGGAACAGACCGAGAACGGCACGCGCGTCATCTCCGAGGGCTTCCCGTACAGCGGCGAGGAGTTCGGCGACTGCTCCGACTGGAGGGAATCCCCCATCCGCGACAAGCTGAACGACGAGTATTTCCGGAAGCTCTCAGCAATCGTCGGCGTCGAGAACATTATCTCGATGGAGCGTGATTTGACGTCGCTGGATGGCCTCGATGACTATGGGAAGTGTGCGGATTCCGTCAGCCTGCTCACCGCCGCCGAGTATGCGAAGTACCACAAGACGCTCGGACTGAACAGCAGCTATGAAAGCTGGTGGTGGACAATCACGCCCGCATCCACGCCTAGTAACGGTTACGCTCGCCTCGTCTGCTTCGTCAACTCCGATGGCATTCTGAACTGGTATGGCTGCGGCTGCAGCAGCGGCGTTCGCCCGTTTTTGACTCTTGACTCTTCGATCTTGGTGCTTGCCAACTAACGAAAGGAGCGCAATATGGAAAAGAATCCGCGTATGATCGTCGCCGAGGTTTCCGGCGTCTGCGATGGCAAGAGCTTCACCCAAAAGCTCACCTTCACCCGACTCGACCCCGATCCCAACAAGCCGCATTATGGAAGCGGCGAGTATGTCAGCGTCAAGTTCGACGGACGACCCGATCTTGCGCAGCTTCTCGACAACCGTTACGCGCGGCGCAATCTGGTCAATGTTGCGACGCTGTTTCTCAACAACTGGTTCGGCTCGAATATGCACGGCTGTACGCTGCACGTCACGTTTGACGACGAGCCGCAGGAGCACACCTACCACAAGATGACGGAGGCTGACGGCTGTGTTTAACTACACGTTCTCCAGCGTCCGCGCGCTCCGTGAGTGGCTGGACGAAAAGCGCTGGAACGCCGGAAGCCCGGAGGCATACGACGAGTGGCTGCAAAACCTCTTTGAGAGCGGCGACACCGTATCCGTTGATGGAGACGAATATGACTATCTGACCTGTGTAGAGCTGCTGTAAATTGTGAGACGCCGGAGCAATCCGGCGTCTTTTTTTGTTCAGTTAGCAAATTCACAAATCGTTCTCTGGTAAGAGTGCAAGCAGCAAATTTGAAAAGGAGGAACGGAATGTTTTACTACACCGAAAAAACCGAGCGCTGTACCAGATGGGAGAAACCGGCCTATCAGCGCAGCGTCATCATCCACAAGGACGCGCAGCCGGTCGGCGTGATTCGCGGGATCTTCTATATGGACGGCACGCCTGCGGTCGAGCATTGGAATAAGGATAAGCCGATGGATGTGGAATACTACACCGAGCGCACCGGCAACTATTTTCGCACAAACCCCATCGGTCGCTGCAAAACCGTCGCAGAGGGCAAGAGAATTTTCGCTGACTGGTATGCAGAGCACAGAGCAGAAGTGCTGCACGCGGATGTCCGAGCACTTCCAGCCTCCCCTGATGCAGAGTTTTTTCCGACACCGACGGCGCTTGCCGGTCGCATGGTCAATCTGATCGACTGGCGGTACGCGGATACAATGTTGGAACCGTCCGCCGGAAAGGGCGACTTGATTTCCTGTGCGCTCAAGTGCTTCAACCACAAGCACGGGAACTATCGGGACGATTTCTTTATGGAACGAGTGGACTGCATCGAACGCGACGCCAATCTTCAGATGATCCTCAAAGGCAAGGGCTATCGTGTCGTGTCGGACGACTTTCTCACCTACTTCACCATGAAGCACTACGACGTGATCCTGATGAATCCGCCGTTTTCCAATGGAGACGAACACCTACTCAAGGCGATCTCCATGCAGAAGGACGCGGGCGGACAAATCGTATCTCTGCTCAATGCAGAGACCATCCGCAACCCGTACACGCAGCGACGGAAGGTGCTGCAGGAGCAACTCGCCCGTTACGAGGCCAAGATTGAGTTTGTTTCCGGTGCTTTCTCACATGCCGAGCGTCAGAGCGACGTCGAGGTCGCAATCGTCTATCTGAGGATTCCGGAGCCGGAACGTAAGTCGAACATTCTGGAAGGTCTCAAACGCGCCGCTGAGATGGAGGAGGAACGCAGCGCAGGAGTCACCGATCTGGTCGCCGGTGACTGGATGGATCAGCTTGTTTCCGGCTACAACATGGAGGCAAAGGCCGGCGTCGCTCTCATGCGCGAGTATAACGCGCTTGCGCCGTACATTATGAACGGCTCCGATACTTACAGCCAGCCGCTCATCCAGCTCTCCGTGAACGACCACAAGTGCGACCATGCGACGAGCGACACGATCAACTCCTATCTGCGCGGTTTGCGCTCAAGGTATTGGAATCTGCTGCTTTCCCGCCGCGAACTGACGGAAAAGATGACCTCCGATCTCCATAATGAGTATTACAACAAAATCAGCGAGATGAAGGACTACGACTTCTCGCGTTACAACATTCAGCAGGTCATGCTGGAAATCTCCGCGCGTCTCTCGCGTGGCGTGGAGGATGCGATCTACAAGCTCTTCGATGAGCTGTCCGCCGAACACGCATGGTATCCGGAATGCGCCAAGAACATCCACTACTATAGTGGGTGGGCGACGAATAAGGCGCACAAGGTCGGTATGAAGGTCATTCTCCCCATCAACGGATTCTACACGAAATATGACGGCAAGAAGAAATTGGAAGCGCGCGAGTTCTCCGGCAAAATCGCGGACATCGAACGCGCTTTGAACTATCTGGATCGCGGCGAAACCGGCTCCTCCATCGACCCCTACACCGTGGCGCATGTTGCGGAACAGTGCCAGCGCACGACGATGAACTTCAAATACTTCACCGCCACGTTCTACAAGAAGGGAACCTGCCACATCAAGTTTGACGACGACGCGAAGCGCCTGATTGACCGCCTCAACATCTTTGCAGCGCGCAGCCGCCAGTGGCTCCCGCCGGATTATGGAAAGAAGCACTACAACGATATGGACGCGGAATCCCGCGCCGTGGTCGATGAGTTCCAAGGCCGCGAGGAGTACGAGGAGGTCATGCGCGCGCCGCAGAACTACATCATCTCCCCCGCATCGACTATGCCTCTCCTCACCGCGTAAGAAAATTTGGAGCGCAGGTTAGCACTTGCGCTCCTTTTTCTCTTATATGGGCGTAAGAAGCGCAAAATCGAAGGAGGAAACATTATGCTAAAAACCGGCATCTACAAATGGGAAAGCGACGAACCCGGTATTTTTGGAGGCTTCGTAAAAGTCAAAATGAAAGAGACGAGTGCGTCGTTCATCATCACGCTGCTGGAAAACGCCTGCCGGTACAACGCGCCGCAGCTCGACGAGCTCTTCCGCGAGTCTCCGCGCGTGGTCATTCGGAAGGACGGAAGCAAGCACGCCTTGAACATCGACGGCGACGACTGGTTTTGTCTCTATCCGTACCGCGTCGGCACACCGTATGCGTTCCGCTATGAGGGAAAGGAGTAAAAAAATGGAACAGAATATTTCCGAGAGATTCAATAACTGGATGTCCACCACAGCGCGCGCTGCCGCTCATCTCTGCACGGATGGGATGTTTTACGGCGGAAAAGAGGGCTGCCAGCGATTTGCCCGCGAGTGCGGCGCTGCGCTGCCGGACTTCGGCGACTACGGTGTCAACAACATCGGTGCGACCTACGGCGCGATCTGTGTCGTCGCCTACAATTTGCGTCCGCCCGTGGATGCGGCGGACTGGCTGGAATGGATGCGCGAAGGCTTGCGCGATGCGCAGCTTTGCCGGAACCTCAGAGCGCGCGAGTACGAAGATGCGGTGGCCGTCCTGCGGCGTTTCGACATCACCTCATACAGCTCGCGCTTCTACTACATGTTTCTCGACCGTCTCCGTTCTGATTGCAGCTACTTCCTCGGCAACGACGGACGCAGCCGGCACACGAAGCATCTCTGGACGCACGATGAAAAGACGCAGATCGAGCTGATGCGTGCGGTCTACGCGATTCTGCCGGAAAAGCCGGAGTGGTTGACGGCGGAACAGATCGACAATTTTGCGAAGGAGATGGGCGTGGAGTGAGAGTAGTTCAGTTTACCATTGACGACCACGCCTATTTCCAAAGGCTTTACAAACTTTCGGACGAGCAGGCCGCCGCCATGTTCAGCGGAACGCAGGGCTTCCGCGCCGTTTATACGGTCTATGGTAGGCCGGAGGACGACACGGTGGCAGACCGTTACGATCTGACGGACGAAACCGCTCAGGCAATCGACTTGGACGACCTCAACGCATTCCAGCGCGGCGTCATTCTCAGCGAATGCCTGCGCTATTTTGAGCAACGTCTGACCGACCGCAATCCGACCGGCGTGATCCGCGTGGAGGAAAAATTCATACCCGCCGGTTAGCGCCCGACGGATCTCTTCTCTGGTACAAGAGGAAGGAGGAACAAGCCATGACAGAAACAGAAAAGCAGCGATTGAACGGCAAGGTGTTTCAGCACTACATGGAGAGCGCGAAGCATCCGAACGCCTTTACGCTGCAACAGATGGAGGACGCACTGTTTTACGGCGTCGGATTGGATGAGCGCTATCTTGCCGAGGCGTACCGCATTATCTTTTCGTACCTCTCGCAAGACCCGTCCCGCGTCCATCCGTCTCTGCTCAGCATGAAGCTGCACGAGCGCGAGGATGCGAACGGCGATGTCGTTGAAGCGTGGCTGAGTCTCGAATCAGACGGAACGACTGACCGCGCCCCGCAGGGCGAGCACTATCGCCTGACGCTGGACGAAGTGAAAAACCTGTGGATGTTGACTTACCCATACAACAAATAAGGAGGAGTATATGAAAACGTTACTGGAACTGTCCGCGCAGCCGACGAGCAAGCGCCGCGTGCTCGAATATGGAGCGGACGGCAACAAGGTCGTCCGCCACTACTACGATGTCTTCCCCGTCGTCGGAACGGTCTACGCCGCCGATCATGGAACCAACCAGTACGGCGAGCGCCAATTTGACACGTTCATCTTCTTTGACGGCGTGCCGGACGGCTTGAAGGTTGAGAACCGCAGCATCTACCGCGACTATATGACCGATGATCGTTACGCCGAGGGCGTCAAGAACTTTGGCGGCGAGTCTCCGGAGGCGTTCGTCGCCGCGATGAATCTGGCGATGGAAAGCAATCGCTTCATCGGCAATGCGTGGATCGAGTTCGTGCGCCAGTGGAATCCGGAACGCGCCGACGTCTACGCACAGCACCGCGCCGCGTGGTATGCCCGCAAGGAGGAGGAGCAGCGCGTCCGCGAGGAGCAGCGCAGCGCGGAGGAGGCGGAGCGCGCGCGTCAGGCGGCCGAGGAGGACAGGCTGGAGCGCGCGAAGTACCACGGATTTGCTGATGATTTCTCCCCCATGCGCTTCGGCAAGCTCCGCGCAGCGATGGAAAAGCTCATCCGCACGAGTGAATATGGCGTGCAGAATAAGCGCGCGTTTGTGGAATCGCTTATCAAGGACGGCTGGACGCCGAAAAAGGAGGAGGGCGTGACGTCGTGGTACGGAAGCCGCTGGAACGTCAAGGAGAGCAAGCCCAGAACGGAGTATCGCATAGCGAAGGATTCCGTGTCCTACAAGGTCAGCAAGACCGAGTTCGACTATGCCGTGTACCTGACGCAGCACGAAAACTGGAACGACTGAGAAAACGGGAGGACTGAATATGGAACAGATCATGGATCAGGAAATGCTGCGCGAGGAGATGGAGCGCCGCGCGGAGGAGATTCAGCAGGACGCGGAGTTTGAGTTCATCAAAATCTTTATCCAGTACCACCGCGACGACTGGAACGACTGCGGCTTCCAGAGCCAGCTCCGAGCGCTCTGGACGACGCTGTGCCTGCACTTCGGCTTGGAGGTCGATACCCTCCCCTATGACAGTCTTGTGACGAAGCTGGAACAAACCGGCATCGCGGCGGATGACGGCTCCGGACTCTGGACGCCGGACGTCTTCGAGAACTTCATGGCCGAGCACATGGTTTGAGGAGGTGTCAACATGTCGTTTATGGCAGGCATTATCTATCTCATCATCCGTCTCTGCGTGGAAAAGGCGCAGGAAAAATCCGCTGCGGAATACGCCGCACGCATGATTTGCAAAGGAGGAGCAAAATGAAGCTCACAAAGAAACAGCTCGCCGCACTCAAGCGGCTCATCTCGGAAGAGTGGCGCAGGTATCCGCATCATATTACCGGCTACCACCGTTCCGGCGACCGCTACGCCGTGACGGACGGATACACCCTCGTCATGCTCAAGGAAGCGCCGGACGAACTGCCGGCGGGAACGCGCGAGGACAAGTATGACGAGATGATGCGCGAGGCGGAGGGATGCGACTTCTTCCTCGTCGAGGATCTTCCGGCGCTGGAAGTGCTGCGCAAGACGCCGGGAAAGATCACCCTCACCGCAGAGCGCTTTGACGGGACGACGATCAGCAGCGTCTTCGACGTTCGCCGTCTGATCACGACCTTGGAGTCGGCCGGGACGGGCTGCACGGCCTATCTCGGTTACGCGAAGCCGTTTGTGGGGAGCGTCGCGTCACTGATGGTCTACTCCAAGGCGGGCGTCATGGATTCTCCGCTCACAGCGATTCTTCTTCCATGCCGGAATTGATTTTGGAACCGCTCAAAAAAAACAGGCTGCGCAAAAAAAACAGGCGACCCCATGTTAGGGATCGCCTGAAGCCTTTTCCGGCCATACGTCGATGCCGCTGTATCTTCTTCCTCCGTAGCGGAACGGTGGGTGCTCCACCATACCGGATTTTTTACGAAGCTGATACAGTCCTTCCATCCATCCAGCCCAGCGCAGCTCTTTGTCATTGCGTTTGCAGCTTCTCCACCGCAGATAATCCGCCCAGCGCACATTGGAAGCCTCTGTGGAAAGGCCAAACACATTGGCGACGTCGGCGGCGGAATGAATGTGCAGTTGGAAAAAGAGAGGCCACGGGCAAAGGAGGATCGACGCGAACAGATCCGCCTCGTCCTCGTATTCCTTGCAGTGCTCGGCATAAAATCCTGACGGTTCGCTTCTGGAACGCGCGGTTTGCGGAAGATGCCGCAAAACCACATGCCCCAGCTCGTGCGCCTTCGTCCACCTCTGGCGACCAAGCACATTATTATCGGATGGATCGTCGTTCCACAGGATAAGATGGCGATTGCGGAGCACGTCATATTGCGTGCAGCCTGATTTGCTGCTGCAAAGCCGCACCGTCTCCTCTACGGAACAGTTGTTGAGTGCGGAAAACTCGCGGTATGTCATCATCCTGCAATTTGGAACGGCTCGCATAGCTTCCTCCGGTTGGATCGGAAACACCAGCGGATTCATGTTGCAGTAGAGCTTCAACACCTCATCGTGGATTTTCCCGTATCGGATCATGTCACTCCTTCTTCTCCTCACGTTCGACATTCAGGATATACTGCTCAACGCTGGCGGTCTCATCTCCGAACGCTTTGTTAAAAGCAATTTGGAGCATCGCCATCATGCGGTCTCGGTCAACATCCGTCATCCTCTCGCGTGCGCGCTGGAGCGATACAAAGTCGTTGTCATGCACCAGATCGTCTGCCTTGGTGCGAATGTCGGAGGCTCCGATCAGATAATCGACGGAAACGCCGAAGTATCCGGCGATCTTCATGGCCGTTTCGACCGTCGGATTGGATGAGGATTTGAGCCGACCGATCGCATATTGTCCAAGTCCAAGCTCGCCCTCAAGTCTGGTGATCGACATTCCGCGTTCATCGCACAGCTCTTTTGTGCGGATATAAATTGTGGAGTCCATAAAAATCTCCTAGCTCACGAATTTTTTCGTGAAAAGGTATTGACATAACGATTATGGTCGTGGTATAGTATGCCGCAGATGGAACGATTTTCTTCGTGGATTGTTTTAATCATACCACTTGTAATCGTGCCTGTCAATATACAATAAGAGGTTGGAGGCGGTTTGTTTGATTCTCGTCGGGAATCCCGTAGAGGATTTTGGAAATTTTGAGCTGGATCTTTCCAAGGTCAAGCTCGCCAGTGAGAGCGACAAGTTCCTTTTCTTCCCATACAAGGGTAAACTGCCGGAACGGTTCGCCGATGCGAAGAGCTGCGTGCTCTACATAAACGTTGAGCTTGGCTGCGAGGCAAGCGCCGCGATGATCTGCGATTACGCGGACGGGCGGAACGAGCGGCATACGCTCAGCACCACGGCAGATGAAATCAAATCGCTGTTGGAACGCTACTTTTACGGCGCAAACAAGTCGCGCGGCGCGATCTCGGATTACTATTACGGCTACAGGCAGGCGTGCTACGAAAGCTGGCGGCGTTTCGTGGAACAGCCCCGCCGCCTGCGAGCGAACATTGCCGAGATGGATTCGGAACGCCGCGAGGTACTCAAGTCCGTTGTCAATCGGTGGTAATGCAGAATTTCCAATAAATTTATGTTTTGCTATTGACAAGCGACCTCCAACATGCTACTATGTCTATACGCCACCGGAACAGCGGATTGGAGGGAGCGACATGAACGATTCGTTTTTTACGGACGAGAAACGCGGGCTGAAATCCTGCTCGGATTCTATAATAAATGTCTTCCTACAGAAGGAAAAGGCGATCCGCGCATGGGATAAGGCGAACAACGGCAAGCTAGATTCGGATATGACGCGAGATGATTACATCTCCCTGTTCAATGCGATCGGCATACGCCGCAAGACCAGCTTTGTGCAATACCGAATGGCTCTTTGCCGCTATGTCAGCTACCAGATAGAGAGCGGACGTTTTTCGGAGAATCAGATGCAGATTTTGAAGTCTGTCAATTTGGAAGATCTCAGCGCTGTGGATTCCAATGCGACAAGCGGCGGGAAAAAGCTCGCCTACTTTCGCAATCTGAACGATTTGCGCTTCTGTGTGGAGGAGACGGCGAAAGATCCGGAGCGTGACAATACCGGAAAGTTTGACCCTCACATGTCCGCCTGCTATCTTGCATGGTTTGGCCTGACGATGGAGCAGATGTGCGAGCTGAAAAAGTCTGACGTGCTGGAAAACGGGATTTTGCTCGGTGGGAAGTTCATGGAGCTGCCGCAGTTTGTTGCGGATCAGCTCAATGACTACAAGGATTCCCGTGGATTCAACCAGCAGGCGCGTGGTGTGATCTTCCACACATACCAAGCGTCGGAATATCTCTTCCGTACGGAACGCAGCAGCCACATCACTACACAGCAGCTATACCAGCTCCTCAAGCGCTTCAACGCGATCATGGACGGGCGCTATTCTCTGACCTACAATGTGATCCATACGTCCGGCATTTTTAACCGAGCTCATGCGTTGGAGGTGGAGATCAGAACGTTCGACCTCAATGACAGAGCGTTCGCGGAACGTGTCTTTGAGACGACGTTTGAAAACGATCAGGCATATCGGAACGCACTGTCCGATTACGCGCATTACAAGAAGCTGTTCTACTAAAACAGCGCATCTGAGGGCGAAAGCCTTTCAGATTTCATTAGCACGACAATAATTTATTTTAGGAGGCATAAACATGGAACACAAGAAGAAGGGCGCTCCCATCATTCACAAGGTCGGCGATGTGGTCTACGATGTCAAGCGCAAGGTGCGCGGTGTGATCCGCAAGGTCGATCCCAACGATTCCTTCCTGCGCTACTTCGTCCGCTACAAGGACGGAACGCTCCGTTGGACGAACGGGAACGAATGGGGTGTCAAAAAGCAGACGCCCAAGGCAGGCAGCGCCGGCGCGCAGCCTGCGGATGAGGCAAACGTGGAAGCCGCGATTGCGCCGGCGTAACGGAGGCGATCTCATGCCTGTGTTCTACATTTTGTTGATCCTCGGCGTGGTTCTTCTCTGGTTTCTCCTGCCGTTCTGTTTCAAGCCGATCGGAAGGCTTGCGAACAAGCTGTATGGCGACGCCAAAAAAGCCATGACTGAAGACGATAATCCCGCATCCGAAGCAGAAAACACCAACAACAAAGAAGAAAAGGAGAGTAAGTAAGCATGAAGAAAAACGGATACATCGGTGGCATTATCCTCGGCATCGGCCTCGTCCTCGCGCTGACCCTGACGCTTATGTGCGTCAAGAAGATCCCCGCCGGTTATGTCGGCGTCATTTACAATATGAACGGCGGCGTTGATGGAGAGATTCTTTCGCAGGGATGGCACATGGTCAGCCCCACGAAGAAGGTCACAACCTATTCGATCGGCTTGGAGCAATCCTACCTTGTCTCCGGCGAAAAGGGCGACTCCAAGCACGATGAGAGCTTCAAGTGTCCCACGTCAGACGGAAAGAGCGTCACGGTCGAGCTGGAATTTTCCTATCGCTTCGATGAGTCGCGTGTCTCCGGTACGTTCGTGACCTTCAAGGGCAAAAACGGTGAGACGATCAAGGACACGTTTATCAAGCCCAAGGTTTCCGCATGGACGCAGGAAATCACGGCGCTCTATCCCGTCACCGACATCTTTGGCGACAAACGCACGGACATCAACGCGCATCTGGACGAGTATTTGCGCGAGAAATTTGACCAGTACGGCATCCTGATCGACACCGTGAATTTTACAAATATTGACGTCGATCCTGAGACTGCGGCGGCAATCCAAAAGAAGGTCAACGCCCAGCAGGAGCTTGAGCTGGCCAACATTGAGGCGCAAACCGCAAAGGTTCAGGCAAACAAGGACAAGGCGGTCGCGCAGGTCACAGCGGAAACAGCCGTCATTCAGGCAAACGCGGAGGCTGAGGTCATGCGTATTGCGGCTGAGGCGGAGGCTGACGCCAACCGCAAGATTGCGGCGTCCCTTACGCCTGAGCTGATCGAGAAGATCAAGTACGAGCAGTGGAACGGCGAACTTCCCACGGTTTCCGGCAGCGGAGCCATTGTCAGCATCGGCGGTATGGAGTAAGGAGGTCGATATGAGAAACATGCGCAACACACCCGCAGCACGCGACATGCTGCGCGAAAAGTCTGCGGAGATTCAGCGTCTCACACAGGAGGCGGATAACGCCGTCTCTTTGGTCACGCAGACGATCAGCAATCTCGAACTCATCAATCAGCAGATCAGCGACGGAATGGACGAGCTGGACGCTTACACGAGCGAGCTTGCCAAGACGCGGCAGACGATGGCGCGGGCGCGCTCGCACAACAGCGCGATCATTCAGAACTTCACAAGGCTCTTGTCCGTGGACGACGCGGATGAATCGCCGAAGAATGAGGAGGACGCATAATGCAGATCGAGATCAAAAACGAATGCCCCAACGTCAAGGTCGACGTCAAGGAGCAGGGCAACGGTAACATCATCGTTACCCTGTCTGAGCAGCCTCGCCGCACGCTCGGCGAGATCAAGGCGGGCTCCGTTGTGAAAATCGGCAGCCGCGAGTTCTACGTTCTGGAGCACAGCGCGACCACTACGGCGGTTCTCGCCAAGGATTCTGTCAAGACGATGGAATACGGCGGTGGCGGCGACTACGCAAAGAGCGACGTGCGCCGCTATCTCAACGATACCTTCTATAAGGAGCTTTCCAAGGCGGTTGGCGCAAGCAACATCGTGGAGCACACCGTCAAGCTCGTCGCAGACGACGGTACGGGTAAGTCGTTCAGCGTCCGTGACAATATTTCCTTGCTCACGACCGATCTCTACCGCCGCTATCGCGAGTATCTTCCCAAGATGGGTTCACCGTGGTGGACTGCCACGCGCGTAACATTCGACGAGAGTACCAGCTACACTCGCCTCGTCTGCTTCGTCAGCTCCTATGGCATTCTGTTCTGGAATGGCTGCGACTGCAGCCGCCACGTTCGCCCGTTTTGTATCTTGGATTCTTCCATCTTCGTATCTTGATGTCTTGTGATGAGCGAAGAGGTTAAGTTTGACATAGGAGACAAAGCAGAGGAGCTTCTTTTCAGCGTGTTTGATCTGACGACCAGCCGACAGCATTATCCGGTAAAGTTCCGTCGGCTGGCCGACCAGCTTCAAACATACGCGCTGAACATCCACAGCAATGTGATGGATGCCAATTCCTTTCGGACAGATTCATCCTCACAGCGGCAAAAACGCTTTGATTTCCAGACAAGCGCGGTTACGAACTGCAATAAATTCCTAAGTCTTGTGAAATACAGCCTCCACGCTCATCTGATCAGCGCCGCAACAGGCGAATCGTGGTCTGCCTTAGCCCACGATGTCAAATATATGACACTCGCTTGGCGGAAGACCTGACTTGACGACGACCTTCAGGCTGTGTGCTGATGCTCGCAACGTCTGCTACGTCAACTCCAATGGCATTCTGAACTGGAATGACTGCGACTACAGCAACGACGTTCGCCCGTTCTGGTGGATTTGCGAGGTCTATAAGCTGCTTAGACAGCTACAAGGAGTGCGCCATACTATCAAAAGAGTACACAACCTCTCTCGCCGTCGGCGGGACAAATACAAAAGCCGTGAGCGACTTTGAGAAGCTGACCAGCTTTGAAAATCTGTTTAGTTCCTATCAGGTCGCTCGCAAAGGCAAGGGAAAGAAGCGCAGCGCACAGCGGTTCAGCGTGTTGGCTCTTGAAAATCTGGTCGTGATGAAGCGCCAGTTGGAGGAGCGAACATACCGCGTCGGAGCGTACACCGCGTTTGTTGTTTCCGAGCCGAAAAGAAGGATCGTCAAGTCAGGTACGTTCCGCGATAAGGTTCTCCAGCATTGCCTGTGCGACTGCGTGTTGCTGCCGAGGCTGCAAAGCTGTTTCGTTCTCGACAACTACGCCGGTCAGGCAGGCAAGGGAACCTTGTTCGGGCTGGATCGACTTTCGGAAAACCTGCTGGATTTCTACGCGAAGCACGGAAGCGGCGGATACATTCTCAAATGCGACATTACCAAGTTCTTTTACAGCATCGACCACGACCTGATGAAAGCCTGCGTTCGCCGCTACTTCGACGACGATGGTATTCGATGGATTTGCAATCTTCTGATAGACAGCACGGATGGTCTCGGGTTGCCGCTTGGCAATCAGTGCAGTCAGGTATTTGCGCTGATGTTTCTTGACGGCCTCGATCACTACGTTACGGAAGACCTTGGCTGTGTGTGGTACGGCCGATATGCGGACGACTTCTATTTGCTCTCCGACGATAAGAATTATTTGAAGGATTGCAAGAAGAAGATCGAAGCGTATTTATCAGAGCTTCGTCTGACGCTCAACAGCAAGACGGAGATCGTGCCAATGCGAAAGGGCGTCCGTTTTCTTGGGTTCCACAGCTATCTTACCGAGGACGGCAAGGTCATTCGGAGGTTGACCGGCGACAACAAGCGCCAGATCAAAAAGAGACTACGAAAGGACGCGAAGCTGGTGCTGTCCGGCAAAATGACGCGCGAAAAATTTGACGAAAAATACAACTCTTGGAAAAACCATGCCTCTCATGGCAACTGTTACAAGCTGACGACCGACATGGATCGGTTTGTAGATAACTTGTTTCCCTAAGTGTCCGTATGATGGACGCAAAGGCAAAAGGAGATGATTCCCATGAAGAAGATCCTGCTGTGATACACAAATGATTTCACCGGCTACACCTGCGGCGGAACGCCGGACTCCGGCGAACCGCATACGATCGGAGGAAGATATGAGAGCACGAGATCAGCCCTGAATGGCGATTCTTTCATATAATATTCGAGTGTTTTTAACAGGTTTCTTTTCCGGAGCGTCCACTTCGCGGATGCTCCGACATGGAAGGGTACTCAAGCGGTGAAGAGGGCGGTTTGCTAAACCGCTAGGCCGCGAAAGCGGCGCGAGGGTTCGATCCCCTCCCCTTCCGCCAGCCGTTGTGGTGGGCGGCAAACGTTTCTCCTTTTTTCTGGCAGCCGGAAAGACGGCAACCGCCGCTTACGCGGCGGCACGCGGGAACAGCTCGACGGTCGGGCGGCGAACAGTCTTCGCAAGCTGCGGGTTCAAGTCCCGCTTCCCGCAACGAGATTTGCAACAACTTTTGTTTGATTTTATGGAACCGCTGATTCGATCAAAAGGAGTGGCAGAAATGAAGAAGGAAAGAGCCGTCGAGTACAAGGAAACATTTGTACTCGACGGTTTTCCAAAAATTGAATATTCACGGCAGCAGTTGCGCCGATTCCTGACATTCCACGGATACGCAAGGAATATCGCAAAGATGGTTCGCTACGCGGCGCATTTCGACTATCCAGACAGAATTTGCCTGGTTTATATCGTCGGTCAGCCGAAGCGCAGCAAGATAGAAAGCCTGTTTGCGGAAACCGGATGCAGCGACCGCCTATGCGTCCTGACGTCTGACTTTCCCGATGCCGCAATGGATCTGTACGAGCGTTTCGATGCGATGCGCACCCAGCTAAAAAGCGCCGGCTTGTGGGATACGGAGGGAAACAAGCCAAGCGATGCGTGGTTCCGCGCGGCTGAGAACAACGCCGAGCAATACAAGTGCTTCCCGGAAGAATTGGAATCGTTCGTAAAACTGGATCGCGAGCATATAGAACTGCTGCACGCCTATGAGGAAATGAAGCGTCAGGCGGAAAATGAGTGGTTCAGTCATTTTACCTGCTACCGTTCGGGGCATGAACCGTCTACGCTCTATCTGCGTGGAGAACCAGACCCGGACAGGCGGAAGCTGACCTCCGGCGCGGCGGATCAAACAGACCGAAGAATCGCAGATCTGGCGGAACGCGGAGCGACGGAACGTGAGATCGCCGCGAGGATCGGCACCATGTCGAATGTGGCAGTTCACAAGCGCATTGTAAAAATGCGCGATGCCGTAAGACAAAAAGAGCCTGCGACGTTGGACGACCTCGTTTTATCGGTTTATCCGCGCGGAGTGGAGGCGCTTTCGCTCAATCCGTTCGCGTCCGTCTCGATTGCTGGCATCAAGGCAGGCGTCGACTATGGGATGAATGGAAGCTGTGATAAGAGGCTTGGTTTTTCGCTGGACGACCACGCCTCGGTCATACGCGACATCCGAAATTTCATAAAATCCCGGATTCAGGCTTGCGGATACTGCGAAATAAACGAATTGCGCGATTATTTGCAGCTCCCTCCATTCGGATTTTGGAACGGCGGATATATTTCAGCCTGTCTTTCCCGCGCTCTGCGGGATTTTCCGTACAGTACGCTTTTCTATTACGATGGTGTCTGTTCTTTTCTCGTGAAAAAGCATATTCAAGCCGTTGTATCCGCTGTTTTTTGGGAGGGCTTTCGGAACAAGCAGAAATGCCGCTGCCTGTATCTTGAGTCTCACGCACACAAGGTAGTCAAGCGTTTTTCCGCCAACCTTTTCGGCGTCAAGGTGCCGCTTTGCGGCATGGATTTGGCTCTTCTTGTCTCAAAGGAGCTGCGCGCTTCGAGACGCCTGCCGTTGAGCGTTGTAGATGAGCGATTGCTGATTCTCTCGCTGTGGAACGTCCGATGGTATGACCGGGCAGAGGTGGAAAGCCTCGCTTCCGTGGTCACGGAGAACGAAGACAGCATCAAAGCGTCGTATTTGCGGTATCTGGAGGAGGATCGCCGTATTCCGCAGGAGAAGCGGCGCGTTTTGCCGGAGTATGCTTTCTGCTGGAGTAGAGAGATGTGCAACAAAGAGATGTTTTGCAGGGAGGAAAATCATGATTTATCTTGACCACGCGGCAACCACGCCGGTGAGTCCCGAAGTTCTGGAGGCCATGCTTCCGTGGTTTGGCGACGGCAGCGTCGGCAATCCGTCCAGCCTGCACGCACAGGGCGTTGCGGCGCATCAGGCAATCGAACGAGCGAGAGAGCAGGTCGCCGCCATGATAAACGCGGACGCATCGGAAATCTATTTCACGTCCGGCGGCACGGAGTCCAACAACGCTTGGCTTCGTTGCATCGACCGTGGAACGATCATCACCACAAAGGCGGAGCATCACTCCGTATCCGAACCTCTGGCGCATTATGACCGTGGAGCGCTCGGCGTCCCTTCTATCGCTCTGGACGTCGGCAATGATTGCCGTGTCGATCCGAAGTGGCTCGATTTTGAGATTCGCAACAATTCGGCAAGCATAAAGGATCGGATCGGTGCGGTATCTATCATGTGGGCGAACAACGAGCTTGGATCAATCAATCCGATGGAGGAAATCGGAACTGTTTGCAAAAAGTATGACATTCCGCTCCACACGGACGCGGTAGCCGCAGTTGGCCATACGCCGATTGACGTCAAAAAGTGTCACATTGATATGCTGTCCGCGTCCGGTCACAAGTTCGGTGCGCCGCAAGGCACTGGATTCCTCTATATCAGCAGTAAAATACACAAGAAACCTCTGATTTTCGGAGGCGGTCAGGAGCGTGGATTACGCGGCGGGACACAGAATGTACCCGGTATTGTAGGGCTTGGAAAAGCGGCGGAAATCATCACGAAAAGTCTGATTGATCGTATGACACAATACATGGCGCTTCGTAATGTATTTCTGAGCAGTCTTGCGCATAAGCTCGGCGCTGGTCGGTTTCGTGTCAACTGCGACAACGCGCCGCACATTGACAACATCGTCAGTCTGACGATCTTCGGCGTCCACAGCGAGGCGCTTTTGATGGCGCTCGATATGGATGGCGTCTGCATCTCCGCAGGCGCGGCCTGTTCATCCGGCAATGGCGTCTCCCATGTGTTGCGTGCGATTGGTATGCCGGATGAAGAAGCTGCCTGCACAGTCCGTATATCTTTTGGCGAGACCAACGATGGAACGGATGTGGTCGACGCAGCATATAAGATTGCGGAAATCTCACAAAGACTTTCAAAAATGTCTTGACTTTTGCACGACAATAATCTATAATATGCGGTAGAAGGTGCTTAACGGTGCTTTCTACCGCTTCTATTAGCGCGACAATAATTTATTTATGAGGAGTTGAAGAAATGTACTGCGGTTACATCACGCGCATCGAAAACCTGCGAAAGCACAGCAATGCGGATCGTCTGCTGTGTGGCGAGTGCTTTGGCAACACAGTGATCGTCGATCTGAAAACGGAGCCGAACGCCCTCGGCGTGTATTTCCCTGTCGATGGAAAGCTCGGCATGGAATACGCCGTCAAGAACGACCTTCTTCGCCGCAAGGACGAGAACGGAAAGCCTGCAGGCGGCTATCTCGATCCCGAAAAGCGCAACATCAAGGCGCTCAAGCTGCGCGGAGAAAAGAGCGACGGTCTGTTCATGCCGCTTTCCAGCCTGTCGAGCTTCACGGATGTCTCGAAGCTCAAGGAGGGCGACCGGATCACCATGCTGAACGGCGTGACCATCTGCGAGAAGTACATCCCCCGCGCCAACCGTTCCGGTCATAACACAGGAAGAGGCGGCAATCGTACTCGCAAGAAGCGCGCGCCGATTGCTCCGCTCTTTGCCGAGCACGCCGACACGGAACAGCTTGCTTACAACCTTTCGGCGTTCTACCCCGGCGATCTCATTGAGATCACTCTCAAAATGCACGGAACGAGCCAGCGCACCGGCTATCTCCCTGTTTTCAAGGGCTTCAAGCGCACGCTGCTTGACAAGCTCCTGCGACGCGACGGAACCCCCGTCTACGATTGGGGATACGTTTCCGGCACGCGCCGCACGGTTCTCGAAAGCTACGAGGGCGGTTGGTACGGCAACAACACCTTCCGCGAGGAGCACAGCAAGGCGTTTGAGGGAAAGCTGTTCAAGGGAGAGACGGTCTATTACGAGGTCGTTGGCTTCACGATGGACGGCACGCCGATCATGGCAAGCGTGGACAACAAGAAGGTCGACAACGCCAACGGCGACAAGACTTTTTCCAGCCAGTACGGTGCGAGAACTGTTTTCTCCTATGGATGCGCCCCGACTGGCAAGAAGCTCATGCACGGATCTGACGATCACGGCGCGTTTTCCATTGATATGTCTGTGCCGCAGTCCGATCTGTTCGTCTACCGTATGACCATGACGAACGAGGACGGCGATGTGGTGGAGTATCCGCCCGACTTTGTTCGCTATCGTTGCAAGCAAATGGGCGTCAAGTGCGTGCAGATGTTCAAGCGCTTCATCATTCCGGAGCCGGACGCCAATGGTGGATATTCGTTCATGGATGGGGACGGCAACCTGCTGCACCTCAGTTCCGCCGGTGAGTATGTCAAGGCGATGGCGGAGCTGTTCTACGACGGCGTTGATCCGGTCGGAAAGACGCATGTTCGTGAGGGTGTGGTCGTCCGCATCGTGGATCGGCCGAAGTTCGCGGCGTACAAGATTAAGAACTTCTCCTTCAAGGTTCTCGAAGGTCTCATCAAGGAAACGGCGGCCGCCCCTGATATGGAAGAGGCGGAAGAGCTGGCGGCGGAAGACGCGATGGCGGGATGAGCAGCAGTACGGAAAACTACCGCTACTACAAGGCTCTCCATCGCTGCGTAAACTGCCATAAGCAGGACGCATATACGCTCAACGGGCGATCGTATTGCTTCGAGTGCGCAGAACGTTTTAGAGCGTACAATCAGAAATACCGCGACAACGGCGGGGAGAGCGATCGTCAGAAGCGCAGAAAAGAAGAGCGCGCCAAATCACGAGCCGATCATGTGTGCGTTCGCTGCGGAAAACCTCTGCCGAAAGGCTCGCCGTATGCCATGTGCGACAAGCACAGAGCATATTTCCGCAATCACAAGCGTGCTGAGGCCGAAAAGAAACGCGGCTATTCCGCCGGCGATGCGCAGCGTCGTATGCAATATGGGCTGTGTTTCTTCTGCGGAAAGCCGGTGAAAGAAGGATTCACAACCTACGGAACGCGCTTCAAGGTCTGCGATGAACACTACAATACGTCTATGAGCCGCCTTGCAAAAGCACAGCAGGTCAACGCCGCAAAGTACGGCGGTCGCCACGCATTCATTGACTCCTGTATGGTTTCTGTCAGTAAAGGCGGTGCTTTGTAATGGTGACGGTGGAAAAGAAAGAACGCATCCAGAAGTACGGTGAAGTCTTCACGCCGCAGTGGGTGGTCAGCGATATGTGCGATGCGCTGGAGCGCGAGAATCCAGACGCATTTGCTCCGGACGCAACGTTTCTGGAACCGTCCTGCGGTGAGGGCGTCTTCATTCTGGAGATCCTGCGCCGCAAATTTGCCCGTTGCAAAAAACGCACGGATTTTACAACGGCGATCGAGTCGGTTTACGGCATGGAGATTCAGGCGGACAATGTGCAAATCTGCATCGAGAACGTCACGGAGCTGTGTCGCCAGCATTTCAAACCGTCAAAGACGGATTTGGAGATCATCAAAGATCACATCATTCTGTGTGACAGCCTAAAGGTGATGAAGCTGCTCACGCAGTACGGAGAAAAGAAAGAGGTGACATTCTTGCATGACGCAAGATGAACGCTATGCAAACATCATGCGCCGGCTGTCTGAGCATTTGGATGCCGTGAAGTATAGGCATCCCGAATGGGTTGGAATCTTCCTGCAAGGCTCGCAGAACTACGAGCTGGACTATGAAGGCAGCGACATCGACACCAAACTCATTGTCTTGCCGACGTTCGAGGACTTTGTGCTCAACCGCAAACCGGTCAGCTATACGCACGTTATGGAGAACGACGAGCATGTCGATGTCAAGGATATTCGGCTGATGTTTGACTGCTTCCGCAAGCAGAACATCAACTTTGTCGAAATCCTGTTCACTCCGTACAGAATCCTCAATCCGAAGTACGCGGTGCTGTTTCAGCCTGTCATCGACGCTCGTGAACGGATCGGTCGCTATAACGACTTCGCCGCGCTCAACTGCATGGTCGGTATGGCGCTTGAAAAACAAAAGGCGCTTTGTCATCCGTATCCGACAACGGCGTGGAAGATTGAAAGGTTCGGGTACGACAGCAAGCAGTGGCATCACGTCCTTCGGATGCAGGATTTCATGCTTAGATGGATGGACGGAGAGCCGTATGTCGACTGTCTGATTCCAAAGCAGCGCGACCTGCTTCTTGCGATCAAGAAGTACGAGTATGGCGATCTCAAATCTGCAATCGACGGCTGCAACAACGCTGTGTCCTACATGAAGAACATCAAAGATGCCTATATGCTCGCCAATCAGCCGACGATTGACAGAGGCGTTGACGAAATCCTCAATACGGCTCTGGTGGAGCTGTTCAGGAAGAACTTCCTCAGCGAAATTCAATACGATAAGGAGAAAACGACATGAACATCATTCTCGTCAAGCATCCCGACAGCGCGAAGCTCTACTGCTTTTCCGTTCCCGATCATCTTGCCACCAGCGTCAGGCGCGGCAGCAAAGTAATCTGCAACACGGCGCGCGGTATGAAGGATGGTATTGCCATGACCGGTGTAATCACCGGCGATGGCGCGGAGGACGTCGCGAAGCTGCACTGCGCACACTTCCCTCTTGCGGAAATCGACAGCGTGCTCGTCAGCATTCCGATGGACGAGATTGAGATTCCCGATTACATCGCAAAGTCGATTCCGGCGACTGAAAAGATCGCCAAACGACTTGACGAGTACAGAAAGCGCCGCGCGTTCTTCACCACGGTTGCTATCAACTGTGAGCATGAGCTGATCGACGGCTACTCCGCATATCTTGTCGCCAAAATGCTCGGTCTCAAGTATCCTCCCGTTTACATTTGTTATTGCATCGACAATCGGCAGAGCGGCGACGGCAAGAGGGCTGAGTGATGGCGCAAATCTTCTATATGATGGTTGGTCTTCCCGGCAGCGGCAAGACCACAAAGGCAAAGGAGCTATCTAAGGCGCTTCCGTTTGCCGAAAAGGTCGTCGTCCACTCCAGCGACGCAATTCGTGCTGAGCTTTTGGGTGATGCGAACGATCAGACGCAGCAGGATCTTGTCTTCAAGACATTGCATCAGCGCATTTTTGATGATCTGCGCGGCGGCAACAGCGTTGTTTACGACGCGACCAACATCCACTATAAGCACCGCCGCGCGTTTCTCCACAGTCTGCGCGGACTGCACATCCCCGATTTGCGAACGGTTTGCGTATTCATGGCGACGCCGATTGAAGCGTGTCTGCGATATAACGAGAATCGCAATCGTGTTGTTCCGAATGATGTAATCTCGCAGATGTACCGCAAGTTTGACGTGCCGATGTACGCGGAGGGCTGGGATAAGATTGAGGTCTGTAACGCGCCGACGTTTGTTTCCGGCTGTATCGACGACAAGCTGCGGTTTCTCTCTCAGATTGCGCATGACAATCCGCACCACACGCTGACCATCGGGCAGCACTGTATGGCGGCTTGGAGCTATATGCGTGAGCACTATCCCAATACGGACGACGTTCTTCTCCGCGCCATGCTGCTGCACGACTTTGGCAAGGAGCGCACCAAGTCGTTTGTTGATTCCAAAGGAAATCCGTGCAAAACGGCTCACTACTACAACCATGAGCGTGTCGGCGCTTACGAGAGCTTTCGCTACACCGGCGACCTGAGCGATGATGAGGCGACTGGAGTCGCGCTGCTGATTCGCTGGCACATGGCTCCGTTCGTGGTGAAAAAATCCAATCATCCGCCGAAGACAGAGGCAAAGTTTAAGGGCTTGCTTGGCGAGCAGACTTGGGAGCGCATCATGGTGATGAACAACTGCGACCGGAACGCGCATTAAGGAGGGCTTATGAAAGACGGTGATCAACTTGCCATGTCAATCTTTCTGGCTGTTGCGCTCATTGTGGTTGGTATGCCGATCCGTGCTTTTCTGGTCAAGCTACTATGGAACGCAATCATGCCTGACATTTTCGGGCTGACAACACTTACCTACTGGCAGGCTTTCGGCGTTTCGCTGTTGAGCCAGATACTTTTCAAGGGAAGCACGTCGTCAAGAAAGAGAGACGACTAATATTCGTGCTATGCGCGACAATAATCTATAAGGAGGATTCTCACATGCCGGTTTCCAATGCTCATTCCACGATCAGACTCCACGGCTATACGTTTGGCCGCCACGCGAAGGGCTGGAAGAAGCCCAAGAACTACGCCGCCAAGCGCAAGATCCGCCGTAAGATGGCGAAAAAGAGCCGCCAGATCAACGCGGCGAGAAAGAGGGAAAGGAGCTAATACCAATCCCGGTAAGCCGGGTTCCTGCGAGATTGATAAGCACAGGGTAAAGCCGTCTGTTACAGCGTGAAAGCCGCATGGCAAGTAGCTTAGGAGGATTAGACGGTTGACCTCAACCGTGATGGTTGTGGTCGGTATGACTCACATCGTTTGTTTTTCCGGCGGTCACTCCTCGGCGCTTGCCGCCGTGGAGACCGTCAGGCGCTATGGCGCTGGCAAAACGATCCTATTAAACCACGATCTTTGCCCGCGCACGGAACACGAAGATATTAAACGCTTCAAAAAAGAGGTCGCCGATTATCTCGGCATACCGATAACATACGCAAATATGCAGGGATGGTTGGAAAAAGACCAGTTTGACGTCTGTGTAGAGCGAAAAGCGTTCAAATACGGCGTTCAATCGCAGGCGCTTTGCACGGAGACGTTGAAAACCAAGCCGTTCACAAAATGGCTGTCCAAGAACTATCCGACGTCGCCGCAGAGCATCCGGCAGGATGTGTCCGTCGTCTATGGATTTGACGCCACGGAGCAAAACCGTATCACGCGGCGCAAGGGCATCATGGCGGCAATGGGATACCTGACCGAGTATCCGCTGACATGGGAGGCTCGGACGATCCACGCAATCGAAGATGTCGGAATCCGCAGACCGAGCACCTACGCGACATTCAACCACGCAAACTGCATCGGCTGTCTCAAAGCTGGAAAGCAGCATTGGTTCATTGTCTATTGTCTGCGGCCTGACGTTTGGGAGAAGGCGAAATGGGCGGAAGACCAGATCGGATTTAGCATTTTGAAGCAGGGGTATCTTCGTGAGTTTGAGAAAGAATTTGCAAAGCTCAAAGAAAAGGCGCTTTGTCCCACGGAAAAGACAACGCCTCAGAAATTTTGGGCGACCGCGCGGCGGTTGATTCAAGACGACGACAACCTACCGTGCGAGTGTTCATTTTGAATCACAAGGAGATCACAAATGAAATTCAGTAGAGTTTGGTCAATGCCAAACCGATACACCTTCTCGATCAAGCCCATCCGCGAGCTTCTTGGCCGGTACGTCGAGGGGGGGGGTGGTCGTTGATCCGTTTGCGAACAACGCGAAAATCGCAACGGTAACAAACGACATCAATCCGGACTGCGACAGCATGTATCACATGGACGCGCTGGACTTTTTGAAGATGTTTGGCAACGGCACCGTTGACTGCGTTCTGTACGACCCGCCGTATTCATTACGTCAGGTAGCAGAGTGCTACAAGGGCTTCGGATACGAGGTAACGCAGGAAACCACGCAGTCATCATGGCGGGCGAAGCATTTGGATGAGATTCGGCGCATCACAAAACCGGGTGGAATCGCTATTTGCTTCGGCTGGAACAGCAACGGCGTCGGAAAGACACGCGGTTTTGAAATGCTCGAAGTGCTGCTGGTTCCGCATGGCGGAAGTAAGAACGACACGATCGTCACAGTAGAGCGAAAGCTGTAACGATTGAAAATGAGGAGTTTGCGTCATGAAAAACAAGGTTATTGCAATCCGATACCACGATTTTTTGAAGTACGGGTGTGCTAATTGCGGTTGCGACATCGTTCTTCAAGGATTCGGTATCGGTGGTTTCGGGACATGTGAAGAATGTGGACAAAAGCAGATATTTTTTGATGACGGGGTAATACAATCCAACATCGGATTTGATGATGGGAACGGAGGTTTCTATTATCCCAAAGTTCAAGAGCATCCGCGAAAGGGTACGCCGTGGCATCCGTATGAGTGGCCTGATCCGAGACCTGACGGCGGTGGCGAATTTTGGCGTCCTCGCGGTATTGGCTACGATCTAAGCGGGTTCGTAAAATCCAAAAAAGCAGGAGAACGCATTTTGCAAATGGTCAAGGATGTTCTTGGCATTGAAAATCCTGCATCGTGGCTTGACTGGCGCGAGCATGAGCCAAAATGGATTCAGTTCAAGTTTCAGGAAGAAGAGTTCGACTTAGAAAAGCTCTATGAAGCAACAAAGGACACAGATGTATTGACAGAGGAAATCCTTCGGTCGTGTGCTTTGAAAGAGAGGTAACTATGGTTCTGATTAAAGGTTTGAGCAAGGCTGCAGTATTGGCTTCGCTCTATAACCACTCTCATCCGCAGGGTATGGGATTCCTGCAATATGACCCTGCCGATATGACGGAGGGTGAAGCGGCTGCTATTTTGGATGATATGAGATCAAAAGGCGCTATGCTGTACTTTGACTATCTGAAAGGCAGAGTTATGAAAGTGTCATTGGATTCTGACGACGAGATTGATGAACGGCTGTACGACCGCGACAACGGCGTTGGTGCTGCGCAGAGAGCGATTAACTCGATCACGAAAAGCTGATCTAAGGAGATATCTACATGCAATACAAAACTGCCCTATTTTGCGAGTTCGACAAGTACGCCGCAACGAGTTACGCCGCCATTCACGGCGTCGATCCGGTTCTGAATATTGGTGACATCACCAAGGCGGACGAAAAGGTTGTCCCTGATTTTAACACCATGTTCGGCGGTTCACCTTGTCAGGATTTTTCTATCGCGGGCAAGCAGGGGGGGGCTGCGTGGACTTGTAAAAACTGCGGTCACACCTATAACCCGTTAGAAGCGCATTACGCACAGCGCGACAAATGCCCGAAGTGCGGCTCAACGAAGATCGAGAAAACCCGCTCTTCTCTCTTGGTAGAATGGCTCCGCTTTTTGCGCGAGAAAAAGCCGCGTTTCGCAATCTATGAGAACGTCAAGAATATCACCGGCGCACGCTTCCGCGACACCTTCGATATGTTCGTCAAGGAACTGGAAGAGTACGGCTACAACGTCTATTGGCAGGTTCTCAACGCGAAGAACTATGGCATCCCGCAGAACCGCGAGCGCGTCTACTGCGTCATTGTCCGAAGCGATCTGGACAACGGCAAGTTCAAATTCCCCGATCCCGTTCCGCTCAAAGTCGCTTTGGGCGATTTGCTGGAGGACGACGTTGACGAGAAATACTATCTCTCCGACGAAAAGGTCGCCGAGATGATTTCATCTGACAGCTTCGCCCCCCCCACCGCTCCGTAACATCAGCCACACCGTCCGTTCGGGAGGGCGCGGTTCAATCGACCGCCACACTTGGGACTTGCTCTCCGTCGAAGGCGGGCGCAAGACTCAGCAACAAGGGCGAGCGGTTTGAAGGATATTCGGATGTATCCTTGGCTCTCCTTGCGAGAGATTATAAGGGGTTTGGAAATCAGCAGATGACAGGAGTGATTGAGACGGATGGAATACCACAGTCAGATCTTCCCAGCCGCAATACGCGGCAGATACGATGATGGGGGGGGTATTATCCAACGGCTCGAATTGCGCCGAGACGATTTTACCAACACCCTGACAGGCGTGCAGAAGGACAATGTTCTGGTGAGCTTTTGTGAACTGGATGACACAGAGAGGGGATCTATGGAAAGCATTGCAAAGCGCACAGGTTTTCGCGTGCGCAAATTGACGCAGCGTGAGTGCTGGCGTTTGATGGGCTTCTTCGATGATCAGTTTGACAGAGCGAGGAACGCTATGAACGATAAGATTTACCACGGCAAGGACAAATGCGGCAGTCAGCTCTACAAGCAGGCCGGTAACAGCATTGTTGTCGATGTTCTTGAGCAGATCATGGCGAATCTCTACGATGCGATGCCGTATTTGTTCGAAGACATGACGGTCGGTTCATTTTTCTCCGGTATCGGAGCGTTTGAGGCCGCGCTGACGCGGCTTGATCCGACGAATGGCAGAAAAATGACCGGAGAGTTGGCGGACGTCGCCGAGCTTCGTCAGATCGGGTACATCAACAACTACAACGGCGACGCAAACCGCATCTACGACAGTTCTGGAATCTCCCGCGCGCTCAAGGCAGAGGCAGGCGGGGGGGGGTGCGAAGACCGGATGGTACAGTGTCCCGCAAAAGGAGTGATGGCGTATTGAGACGGTAAAGATCAAGCAGGCCACCAAGCAAGGATTTATCGAGTGTGTCGTGGGGGCTGTCGACCTGTCCTATCCCAACAGTAAAACGCGGCGCGGCAGAGTGCAGGGCGGCGGAATGATATGCCCGACGATCACTGCGCAAGAAACCGGAGTTTGTATCATTGAAAGGAGCGAACGAATTGAGCATCCCTCTCAAAAATCGACGTGAAGCATTTAATGCGGTGAAGCCTGCGCGCATAAACCGCAAAAACAACATCCTCGCGGTGATGAAAAACGGCGATCCAAATGGCATGACCGCCGAGGAGATTACCGACGTTCTGTGTAAAAACGGAACGATCCCATCCACCGATCGAAACTATGTCAAGCCCCGCCTAACCGAAATGCGCGACGACGGCATTGTTAAGGCTGTTGGTCGTCGGCGCAGCCCGACAACGATGCGCAATACGACGGTTTGGAAAGCGGTCGGAGCATGATGCCGACATACACTTGCTTGGACTGCGGAGAGCTGTTCGACGATCCGCAAACCATCGTAGAGCGTCACGGGTTTCACTCGCCTCCTTACGAGACATCGACATGCTGCCCGTTTTGTGGCGGAGCCTATGTGAGAACGATCGTGTGCGACGGCTGCGGCGAAGCGATTAAGGGCGATTACGTCCAAATCGAACACGACAGGAAACGCTATTGCGACGCCTGCTTTGTACTGCGGGCGCTTGATGATTGATAGCGCGCCAATAATTTATATCAGGAGGCTTATATATGGCAAATGAGAAGAAAGAGCTTGCCGTCGAGGAAATGAGCATTTATCAGAAGCTCGCCGGCATCCGCAAGATGGTTGAAGTCATCCGAAAAAACAAGGCAGGCTACAACTATAAGTACGTCTCTGAGGACGAGATCCTCGCCAAGGTAACGGCGGGCATGGACAAGTACCATGTCCTTCTCTACCCCGGAATCGTCCCGCAAACGATGCAGGTCACGCCCTACAGCTATACGAAGGTCAAGGGCGTTAAGGGCGGCGGAACCGTGGAGGAGAAGGTCAACGAGATCCTTGTCAATTCCGACATGACCTTTACTTGGGTCAACCTCGACAACGCCACTGACACGCTGGAGGTGCCTTGGACGTTGGTTGGTCAGCAGAGCGACGCTTCGCAGGCAGTCGGCTCCGGTCTGAGCTATCTCAACCGCTACTTTCTACTCAAATTCTTTCAGGTCGCGACGCCAGACGACGATCCGGACAACTGGCGCTCCAAGAAGCAGGAGGCGGCGCAGCAGGAGGAGCAGAAGCTCGTTGACGGCATGATCGACGAAATCGGAGCGGTTGTCTCCAATTATCTCAAGAACATCACGGACGAGGCAGAGTCGAAGAAGGCGCGCGCTGATCTCGCCGAGGTCATTCGCAAGTACGTCAAGGACGGCAAGGGTAAGCCCAGCGGCGATTATCGCAATCTGAAGGATATGAAGACTGCGACCGACCTCTTTGAGGCCATCAAAAAATTCATCGGAGGTAACGAGGAATGAACAGAATCATCATCAAAGGCAGGCTTGTACGCGATCCGGAGCTGCGTCGCACTGAGAGCGGCACGGCCGTTTGCAACGCAAGCGTGGCGGTGGATCGTCCGTATGCGAAGGACGAGGCGGACTTCATCGACTGCGTGTTCTGGCAGCAGACCGCTGAGTTCGTAAGCAAGTATTTTATCAAGGGGCGCGAAATCCTCATCGAGGGCGTCCTTCAGAGCCGCAAATGGAAGGACAAGGACGGCAACAACCGCATCGCGTGGGAGGTCAAGGCGGATCGCGTGGAGTTCTGCGGCGGCAGGAATGACGCCGGAGCGTCCGACGACGAGGAGGAAGAGGCTCCCAAGCCCGCCAAGAAGTCGTCCAAGTCGAGTGTGAAGTCCAAGAAGAAAGAAGAACCTGCCAAGGACGACGGCGAAGATGGCGAAGAAGATCTCCCCTTCTAAGGAGGTCTTATGCGATACGATCTTTTGATTGATCAGATGGAGTGGAGCTATTCTCGCATCACCCTGTTTGAGGATTGCCCCTACTGTTGGATGCAGAAGTACATCTACAACGTCGATACGCAATCGAAGTTCTTTGCGCAGTATGGAAAATTTATGCACGACATCTTACGTCGGTACTTTTCCGGCGAACTTGCGCGAAATGAGCTGGTGGCGTATTACCTGATGCACTTTCGCGATGAAGTAACGGGGAGGCCGCCGAGCCAGAAGATCTACGACGCATATTTCGAGCAGGGACGGCAGTACCTCAAAGTGCTGTCGTTCCCAGAGCGAAAGATCCTCAAGGTCGAGCAGGAGATGCACTTTGAGTTTGCCGCTCATCCATTTGTCGGCTTCCTCGATCTGCTGTCTGAAGATAGCGTCGGAACGCTCTATCTGACCGACCACAAATCCCGCGCGCTGAAACCGCGCAGCAATCGTGCAAAGCCTACTGCGTCGGATTTGGAGCTGGATCAATACCTGCGGCAGCTCTACCTCTATGCGCACGCAGTCCACCAGCTTTACGGACGTTACCCGGATTATCTGGAGTTCAACTGCTTCCGAAATGGCGTATGGATTACGGAACCGTTCAAAAAAGAGCGGTTGCAGGAGGTTGAGGCGTGGGCGGCAAGCAGAATCGACGAGATCACACGGACGGACGAGTGGCTGCCGGCTCTTGATTTCTGGTACTGCAAGCACCTGTGTGATACGAGCGCCGAGTGCGAATATGAAGAGCTGCTTTGATTAAAGGAGGTGGTCGCCTTGCAGATTGACAGAGACGCGATCATGCAGGCGAAGGAAAAACTCGGCGACGAAAATGCCCGCCTGATCGTGGAGGAGCTGGACATTCAGGACTACGACGAGCGCGACATGAAGTGCTGCTGCCCGTTCCATCAAGAGGATCATCCGTCGTTTATCTACAACAAGAAGGGGTACAACTTCCGATGCTTCGGCGCGTGCCAAAGAAGCTACGATCTGCTGGACGTGCTGATGTATAAGGGCGCAACGTACGCCGAGGCGTGCCGCAGGCTCTTTGAACGGGCGGAAATGCCGTATTCTTTTGGCGAGCTTGGTGTGAAGACACGTCGGCAGTATCGCTATCCGAAAGAGGTTGTCTGCGATGACAAGTCAAAGGTCTATGAGTATTTCAAGCTACGGAAAATCAGCCCGAAAACGCTGGACTACTGTGACGTGCGGCAAGACGAGAAGGGGAACATCGTCTGGAACTACTACGATACCAACGACGTCCTCACGATGGTCAAATACAGGCCGTCCAGAAAAGTTGAGCACGGCGAAAACAAATGCTGGTGTCAGAAGGATGCAGACACGACGCCGTTGCTGTGGAACATGAACCGTATCAACACGACCGTGCCTCTCCTTATCTGCGAGGGCGAGCCGGACTGCCTTTCGGCAATCGAGGCTGGCTTCACCAACGCGGTTTCCGTCCCGCTCGGAAGCGGCAACTTCCACTGGATCGAGGAAAATTGGGACTGGCTGGAGCAGTTTGACTCCATCATTGTCTGTTCCGACAACGACGAGGCCGGCCTGAAGATGCAGAAAGAGTGCATATATCGTCTTGGAAGCTGGCGCACAAAGGTCGTCGAGGTTCCTCGGTGGTATGTCTCGCCGAAGGGCAAGAAAACGCCAATCAAAGACCTGAACGAGGTTCTGTATTACTTCGGCAAGGAGGAAGTCCTCCGTATCATTCTGGACGCCAAGGACTCCCCTGTTCCCGGCGTCGTTGACTTTGCCGACATCGAAGACCTTGATCTTGACGCGATGGATGGCATCAAGACGGGGCTTCCGGAGCTTGACCGCTATCTCATGCGGCTGTTTTACGGCACGCTGAACATCGTGACGGGAATCAACGGCAGTGGTAAGTCATCCTTTCTCAATCAGGTCATTTGCCGATGTCTCGATCGCGGCGAAAACGCCTACTTGTTTTCCGGAGAGTTGCCAAACTTTCAGGCAAAGAACTGGATCAACTACATTTTCGCCGGTCAGCGCAATGTCGAGCAGAAGGATTTTGACGGTTCGCCGTACTACAAAATCAAGCCGGAGGCCAAGCGCGCAATCAGCGAATACTATCGCGGCAAGCTATTCATCCGTAAGGATGGTGAGTCAAACAAGAAAACGGATATCCTTCAGTCGATGGAGGATTCTGTGCGAAAGTACGGCGTCAAGCTGCTGATCCTCGACAACATGACAGCTATGAACCTTGAAAGCAACGATGACAACAAGTACGACAAGCAGGCGGAGCTTGTGATGGATCTCATTGCTTTTGCGGTAAAGTTCAACGTCGTTGTAATCCTCGTTGTGCATCCGCACAAGATCGAGGCGATGCGTCGTCTGAGCAAGATGGACGTGCAGGGTATCTCTGCGATCATCGACCTCGCGCACCGTATCATCTCACTCTACCGTGTGCAAGAGCGCGACCGGATGGCGTCGAAGCCGCTCAAGGGCGACGTTGTGATCGACATTCTCAAAGACCGTCTGAACGGATACGAGGGACGCAGTATCGAAGTGTTCTACGATCGCCCGTCCAAGCGCTTCTTCTCCACCGAAGAGGAGCTGGACTATCAGTACGGGTGGGACAAGACGAAGTACACGACTTCCCTCCCCTATCCGCCGCCGCAACTCACCGAGCAGGGCGACGAGGATGAGGTTTTCGGAAGAACCGGATAGGTGTGTCAACAACTTATTACGCTCCAAGAAAGAGCGCCGTATCTTTTGCACGGGCATGTCTCTTGAGGAGCCAACGAAAGAAGGTTTTCAATGAACAACAACTACACCACGCTTCATCTGCACAGCGAGCTTTCGCTTCTTGACAGCGCGACAAAGTTTCAGGACTATATCGCGCACGCCGTTGGGCTTGGGCAAAAAGCGATTGCGTTCACGGAGCACGGAAATGTTTACCAATGGGTTGCAAAAAAACTCGCCTGCGACAAGGCCGGTATTAAGTACATTCATGGTGTTGAGGTCTATCTGACGGAAAAGCTCATCTGGAAAGATCCTCACACCGGTGAATCGTCCAAGCTCCGCGACAATTTTCATACGATTCTCCTTGCAAAGAATATGGATGGGCTGCGCGAGATCAACGAGCTGGTCAGCCGCTCAAGCACGGAAGACCACTTCTACTACAAGCCGCGCATTACGTTTGATGAGTTCTTCAAAATCTCCGACAACGTGATCAAGATGAGCGCCTGTCTTGCCTCGCCCCTCAATCGCCTTTCCATTACGCACCCGATTTATGAACGGTTGGTAAAACACTACGACTATCTCGAAATCCAACCGCACAACCATCCCGACCAGATCGCGTTCAACCGTCACCTTGCGGAGATGTCGCAGAAATACGGCATCCCGCTGGTGGCAACCACCGATACACACAGCCTTGATAAGTACAAGGCGGAGTGCCGCACGATGATGCAGCTCGCCAAGCACATCGAGTTTGCGGATGAGGACACGTTTGACCTTACCTACAAGAGCTACGACGAGCTGTGCAAGATGTTCCGCGCGCAGGATGCCATACCGGAAAAGCTCTGGGCTGAGGCGATCGAGAACACAAACGTCATCGCGGACTCCGTGGAAGCGTTCGACCTCGACAAGAGCTTCAAGTACCCGATTTTGTACGGCGAACGCGATCGCAGCGTTTTGATGGAGCGCATCGAACAGGGCTTGCGGGAAAAGCTCTCTTCCTGCGCGGTGACTAAGGAGCAGGAAGCGCCTTTCTGCGCGGCGATTCAGGACGAAATGCACGTCTTCGACAAGATCGAGATGTCTGGATTCATGCTCTTTATGAGCGAGCTTGCGACGTGGTGCAAGACGCACGACATTCCGCTCGGCTTTAATCGTGGTTCGTGCGGCGGTTCTCGTGTGGCGTTTCTGACCGACACGACCGACCTCAATCCCGAAACGTGGAAAACGGTCTTTAGCCGATTTGCAAACGAAGACCGCAAGGAGATCGGCGACATCGACATCGACGTCTCGCCGTCTGACCGCGACAAGGTGTATGAGTACATCATCAACCGCTTCGGGCAGGAGAAAACGGCGTACATCCTCGCCATCGGCACGATCAAGTCCAAGGGCGCGATCGACGAGATTTGTCGCGGATTGAGCGTCCGGTGGGACAACGAGCATCTGCATCCTGTTAAAGAGCTACGCTCTATTATCTCTGCTCTGAAAGATAACGGCGTTGATGTTTCGTTTGGTGATGCCAGATGTCCCGGTGCTTACTACTTTGATAGAAAGACACGAGAACTGATCTTTCCAGAGAAGATGAGTGGAACGCCGCATGATGAACTCGTAAAAGCGTTGTCGAAAGAGCTTGAACGCCTGAAAAAAGAGAACGACGCCATTTCCGCGAAAAATCCGTGGATCGGCAAGATCTCCACGCAGATCAAGGATGAGTTCGAGGCGAACGAGGAAAAGACGCGCGAGAAGTATCCCGAAGTCTTCTACTACTACGACGGTCTTCTTGACGTTGCGATCTCGCAGTCCATGCACCCAGCCGGCATCGTCGCAAGCCCGATCACGCTGCGCGACAACTATGGCACGTTCCTCTCGGATGGCAAGGAGATCCTGCAAATCGACATGGATTGCGTCCACGACGCGGGGCTTGTCAAATACGACATCCTCGGACTCAAAAACGTCGAGATCATCAAGGATGCCTACAAGCTCATCGGGACGCCGTACCCGAAATCGCATGAAATCAACTGGAACGATGAGGCTGTCTGGAAGGATATGCTCCGCTCCCCCGTTGGGATCTTCCAGTTTGAGGGAGACTTCGCGTTCTCCATGCTCAAGCAGTACGAGCCGCACTCGATCTTCGATATGAGCCTCATCACGGCGGCGCTGCGTCCGTCTGGCGCGTCGTACCGCGACGACCTGATGAAGCACAAGCCGCACAAGAATCCGTCAGCGATCATCGACGAGCTACTTGCCGACAACTATGGCTATCTCGTCTATCAGGAGGACGTCATCAAATTCCTACAGCAAATCTGTGGTTATTCCGGCAGCGCGGCGGACAATACGCGGCGCATGATAGCGAGGAAGAAACCGGAGGAGTTGGCAAAAGCGCTTCCTGATATTTTAGACGGTTACTGTAAAATGTCGCCGCAGCCGCGCGAGGTCGCTGAGCAGGAGGCCAAGGAGTTTGTGCAGATCATCTCCGATGCGTCGAGCTACATGTTCGGGTTAATGATTAGCCCATTCTTTGTGAACCATATTGCTCATGGGTGTGCGTCTCACGTTCAGTAAACGCAGGAAATGGCGTTGAAGAGATGCGCTAACAGGGAAACCCTATCCAGAAATGGAGGGCAATCCTGTGCTAAGCGGATTGGAGAATGATATGTGGAAGCAAATCGTTGGATATGAAGGATATTACGAGGTAAGCGACGCCGGAGAAGTGAGAAGCGTTGACCGCTTCGTCACAAGCTCCAACGGAGTAACGCGCTTTTTGAATGGTGCTCCGATGAAGCTCACGAAAAGCGTTGGGAAAAACCGCAAAGACGGCTACTTTGTGGTAAATCTGAGGAAAAATCATACTTCGTGGGTAGTTCCTGTTCATATCCTCGTGGCGACCGCGTTCATTCCAAATCCAGACAATCTTCCGACCGTCAACCATAAAGACGGCAACAAACGCAACAATAGGTCAAGCAATCTTGAGTGGGCGTCATACGGCGAAAACAACGAACACGCCCTTGTTCACGGTCTGCGCTCTCCGCGCGGAAATGCGATTGACCAGTTTACACTTGACGGCGAATACATAGCATCGTATCGCTCCTCGATGGAAGCAGAACGGGCGACTGGATGCTCGCATGGCGCGATTTCGCATTGTCTCAACGGAAGAACAAAGCAAGCGTTTGGATTTGTCTGGAAGAAACAATCTGAAAGTCAAACGACTATCCCAACAGGGAGTACACGGGAGGATGAGCTGCCCGTGGAAGCGCAAAGACCGCTCATTTGAGCGGAAGATATAGTCTGCCCCGCCAGTAATGGCGGACTACGCGATAATCATTCGATCGGTTACTGCATGATCGGCTATCTCTGCGCCTACCTCCGCTACTACCATCCGTACGAGTTCATTACGGCCTATCTCAACAACGCCAATGGAGAAGAGGATGTTAAAAGCGGCAATGAGCTCGCTGCCGTCTATGGCATCAAGATCGTCCCGCCGCGATTCGGCAAATCAAAGGACAAGTACCTGTTCGACAAGGATGACAATATTATTTCCAAAGGCATTGCGTCGGTTAAGTACCTCAATGCCGCCGTCGCCAATCAGCTTTACGAACTGTCCCATGGACGGAAGATTGACTCTTTTATGGAGTTGCTGCGGATTATGGATGCTGAAACACAGCTTGATACGCGACAACGCGGTATTCTCATCTGTCTCGACTATTTTTCCGCATACGGTAATGCGCGCGAACTGCTGCGCATGGTCGAGCTGTTTGAGTTTTTCAAATGCGGAACCGCAAAAAAGGTTGCCAAAGAGAAGCTCAACGCCGAGCTTGCACAGATCGTTTCCCGTCATGCCACCGACGTCTCAAAAAATGGCGAAGCGGCTAAGTCTTACACGATCACCGATATGGACGGCCTGCTTGCCGAGCTGGAAGAAACGGTCAAAGGGCTTCACTTGGAGGATTTTGACTTCAAGAGCAAGATGCAGGATCAGCTCGAAAACCTCGGTTATGTCGATCTGACGACCGGCGACGAAAAAGACCGCAGAAAGCTCATCATTATGGACGTCTACCCGCTTCGCAGCAAGAAGGACAATTCGATTTGGGGGTACGCGATCCAGACAAGATCCATCGGAAGCGGAAAAACTGCACGCCTGACGCTCCGTGCGTCAAACTTCAAAAAACAACCGCTCAAAAAACTAGACGTAATCGCCGCCAAGTCGGTTGAGAAAAACAAAGCGGGGTTCTGGTATCTCAACGACTATGATCTCGTCATTTAAGGAGGAAGCAAAAGCACCATGAAAACCAGAGAAAGGTATTTGCGCGCCATCGTAAATGCTACATGTGTATTCTCCCTATTCTTTTGCATACTTTTCGTCATTATTGCCAGTGTGTATTACGCTAAGGCAACCCGCCTAAGCGACGAGCTTAGTCTCATACAGGGCGAATACGAAGTGATGCAAAAGAATAACGCAATTCTTGCCGACTTGCTTTATGAGTTGCAGGACAAATTGGATACTTCCGCAGTCAACGATGTTGGAGAAAGCGTCTACCCAAGTCTTGAAGAGTGGGGATACGACTTTGATTACGTCGTGCGCGTTGTCGGTGCCGAGGCTCGCGGCGAGCCGTATGAAGGAATCATGGCGGTTGCTCAGTGCATCCGAACAACCGCAGAGCGTACCGGTCAGACGCCGGAGCAGGTCGTCAAAGTTTCCGGTCAGTATGCTTCTCCCGTTTCAAAGGATTGCACCGACAACATGGAGACCGTCAACGAGGTTTGTTTGCTGGTTTTCGGTCAGGGAGAGAGCGCAGTTGCCGACACGATCGAGTATTTCTGTTCGGTCGGAACAAGCTCTCGCTTTCATAACAGTCTACGCTACGTCTGCACAATCGGCAATCACAATTTCTATGCTTCCAATTAGCTCGACAATAATTTATACAGGAGGTATCTATGAGAATCATCAAGCCAAAATTTGAAATCATGTCGGATATTGACGGCATGGAAATTCTCAGGCAGATCGAGAGGGTCGGCAGAACGTGTTACAAGTCTGAGGACAGGATAACGGACGATTCCTGCATTCGCTTCGTCAAAGACATCTTGACGCGCGGCCACGAGGCAGTCATTGAGCATTTCAACGTTACCGTCCGCCTCACAAACGATCGCGGCGTTTCGCATGAGGAAGTCCGCCACCGGATCGCGAGCTACGCGCAGGAGAGCACGCGCTACTGCAACTACGGCAAGGAAAAGTTCGGCGGCGGCATCACCTACATCGACATTATGGGCGGCATGAGACTCGATCCCAAGATGCGCGAGTCAAAGCTGACCGAAGAACTGTTTGATGCAATCTATGAGGAGTGGTGGGATGCGTGCCGCGACGCCGAGCGCCATTACCTCCGCATGTTGGAGCTTGGCGCGTCGCCGCAAATCGCGCGTTCTGTTCTGAACAACTCCACGAAGACGGAAATCTGCATCACCATGAATATCCGCGAGTGGCGGCACTTCTTCAAGCTCCGCACCGGAAAGGCGGCTCACCCGCAGATGCGCGAGATTGCCATTCTGCTCCTCATGGCGTTCAAGAAGCAGATCCCCGTTCTGTTCGACGACATCGAGGTCGATGAGGAGACCATTGACTGCCTGCGAAAGGAGTACGTTGTATGAAAATCGTCTGCATCAGCGCAAAGGCGCAACACGGAAAGGACACGACTGCCGGATTCCTCAAGGAGGTTTTAGAGGCGCAGGGCAAGAAGGTGCTGATCGCGCATTTCGGCGACGCTGTGAAATTTGTCGCCGAAAAGTATTTCGGCTGGAACGGCAAGAAAGATGAGGCAGGCCGCACGCTGCTTCAGTACGTCGGTACGGAGCGCGTTCGCGCACAATCGCCGGATTTCTGGGTGAATTTCGTCGTTTCGATGCTCACCTTCTTCAACGGCGAGTGGGATTATGTGCTGATCCCTGACTGCCGTTTTCCCAACGAGTATGAAATTTTCAAGGACTACGGGTTTGAAGCCACGCTGATCCGCGTGGAACGTCCTGGGTTTGACAATGGGCTTACTCCTGATCAAAAAGCGCATGCTTCCGAAACCGCGCTTGACGGCTATCCTTTCGATGCCGTTATTACAAACGGCGGCACACTCGATCAGCTCAAGCACGCAATCGAGTACGCTGTCTATGCGGAGGGCATTGTATGAAATCTTTGACAATTTTCACTGATCTTGATGATGTCCTATGGGATCTGTGCGGGCTATGGATTGCGGAGCTGAACCGCTGTTACGGAACACATGTCATGCCGCGCGATGTTACCGATTGGGAGATCGCGAAGTTCTTCCCCGGTCTTACGTCTGATCAGGTCTTTGCCCCCTTGCACAATGACAACATCTGGCAGCGGATTCTTCCGATTGCAAACTCGGCGACATACATTCAGCGTCTCATGCTGGATGGTCACAAAGTCCGCGTCCTTACTGCAACGCATCCGGCAACTGTTCCGGCAAAAATCAAGCGTTTTCTGGAACTGTTTCCGATGTTCAAGTGGGAGGATGTCATCATTGCGAGTGACAAGGGGATCGTGTATGGGGACGTTATGATCGACGACGGCACGCACAACCTTGTGGCGGCTATTCCTAACGTACCGCATCTCTTTCTGTTTGATCGCCCGCACAACCGCGACTATGACGAACACCGCGCCGGCTTGATCCGCGTTCGGACGTGGGAGGAGCTTTACGGCAAAATCACACGGCTTGCGGAGGCGCTGGCATGATTCATGCGGAAATCAATGACGACGGTTACATCCCGCAATTAGAGGCAACCGGCGACTCGCTGCATATTGCTGCTGAGTTCGCCGCCCTCGCTTGCAACATGTATGCAATACTGAGCAAATCCGATGCGGATATCGCAGAAGTGTTCAAAGCAGCGCTTCAAGTCCTTTTGAAAGATGGCGGCGCAGCTTGGGATGTGCGCAATTCAAAAAATATCGGCAGAGGCGGATGTGTCATAGCAAAAGCCATGCCGCAAGAAAAGGAGGGATAGGATATGATCACGCTTTTTTCGACCAACTGCCCGAAATGCAAGATGCTTGAGATGAAAATGACGCAGATGGGTGTCTCGTTCGAGGTCAACACGGATGTCGACGAGATGCTGGCGCTTGGTCTGAGCTCGTCGCCGGCACTTCGCCTTGACGATGGCACGCTGCTTGATTTCGTCGCGGCGAACAACTGGTTGAATAATTTGAAGTAGGAGGGCGGGCATGAACATTGAGCTGAAACTTTCCAAGGACTTTGAACGGTGCTTGGAAGACCTGAAAAAGAAATATGGCGAGGATTTTGAATATCTAAACGGCATCCATCCGAGCCAGTTGGATTTTTCGGAGTTCATCGAAAATTTCGTCGACAAGGATACGCTTGCCGACGCGAGCATTGATCCGAACGCAAATGCAAATCACAAGGACATTCGCAGTTTCATGACGGAAAAAGGGAAGAGCGAAGATAAGTTATTCGGCCTCAATAAGATTTTCTACGAGACCAAGAAGCGCTGGGGCTTGCGTACGGCAAAGGAATGGCTGGAGCAAGAGTTTTCCAAAGGTTTCTATCTCAACGACAGCGCAACAGCAAGTTACTTCCCGTATTGTTGGGCTAACGATTTCACACGACTCGCCGAGGAAGGGCTGTTCTTCCTCAACGGTCAGTTCGAGGACGTAAACGGAGAGATCGTGTTCACCAAAAAGCGCTACAACAATCAGGCACCGAAGCACCTTACAACCTATTTTGACGATGTGATCGAGTTCGTGTCGTTCCTTTCCAACCGCCAGAGCGGAGCCGTTGGTATGCCGAATGTTCTGGTTTGGGCATGGTACTTCTGGAAGAAAGACGTTGAGGACGGATACTACATGAAAGATCCGGACTACTATCTTCGTCAGCAGTTCCAAAAGCTGATCTACCGTTTGAACCAGCCGTTTCTGCGCGTGGATCAGAGTTCATTTACCAACATTTCTATCTTCGACCATCCGTACATGGAGTCCCTGTTCGGCGGCGTGGTCTTCCCTGACGGTACGTTTGCCATCGACCACATTGATGAACTGGTGGAATGTCAGAAGGTGTTTATGGAGGTCGTCAGCGAAATTCGCGTTGTAAATATGTTCACCTATCCGGTGCTCACATATTCATTGCTCAAGAAACCGCTTACGCCGGAGAAAGTCGCCGAAATGATCAAGACACGCGAATGGGACGTGTTTGTTGACGTGCCGTTTGCGCGTTGGTGCTCTGATCACAACATTGACTGGTCTGACAGCAATTTCTTCTGTAGTGATAATGTCGGCGTGCTTTCCAACTGCTGCCGTCTCCTCAGCGACACCAAAAAGCTCGACGCCTTCATCAACAGCATCGGCGGTACGGCGCTATCCGTCGGCTCCTGCCGTGTCAGCACCATCAACCTTGTCCGAATTGCCTACGAGAGCAATTTCGATCAGGCAGAATACATCAAGATTCTGAAAAAGCGTGTTCTCCTCGACTGCAAGGCGCTTACTTCCATGCGCCACATCATCAAGCGCAACATCGAAAAGGGTTTGCTGCCGAACTATCAGGATGGCGCAGTTGAGCTGGACAAACAGTTCTGCACGATCGGCGGCATCGGGATGTATGAGGTTATGGATCTTTTCGGACTGATTGACACGGATGAGGTCGGGAACAAAAGCTATTCCGATGAGGCTGTCAGGTTTGCCACCAAGATCCTTGATACGATAAACAAAGTAAAGGACAGTTTCGACTGCGATTTTTCGTTCAATGTGGAGATGATTCCGGCTGAAAATTGCGCAGGTGTCATTTGTCAGGCTGACAACCTCCTCTATGAGCAGGACAAGTATTTCATCTACTCTAATCAGTGGATTCCGCTGATGGAGAAATGCACCATTCAGGAGAAGTGCAGGCTTGGCAGTCTGTTTGACGCCAAGTGTGGCGGCGGCTGCATTGCACACATCAACATCGAAAACCGTTTCCCTGATAAAGAATCCGCATGGGATATGCTCAACTATGTCGCGGCAATGGGCGTTATATACTTCGCTTTCACAACGAAGATTTCTGTCTGCGAGGATAAGCACGCCTTTATCGGTACGGCGACATGCCCCAACTGTGGCAAGCCCGTTGCCGACACCTACGCTCGCGTCGTCGGCTTTTATGTCCCCGTCAGCAGCTACCAGAAAATTCGCAAGCGTGAGTTCGACAGACGCCGTTGGTTTAACGTGCTCCAGAAGGACGGGATGATGTAATGAAGCTGCGTGGTTTTGTTGCAGAGGACTTCTGTAATTATAAGCGCCCGTCCATGTTCATCGCAAGCGCTGTTTGTGACTGGAAGTGCTGCACGGAAGCCGGACACAGTGTTGCGCTGTGCCAGAATAGTCCGCTCATGCAGTCGCCAATCCGCGACATATCGGACGAAACGCTTGTGAAGATGTATCTGTCCAACCCAATCACAACGGCTATCGTCGTCGGTGGTTTGGAGCCAATGCTTCAATTCGACGAGCTATATCATCTTCTCTCCTTGCTTCGTGCGGACGACGCGGAAAGTCCGTTTGTCATCTACACAGGCTATTATCCCGAAGAAATCAAAGACAAGCTCGATGCTTTGCGTGGTAAGCATGTCATTGTGAAGTTTGGGCGCTATATCCCGAACCGTCCAACACGATACGACGATTTACTTGGCGTTACGCTTGCATCTGACAATCAATTTGCGCGTGCTCTATAACAGGAAAGCGGCGGCGAATAAACGCCGCCGCTCCGAGCACGGATTTTGAGCGAAGATTTTCAAAAGATTCACATTTCAGAAAGGAAACACGAAAATGGGATTTGCAACGATTGAAACAACTTACAAGCATTACAACGACGCCGGCGATGTCGATTCGTCGAGTCACAGCATCATGACATACCCAGACGATCAGCCGGACGAGACCATCCGCATCCGCTATTTCTCCGACAAAATTCCCAAGCTCTGTTACGTCGGCGGAAAGTCCGACTGGATTGACCTCGCTGCAGCGGAGGACGTAACCATGAAGGCCGGAGAATCTAAGCTGATCCCACTCGGCGTCGCCATGCAGCTTCCCGAAGGATACGAAGCTATCGTCGCGCCGCGCTCCTCCACCTACAAGAATTTCGGCGTCAGACAGGCAAACAGCATCGGCGTTATCGACGAGAAATACTGCGGCGACAACGACCAGTGGCGCTTCCCCGCCGTCGCGGATCGCGACACGGAGATCCACGCGGGCGACCGTATCTGCCAGTTCCGCATCATCGAGCACCAGCCGACGCTGGCTTTTGAGGAGGTCGAATCTCTCGGCAACAGCGATCGCGGCGGCTTTGGCTCGACTGGAACGAGGTGATAGATGTGACAGTCTTTGAATATCTCCAAACGCTTCCGCAAGACCTCTTTGAAGCGACGCTTATGGGCTTGATGGGTGTTCCGATGGACGAAAAGCAGGAGGCGGCCTTCCATGAGTGGATGAACAAACCGGCGTCCGACTTTTTCCCGAACACCGAAGAAGTAAGCGCGATGGATGCGAACACCATTCTCATTGAGATTGGAAAAACCATCAAAAAGATGAACGATGCGGAAAAGGAGGAGCTGCGTCGCGCTCTTCTTGGCTACTGTGAGACCTGCGACCGTATCAACCAGCGCCTCGCTGACGAACAAAAGGCGGTGAGCGACGGATGATCACGCCAAACGCCGTTGTATTCGGCGATTGCCTTGAGGTGATGAAGGATGTCGCTTCTGAGAGTGTCGACATGATCCTCTGCGACTTGCCGTACGGACTGAGCCGCAACAAATGGGATGTCGTGATTGACCCGACTCTTCTTTGGGCGCAGTACGAGCGCATCATCAAGCCGAACGGCGCAATTCTTCTCTTCGGTCAGGACAAATTTACGGCGCGCATGATGCTCTCTAACGAAAAGCTCCATCGGTACAATATCATCTGGGATAAGGTGCTCAAAAGCGGTTTTCTCAACGCCAAGAAAATGCCGCTACGCGAGCATGAAGACATCATGGTGTTCTACGCGAATCCTCCAGTCTACAATCCGCAGATGGAGCTTGGAGAGAAAAATCACAGCAAAGGCAGCGCGGTCGGCAAACAGGCGGCAGACATCCATTCCAATCGCAGTTACGGCAATTACAAGCTGGTCGAAACGTCCGACAGCAATCTCAAATATCCGGCGTCGATCTGGCGCTTTCCCAAGCCGCATCCGTCTGTGGCGCTCCACGGCACGGAAAAGCCTGTGGAGCTGCTGAGATATGCCATTCGTACCTATACAAATGAGAGAGATGTGGTTCTTGACAACTGCTGCGGTACAGGATCAACGCTCCTCGCCGCGAAAATTGAGAATCGCCGATACATCGGTATCGACAACGGCGTATGCGACAAGAAAAGCAGCCAATACTACGGTTTGCCGTGGGTAGAGGTTGCAGAAGCCAGATTGGAGGCAATCAATGAGCAACATCGTACTGAATCGGCATGATTTGGAGCTGTATCTGCGCGGGGATCTGGATGTTTTTGCGGTTCCTGCGGAACAGATCAAGGATCTTTCATCGGGTGAGCTCGGCGTTTTGGAGTCGCATTATCGTCTCAACGCGATCATATGTAAGGTCAGAGAGCCGAACAATCCGGTAGAGATTAGCGGCGTTCGATATACCTATGATAACGAGATTGTGTGGAATCTCGGCGATGGTGTGTGTGACCACGGCGAGCTGATTCCAAAAATCTTTGAAAAGCAAGTCGTTCTCGAACGAACGCAGTCACAATATCCACGCGCAGCCCGCACCATGCCAGAATACGCGATTCGTCATTTTCTTCGCGTCGAGTCTGTTGTGCAAAAGCCCCTTCGCAGTTTTACGAAGGACGATATTCGCGCGATGCGCCTCGACTATGCCTCTACAGGCGACCAGCAACTCTTGATGAGGGGCTACGAGGATATCAAGGACTATGAAATGCTATATGCGTGGTGGAAAGCACGTTATAAATCTACGTTAAAAGCCTCTGATAATCCGCTCGCGATTATCCTGCGCATTGCATCACCAAGCAATTTCTAAAATCATATAAGCAAGACAAAAATTCACGGATTTTCTCTTGACAACGAGGAAATCCGTGATATACTTTAGTTATAGCTCGACAATAATTTATTTTCAGATGCGCATTGTGTGACTATTACGCAAAGCATGGAGGCGACGGATACATCATGGAATCAAAAGTTTTTGAGATGATCGAAAGAGAACGCAATCGCCAATGCAACACGATTGAGTTGATTGCCAGCGAGAACTTTGTCAGCGAAAACGTTATGAAGGCAGTCGGATCATGCCTGACCAACAAATACTCCGAGGGCTATCCTGAATATCGAAAGACTGGAAACCGTGGAAGGTATTATGGCGGCTGTCAGTACATAGACACGTTGGAGGAATATTGCTGCCAAAAGTGGCGGGAGGTATTCAACACAGATTACCACGTCAACGTTCAGCCGCACAGCGGATCGTCCGCGAATCTTGCGGCGTATATGGCGCTCCTGAATGTCGGCGACACGATCCTTTCCATGCGCCTCAACGATGGCGGACATCTTACGCACGGTTCGCCGGTCAATTTCAGCGGAAGACTGTTCAACGTAAAGTTTTACGGCGTGGATGCTGATGGTTGGATCGACTACGACGATTTATACCGCAAATTGCACGAATATCATCCAAAGTTGGTTCTTGCCGGAGCAAGCGCGTACAGTCGTATTATTGATTTTCGCCGGATTAACAAGATCATTGACAGTTATTATTCATGCTATAGTTATACGACTTTACAGCGTCCGTATTTTATGGTGGATATGTCCCATATTGCTGGTTTGGTCGTTGCTGGTGATCATCCTTCACCGTTTGGACTTGCGGACGTAATTACTACAACCACGCACAAGACTTTGCGTGGCACAAGAGGCGGTCTGATTTTCTGCAAGCCGGAACTTGCCAAGAAGATTGACAGTGCTGTATTTCCGTGTACGCAGGGAGGCGCTTTGCAGCACGTCATCGCCGGGAAAGCGGTCACAGCGGAAGAGGCTTGCACGGATCAGTTCAAATCCTACATTCATCAAGTCGTTCGGAACAGCCGTGCTATGTGCGACGAGTTCATTCGTCTCGGATATGATGTTGTGACCGGAGGAACAGACAACCATCTGTTCCTGATCGACCTCACCAAGACTGGACTGACCGGTAAGGAAGTTCAGGAATGCTTGGATCAGAGCGGTATTTCGGTGAACAAAAACTGTATTCCAAATGAAACCCGTTCGCCGCAGCTCACGTCCGGCATTCGGATTGGCACAGCGGCAATGACAACTAGGGGCTATATGGAGGAAGATTTTGTAATGGTTGCGCGTGAGATCGACCGCATCATCAAGCAAATGAAAAGGAGGAAGGAAAGTGAATCGGATGACGGCAAAACGCACTGACGGAAGATGGCGCTTGCTATGCGAGATGGATGGCGTCCGCCACGCGATCAAAATTCCTTGGGAGGAGAGCGATAATGAGTAAGAAAACCGACAGTCTCGGCGATCGTATGAAACAGTACGAGTCCGTGCCGAAGAACTACCTGACGCGCCGAATCCCCGCCATTATCCGCTTAGACGGCAAAGCATTTCATACTTTCACGCGCGGAATGAAAAAGCCGTTTGACCCCGTTTTGATGGAGGCCATGCAGCTCACGATGAAAACGCTGTGTGAAGAGATTCAGGGCTGTGTGCTCGGATACACACAGTCAGATGAAATTTCACTCATACTGACAGACTATGCGACTATCACAACAGATGCGTGGTTTGGGTACAATGTTCAAAAGATGACCAGCATTGCAGCGTCAATGGCGACGCTTGCGTTCAACGATGCGTATTTTAGAGTCATTACGAGTCCGGAAGCCGTATCAGGTGAAGAGTTCTTCAGATATAAAGATAAGGTTAATTCGGCACTCTTTGACGCACGCGCTTTCTCTGTTCCGCAAAGTGACGTAGCAAACTGCCTGATCTGGCGTCAGCAGGACGCAACGCGCAACAGCATCGAGGCGGTCGGGCAGGCTAATTTCAGTCAGCGCCAGCTTCACGGTAAAAGCTGCAATGAGATTCAGGATATGCTCTTCACCGAAAAGAACATCAACTGGAACGATTTTCCAACTGACTGCAAACGTGGTTCATGTTGTGTCAAGCAATCGCTTAGGCTTGAAATGGATGATCCGCGTCATCCGGGCGAGTTGATTGCCGTTGATCGCCGCATATGGGAGATTGACCATGAAATCCCTATTTTCTCGCAGGATCGTGAGTACATCAATAAGCGCATTTGAGGAGCACAATAATCTATGAAGACGATCATCGCAACACAAAACGAAGATGGCACTTACAAGGTTGTTATCACAAACAAGACCACACGCCGTAAACTACTCGGTCTTGGCAAAGAAGAGGAAATCATCGAAGGAACGATGGAAATGGATCGGGCGGTTATAGAAATAACGCCGCTCGTCCCTGCGGACGAAGCGCCGCGTATCAGCAGAATCGTTGTGTAAGGAGGTTTTCCCGATGAACAGACAACAAAGGCGCTCACTGGAGCACCGCCTGCGCACCACAAAAGACACAGATGCCTTGAGGCGTCTGATCGAAGACGCCGCGCATAACACCGAGAATCCGATCAACGACGGAGACACCGTAAAAATCAACGTGGAGCGAATCAGATCTCGCAAGGAATGGGAACGGTTGCAGTCTGAGTACCGCGATTTTGTCGAACAGAACGCAGACAAGGAGTTTGTAGCGCGGCTTCGCCACAGCAGTGAAGCAGGATACCCCGTCATTTTCGATTTGGACGGCTGTAACTGGTCGTTTTGGGAAGGAGACCTCATCAAAACAGGCGCACAGGAGTAAAGGAGGTTATCATGTTTCGCCTGATTATCGCCGGTGGACGCGATTTCGACAATTACGAAGCGCTTGAAAAAGCAGTGGACTATTTGCTTTCCAACGTCAATGATGAAATCGTCATTGTCTGCGGAAAAGCACGCGGGGCAGATACGCTCGGCGAGCGATACGCCAAGGAGCACAGCTACAAGGTGCATTACTTCCCTGCTGACTGGGATCGTCTCGGTCGACGCGCCGGCATCGTTCGTAATGAGGAGATGGCACAAAATGCCGATGCGCTTGTCGCGTTTTGGGACGGCGTGAGCCGAGGCACGAAAAACATGATCGAAACAGCTCAAAAGTACAAACTGCTTGTCCGCGTAAAGCGTTATCATAAGCGTCCGCAAAAGGAGTGACTACATGACAAAAACCGAAACCTATATCTCTCTGCGCGCAGAAGGTATGTCGCTTACCGGTATTGCCAATCGTTTCGGTATAACCAAGCAGGCCGTGCAAAGCGCGATTCGCAAATATGGCGATCGGCACGTTCTGCCGTCCACCGTAATTTATCCGGGGCTTCGTAAATGGATGACAGAGCATCGCGTATTCTTGACAGATTTGGAACGCATGACCGGTCTCAAGCTGAGATATGCGCTGCACAACGGGCGTATCAATACCGAAAAGGTAGATGCAATTCTCAATGTAACCGGAATGAGCTACGACGAGGCGTTTGGAGGGGAACTAAAATGAATAGCAGCATTTTTCTTCCGCGCCGCATTCGCGTTGGCTTTCAAGCGCGCAATGACACCTATACAAAAAAGCTCGCCTATGTTATCTACTATGACGAGAAGAACAAGATCCGTAAAGAAGCGTCGTGGGAGAGCTGGCGCGACCATGCGATCAAACCTGTCGAGTACGACAATGAACCGACAGAGGGATTTGTCCTGAATAAGAAGGTTGGCGGATATGCCGGCGATTGGGGAGACTTCCGGCAGGCGTATGTTCGCGTTTACGATCCGAGAGGTTTTGAGTTTGAGATTACCGTTCCGAATTTGCTCTACATTTTGGAACATACCAGCTCCATCAAGGGGAAGGGATTGGAGGGTCAATTCGTTTACGGTTGGGACGGCACAGATCTCGTGCTCATTCCTGTCTGTTCGCCGGACTATGCTGCGTTGAGCGAACTCAATTCCAAGCGCTTTGAAAATCATCCTGTCAAAGCAAAAGAGTTGGTTGTCGGCGCGGAGTATCTCACCAAGAGGAATGAACGTTGCATCTATATGGGACGCTTCGACTATTACGACCACGGCTACTATTTTGACGGAAAGTTTTTCTCAACCTTTGCCAGATTGACTAGCTACGCAAGTAGTGTTGGAAAGGCTGCATCTGTAAATAGTAACAACATCAAGTACGATTGCGGAACAGACGAACAGCGGTTTTTCTTTTGCTACCCGAACGAAAAGGATTTTGATGGAAGCACGAAGCTGGTTTTCAAGGCATATCGTTCAATTTCTGGGCTTCTGATCGACACGCTATCCGATCATCCCGTGGAAGAGTTCGCTTCCATCTTTGACAAGTTGGAGCACTGCGAACTCTACTCTCCATTGGACAAGGAGAAAGATGAAACAGTCCCATATACGGTAGATGAGCTTGCTGACGGAGTGAGTCAGCGAGGATACTTAATCGTAATGACAGACATCGGCGAAATCAGTATAGGATACGAGAATGACGAGTACGACATTCGTACATACAGCAAAGCTCTTGCAGAGCGCTTGAAACAGCATTTCCCAAATAATCGCATTTCATCTGACTACAGACGGATGATAAGCAATGTCAAGTTGACGGACGTGGTGGAAAAGCTGCATCCGACCTATACGAACCAATACTTGAAGAATGGAAATTTTTATAGGAGGGCTAACTAATGAGCAAAAATGACGACAAGATCCTTGCTCTCAAAAAGCAGATCGAGCAGCGCCGCAAGGCAATCGGCAATCCCATCCGATTCTCGCCAAGAACGAGCTGCGTCATCGAACTGGACGGCGCGAAGCACAACATAAACGTGCTTCAGCGCGATGAACTGATCCTGCTCCGCTGCAAGTTGCGGGCGTTGGCTATGGCCGCTGACAGTCTCGGTATCGACCAGCCAATCGTGTCTGGCTTCCAGCTTGACCTCTGGGGTGCTGACATCAGCGAGCGTATTGCCACAATCGACCAGAAGAAGGATCTCGCCCAGCTCGCCGACATGGAAAAGCAGCTCGATAAGCTCCTTTCCAACGACAAGCGCACGGAGCTGGAAATCGACGCCATTGCTGCTGTACTCGGAGAGAGCGATCCGCAGTGACTATCAAAGTCTATGACGGCAATCTGCTCTTTGATTCCAAGGTTGATGTGATCTGCCATCAAGTCAACTGTCAGGGCGTTATGGGCGCGGGGATAGCAAAACAGATCCGGCGTGAATATCCCCGCGTCTTTGAGCAGTACAAGCTCTTCTGCGAGGGCAAGCGATTGCAGGGCAAATCTCCACTCGGTTCCTGCCAGCTTGTCTACACAGACGAGGGCAAAACTCGCATTGTCGCAAATCTTTTCGGGCAAGAGCACTATGGGCGCGGCAAGCAGCAAACCGACTATGCTGCGCTGGAGCGTGCGCTTACAAGCCTTGCAAACAACAAATTCCTATGCGAAAACAGCTTTTCACTCGGTTTCCCGTGGATGTTCGGCTGTGCGCTCGGAGGCGGCGAATGGAAGATCGTGCTACCGATGGTTGCCGACGCGCTTGCACGCTATCCCGGAAACGTCGAAATCTGGAAAATCTAAAATATTACGAGGTGAACCTATGAATCTGGATGTCATGTTTTCGTCGAAGTCAAACGAGTGGGCTACCCCGCAGAATTTCTTCGACGAACTGGATTCGGAGTTTCACTTTACCCTCGATCCCTGCGCGGACAAGTCCAATCACAAATGCGACCGCTATTATACGGAGGAGCAAAATGGACTTGAACAGTCGTGGGGGGGGGCATACGGTCTTCTGCAATCCGCCATACGGCAGAGCAATTAAGGATTGGGTAAAGAAAAGCTCCGAAGAATCCTGCAAGCCTAACACCACGGTAGTCATGCTGATACCGGCTCGAACAGACACGAGTTACTTCCACGACTACATCTACAACAAGCCGAACGTCGAGGTGCGCTTTGTGCGTGGACGGCTGAAATTCGGAGACGGAAAGAACTCCGCGCCATTCCCAAGTATGGTAGTGATATTTCACGAGAAAGGAGCAATATGAGAGATCCAAACAGAATCCGCAAGTTTTGTGAAGAGCTTGCAAGTATCTGGGAAATTGAATGTCCCGACTGGCGCTTCGGACAGCTTATTGTCAACATTTTCGGCGACCGCGATCCGTTCTATATGGAAGATGACGCGGCAATGCAGAAAATCCGCGACTTCTTCCCGAAGGAGGGAGAGGGCGTCACATGATCCTTTACTTCAAAAACGGGCTTGGTCAGCTCCGTCGAATCGGCAAAATCGACGGAAGAATGCCTGCCAAAAAGATCGTCGATGAAATCTTCAATCAGATCCGCTCTTTCTGTGATGAGCGTCATTTCAAAATCTTCTACACGCGCGTCTGGAACGAAGATTGGAATGGTCGCCCGATGACGAAATTCGACGTTGGCAGCCACAGCGAATTTTTCTACACATATCCGCAAAGCTACGACATGATTGTTAAAGCAGCAATGGAGCAAAATCAGGCAGGAAAAGAAACGATTGAGGAAGCGTCTGAATAACTCGGCTTGTTTCGTCAACAAAATTTTACCCATCAAATTACTCATTACGAGCGTATCAACAGAAAACGGAATCATTTTTGCAGAGATAATCGCTATAAAAAACGCAAAACAGAGCGTTCGACGAACCACATGATACAAGGAGAGGTAATAATGGTACTCGACCAAATCAAATTTCGCGGTAAGCGGCTCGACAATGGCGAGTGGATAATCGGCGATGGGCTGAATCGCCCAAAATCAGTCGACTGGATCGGAACATGTTGGATCAACGGCAGACAACCGTACACAAGCGATTGGATTCAGGTCGATCCGAAGACCGTCGGCGAGTATTCTGGCTGCTGCGACATTAGCAAGGCAGAAATCTATGACGGCGACATTGTGCGTGACCGCAACGAAGCGGTTTATGAGGTCAAGCGGATTTGCGGCGCGTTCTATCTTCTCCCGCAAAAAATGAGTGCAGTAAGAGGATATGTGCCTATGCTCATCGACACATCTTTCGGCCTGACCATCATCGGAAATATCCACGACAACTCAAAAAGGGAGTGGATCGCGGAGTTTCTGGATAGACCCGCCGAAAACAAGGAGCCTTTCTGCCCATTTGACGGAGGATCATATTGCAACGACGCCTATTCGCAAAAATGTTACGAGTGCGACATTGCGAACGAAGAATATGAAAAGGCAAGCGTTTGAAATGGCAAACAGGCAGACTAAACCGCGAAAGCATACGCTCTACCGCATCTATTATGCGGACGCGGACGGGACGGATCGCGTCGTCTACGTCGGACGGACGAACATGGACTTGAAAGACCGCCTGCGCGGACACTTTCACCAAAGACCTATGCACAGGACGATCGACATAGAGCGCATGACGAGAATTGAATACGCCGAGCTTCCGACCGAGGCAGATATGAACCTTTACGAGATCTATTACATCCTTACACTCAAGCCCGCCTTAAATGTAGACGATAAGACGCGGGACTATCCAACTGTCAACCTGCCGGACATCGAGTGGCGCGAGTGGAAGGATAAGATTATCGACAAATGGCTACGCGATAACAAAACGCGAATGGATGAGTTTAAGCGCAACGAAGCGCGTTACCATGAGCTTACAGAACAAATGCGAATCGTCCGTAGTATGCTACACGTCGGGGAGATCACAGAAGACGAGTCGTATAGCCAGATGGAAATACTCAACCATGAGCAACGCGAACTCCGCAAGAAACTATACGGATAAGGAGAATGGAACTATGGAAAAGAAACCGAACCTTTTTGTGCTACTGCTCTGCCTTGCGCTATCGTGCGTCTACTGTGGATGGATACTGAAGATGATGTGGGCGTGGTTCATCGTCCCACTCGGCGTTGCGCCGCTCAGTTTAGCCCACGCAATCGGCCTCGACAGTCTACTGACGACCTACCGCTACCATCATAGCGACCACAGTAAGGACTGCGAATGGTATGTCTACGTTATCAAAGGGTCGATGGTGCATCTGGTGTTGTTCCTTAACGGGCTTGTCGCGCACGCTTTCATGTAAGGGGTGAAACGCTGGGCTGACTATCTTTTCAGCCTTGTAAATGCCGCGCGCAGATTATAAACAACTGGCAAAAAAATAGGGTATCGGCGAAAAACCGATACCCTGAATCATAAAGGAGGTGAAAAATTGTGGATAGCAGCATGTTTGGCGCATATCCAGACATCATAACCGTGTCTGACCTTATGGAGATGCTACACATTGGACGCAACGCCGCGTATATGCTTCTGAAAGATGGCTCAATCAAAACTATTCGCATAGGAAAGCGGTACATTATCCCGAAGATAAGCGTTATTTCTTACATTCTAAAAGAGATATAAAAACAGTTTGCTTTAGACCATATCCATGCTATAATGTAGTGGGATATGGTTGACTGTACGCCAAGGTGAAAGGAGGATCTAACTCATGGCGGTCACAGGCAACTTGCAAATCAAGAACGGCAAATTCCACGTCGTTCTCAACCTAAAAGACGAAAACGGAAAACGGAGACAGAAGTGGATCAGTACAGAGCTACCGATTCGAGGCAACAAGAAGGCTGCAGAGCGGTTCTTGCAGGAGAAGTTGATCGAGCTGAACGGAATGGTCGTTCCGCAAAACGACATTACCGTCGCGGAATACTTTGAGCTTTGGCTGGTGAAGATCAAGAAAGAGGTCAGGCAAAACACCTATCGCAACTACGAGGGGAATATGCAAAACCACATAATTCCATACTTCAAGGCGAAAAACATCCCACTGCAAGCGCTCACAACGCAAGATCTCGAAGCATACTTCAAAGCAAAGCTCAAAAGAGGTAGCAAGCTCAAAACTGGCGAAGCTCTGTCGCCGACAACCGTAAAACACCATCAGCAGAACATCAGCAAGGCATTGTCAGATGCGGTTCACGATCATCTGATACCCCTCAATCCGGCAACGGCGGTTGATATGCCAAAGCCGGAAACGAAGGTAAGGAAGTTCAAACCTGAGTTTCTGAACACGAAGGAAATCGACGAGCTTCTGGTGCTTTTCAATGGATCTGTCGTGGAGCTTCCGGTTAGACTGACTGCTTTCTATGGATTCCGCAGAAGTGAAGTCCTCGGCCTCAAATGGGACGCAATCGACTTCCAGCGCCGCACGATCACCGTGGAAAACACATTGCAGCAGGGCGTTGGCGGAGACTACGAAGACGAAACAAAGACGGACAGCAGTATGAGAACGCTCCCCATGCCTGATAGCATCTACGAACTGATAAAACACCAGGGCGATCTGCAGGACGAGCGCAAGCGGATCATGGGAGACTACTACATCGAGAGCAACTTCCTTTGCACCTGGCCAGACGGCAGAGTCATCACACCGAATTACCTCACAAAGACATTTCACAAGACGATCACAAAGAGCACGCTTCCGCAGGTTCGTCTCCACGATCTCAGACACAGCGCCGCGACGAATCTTTTGGAAATGGGATTCAATGTATCCCAGGTTGCGGAATGGCTCGGACACGAAAGTCCCAACACGACGCTCAAGTTTTACGGTCATGCCGTGAAGACTTCCAAGGTCGAAATGGCGGCTGCGTTAGATGATGTGTTTGAAAAGTGTTAGATGAATGTTAGATGCTGAGGCATGTGTGTTAGATGGCAAAATTTATCTCAACTTTTTAAGATAAAAAAGAACAGATTCCTTGGATTTCTCCAAAGAATCTGCACTTTCTTGGCAGGGGCAGAAAGATTCGAACTCTCGACACGCGGTTTTGGAGACCGCTGCTCTACCAGCTGAGCTATACCCCTATGGTGGGCCTTCGGGGACTCGAACCCAGGACCGACCGGTTATGAGCCGGCTGCTCTGACCGACTGAGCTAAAGGCCCATGTATTCATGTTCCCTAAATGGAAACAGCGCCGCCACCTTCGTGGCGGCGCTGCTCTTTGGCTCCCCCTGTTGGACTCGAACCAACGACACCGCGGTTAACAGCCGCGTGCTCTACCGACTGAGCTAAGGAGGAGTGTTGGCGCTACCTATCTTTCCGGTCCGTCTCCAGACAAGTATTGTCGGCAGAAGCGAGCTTAACTTCCGTGTTCGGAATGGGAACGGGTGGACCCTCGCCCTAATCAGCACCAACTT
>Ga0129307_1000160_pt1 | contig 115598 bp, 96 predicted proteins | sample P1105metagenome_FD_94437 | JGI IMG/M metagenome (GOLD analysis project Ga0129307, IMG submission 94437) | Capybara group fecal microbial communities from Wisconsin, USA - P1105 metagenome | ecosystem: Host-associated > Mammals > Digestive system > Large intestine > Fecal | place: USA: Wisconsin... | reverse complement strand
CTAATATCACTTCTTCTGTTGCTAGACAGGTTGATATTTACATCTATTATGATGGCGATGAGACACCGGTATACACCAATAATATGGCAAATCTTAAGGGCGCTGATATTACATTCACCTTTGATGTAGAATCAAATCCTTCTGCTTGATTCTAATTTAAAGAAATCCAAACTTTTTCATAATGCTTCCTCCAAATAAGCATAAGACCCACCGAGTCAGGTCTCGGTGGGTCTTTGTCTATATTGCATAAAAAATTACAAATTCAACAAAAACAATTAGCCGAATTCATTAATTTCGCGCATTGAAAACGCGCTTTTTTTATGTTATAATAATATAGAGTAACTATGGGCATTTTCTGCCCTTTCGGAGGTGTCGCCGTATGAAAAGATTTATAAGCACCTCTGCGGCAGGCTCCGCCGCAGACGATAACAAAAACCGCAAAAAATCCCTGATAAAGTTCGGAATCCTCGCATTTCTCGCCCTGCTTGTGTGGATTTTCTCCACTATTGCTTGGTTCGCGATGAATGACCGCGTCTCTGCTGACGGTATGAACGTGGGCGTTGCGGGTATGCCGTTCAAAATTGCCGCAAAGGGCAGCCGCGTGAGGTATTCGGATGAGATCACCGCGGCGAGAAGCGATTTTTCGTTCGGCTCGTCGGGAAGCTACGTCAACAGCAGCAATGTCAGCGGCACGTACTACACCGACACAGATAAGCTGATACTCCGCTTTGACGCCGCCACAGACGGCGAGGTCAAGCCGGGCGACAGCGGCGTTATCGAGTTTTACATCATTCCCACCGCCGACGGCGATATCACGGCGAATATCTCCCTTGATGTCATAAGCTTCACCGGCGGCAGTGACGACGAGGAGCTCACCGAGATAACGGCGAGCTACAGCGGTACAAATGCCGCCGAGACAATAAAAGCCGCGGATTATATGAGGGGACACATTATGTTCTTCCGCGAGCCGAGCAGCAGCGCGAGCTATACGTATACGGGCGCTCTCACCGACAGAACGCTGCCTGTCTCTATACCGAATGCGGTTCACGATGTAGCGTACCCCGTGCAGATACACTGGATGTGGCCGAAGACGCTGGGTCAGCTCGCACTGCAGACCAACGCCGCGGGTCTGAGACCTGCCTCGAACATCCCCGTAATACAGGAAACGGCGCCCGCAACAGTCGGCGGCGTGAAAAATGACAAGCGCCTCGTCCTCGACTACCTCTACAGCGAGAGGGAGAGCGTCTTCAAGTTCGACAGCACGAGCACCTATACAGGGCTTGATACAGTGATAGACAGCGCCGATACACAGGCAAATTTCGAGCTGCTCACCGACGGCTACAACGACGCTGATTCCGATATCGGTACATACGTTTCATATTTCCTCATCGAGCTTACCGTCACCGCTTAACGCAGAAGGAGCTGACCGCATATGAAAAATATAATATCAAAGCTGCGGGCTGTTCCGCTGAAAAGGAAGCTTCAGGTAGTCACCGCGGCTGTCATCACTATCGCGTTTGCGGCGGTGTTCCAGTCGTATGCGTGGTTCTCCGAGCAGAAAAAGGCTGCGGAGATGTTCAAGGTCAAGCACCCCGACCTTCTGTACCTTAACGCCGCGCACGGTGAGGACCAGATATATTTCAATCTCGGAAATATCGACATCTACCTTCAGGACGAAAACGGAAATTTCGTTGATGCCTCGGGAAATCGCCTTGCGGACGGTGTTCCGCCTGTCAGGGCAACAAACAGGTATGTCTTTTCCGTCTCGGGGAGCAATACCACGGCGTTTACGCTCCAGCTCGCCTACACGACCAACAACGACCTTGAGTACAGGGTCTACAATGCGGCTGAGCTTGATACAGAACCGAGCGGCGATCATGTTGACTACGTGCTGCATGAGGACGATCCCTCGACTGCGTCGGTAAATGAGGCGTCGGTGGAGACTCACAGGTATTACACCAAAGGATCGCAGGTGTCGTTCAACAAGATGAATCCCGACAGCACAAACAGCCATTTGGCTCTGGCGGACAGCAGCAACAGGTACTATTCCGCGAATTATGGCAGCGGAAGCTTAGTCCACGAAAATGCTGTCCCGATGTACGAGCAGGGAAGCGTTTCGACCAATACTACCGATGAATTTTGCAAATACTTCATTCTTGAAGTTGAAAGGGCAGAAGAAAACAGCAATTATCAGCTGGACAAGGAGACCGACATAGTTTATATATCCGTCGAGAAGAACAATACTTGACCGCAGTCGGCGCAATTAAGATCATTAAGGAAAGGAGCTGCTGAAAATGAAAGATAGAATAATAGACCTGCTTAAAAATCAGTGGTTCCGTGTCTGGGCGATCTTTATTACGCTGTCACTGATACCTCTTACCGTAACGGCTGAGTACAAGGACCAGTCGAATGTTATGAAGCGCGTGGTCGCGGCTTCCGAAAGCCAGAAGATGAGGTTTTCGTCAAACAAGCTCGTACAGAGCAGCAGCGACAGCGATCCCGCATATATTATTGAATACAAGAGCAGTTCTGATCTGGTCACTCCTTCGGGCGAAAACCAGCCGAGCTACTATGCGGTGCACGTTTTCCTCTGGAACTACAGCCTCCAGAATCCCACAAGATATATGGATTCGGATATAGATTATGACGTTTCGTTTTATTTTGCCGACAGACAGGGCGCAAGGATAACAGATGCGAGTGTTATCGGAGCGTCACGCTCGGTACAGATAATTGATAAAAGCGTTAGTAACAACGATATCACGCTTGACAGCAGCCATCTCAACGACACAACGGTAACATTTACAAACAGGCACACCCTTACCCAAAACGTATCCTCGTCGAACGAGTTCGAGCTTCGCTTTGTAGGCTGGGACCTTGCGGCTGATGCGGATATATGCGTTGCTATGGTCGCGAAGCCCGTTGATGGTTCGTCAGCCGAGCTGAAGACCCTGTCGGGTGCGATAGGACTCGCACAGCAGAGCGAGGCGGGCGCAAGCGGCTGGAGAGCCTACCTCAACGAGCATCCCGATACGACAAGCCTTTCGACTGTCAGCAGCTATGACGGCTTCAATCTCGTACTGACAGGCTCGGGAAAAGCGGATATAACCATTTCGTGGGATACGTCAAAGCTCGACCTCAACAAGAACGTGTACGACCCGCTCAATCATTCCTCCGTGACGGGGAATGTGTTCGGCTATACGGGCTATACACCTCCTGCCACAGCCGATGGATCAGATGAGTATATAGAGATCACCGTTGAAGCGGACGACGGCAATTGGAAAACCATCGTTATCCACGCGGATAACAAAAAATTCAGAAGCAGATACAATATCCAGCTCTACAAGCAGCCGAATACTGCTTACAGCAACTGGAACTTCTTCGCGAACAATGTATCGGATACAACGAGCGCTCTTTATCAGGACGCTTATATAAGGGTAAATATTGCGCAGACATCATAATTTGCTGCGGACACATATCCACATAGCTTCACTTCGATGCCTTTACAGATTCAGGAGTATGATGTGTATGAAGATGAACATTAATGAACTTTTACATAAAAAATTTCTAAAACGCATTATCAGCGGCGTAACATCGTTAGTGATAGTTGCGGGCGTGCTTCCTTTGGGCGAATTCAGCGAGGAGCTGGGAAAAATCAGCTTTGAGCTCCCGAAGGCTCTCGCCGATGAGGAGCCTAAATTCTCCTGCGGCAATGTTACGGTCTCGTTGGCTGATTTTGCCGAATACTCCGATGACTGCATGAACTTCCCGCTTGAGCATCAGCATGATCACATAATGCTGACATATGACGGAGTAGAGGTCAATTTTGTCAACGGCTTCAAAGGACTGGGCACTGACGGCAAGCCTTTTGCGGGTTCTCTTTCAATGGAACCGCATCAGGGCGCTGACTTTGAGCTTATCCTCGACGCTCCGCTGTTCAATTATGTTTATGATGATGTTGAGGTAAAGAACCTTTCAAATACTGCTGCCAATAATCCTATCAAGATCGCGAGCAAGATAGATGTCGATACCAGAACGACCCCGCTTTTTGCCCAAAATGTAATACACAAAGAAGGCAGCAGCACGGTGCATACATGGTACATCGATGTCGTCAAGCCGACAGACACAACGTCCTCCACACTGGACGAGTTCGGCGGTCTTATCGGTACGATGAACGAGGGCGCAAAGGCGAACCTTGTCGTTACTATGAAAACCTTAGATGAGGACACCGCTCCCGCTGTTATACACGGCTCGGGCAACCTCGGCTTCTTCTGCGGAACAATGGAAGCAAGCTCGGAGCTGACGGCTTCTCTTGATACAGGTTCGGGCTACAGAGGCATAGAAAGTATCAGCACGTCGGGCGGAAACGCAGGCGGACTGGTAGGTCAGATGGCTTCGACCGCGACCTTTACATATTCAAGCGCTAATCCGCAGGGCTCGGCGGGCACTATTTCCGCCTCGGGCGGCTATGCGGGCGGAGTTGTCGGCAAAAACGACGGCGGCACCGTAAGATTCGGAACTGTCAGCAACGGCACCTTTACAGCTTCAAGCAGCAGGTATCAGGTTAGGCAGACGATATCGGGCTCGAACGGAGCAGGCGGTATCTTCGGCTATTACGAGACTTCATCGAATTTCAATGCAGACACATATGACATAAACTGCAAGGTCAACGGAACAGGTCACACAGGCGGTCTGTTCGGCGAACTGAAGGGCTTGGCGGCAATTGAGCTGAGCGGCACAAATACTATAACATCTGAGCACACGACAGGAGATGCCAAAACATACGGCGGTCTTATAGGACAATATACGACCGCGAATGATTACGGCATTACTGTCAGCTCGATGACGGCATCAACCAATAAGTCGGGCGGCAAGGCAACATATTACGGCGGTGCTATTGGTCGTATTGCCGATTCCAAGGCAGGCGAGGGTGATACCACCGTTGATGTGCTTGTCCACGCAGCGTTTTCATCATTTACCGCGACATCGTTGAATGCAGGTACGCTGACCTACGGCGGACTTGTCGGCTCTGCTAAGAAGGCATACATCGACGTTGCAGGCAATACCAAGATTACAGCAAGCGGCTTCAAGGGCGGCGGACTCGTCGGCGACCTCGGTGACGGCGTGCTTTATATTGACGGTTCTGTTGACCTGTCAGCCGCGACTCCGACAGCTGACGGACAGTCTGTCGGCAAGGTAGTCGGCGTGCGCGACAACGCACTTGTCATAAGAGAAGAATCGGCTGCACTGAGCCTGCCGTCGGCAGCAGTTGACAATATCGGCTCGTGGGGCGATGTTATAGCCTTTGATGCCCTGTTCACTGTCACAAGCGGTAAAAGCATAGTGATAAAGGCTCCTTCGGCTGCTGCGGATACTGCTCCGACTGTTGACAAACCGTACAGGCATATCCGTACAGCTGACGACTATGCTGTAACTGCGCTCTGCTTCCAGATAGACGCAAGCAAGAATCCTTATGTCAGCTTTGCGAATACTACCGACACCTATGACACTATTTCTGCGAAGAGCATTTTCCTTGAAGGTGATGTTGATCTCGGCAGCAAGGGCTTCAGAGGTCTTACAAGAGATAATGACACCGAGGGCGACGGAACATACTGCACGTTCAGCGGTACGTTCGACGGAACTTCTGCCTCGGCAATAACAGAGGGCAGCGATACACGCAACGAGTACAAAATAACCTATGGCGGCGGTGTACTCTATCGCCACAACTATAACGGCTTATTCGCCATAGCCGACGGCGCGACCGTGCAGAATACGTATTTTGACGGCACGCTCAAGGTGAACGCACAGGATACTATGTACGTCGGAGCTGCGGCTGCGACGGCAGCAGGCGATTTCACTGTCAAGAAGGTGACAGTGAAGACAACGTTCGAGCACGAGAGCGCTGAGGGCGCGGAGCTCGTTATCGGCGGCGTCCTCGGTGGATCCGACGGCGACGGCACTCTGACTATCGGCGACAGCAATGGCTCGGCAGGCAACATTACCGTAAATGCAAGTATATGCAATCCGAGCGGTTCGACAGGCGGTTCGTCGGGCGACGTATACCTCGGCGGCGTTATCGGAAGGATATCGCATAATAAAAACGAAGCCGAAACGTGGAATTTCTACAATGTTACTGTTACGGGAAGCATAAAAAACGGCGCAGCTCAGACCTATAACCGTGTGGGCGGACTTGTGGCTTTCATTTCAGGCTACTCAAATTCGACTGCGACTTACGCGTCCCGAGCACTGAATCTTAATACAGTCAATATCCAAGGTCTCTCAATAGAAGTAAATGCTTCCGAAAACGGAGCAGTGGGAGGCTTGCTTGGTTATGCCTGGAGAAATGTTGATGTTGACTTCAACGCGGTCTCCGTAAGCGGCTCTTCGATAAAGAATACAAGCACAGCAGAAGGTATCGACTTTGCGGGACTTGTATACAACGGCACAGGTCACTGGACTGCTGATGCAACTACCGCAAACAGCGTAACGACAAGCGATATCGATATAGCGTCGTTCACGCTTTACTCGGATAATGCCGAGTCATTCGGTATGATAGTCAACAAGGGCTGGTACGCAGACGACGGCAAGACTATGGGCGACGGCTCAGCTTCTGCGCTGTACCTTGAGCTCTGCGATAAGGACGCTTACAAGCTGGCGAGCGGAGTAAGCTTCAAGAAGAAATCCAGCACAAGCACGGATATGGATATCCACGTATTCGACGAGCTTGTGGCTTATACTGCCTACTACACAGGCAGCGGCGCTTCCAAGCACGGATATGCGGGTACTGACGAAGACGACCTCTACATCATCAGGAACGGTCAGGGCATCGTTTCCATTCAGACTGCAACCAACACAGGCGGCGGTCTTACAATGAACGGTTCTTCCGCGAGCGGAACATATACTCCCGTAACAGCGTTCGGCAGGCAGATGAACCCGTATTCGAGATACTACTACAATCTCAATACGATAGCCAACGGCTCATCCAATGCCGATAAGCTTATGCGCTGGGGAGCAAGATGGTATGCGCATAACAGTATAAAGAAATATATTAGTGACAACGGCTGGGGAACCGCGGTCGGCGGTTCGGGTGCTGCAAACACAGATGAATACAATATGGCAGGCTACAGCTGGTATCCCCTCAATATCGACAGTGCCAACGTTACAATAAAGGGCACGTTCAAGCTCTGGAACAAGGAGTTCGAGGGAAGCGAGACTGCGGCGAATACTGCTGATTCTGCTCATCATTCTGTACGTTCTTCTCTCTACAGCGGCGGCACATCTCAGCATTTTCTTATGCACAGTGCACTGTTCTACAACGTAAACGGAAAGCTTACTGCCGATGTAGTATTACAGGGCAGCGTTCCGCAGATAGATACAGGTAATGATAAGTATTCGGGCGCTCTTGTTCTGGGACTTGTAAAGGGTACCGACTCGGACGAGAACAACACAGCCAAGGTATCAACTACCAATGTTAAGCTTGACGGCATCTATGTATGGAATTTTGTCCTCTTTGACACTTCGGGCGAAACACCGACAAATTACGTCCTTGAGAATTATGCTCCTCTGCTTATCAATAAGTCGGGCGAGTTCTCAACGCTCAGCATCAGCAATGTAACGGTCAAGGACGGCAGCTCGTATCCGAGCAGCAGCTTTGCAGACAGAAAGGCTTCATATTCAGGCGATGCAGATCCTCTGGAGCTTGTAAAAGACAATACGAGCGGCACTCCCAAGATAGCTACAAGCCTTATCGGAAATGTCGGTCAGAGCGCGGGCGACTACAACGTGTCTGTCAGCTTTTCAAATATTCAGCTCGACGGCAGAAAAACCAACACAGATCTGTCAGCTGGCGATATATCAGCGCTCGATACGGCGTACCATACCTCTGCGTCGCTCTTTACACAGTCTACCCTTGTGACCCGTTATATGCGCTTCACAGGACACGGCACGTATAACTATACACTTGCTGATGACTGGACACAGACCTCGGGAGAGAATGTGACTCCGATAACCTACAGCCACAATGTTACCTACGGCAAGGAAGTTGGATATACGGATACTGATCCAAACACGGAGTATCCCGGTCAGGAGCAGCATTATCTGAACGCCGATGAGTTCGTAAACCCGAAAAGCGGCTCGGATACCACAGGCTCTTATACCGCCTTTACGACAAGCTATCTGCCATATGTTTATAAGGCATACCATAAGGATAATTCTCCGGATTATCATCAGCTCGCAGTAAACCACGAGACAATAGAGTTCAGCGGCTGCGGTACTTACAATGACCCGTACATTTTGACAGACGGCACGGATTTTGTGACTATTTCAAAAATCTTAAACGATGATTGTGAGGGACAGAAAATCTGGATACCCACTAAACAAAGTAGCGGAAATACAATTGCGGACTTAACTGAAACTTGGAGTTCAGCTAAAGTTAAATATGTCGGTCATTCTGATGGCAATTTCTATATCGCTGATGCAAATGATGAGCCGATAGTTGCGTCAAATGTCAACAATGTAACGTATAATTGCTTATCAAATATAGAGGTTCGTACATATGTTGCAGGCGCATATTTTAAACTTGACCCCAGCTCTGATGATAATAAAATAACTATTGAATCTACGGCTGATTTTATCGGTCTTGGCAATACAACAGATAAGTATGCACACTTCCGCGGCGTTATAGTCGGCGACAAAACCTCTGTCATCGAAAACAAAACTAATTACCCCCTCATTGCTATAAGCAACGGCAGCGTAGTCAAGGACGTCAACATTACCGTTGATAAAAGCACAACAGGAAGTGCAATTGGTACTATTAATCTTTCGCTCGGTGCTGCTAAGACGTATGATGCTATCGCAGATGCTTCTTCGCAGTACGTCTACGGTGCGGTAATGGGCACGGTACTCGGCGGCGACAACATCATCGACGGCGTAACGGTTACGTTCAATAACACCACTATCAACCTCAGCGGCAGTCACGCTCAGCTCATACCCGTGGGCGGCTATGTCGGCTCGGTAGTGAATGGCGGCGTTATCTTCCGCGGAATGGAATCAAAGCGCGGCAACGAAGGTATCGCGGGCATTCCGAGCGGTATCGTGACGGTGGATACAACCAACGGCGAGATGACATCATCGGATAATAAGCGCTGGCTGTATGTCAACCCGATAATCGGCAGAGTGATAAACGGCTATGCTGTGACTGAGGCTGACGCCTACCGCCCGTTCGAGGACGGCACGCGCACCTACGGCGACGAAACGGTCGAATACTGGCTCGAAACCAAAAGCGGAAACACAATAACTTCAAGCGTATCAAAAAGTGCGTCCGACAAGGGTAATGCTGTAGGCGTGACCATGCGCAACGGCAACAAGAATTATTCTATTGCGGATATAAGCTCAGGAGAAGCAAAGCTGAATACAAAAGGAACAAACTCCGTCATAGAAGTGCCGAACGGTCAGGCGTTCTTCATAATGTCTCTTGTTGTAAACAGCGGTATGTCACAAAAACAACTTGGCTATAATCAGGCGTATCAGATGTCGAGAACGGCTGATTATGACAGCGTTGCAACGAATACTTCTGCTTCTGCAAGTTCTTGCAGCGACTATAATAACAAGGCTAAAAATGACAAACTTAATACATCAGATAATACTAAAACGGATAAGCGAGGTTATTTGTATCAGAACTATACTTTAAATAACAATCAGATTTCAAATGCAGATAAATCATTGAAGCTAACAACACAAGATGGAAAATACTATCTACCTGACGGCTATAAGGGAATTGGAAATCTGTATAACAATGATGATAGTACAACCACGGAAGTGAATGAAAATGATTATTACCGTATGAAGATAACCTCTTTTACTGGTAACGGAGCAACTATTTCGCAGAATACTTATTATTACTTCTATGATGACAAAGATACAGAATACCCTCCGAATACAGGCTTGCAAAGCGGACTTGGATTGATAAATTATTATACCGCTGGCAGCAATGGTACATTCAGAGATTTTTATTTGACTGGAAATGTAAAGGCTGATTTAATTAACACATCAGATGGAAGTTTTATTTTGACTAAGACGGCAAAGGCTTTGGATACAGGAGGAACAGGCGCAGCAAATTCAAAATATTTAAGCGTTGGAACGCTTATAGGCACAATGGCTCAAAATCTAACAGTTAAAAATGTTTCATTACAGAATATTGATGTCTTAGGTCTTAGAGCAACAGGAGGACTAATAGGATATATTCCAGATAAGACTTTGACATATGAAATTGAAAGCACTGTAGCTACAACCGCCTATAATTCAAACCGAATAAAAGTTCACGGAAGAGCAAGCACAGGCGGCTTGGTTGGTAAAATTCGTGCGGGTTATGCAAAAGTTGATATGAATGGTCATACGTTTAATCTTTCCGAAGTTGTCTGCGAATGTCAAGACAGAGGTGGAGATTATTGGGATTATGGTGTTGGCGGCTTCGTAGGTATGATGAGAGCTGGTGCAAATAATATAGATGGTAATATTGAAACATCAGCTTCAAACTACTTTAAAAACATTGTAATCGGAACAGAGAATGATGCACAGAAAGTAACCTGTAAAGAAGGTGCTGAAATTTTTACAGCCGGTGTTGTAGGAATAATGAATAAGTGCAAAGGCATAAATATTGAAAACTGCAAGTTCTATAACTTGTCTGTCGAAGCTAAATTTGCTGCCGCTGGTCTGGTCGCATTTCCAACTACCTATACCCCTGCGGTAGTTACCAATACTCATTTGTATAGTCCTTTAGGCTCTACAATAGAGAGCACGACAGATTATGCCGGTGGGCTGATTGGAAGTTCTGACCCTCGACGGGAGAGTTCTAACGGAAGCCAAAATTTTACATTCGATGGTTGTTCGGTAGACAATTATACCATTTCCGGCAAAAATGGTGCAGGAGGTGTTATAGGTTTCAGAGGAGCTTATGCGGATAGTATTGAGCTTTGTATTAACAATAGCAGTGTTACGAACTGTACAATAAAAAGTGATGATGCAGCGGGGGGCTTGATCGGTGAGATGATCTCTCCTGTGGTTGGCTATAATTTGTTGGCACGGAATATTGCTATAGACGGATATTCAAATGATGCCCCCACATATTCAGGCTACATATGTGGCTCTATTACAGAGAACAGTGCAAATGTAACATATAATACAACTGGAAATTATAAACCGGGTAGTTATATGAAAACCAATCAAGAAACAGGGAGAAAACCATTTATTAAGATAGCCGGTTTCAGCCGACAGGCAGATGATCTGAGCACTATGGAAGCGGATTTAGTTGGTGCTTGTAACTACGGAACGGGCTACGGCGACGGCGGCTACGTGATCTTCGCCGATTACAGCGGCACGCAGAGCAATGAGGCGGCTTCGCACGTAAACGACACAAACAATCAGGCGGCAGCATCTCCCTATATCACGGTTAATCCCAAAAACACTCACCTCAACATCAAGAATGACAGCAGCACCGGCTTCATCACAGGCGACGGCTCGCTGAAGGACAGCTATTCCACTATCATCAACGACAGCACCAGCAAGAAGTACAGCTTCTATAAGCGCTATTCAGAGGGAGCTATAACAACGGACACTTTGTCCGCTGATGACAAGAGCGAGATCGCTCGCCACCTGAGCGATTCGAGCACTGTTTTCCCCGGCAAGAGTATCGGCAGTTTCCCGCTGCTCGTCATTGACGACACCACTAACGAGAACACGACAAGGCTGCTGAACAACTACATCAACGTTCTCGCGAATACGGCGTACAATTACGCTGCGGAAAAAAACAGCGTTTACAATGTTGATTTCATACGGTACAAGTATGAAAACGACGGTTTTGTGGAATCGGGAGAGACGGCGTCAATGAGCAGAAGCGATAATTTGTTCAAGATGAATCCCGCAAGCGTTGATACATCATCCTCAGAGGTGAAGTTCACGCTTATGGACGTTCAGTTCATGGACCCGTCCACACCTGCAAAGATAGCGTATCATCTTTATATCCCGCTCTATGTCAAGCGTGTACTGATATACGATGTATCGCTGAAGTTCGCTTCAAATACCGAGTACAATTCCGACGCCTACAGGCTGGCAAATAACGATTATATGTTTGAGAACTTCGGAAACCCCGTAACCTTCAGGGCGGAGTTCAAATATGACAGAGATATGTTTGCGTGGGCGAGCGCGGTCAGCGAGGGCGACAGCGTACTGACGAATTACAGCAAGTATCTGACGTACAGGCGAGTGAACGATCTGACGAACGCTAATACCGACCAGTGGCCCGAGGGCACGAAGCTTGTTCTTGTCGATGTAAAGGCGGGTAAGGAATACTACTGGGAGCCTGAGGGCAATGGCACTTTAGCTGATATCGAATTTAAGAATTTCAAGGCTATAGACGGCACAACTGCATATTCTCCCGTAGCTTTTCAGGAGCTCCTGTCGCCGTTCTATGTTTATGCAGATGCTGACGGAACGCTGATGGTGGCTGAAAGCGAGAGCGTGGCTACCGTAAAGGGAGCAGACGGTCAATATTACAGACGTATCAATGACGATGATACTCCGTCTGCGAAGTACAGCATTATGCCGCAGCTGGACTTTATGCCTGTGAGTGAGGGCGGAAGCTATATAAGGCTCAATAACTCAACAGGTGCCACTGCATACGACGGAACATATTACTACCGCGTGGCGACGAATGAAGACGGCAGCGCTCAGCGGTATAGCTGCGACAGCTCAATAGGCTCGGAGGTATACTATCTCAGTATCTTTACTCCGAAGGATAAGGCTTCAAACAGCGGTAAGATCTATAATATGGCGTTTGACACTCCGAAATCGTTTGAAAAGCCGAATGAAAATGATACTGTGTGGCGTCCGAACGCAAGAAAATCGGGCGTTAACACTCTGCGTCACCTGTTTATGGGCGACCTGTATGAAAACGATCTCAAGGTCGATGTATCCTCGCTGAGCGGCGAAAAGGAAATGGGCAGCGACAACTATCTGCTCAATGTAAAGATGACTTCTGTCGTATCACTGACGCAAAGTGCAAGAAATGCGCACGTTGATTCCAATCTGAGCGCTCATAAGGACGAGATCGGAATTTACCAGACATTCCTGATGACGTATGACAAGCAGAAGGAGGGTGAAAACACATCTACCGTAGGCTTGGAGCCGAAGGCTAAAGCGTGGCTCGATGACAAGAAGTATTATCTTCGTGCAGGCGGAACACTTGACACAGAGTTCACCTCCGCTGATTCGATAATGGCTCCTGCCGAGCCTGTCGAAGGCGAAGAATACGCAGATGATTTTGATATCGTGAACTATGATTTCCTCGAAATGAGGAGCAATCAGAATCTTGCCTCCTATCTGGGCGAATCGTCCAATAATTACCGTGTCGCACTGTGCGTCGAGTACAAGATAGGTTATTCGTCGGCTCTGCTCAGCGAGCAGTTCCCTGTAAAGTCACAGGGCGGAGATGCGTCTGTCGGAGCAAAGGTAATAGGCTATTCCAACATTTCCTCGTCCAAGGACGGCGCGCTGTATACTGCGGCGTCGATCTTCAGGGAGGATCACGAAAAGACAGAAAACGGAACGACCGTGCAGGATGGCTACAGATACTACACTACCGCCAACACGAAGGCGAAGCTGAAGTACAATGTGATCCAGACAGACCCGGGTCTTGCTTCCGAGCAGGCGGGTGCGGGACTGTACGGCGGCGAGCTCGGATATCTCGGCGTAAACGAAAAGGAAACGGGAGGAGCGGCGTCATTTGTTGACACATACGCGTCGTATGACCTGACAAATATGCAGGATCCCGGAGATTTCATCAAGCTGACGATAAGACTTTCTTCAAAGCAGAACGGGTATCTCGATCCGACTTCATCAAATTATCCCGACAGCGGCGATGCCAACAGCGCCAATGCTCTGACGATAGGCGACTACATTCAGAATCTGAAGGTGTACGGCAAGAATATCGGCGTAGATCAGCAGACAAACCAGCCGATAATGGACGTTCTCTACGATCAGAGCGGCTCGACTGCCAATGCCGACAGCCGCGTGGATGAGCAGGAAAACCTTATCCTCAGCAGCACGACAGAAGGCGGCGGAAAGATGATAACTCTCGTCGTGAAGAAGGAGCTTCTTCGTTCCGAGGAAGGCAGCGGACTGTACTACATCCCTGTTTCCTTTGAGGTAAAGCAGATGCCGAACGGCGGCTATTACTCGAATTACAGGGTGTCCGTGACAGCCGAGGCTTGCACAGATATTGCTTCTGACAGCAATATCACCGATACATTTGCGACCGATTACCTTATCTACACCGATGCGAAGATAGAATCGAAGGTCATAAGGTGATAAACATCAGCATAACCGAACGGCTCCGAGTTTTCTCGGAGCCGTTTTCATTCCGCAACGGATAGTAATATATTTGCCCGATTTTACGCACGGTATCGGGAAAAGGCGGAATTTATGCAAATGCACGAATTTCCACCGCTATTTTTATAAGTTAATTCATTGACAATTGAGTATATGTATGATATAATAAAATAGTATAAGAGTATATATGCGCATTATGGCAGAGGGGGTGCTGATATGGGAGTAAACGCTGAAAAGTCGCTGGTTGACGGACTTCGCGCCGTCGAGCTGCACTACCGCGTGATAAGAGATATCTCCAGCGGACAGATCGCCGCATATCAGTCCCAGACACGGCTGAATTCCCCGAAGCTCGGTGTGCTCACGCCCGAAAAGTTCCGCGACGTGTGCGAGATAACCAATCAGGCGGTGCGGCTCTTTTACCTTGAGCTGATACAGGCTCTTGAGGCGTACAAGACCTTCACCGGGCGCGAGCTGAATTTCAGCTGGATATCGGTGTATATGCCCGTAAGATTCCTGAAGGAGCCGAACGCTGAAAAGACCCTGCTCGAGTATTTCTCGCGGTATGAGGTGCCGACGAGCAGGATATGCTTCGAGCTGTCGGAGAAGCTCCTCGAGGAGACCGACGGCAGAGCGGCGCAGGTGCTCCAGCATATGCGCAACCGCGGCTTCCACTTTATGATAGTGAACTTCGGAGGCGACACCTGTCCGATGATGAGGCTCTCGGGCTTCTCGGTGGACTACGTGCTGCTGAGCCCCGAGGTCGCGAACTTTCTCGGAAGCAGCGAGCGCTCGGACAACGCAGTGAAGTCGATAGTCGGCTTCGTCAACGACATAGGCGCCGAGCCCATCGCGGACGGGGTCTACAACAGCCGACAGGCAGAGATGCTGTACTCGTTCGAGTGCTCCTACTGTGCGGGTACGCTTGCGGGGAAATATATGACAGAAAGATACGTCAGAAGAAAGAATGACGCATAAATAGAACAAGGGGGTGTCTCGTAATGGAGGAAAAAGTAAGAGACGTCCTTGAGCTGAGAAGAAAAAGTAAAGAGGTCAAGCGCCACTTCATCGTTATGAGAGTGTTGGCACTGCTTGTTATCATTCTTATACTTCTCGTGGCGATAGCCTACGCTGTCTCCTACTTCTACGACAAGTTCGGCAGCTTTACCGTTAAGGTCAACAAGTACGATATGGTGCATCAGGGACTGACGCTTTCGGAAACGCCTGATTATGACAGGTCGAACGCCGTACTGAATGCGAACATCGTGTACGATATGACCAATATCAGCGGCGAGGATATACCTCCGAACGTTGATAAGATAAACGGCAGCCACAACGGCGACAGCTACATAGCCTACACGTTCTACCTCATCAACTCGGGCGACGATACCGTCAGCTACACGGGTGAGATGAACATTGAGAACGTGACAAAGGGCGTGGACGAGGCTGTGCGCATAGCGGTATACAAGAACGGCGAAAAGACCGTTTACGGCAAGACGAAGTCGAGCGGTGCGGGCAAGGAGAGCGACTGCGACAGCGAATTCTTGTCGTCGTCGGTGGTAATGCGTACCTCAGGTGACAAATTCAAGGCTAAGGACAAGGATAAATATACCGTCGTTATCTGGCTCGAGGGCAACGACCCCGACTGCGTGGACGACATAATCGGCGGAACATTAAAACTCAGTATGAGCTTCAAAATAGTGGAATCAACCTAAAGGAGATTAACTTATGAAAAAGGCACTCAGTATCATTGCAAATGTACTGGCATGGATCGTCCTGATATTTGCACTTCTCGTTACAATAATGGTGTTCTCGTCGAGCAAGAACAACGGAGTCGCGAACCTCTTCGGCTTTATGCCGATGGCGGTAGAGTCCGATTCGATGAAGCCGACCTTCAAGCAGGGCGACCTCATCATCTGCAAGGAGGTAGATGATTACAGCTCGATAAAGGAGAACGACGTCATCACCTTCTGGACCACGATACAGGGTCAGAGAGTGAAGAACACGCATAGAATAGTGGAGGTCATCGACGAGGAAGGCGTTGTGAAGTACGTGACCAAGGGTGATAACAACCCCGCAAACGACGACGACGTTATCTCGCAGGGCGCTGTCATAGGCAGATGGACAGAGGTGAAGCTCCCGTTCATCGGCAAGGTGATGGACTTCCTGCGCACGAAGACTGGCTTCTTCGTATGCATAGTGATACCTATGGCGATATTCTTCCTGTTTGAGCTTTACAAGTTCATCGCCACGATAATCGAGGCTAAGCGCCCCGAGCCTGTCGAGGTCGATGAGGAGGAGATAAAGCGCCGTGCCATTGAGGAATATCTCGCGGCACAGAAGCAGGCAGGCGGCGCGGCTGACAAGGCTGAGGCAGCCGCCGACAAGGTAACGGACAAGATAGAGACAGCCGCAGACGAGGCGAAAAAGCTCGGAAATGCGGCAGAGGCACTCGTAAATACAGCCGAGGAGAACATTTCCGAGGTCAAGGAGACTGCGGCGGAGGCTGTTGAAGCCGCTGCCGAGGCAGTCGATAAGGCGGAATAGTTTTCTGTCGTCCCGCGGCAGTGCGGTGAAAATTACACTAATAATCGGAGCATATCATGAACGGATTTCTGAAATGGTTTTTCGCCTTTATGTCCGAGATGCTCAAGGGCTATGCTGAGATAGTCCGCGGCATAGGAAGCGGCATAAAGCAGATATTCAACATAAAGAACTACATAGAGATATTCAAGGAGTACTCCACAGATTTCGGCGCTCTGGGCTGGATACTGTCGATACTTGCCATCATAATAGTGGTCGCGATATACGTTCTTATCGCCGTCATGATTTTTATGTTCATAAGGAAATACATACGCTTCAGACACTCGCTCGTCAGCAATGAGGACCTCCTCGAGGAGATAGCCCTCCTGCAAAGGCGAGTAATGAAGATGGCTAAGGAAAAGGACGAGATTATGGCGATGAAGGTTGCTCAGATGGGCGGCGGAACGGGCACGATGACCCTTCCCTCGGGACAGACCGCGTTTGCGGGCGGCGAGGGCGAGGAGGGCACACCCGCTCCCGTTGCTGTCGGAACGGTCGAGGACGGCGTAGTCCAGACCACCGATTACCGCTTCTCGAAGCTCATCGAGGTCGATACCTTCTACAAGACCTACACTCCGCCCGAGTACGACAACGAGGTAGACCTCGCGGGCATATGCGACAGGTTCCGCAATTTTGCGTGCTCGCGTATGCACCTCTACTACGAGCCCAAGACCATACGCCTGTTCCTCGCGGGTATGGCTTCCACGAAGCTGATAATCCTGCAGGGTATATCAGGTACAGGTAAGACCTCGCTCCCGTATTCGTTCGGTAAGTTCCTGCAGGTAGACACGACCATCGCGTCGGTACAGCCCTCGTGGCGCGACCGTACCGAGCTCTTCGGCTACTTCAACGAATTCACGAAGAACTTCAACGAGACAGAGGTGCTGAAACGTATCTATTCGTCGGGCTATAACAACGACGTAAACCTGATACTCCTCGATGAGATGAACATCGCCCGCGTTGAGTATTACTTCGCGGAAATGCTCTCCATACTCGAAATGCCGAACGCTGACGAGTGGGAGCTCGATATCGTGCCCAACGTATGGAGCACCGACCCTACCAACCTCGACAAGGGCAAGATACGCATACCGCAGAATATCTGGTATATCGGCACGGCTAACAACGATGATTCGACGTTCGCCATCTCCGATAAGGTATACGACCGTGCTCAGCCGATAAACCTCGACGCGAAGGGCGTAGCGTTTGACGCTCCCGATACGCCGCCGATGAACCTCGGCTTCGACCACCTCGACAAGCTTTTCCACGAGGCGTTCGACAAGTACCCGATATCGCAGGACAGCCTGAAGAAGATACAGCAGCTTGACCTGTGGGTGATCGAGAAGCTGAGAGTTGCCTTTGGTAACCGTATCCTGAAGCAGATGAACTTCTTCGTGCCTGTATATGTAGCGTGCGGCGGCGACGAGCTCGACGGCATCGACTACGTACTGGCTACCAAGATATTCAGAAAGTTCGAGTCACTGAACCTTGCGATGCTCCGTGAGGAGCTGCGCGAGCTGTGCACATATATGAACAAGCTGTTCGGCAAGAACAAGATGAACGAGTCTATCGCATATCTTGAGCGCTTGCAGAAGCTGTTCTGATGAAATAATAACTACGAGCTGCGTATCGCTCGCCTGTCTGTGAGCCCACGGGCGACAAACGGGCAGGCGGTACGCAGTTGTGCGCGGTGTCCGCGCCGCCGATTCGCGAGGTCACTCGTAAACTCGTTTACCGAAATGGGTGGCGGGTTTATTTCCGCGAGCCATACCAATTCAGATTTGCCACCCACCGAAAGCAGACTGTGCCTTTTGTACAGACTGAGCGAGCTTGCGAGCGGCAACGTAGTTATGGGTTCGGGGAACGGTGTTCCCCGACGGGTCAAGGGCAGAGCCCTTGAAAATCATTCCAAGCAAAAAAGGCAGGTGAGGACAAGTGAAGGAAAACGCATACGGCGAATGGTACAAGGAATTCAGCGAGCTCGTCGATGCATTCGGCGACGACAAGGTGTACTCCTCGCTTGATTCTCTGCTGCACGAGAGCCATAACACCTTCGCCTTCAACAAGAAGATAATGGAGAAGGCGATAGACGTTTCGTGGGTCGAGGCTATCGAGAACGGGCTTGTGCACGTCGATAACTTCCTGCGAATGCCGAGGCGCACCATTGAGGACGTCGAGGAGGTCGTGCCGATAGCGCTGTCGAGGAAGATAACGGTCGAGTCGGTCAAGCACCTTGCTCAGCATACCGACCTCATACAGAGCATCGACAAGAAATCGGGCAAGATAACGCCCTCGAAGATACTGAACATCCACAAGGAGGAGAGCCTGTTCACGTATGAGAACAAGTTCGTGAACACGCTTGTAGACAGGCTCTACATTTTCATAAACACACGCTACGAGAAGCTGGCGCAGGTCGCACGCGACGAGGAGGTCTTCTCCCTCGGCTACAACACAGCTATAGACGACGGTAACGGCGGCAAGATGAATGTTGAGCTGAAGATAGAGACGATAGACAGCCTCGACACCTACGACGACAACGGCTACACGGTTTGGCAGCGCGTCGAGAAGCTGAAAAAGGCGATAGAGGGCTACAAGGGCTCGGAGCTGTGCACGACGCTCGGCTCGACGTACATACGCCCGCCCGTAATGCGCACCAACGCCATTATGAAGAACGTAGACCTCAAAGCCTGCCTGACGCTGTGGCAGTACATCGAGGGCTACGACAAGGTCGGCTACGAGATAAACGTGCAGAACAGCGCTGTGAAGCCACAGCAGGCGTACATCGAGGACTTCTACAAGATGGTCGTGCTGAATCTGCTGCTGTTCCGCTCGTATATGAACAGCGGCTCGGAGAAAAAGCTTGAAGTGCTGAAGGAGCACAAGGGCAAGAAGATAGCCCCGAAATTCGAGAAGAAGTTCAGCAAGGACCTAACCGCCGACTACAGCGTATCGTCTGAGGCGGTGGCAGGATATATAGCCACGGACGGCGACTTCAAGCTTGAAAAGAAGCTCCCGCCCGACCTCAACCTGATGTTCGAGCAGATAAACGAGGTCATCGAGATAGAGACCGAATACATCAAGGAGCTCGAAAAGAAGCGCAAGGAGGAGGAACGCCTTCGTCTCGAAGCCGAGGAGCGGCGTTTGGAGCAGGAGCGTATCGAGGAAGCCCGCAGGGAGGAGCTCGAACGCCAGCGCATAGCGAAGGAAGAGGAAGAGAAGCGCTTGCAGGAGATGCTCGCGCAGAAGAAAGCCGAGCAGGAAGCCGAGGAGCGCGAGCGGCAGCGTCTCGAAGCGGAGCGTCTTGCCCGCCTTGAGGAGCAGCGTAAGCGCGAGGAGGAGGAACGCCTCAGACGCGAGGAAGAGGAAAGACTTGCCGCCGAGCGTGAACGTATCGAGCAGAACAGGAAGCTCGCGCGCACCGAGCTCGGTGAGGCTGAGGGCATAGACGAGGCGGAGCTCAACAAGGCTCCCGACGAGGCAGAGCTCGAGAAGCAGGCATACGAGTCTGTTACCGAGGAAGAGCTCGAAGCCGCGAAGGAGGCAATGGAGGAGCAGGGCGAGTCCGAGGCAGAGCTCGAGGACCCGAGAGCCGTTGCCGCGCGTATGAAGCTCGAGCAGCAGAAGCGCGAGAAGGAACGCGCGGAAGCCGAGCGGGCTCAGCGCCTGAAGGCGGAGCGCCTGCACTTCGAGAGCAAGCCGTTTATGGAGATATATCGCGAATACTCGTGGAATCCGATATATGTGCTGATAAGACTTATCAGACACCTTCTTGCGACCGTATTCGGCATAATCCCCGAGGATACGGACAACCCGCTGTATAAGCAGCTGCTCGCCGACAAGAAGGCGAAGAAGGAGCAGAAGGAGCGCGAGAAGCAGGCACGCGACGAGATGGAGGTATACTACCACAAGTACGCACGCGAGCTGAAATACGACATACGGCGATTCATCAACGACTGGAAGTTCAGGCGCAGGAAGCGCAAGGCTGACAAGAGCAAGCCGAAGCCTGCATATACGCCGCCTGTAAGGACTCCCGAGCAGGAGGCAGAGATACAGACCGAGATGAAGCGTCTGTACAGGGAGTACCACGTAGGAAAGCTCGAAAAGCTTGTCCGCTATCTGCAGGAGCGCAGACAGGAGCGGAAAGACCTTGAGGAGAGTATACGCGCTCACGCCGAAAAGGTCAAGGAGATACAGGCACAGCAGACACAGGCGGAGGACAGCCCCGCCGAGGAGGAGAGCGACAACTCCAACAGCATCGCGAATATTATCGCAACGGTGCTGGTGGTTCTCGCACTCGGCTTCGTGATATACGTTATGGTATTCTCGGCGCAGGGCAAGGCTGTTGACATCTTCGGACACAGCATACTCCGCGTAGTTACAGGAAGTATGGAGCCCTCGCTCCACGTCGGCGACTTCATCATAATCAAGAAGACCGACCCCGAAGTGCTTGAGGAGGGCGACATAATCTCGTTCTACTCCGAGCAGAGCGATATCTACGGTATGCTCGTGACGCACAGGATAGTCGGCAGGGCGGAGGACGGACGGTTCATCACCCGCGGTGACGCCAATCCCGCCGATGACAGCATAACCGTTGACCCCGACAAGATAGTGGGCAGATTCACGCGGAAGGCGAGGTTCTTCATATGGGTGAACTCGTTCACCGATTCAAAGAAGCTGCTGCTTCTGCTGGTGATGATACCGACGACGCTCATCGCGCTGTACGAGCTGAAAACGGTAGTGAAGCTCGGCAGGAAGATGAACGAAGACAGCGGGCAGGCTGCTGAGGAACACCGTCAGCAGGCGATAAGAGAGGCGATAGACAAGGAGAAGAAGCGCCTCGAGGAAATAGGATACAGAGCGGAGGACGATGAAAATGAGGGCAGGTCAGGAGACCCTGATGAAAAGGAGAATGATTAGTTCGATCATTCTGTTTGCGATAACCTTGGTCGCGCTGCTTGTTTTCGTCGGACTTTACATCGACGAATCGAGAAGGACTCAGGAGACGTACTATATCCAGTACACGACCAATCTCAGTCACGTCTCCGAGGACATCGGCTCGTATCAGGACGCGGAGGGCGACCTTGACTTCCGCTATACACGCATAATCAGTGATATGAGCAGTGCGGACTCGTTCGCATTTCTGCTCGACAGGCTTGATGACGACAGGAAGAAGACTGTTAACGAGCTCAACGCCTGTATTATGAGATATCCCGAACAGATGCGGACGGAGGCGAAGCTCACGGAGCTGAAAAAGGCCGTGGACGACATACTCGCGGGGCTTGATCAGGGATATGAAGAAGCACAGGCTCTTGTAGATTCGATAGATAAGCAGGGGCAGTAACGGAAGGAGGATAGATCATGGGCGAAAAATCACGACTCAAGAAGGAAATAAGGCTGTGTATGAATACTATCAAGGAGATAGAGAGAAAGCGCTCGCGTTCGCAGTCGGCGCTCGTTCAGGCGATCCTGCTTCAGGAGCAGCCCGATGAAACGGACGTAGAGTGGTTCAACAAGTACACGGGAGAGATAACAGCCTGCCGTAATCATATGATAGAGCTCCAGAAGAAGCTGAACTCACTCAAGTGACCTTGTAGGGGCGGCGTCCTGCCGCCCACGATTTCACGCACAAATCTTCGGCGACATAATGTAGGGGGCGCGTTCCGTGCGCCCTTATTTTTGCGCGCAAATCTGCGGCGACAATCTGTAGGGACGACCATTGGTCGTCCGCCAATTCCCACACAAAGCACCTAAAACGAATTGTAGGGGCGCCTTTTGGGCGTCCGTTGGTACACAAACATATTTGCGGACTGCCAAAGGCGCCCCCTACGGAACAATTCTGATTCACTCACTGTAGGGGGCGGCGTCCTGCCGCCCGCAATTTCACGCACAAACTTGCGGCGACAATCTGTAGGGACGACCATTGGTCGTCCGCCAATTCCCACACAAAGCACCTAAAACGAATTGTAGGGGCGCCCTTTGGGCGTCCGTTGGTACACAAACATATTTGCGGACTGCCAAAGGCGCCCCCTACAGAACAATTCTGATTCACTCACTGTAGTGGCGGCGTCCCGCCGCCCGAAATTTCACGCACAAACTTGCGGCGACAATTTGTAGGGACGACCATTGGTCGTCCGCGCCTTACAGAACGGCTGCAAAAAAGCGTCAGGACTCAGTCCTGACGCTTTTTGTTGCAGCTGCCGCTGTACGGACAGCCCGAGCAGCCTCCGCAGCACCCGCCGCTCTTTTTGTGCTGACGGACGATGAAAACGAGAGCTCCCGCGGCAGCGGCAGCGATTGCTATTATGAGGATAATGTCTATCGGGTTCATATCAGCCACCTATCGCAAGCCCGATGAGGTGTACGGCAGCGGCTGCGAGCCACGCTATACCGCACTGCCACGCGACCACGAAGAACGCCCACTTTCTGCCGTATTCGCGGCGAATTGAGGCTATCGCCGCCACGCACGGAGTATACAGCAGCGAGAACACGAGCAGCGAAGCCGCAGTCAGCGGCGACATAAACGCGGCAACGTCCCCGCTGAAAAGGATCTTCATCGTCGAGACCACGCTCTCCTTGGCTATGAAGCCCGTCACGAGCGACACGCAGATACGCCAGTCCCCGAGACCCGCAGGCTTCATTATCGGCGCCGCGAGCCGTGCTATCGAGGCGAGAATGCTGTCCTCGGCGCTGTCAACGAGGGCGAGGCGGAGATTGAAGCTCTGTAAGAACCACACCGCGATGGTCGCGATGAGAATGACGGTGAACGCCCTCTGGAGGAAGTCCTTCGCCTTCTCCCATAGGAGCTGTGCGGTGTTCCTCACTCCGGGCATACGGTAGTTGGGGAGCTCCATAACGAAGGGCACGGGCTCGCCGCGGAAGATGGTGTACCTGTAGAGTATCGCCGCGAATATACCGACGACTATGCCGAGCAGGTACAGTCCCGTCATTATAAGACCGCCGTGCTTGGGGAAGAACGCGCTGATGAAGAAGGCGTAGATAGGGAGCTTCGCGGTGCAGCTCATAAACGGCGTAAGGAGAATGGTCATCTTGCGGTCGCGCTCACTGGGGAGGGTACGCGTCGCCATAACGGCGGGGACGGTACAGCCGAAGCCGATGAGCAGCGGGACGATACTGCGTCCCGACAGACCTATCTTACGCAGGAGCTTATCCATAACGAAGGCAACTCTCGCGATATAGCCGCTGTCCTCGAGCAGCGACAGGAAGAGGAAGAGGGTCACGATAATGGGCAGGAAGCTGAGAACGCTTCCTACGCCCGCGAAAATTCCGTCGATAATGAGGCTGTGAATGGCGTCGTTGACGTTCGCTCTTGTCAGAGCAGCGTCAGCCGCGTCGGTGAAGCAGCCGATACCCTCCTCAAGCAGCCCCTGCAGCCATGCTCCGATGACGTTGAAGGTCAGCCAGAACACGAGAGCCATAATGCCGATAAATGCGGGAATAGCGGTGTATTTGCCTGTCAGCACCTTGTCGATTCGGCGGCTGCGGATGTGCTCCTTGCTCTCTCTCGGCTTGATTACAGTCTCGTCGCAGAGTCTGCGAATGAAGCGGAAGCGCATATCCGCGATAGCGGCGCTCTTGTCGAGCCCGCGCTCCTTTTCCATCTGACAGACGACGTGCTCCATGAGGGCTTTCTCGTTCTCGTCGAGTCCGAGCTGCGAGAGGATGAGCTCGTCGCCCTCCGCGACCTTGCTTGCCGCGAAGCGTATCGGCAGACCCGCCTGCTCGGCATGGTCCTCGATGAGGTGGGAGATACCGTGCAGACAGCGGTGAACAGCGCCGCCGTTCTCGGACTTCTCGCAGAAGTCCTGAATGACAGGCGGCTCGCGGTAGTAGGCGACGTGTATCGCGTGCTCGACGAGCTCCTCAATGCCCGAATTCTTGGCGGCAGAGATAGGCACGACGGGCACGCCGAGCATTTTTTCCATATCGTTGAAGTCGATGCTTCCGCCGTTAGCGGTCAGCTCGTCCATCATATTGACGGCGACGACCATCGGGATATTGAGCTCGAGCAGCTGCATCGTGAGGTAGAGGTTGCGCTCGATATTGGTAGCGTCAACGATATTGATGATAGCGTGGGGCTTCTCGTTGAGGACGAAATTACGCGAGACTATCTCCTCGCTCGTGTACGGCGACATCGAATAAATACCCGGCAGGTCGGTTATCAGCGTGTCGGGGTGACCCTTGATAGCGCCGTCCTTGCGGTCAACGGTTACGCCGGGGAAGTTTCCGACGTGCTGCTTTGAGCCCGTCAGGCGGTTGAAGAGGGTGGTCTTGCCGCTGTTCTGATTGCCTACGAGCGCGAATGTCATCACCGTACCCGCAGGCAGAGGCGAGCCGCTGCCCTTGGGGTGGAACCTTCCGCCTTCACCGAGACCGGGATGCTCGGTGCGCTTCTTTTCGCTCTTTTTGTGTACGGCAGCGGCTTTGGCGGCTATCGGCTCGACGTCTATCAGCTCCGCGTCGGCAAGGCGGAGGGTGAGCTCGTAGCCGTGAAGTGTGAGCTCCATCGGGTCGCCCATCGGCGCGAGCTTGGAGACGGTTATCTCCGTATTGGGGATTATGCCCATATCGAGGAAGTGCTGACGGAGAGCGCCTTCGCCGCCTATCTGCGTGACCTTGACGGTATCTCCGACCCTGACTTCTTTAAGTGTCATTATTATCTGCTCCTAACTGATTATCCTTCTTAGTATATTCTAACACTAACGGAGAATAGTGTCAATTTATGAGAGTTTGCACAGGCAAACCGTAGGGCGGCGACTATCTGTAGGGACGCGCATTGCGCGTCCGCACCTTACAGGATCGTTTTCGGCAACGTATTGTAGGGGACGGCGTCCCCGACGTCCCATCCTGCGATTGTTACCCGCCGAAGGCAGAGTAAGCCGTTTGAACAAGGTGAGCGAGTTTACGAGCGGCAACGAAGCTGGGGGTTCGGGGGGGCTATGTCCCCCGACAGGGTCTGGGGCAGAGCCCCAGCGGAGTCCAGAGGGCAGAGTCTTTGGCGGCGTTCTGCCGCCCGCCGTTTAACCGACACCCCGACGTCCCATCCTGCGATTGTTACCCGCCGAAGGCAGAGTAAGCCGTTTGAACAAGGTGAGCGAGTTTACGAGCGGCAACGAAGCTGGGAGTTCGGGGGGCTATGTCCCCCGACAGGGTCTGGGGCGGCGCCCCAGCGGAGTGCAGAGGCAGCGCCTCTGCCAGAGTCCAGAGATAGAGTCTCTGGAGGGTCAAGGGCAGAGCCTTTGGTTTTCACCAAATATTCATCAAGGCGCTGTTGCTTTATGGCGGGAGGTATGATATAATAATGTTGAACAAAATCGACAAATGTCGAAAGCGGACAGATAAAAACACCGCACGAAAGAGATGATAGCAATGTTTGGAATATTCGGTAAAAAGGAAGAGCCGTACGTGTCCATACTCGCGGGGACGGAGGACGAGCCCGAGGAATTCGAGGGCGAGGGATTGCTTGTGTCGGCGGTCTCGGACGTGGGCTTCGTCCGCAAGGGCAACGAGGACAGCTTCTACGCGGACGGCATAGGCGTAAAGCCCGAGGAGAACTGCCTCCTCAGCAAAAGGGTCGGCGGACACGAGCGGTATATCTTCGCCGTGTGCGACGGTATGGGCGGAGAGGCTTACGGCGAGATCGCCTCGAATATAGCGGTCACGTCGCTGGACAAGCGCTCGGACGTGATACGCTGTGTGAGCCTTGAGGGGCTGCACAGCGCGGTCAACGACTATGCCGACGCCGCAAACGCCGCGATATGCCGTATGGCTGAGCAGAAAAAATGCGGCAGGAGCGGCTCTACGCTTGCGCTTGTTTGCATAGACAACGGCACGGTATACAGCTTCAACCTCGGAGACAGTCGCGTCTATCTCTACCGCGGCGGGAGCATCACGCGCCTTTCGCAGGACCACAGCCTCGCGGCGCAGAAGCATAGGGACGGCGAGCTGACGGCGGAGATACGCAACAGCTCCGACGCGCACAAGCTCATAACCTTTCTCGGCGTGGACGACGACAGCGTCGGGCTGACGGCACACGCCTCCGAGCCCGTGGAGCTCGGTGACGGCAGGGTGCTGATATGCAGCGACGGGCTGACGGATATGTGTTCGGACGAGGAGATAGCGAAGGTGCTCGGCGAGGATCACACCAACTACTCGGAAGCGCTCGCGGAGAAGGCGCTGAGCAAGGGCGGCTGGGACAACGTGACGTGTATCGTGATAAGCAAGGCATAAACAAAAGCCATAGAGAGTACTATCTCTATGGCTTTTTTCATATGTAGGGGACGGCGTCCCCGACGTCCCGCGCCTTGCAGAACGACTTGCGGCAGCCGTCTGTAGGGACGCCCACTGGGCGTCCGCAATCTACAAAACGACCACGTAGTCCCGCATCCGTTCAGACATAGGTATACGGCGTGACAGGCGCGTCCTCGCGCGAGAGCCTGTTGAGGGTGAGGAATGCGAGAACGGTTATCACTATCTCGAACATAAAGAAAATGATGATGAAGAGCCACGAATTCACCGAGAGGCAGAAGTCGTAGAAGCCGTGGATGAGAATGGGCAGGATCATCGAGATCGCGAAGCCCGCTATCATCAGCGGTGTTTTGTGAGCGCAGGCGGCTTTTTTGGCAATGCCGTAGTGATAGCCCATATAAATGGCGAAGATGGTATGTCCGGGGATGGACGTGAGAGCACGCAGCAGCGCGACTCCGAAGCCTCCCTCGAAGACGTAGAGGATGTTTTAGAGCGCAGCGAATCCGAGCGAGACCGAGACCGCGTACACCACCGCATCGTAGGTGTAATTGAACTCCTTCGACCACCACGTTCTGAGGAAGAGGCAGGCGAACTTGCAGCCCTCCTCAGCGACGGCGATGACGAGGAAGCAGTCGAGGAACTGGTATATCGGGCTTGATTCGCTTAACACCAGCGACAGCACCGCCCCGCCGATAAGCTCGATGATAACGGCTGGGACAATGGACAGCGCACCGAGACCCGCGAGCTGTAGCAGGAGCTTCATCGGCTCGGGCTCAATCTTATCCTTTTTGCGTATGTAGAAGAAGAGCAGCACTGCGGGAGCGAGTGCCGCGGAGAGCAGATATCTTGCTTTGAACAATATTATTCCTCCTTTGGAGCAGCAGAGCGTGACGTATAATTCTTCTTGGCTTCCGATATAAAATCGGGCTTGGATTTGAGGATATAGGGGAATTGCCCCTCGGGCGTGGTCGGGATATTGACGAAGTCGGAGAAGCGGCTGCCGCTGCTGTCAACAAGAACGAAGCAGGGGCTCATATGCGAGAAGGAGTCGAACTCCGCGCCGTATTTCTTTTCATTTTTGAACTCGGGGATGATGTAGTAATCGGCAATGCTGTAGAGCACATCGGCGGCGGGCTCGATGTCGGCGGCTCTGCTGACGCAAATCTCGCAAACATAAGCCGAGCGTACCCCGTCTGCGGGAGTGAAGCTGTATGAAAATCCCGAATCACCGAGCTTTGCGAGAACGTCATTGTCCGCGAACATCTTGGCGGGGAGGTAGTAGTCGGTCACCTCGTAGTGCGAGTTGAACATATAGCCGTGGTTGAGCCATTGTACTACCGTGAATCCGATGCCGTCCGCGTCGGAGTAGACATAGGCAGTTTCGTCCGAATATTCGGGAGTTTCGAGCTCGCGGACGAAGGTGAACCCCGTACCGTAGCTGTCGGCGAGCCAGCCCGCGATATAGTCGGAGGTATAGGGCTCCTTGCCGCTGTTGGGCTCGACCTTGGTACACGACCTGAAAAACAGGATGACCGAGAGCGCGAGGGCGATGAATGCCACAAGTGCAAAAATGCCGAGCGCGGCAGTTATCACGCCGATGACGGTCGCTTTCTTTTCGTTGTTCATATCCAATGCCTCATTGTAAAAAAGGCGGACGAAGGGGAGCCCCCTTTGGCGGTTTCGCAGGCAACCTGTTATTAACCGTAAGTTTACGGCTCGGTAGCCCGCTTTTTCCGTTAAGGTAAGCAGCCTTGATAGTCCGCCTTATTTGCCTTATGTTGCCGTCCATATTTCTACGGCTCGCGGAGAAAGACTTGCCGCACATTTTCAGTGAGCGAGCTTGCGAGCGGCGGCGCGATTACGGGGTCAGGGGAACTGTGTTCCCCTGCGGGGTCTGGGGCGGCGCCCCAGCGGATTGTCAAGGCAGAGCCTTGACCAGAGTCCAGAGACAGCGTCTCTGGCAGGGTTCAGGTTCAGAGTTCCTGATCAAAACTCCATTTTGGATTCGAGGAAGGAAACGAGGTCGTCGATGGCGATACGCTCCTGCTCCATTGTGTCACGGTCGCGCACGGTTACGCAGTTGTCCTTTTCGATGGTGTCGAAATCGACGGTGATGCAGAAGGGAGTACCTATCTCGTCCTCGCGGCGGTATCTCTTACCGATAGTGCCAGCCTCGTCGTAGTCCACCATAAACTTCTTGGAGAGCATCTCGTAGATCTCCTCAGCCTTGGGCGAGAGCTTCTTCACGAGCGGCAGTACAGCGCACTTGAAGGGCGCGAGCGCGGGGTGGAAGTGCATAACAGTGCGGACGTCCTTCTTTTCGTTGCCGTTCTTGTCGGTGGATACGAGCTCCTCCTCGTCGTAAGCCTCTGTTACAACGGAGAGGAAGAGTCTCTCTACGCCGAGCGAGGGCTCGATAACGTAGGGGATGTACTTCTCGTTAGTCTCGGGGTCGAAGTATTCGAGCGACTTGCCGCTGGTATTGATATGCTGAGTGAGGTCATAGTCTGTACGGTCAGCCACGCCCCAGAGCTCGCCCCAGCCGAAGGGGAAGAGGTACTCGAAGTCGGTGGTAGCCTTAGAGTAGAAGCAGAGCTCCTCGGGCGAGTGGTCGCGGAGTCGGATATTCTCCTCCTTGAGACCGAGCGAGAGGAGGAAGTTCTTGCAGTAGCTTCTCCAGTAGTCGAACCATTCGAGGTCAGTACCGGGCTTGCAGAAGAACTCGAGCTCCATCTGCTCGAACTCGCGCACGCGGAAGATGAAGTTGCCGGGAGTTATCTCGTTGCGGAAGGACTTGCCGACCTGAGCAACGCCGAAGGGCACCTTTTTACGTGTTGTACGCTGGATATTGGCGAAGTTTACGAATATACCCTGAGCAGTCTCGGGGCGGAGGTAGAGCTCAGCCTTGCTGTCCTCGGTAACGCCCTGAAAGGTCTTGAACATAAGGTTGAACTGGCGGATATCGGTGAAATTCTGCTTGCCGCAGTTGGGGCAGACGATGTTCTTCTCCTTGATGTAGTCCATCATCTGCTCGTTGGACCAGCCCGCAACGTTAGTACCGTCGAAGTCCTCGATGAGGTTGTCGGCGCGGTGACGGGTCTTGCACTCCTTGCAGTCCATGAGGGGGTCGGAGAAGCCGCCGATATGACCCGAAGCTACCCAAGTCTGCGGGTTCATCAGTATAGCGGAGTCAAGACCTACGTTGTACTTGTTCTCCTGCACGAACTTCTTCATCCATGCGTTCTTGATATTCTTTTTGAGCTCGACGCCGAGCGGACCGTAGTCCCATGTATTAGCGAGACCGCCGTAAATTTCGGAGCCGGGGTAAACGAAGCCCTTGGATTTACAGAGGTCAACAATTTTGTCCATGACCTTTTCGTTGTTTTTAAGCATAATAAGTACCTCTTTCGGTGAAATATAGTCGTTGCTATTATTTTACAACATACGCGCGCAAATGTCAAGCGGGCGCGGAGCGCAGAGCTAAGAGCTCAGATGTAGGGACGCCCATCGGGCGTCCGTTTATTTCTCATTCAAACCACTTGAGGTGGTTCTTGGGACCGACGTAAACGGTATTCTTATCAAATGCGAGAACGAGCATAATGATGGGGAAGAAGAATATCGACAGCACGCACCAAACGGTCTCCTTGCCGTAGGACTCGGTGAAGATGTAGCGGAAATAACCGCCGATGACAGCCATAGCGAGACTGCAAACGATGGAGAGAAGAGACATTGGCAGAGAGATGATGCTCAGAGCCACAAGAGAGCTGTCATTGCCCGAGGTCGCGATCATATTGAGGGTGTTGGCTATGCCCATGAAGAACGAGTAGCCGAGCGACGTGCAGAGAGAAGCAGCGCCGAGCTTGAAATTGCCTGTAGCTATCTTCGACATCACGAGGGTGTTGTAAATGGGGATAAGCGACTTCCAGCCTTCCTCTCCCGCCTTGACGAAGAGCTTCCACAGCGCAATGAAGTAGATGACGAGCATCACGACAGTGATAAGAAGCATAAATCCTAAAAAGAGCGCAAAGAATATTCCGAGTCCTGCTAATACAGCCATTCCTTCAGTGTTGTCCATAGTTAAATACCTCCGTTAAATGATTTTTTGGTTGAGTGTTTGTGATATTATATATGCACAATTCAGACTTAAACTTTCGTTGCTGACTTGTGCAGATATACAAAGATGAAAAATTTTTTTGCGATAATCAACGGTTTTCCATTGAAAAAGCGGCGATTTCCGCCCTATAGTAGAAGTGCATTCATCCCAGCGATTGCCACCCGCCGAAAGGCGGGGAGCCCCCGCGGGCGATTCGCGGGGTCACTCGTAAACTCGTTCAGACTTATGGGCGGCAAGCATATCCCCGCGATTGCCACCCGCCGAAAGCAGACTGAGCCTTTTGTACAGACTGAGCGAGCTTGCGAGCGGCGACGTAGTTGGATTCCAAAGGGCTGTGCCCTTTGGCAGGGTCTGGGACAGCGTCCCAGAATATTACAGCTTATTGATCTCAGTACCCTGACGAGTTTCCTTTATCTCATAGCCGAGAGCCGCAATTTTGTCGCGGAGCTCGTCTGCGAGGGCGAAATTCTTGTCCTTGCGGGCAGCCTTGCGCTGCTCTGCGAGTTCGAGCACCTCTGCGGGGATGTCGTCGGCGGGAGCGTCCGCGGAGCTTGCCTTAGCCTCAGCCTTCTTTATGAGGTCGAGCCCGAGCACCCTGTCGAACTCTCCTATGAGCGCGAGCTTGGTAGCGTTGTTTGCGGTCGATTTCAGCACGTCATACAGCACAGTTATGCCCATAGCCGTATTGATGTCGTTGCCGAGAGCCTCGTTGAAGGCAGCCATAAGGCGGTCATATTCTGCCTTGTCGATGTCGCCCGACCTGTCGGCAGTCAGCGGAGCTATCTTCGCGATGAGCTTGTCGAAGGTCACCTTTGCGTTGTCGAGGTTCTCCCACGTGAAGACGAGCGACTTGCGGTAGTGCGACTGCAAGCAGAAGAAGCGGTAAACGAGCGGGTCGTAGCCCTTTTCCTCAAGGAGCGATACCGTGAGGAATTCGCCGCTCGACTTGCTCATCTTGCCGCTGTTTGTGTTAAGGTGGAGCACGTGGAACCAGTAATTGCACCACTTATGCCCGAGATAAGCCTCGGACTGCGCTATCTCATTGGTATGGTGCGGGAAGGCGTTGTCTATGCCGCCGCAGTGTATATCGAGGTATTCGCCGAGGTTCTTCATACTTATGCACGAGCACTCGATATGCCAGCCGGGGTAGCCGACACCCCACGGGCTCTCCCATTTGAGCTCCTGATCGTCGAACTTCGACTTGGTGAACCACAGCACGAAATCGGCTTTATTGCGCTTGTTGCCGTCCTCCTCAACGCCCTCGCGCACGCCGACCGCAAGGTCTTCCTCCTTGAAGTCGTTGAACACGTAGTATTTATCGAGCTTCGAGGTGTCGAAGTAGATGTTGCCGCCCGCCTCATAGGCGTAGCCCTTCTCCATAAGAGCCGATATAACGCGGATAAACTCGTCGATGTAGGTGGTCGCGGGGACTACAACATCGGGAGTCTTGATGTTGAGCTTTGCGCAGTCCGCGAAGAAGGCGTCGGTGTAGAACTTCGCTATCTCCATAACGGTCTTGTGCTCGCGCTTGGCGCCCTTGAGCATTTTGTCGTCGCCCGTATCGCCGTCACTGGTGAGGTGTCCGACGTCGGTGATGTTCATAACGCGCTTGACGTCAAGACCCGTGAAGCGCAGGTACTTTTCGAGGATATCCTCCATAATGTAGCTTCGCAGGTTGCCGATGTGGGCGTAATGATATACCGTAGGTCCGCAGGTGTACATACTCACCTTGCCAGCCTCGCGCGGTATGAACTCCTCTTTTTTGTGAGAGAGAGAATTGTATAACTGCATACTGTTCCTCCTTTGAGTGTGTGTGAAAAAGCCTCCTATGGGAAAATCCACAGGAGGCGTTGATACGCGGTTCCACTCCGTTTTGTAACTCAGACCCTTAACGCGGGATACGCCGACGGATACGCAGTTTCCCTTCCCCGTCGGAGCTGACAGCCGCACTTCACTTTTCCCGCCTGCGGACTCGCACCGACCGTCCGCTCTCTGAAAGACCGCGAAAAAGCTACTCTGACTGCTACGCCTTTGATACCCTATTATTATATACTATTTGATACAGTTTTGTCAAGTGGCAATGTCGGCAGTCGCGGCTATGCGGAGGGCGGTGCCCTTGTCTGAGCAGTATACCGTCAGGTCGCGTTCCTTGCCGTCGCTGTCGAAAATGCAGGCGTCGTAGTATTCCATATCCTCGTCCAGAAGAGAAATGCTGTAGTGGAAGATGAAGACCTCGGCGTTTTCCCTTTCGAGGATGTAAGCCTCGTCGATCCAGAACAGATAGCTGCCCATTTCCGAGAGTATCGTCTGTGTGTGCTCGTCAGAATTCTGCACATCATCGGGCGTGACGGTCAGCAGAGCCCTGTACATAGAAGCTCTCGTTCCGTCAAATGGGATGCCGAGCTTCTCGAATACCGCCTGATAGTCCTCCTTTCGCGAATCGAGCAGCATATTCACTGTCTCGAGCTGCTCCCCGACAACGTCCGTACTCTCCAAAACGAGCTCGGCTTCATAGCCGTCAACATCTGCGATAAACGATGTATCACCGTCCTCGACGGTCTTTTCGGGCTCTGCGGGGAGCTTCACGGAAATGCCGCTGTCGGTAAAATCTACCCAGTCGGCGGGTACTTCACGCGCGTCCTCGGGCAGCTCCGAGACTGACAGGGCATACCTTTTAAGACTGCTCTTCATCAGCTTATCTGACTTTTCTTCAAGGCTGAGTGTACTCGTTTTGGCGGTAGCTTCCTCTTCGGGAGCAGGCTCGTCAGCGGTGAAACTGCAACCCGTCAGCGCAAGCAGTGCCGCCGCAAAAAGGGCGATAATCTTCTTCATTGTATATCCTCCGTCTTGAACGTTAGTCATTGGCAATATCGGCAGTTGCGGCTATGCGGAGGGCGGTGTCCTTGTCTGTACAGTTCACATACATTATTCCCTCGACATTCTCATCACCGAAAAAGTATACGCAGTAGTCATATCCCAGCCCTTCCGCCATATGAAAAACAAACTGCTCGGAAACGTTTCCTTCGACATCATACGCCTTGTCAAAGGACAGAAACATAGCGCCAAGTGCTGAAAGGTCGGACTTCGTTTTTTCGCTGGCGTTCATTATATTCTCGTCTGTCACAAGAATGGCATTTTTCCACAGTGAACGCGGCGTTCCGTCGAATTCGAGCCCGAATTTCCTGAAAGCCTTTTTGTAGCTTTTCCCGTTTTTGTCTATCAACGCCTGAAATCCGCTGTTCGAGTTTTCAACGTCGAAATTGAAGAATACCTCGCCCTCGGCGTCATCGGACTTAAAGCCGTATTTTCTGCCGTTTAGCGGTTCAGCTTCAAACGGCTCGGCGGGCAGTCTCAGGGTTATGCGTTCCTCGGTCATGGAAGTCCAGTTGTCGGGGATATTGAATGTACCGTCGGGAAGCTCAGAGAAGGTGAGTGCAAGATGCTTCAGATTTGCCTCCTTAGCTTTATCAAGCCTGCTTTCATGTCCACACCCCGTCAGCGTGATAAGCGCGACCGCAAGCGCTGCTAAAAGCTTCTTCATTCTCTCTCCTCCAAGGGGAAGTCGTCCGTGCGGAAGGGGGCGACGGGTATGCCGTTAGTACCGAAAAGTCCTACCTCGGCATAGTTCGTCCACTTAAAGCGCACGTAGCGCGGGCTCTTCACCTGAGCGGACTTGATATGTATCTGACTGCCGAATATCTCCACGGAATCGGCGGGATAGTAGACGCCGTCCGCACCCGCGAGCTCGAAGCCGTCAGTGTGAGCGTCTCCGCCCGACAAGCCGCCGCTCGGGTTGTCGAGGTAAACTACCATAGTGTCACCGTGACGGACTTCAAATGTGCCGAGCATTGGCGGCATAGTCTCGGCTCTGTCCATAAGGGAGTAGACCTCGCTCATCGCCTGCAAATACAGCCTGTGTCCCACTACCGACTTGTCAACGGGATGGATATTGCTGAATTCGCCGCAGTCGAGCGCGACTGCCAGTCCCGTATTTTTTATCGTGCGGAAGAGCTTCTCCTGCGCCTCGCGGATATGCGCCCAGTGCTTGAAATCGGGGTCCTCGCGATAGCGGAACATCGGCAGCTGTACTATCAGGAACGCAATTTCGTCGCTGTGCCACTTGTCGCGCCAGCACCGTATCAGCGCCGACATCAGGTCGTAGTAGGTCGCGGGGCGGTGGTCGTCGGACTCGCCCTGATACCACAATATGCCCTTTACCGTGTACGGGCATACGCGGCTGACCATTGTCTCATACAGTCCGCACGGGCGCATCGGGTTCGCAATGCCCATAGGTCCCGGATAGCGGTTCTCGCCGATACGTGCCTGAAGCTCAGCCCACGGGATAAGCGGCTCCTGCGCCCATACAGCTCCCGCGCGTTTGTCCCAGTCGGCTTGGTAGGCGGTGTACTCGTCGTACTCGGCTATCATCTGCTCGTCGGACTTGCCCGCTATGGCGCTGTCGTACTCGTCGATGTAGGGGCGGAGCTTCGCGCTGTCCGCGAGGACTTCCCTCGGCACCCACGCAGAAGCAGATGTCCCGCCCCAGTTGCAGCCGATAATGCCGACCGTGCAGCCGAGAGCGCGGCTGAGCTCCTTCGCGAAGTACCAGCCCACCGCCGACCACGCGACGGAGTTCGTCTCCGAGGCTGTCTCCCAGCGGGAAGCGGCTTCTGCGGCGGCGTGCTCCACGCCGAGCATAGCGCACTTGGGGGTATAGTAGTATCGGACATTCTCGCGTGCGCAGTCGGCAAGCTCCGCCGCGCCGTTTCTGTCGTTGCGGAGCTCGTACTCCATATTTGACTGTCCGCCCGCGAGCCACACCTCGCCGATAGCGACGTTGCTGAAAACCTTCTGTATAGCTCCGCACGCCACTACGAGGGAGCAGCTGTCGTATTCGGGCAGAGCGGGGAGGACAGCCTCCCACCTGCTGCCCGTGATGAGGGCTTCCGCACTCACGCGGAGCTCGGGGATACTGACGGTGATACGCTTCTCACTGCCCGAGCAGGTGCCGAATACGCGGATATTGCTATGGCGCTGGAGCACCATATTATCGCTGAAAATCGCTGCTGTTTTCATATTAAACTCCTTTTGTGACAAACCTGTGCCAACAAAATGTAGGGACGACCATTGGTCGTCCGCGTGTATACGGAGAATCTGCGGACGCACATTGTGCGCCCCTACAATTCGGCAGTAAATATTTTCGCAAACAATTCACTGGATTGTTTGCGAAGGACAGTTTACGTTTGAAATTGAATTTTTCGCCTCCATAGGAGGCGACCAAGGGCTTTGCCCTTGGAACCCATCAAGGACGCTGTCCTTGAAACCTGCGGGGCTTCGCCCTCGACCCGCAAGCCTTTGAAAAGGCTTGAGCGAAACTTTCGGCTTCGCGCGGCAGTTTGTTCGATGCGGAATGGCTCTCCGCGCGGCTAAAACTGCGCCTTTATAACGCCGCGCTTCGCAAGCTGTATGTACAGCCGCAGACGCGCCTCGTCGCGGCATTCGGGCTTGACCATATAGTACATATAGTGCTCCATAAGGTTGAACAGGTCTATTGTCCTGCCCTCTATCTTGAACTGCTCGAAGCCCATGGGAATGTACTTCTCCCATATCGCGTCGGGCGAGATATGGTTAGCAAGCTTACTGCTCTCGAATATGGTGCGGTTCATACACTGACAATTGAAAATAGCCTCGTTGCGGAACTCCTTGTACTTCTCGGCCTTCGTGAAGTCGAAGTCGGCGTTCGGGTACTTCCTGACGTGCTCGGCGTAGGCGAACTGCTCCGCACCGATGACGCGGTAGTGCTCCGAGCGAAGCTGACACTTCGGATTGCAGCACGCATTGACGAGAAGCTCGCACTTCTTCTTGTCGCGTATCTTTTCGAGAGCCTCGAAGTTGTTGTTGAGGTCGTAGTCGATGACGACGATGTGGTAGTCCTTGTCAAGCTCGTCGTAGAGCCTGTCGGGCTCGGTTATGCGCTTGCAGGTCGAGCTCGTGAGCTTGTAGCTCGGGTAGTTCGAGCGTATGTAGTCCTCAAGTATCGGCGACGCCACGATGACCTCGTTCATACCGTTGTCCGCGAGGTGCATTATCATATTGCAGTAGTCGTCTGCGAGGTGCTTCTTCTCGATGAGAGGGTTCGTGAATGTGAAGCGCAGCGGGATCCCGCGGTCGTTGAACGCCTTTATCACGGTCTTGATGAAGCTCCTGTCGCATACGCCGTACTGGAAGCGTCCGCCGTTCCATATCGCAGGCGGGAAGGTGCCGTACACCGATGCTATCTCCACGCCCTCGCGGAAGTATTCGGGGAGCACCTGTAACATCTCCGCGAAGATGATATTGAAGGCGTAGTGCTTGCTGAAATCGGGGAGGTGAAAACGTGCTTTCATACTGTCTCCTTAGAATGAAATGTAGGGGGCGGCGTCCTCGACGTCCCATTGTAGGGGCTGCCTTTGGCAGTCCGCATTTTTACGCAGCGTTCGGGCGCACGGAATGCGCCCCTACAAAACCTCATGTAGGGGACGGCGTCCTCGACGTCCCGATACCGCTGTTTATCTATACGTCAGTGCACCGCTGTTCTCGAGGGCTTTCAGCAGCGTGAAACGCGCCTCGTCACGACATTCGGGCTTAGCCATATAGTACATATACGTTTCGAGGATATTGAGCGCACTCGCTGTGCGTCCCTCTATCTTGAACTGCTCGAAGCCCATAGGCACGTACTTCTCCCAGATATCGTCGGGCGAGATGTGGGTGCGCAGATTGCGGATATCGAAGATACCGCGTGCCGCAAACGGACAGTCACGGAAGCGCTGCGGGTCGTACTTGTCGGGATTGAACGGCATTCCCGGGTGCTTCCTGATGTGCTCGTTGTAGGCTATCTGCTGCTCGCCGATGGACTGATAGTGCGCCGAGCGGCGCGGACAGTTCGGCTCGCAGCACGCATTGACGAGGAGCTCGCAGTCCTGCTTGCGCGGGAGCTTCGAGAGCACGTCGAAGTTGTTGTTGAAGTCATAGTCCACAACGACTATGCTGTAGTCCTTGCCGAGCTCCTCCTCGAGCTTCTGCGGGTCGGTGATGCGCTTGCAGGTCGAGCTCGTGAGCTTGTACTTGGGGTAGTTCTTGCGGATATAGTCCTCAAGCAGCGGCGACATCACGATAGCCTCGTTTAGCCCGTTGTTCGCGAGGTTCATCACCATATTGCAGAACGGGTCGTCGAGGTGCTTTTTCTCCAATGCGGGGTTGGTGAAGGTGAAGCGGAGCGGTATGCCGCGGTCGTTGAAGGCTTTGATGACCTGCTTGACGAAATTACTGTCGCACACGCCGGGCTGCGGACGTCCGCCGTTCCATATCGAGGGCGGGAAAACGCCGTAGAATGATGCTATCTCAACGCCCTCGCGGAAGAACTCGGGCTTGTTTCTGAGCATTTCCGCGAACATCAGGTTGAGCTTATAACGTCCCGAAAAATCGGGGAGGTGGAATCTTACTCGCATATTTTTCTCCTTTTGATTTTAGTCAGAGCCATTAGCCATTAGCCATTAGCACAAGGTGTCTGCTTCGCAGACGTGATTTGAATATTCTCGCCGCAAGGCGATACCATCAGCTGATAGCTAACGGCTAAAGGCTAACGGCTTATACAACGCAGTCCCCGCGCTCGGCGGCGACCTCATAGCCTGCGGCTTCGATACGCCTTTGCAGGCAGACGCGGCACTCCGCCGCCTCCTCGCCCGTGCATATCTTGTTGTCGTAGAGCTCGTACTTCTTCCGCACGTCAACGGGCGAAAGATTCGGCATAACTACGTTGCAGCCAGTCTGCAAGCCGAGTTCGCGCCCGTTCGGAGCTATCGTGCCGAGGGCGGTAGTCGCGGGGAGCAGCACCTTCGGGAACATCAGCCTCAGTATGCCGAGCAGCCGCAGCGTGAGCTCCAGCGTGCCGCCCTTTTCGTCCGCGAAGGGCGTATCGTGGTGCGGCACGAACGGTCCTATGCCTATCATCTGCGGCTTCAGCTCCTGCAAAAAGCGCAGGTCCGCGATGAGGTGGTCTGCCGTCTGATTCGGTGCTCCCACCATAAAGCCCGCGCCGACCTGATAGCCGAGCGAGCGCAGGTCATAGAGGCACTGCTTGCGGTGAGCAAGGCTCATCTCCGACGGGTGCAGGCTCGCGTAGAGCTGCTCGTCGGCGGCTTCGTGGCGCAGGAGGTAGCGGTCGGCGCCCGCCTCCTTCATTCGCCTGTAGCTCTCGCAGCTGCGCTCGCCGAGCGACAGCGTGATAGCGCAGTCGGGGTATTTTTCGCGGAGCTCCGATATCACTCCGCACATAAAATCATCGGTGAAGAAGCTGTCCTCGCCGCCCTGCATTACGAAGGTGCGGAAGCCCAGTCCGTAGCCGTTTTCGGCGCAGAGCATTATCTGCTCGCGGGTGAGGCGGTAGCGCTCCGCTGATTTGTTGCTCCTGCGGATACCGCAGTAGAGGCAGTCGTTTTTGCAATAGCTCGACACCTCGATAAGCCCGCGCAGAAAGACCTTCTTCCCGTAGTGGCGCTGACGCACCTCGTCCGCCCGCTTTTTCAGCAGCTCCGCGACCTCAGGTGAATCAGTCTCTATCAGGGCTTTCAGCTCCGCGTCGGTGAGGTCGGACGTGCGGTACAGCTTTTCGACAAGCTCCGTCATATCAGCCTCCGAGACGTATCATCTCGTCGATACATTTTCTTGCGGAGGCGATGAGCTCGTCGCTCATAAGTATCTCGAACGCCTCGCCGTTATCCATTCCGAGCAGTGTGTTGTACACGTCGGGGAGGGTGGTCAGCTTCATATTGCGGCAGACGATGTTCTTCGTCACGGGATAGAACTTCTTTTCGGGGCAGTCGTACTGCAAATGCTCGGCGATGGAGGTCTCCGTGCCGATGATGAACTCCTTCGCATCGGACTTCTTCGCGAAGTCCATTATGCCGCTGGTCGAGCCCGCGTAGTCCGCGAGTGCCACGACCTCGGGCACGCATTCGGGGTGTACGAGAAAGAGGGCGTTCGGGTGCTCCTCCTTAGCCTTCTTCACCTCCGCGACCGTCAGAGCCGCGTGCGTGGGACATCCGCCGCTCAGGAGCTTGATGTCCTTCTCGGGACACTGCTTCTGAACCCAGCTTCCGAGGTTGCAGTCGGGGATAAAGAGTATCTTGTCGTTGTCGAGAGCACGCACGATACGGAGCGCGCTCGACGAGGTGACGCACACGTCGCATACCGTTTTCAGCGAGGCTGTCGTGTTGATATAGGCGACCACCGTGCGGTCGGGCTCCATAGCGTGTATCTGCGAGATGAGGTCCTTGTCCATCTGCTCTGCCATAGGGCAGCCCGCGTCCTTGTTCGCGAGGAAGACGCGCTTCTGCGGCGAGAGCATCTTCGCAGTCTCCGCCATAAAGTGGACTCCGCAGAAGATGATGTTCTGCGCGTCGGTTCTGGTCGCGTCGACGCTGAGCTTGTAGCTGTCGCCCGTGAAGTCGGCGACCTCGACTATCTCGCGTGCCTGATAGCTGTGTGCGAGGATAGCTGTGTTCGTCTCCTTCTTGAGCTTGATTATCTTGTCCTGTAATTCGCGTACTGTCATAGTTTTCTCCTTTTTTGAGCCATTAGCTTTTAGCCTTTAGCCCTTAGCTTGTGGTGTCAGCTTCGCTGACATATTCAGAAATATCGCGTCAGCGATACCGATAGCTAACGGCTAACGGCTAATGGCTAACGGCTTAAACATCTTTCTTCGACCTTTCCTCTTCGGTCGGTTCCGCTCCGAACTGCACATTCCCGCATTCGGGGCAGATGTACATCTCGGCGTTGCGGGTCTGCTTCGGCACATTGAAGAAGCCCAGCTCCGCAAAGCGCGGGCTCGTGAAGTTGAGCTGTATCGTCTCGGCGAGCTCCATTCCGACATCGCATTTTTCACAAATCATAGCGCTTCGAGTATCCTTTCCGTCATTTCGGTGCAGGTGAGCGGCGTGCCCTCCTGCGAGCCCATTATGTCGGCTGTGCGGAAGCCTGCATTGAGTACGTCGTCTACCGCCTTCTCTATGCGGTCGGCTTCCTCCGCGAGGGCGAATGAGTACCTCAGCATCATCGCCGCCGAGAGTATCGTGGCGATAGGGTCAGCCTTGTTCTGTCCCGCGATATCGGGCGCGGAGCCGTGTATCGGCTCGTACATTCCGCGCGTGCCGTCTCCAAGCGACGCCGACGGCAGCATACCTATCGAGCCCGTAATCTGTGAGGCTTCGTCCGAGAGGATATCGCCGAACATATTCGACGTGACGATGACGTCGAACTGACGCGGGTCGCGCACGAGCTGCATTGCGGCGTTGTCCACGAACATATCCGTGTACGCGACCTCGGGGTATTCTTCCGCGAGACGGTGCATGGTCTTTCTCCACAGGCGCGAGGTTTCAAGCACATTCGCCTTGTCGATACTGCAAAGCCGCTTCGAGCGCTTCATTGCCGTCTCAAACGCCACGCGTCCGATACGCTCTATCTCGGTCACGCTGTAGGCTTCGGTGTCGTATGCCTCCTGACCGTATCTGCCCTCGCGGTAGCCGCGCTCGCCGAAGTATATGCCTCCAGTGAGCTCGCGGACTATCATAATATCGAAGCCGCCGCCGACTATCTCGTCCCTCAGCGGAGAGGCTGACCTCAGCGCGGGGTAGAGCTTCGCGGGGCGGAGATTCGTGTACAGCCCCAGCGCCGCGCGTATGCCGAGGAGCGCCTTCTCGGGGCGCTTGTCTCCCGCGAGGTCGTCCCACTTCGGTCCGCCCACTGCTCCGAGGAGCACGCTGTCGCTCGCGAGGCAGCCCTGTACCGTCTCCTCGGGGAGCGGCTGACCTGTCACTTCTATGGCGCAGCCGCCGATGAGATAGGGCTTGAACGTGAATTCGTGTCCGTAAATCTGTGCTGTTTTTTTGAGTACCGCGGCGGCGCTGTCCACTATCTCGGGCCCAATGCCGTCGCCTCTGAGCAGTGCTATTTCTGCTTTCATAGGCTCTCCTTTACTTCTTCGCAGCTGTTTCGAGAATGACGAGTCCGCGGAATGTGATGAGCTCCGCTATCGCGCCGATTATCGCGATAAGGACAGTGATACTGTTGAGCACGAGCGAGAGTATTATCCTGTACTCCGCACGGTTGCGGAGGGTCTTGATTATGCCGCCGATGCCGATACACATTCCCATCAGCCACCCTATCGCGAGCAGGATAACGCTGTCCGCGAATTTTACCTCGACTATGCCGATGAATATCAGCGTCGCGAGCATTACTGCTCCCACCGAGACAAACAGCCTGATGTTGCCTTTTATCGTCGCGGACATAACTATTATCGCGAGCGATGCCAGTCCGAACACGGCGGTCGCCGCTATCGGGAGCGCCCCTCTGCCCGTCGGTACGCCCGTGATCAGCAGGAGTTCGAGCAGTCCTATCGGGAACATCGCCACCGCGGGATTCAGTTTCTTCCGGTTCATTTTTTCTCCTTTCAAGGGCTCCGCACAAACGACTTTCGGCGAGCAGCATATGTAGGGGACGGCGTCCTCGACGTCCCATTTCAGATTCATCGCCGCAGGCGATACCGCCAATTACGCATTACGCATTACGCATTTGACGGGCGCACGGAATGCGCCCCTACATTCTGAACTCTGAGTTCTGAGTTCTGAACCCTATTTCACCGCTCCGCTGGCTATCGAGGCGATAAGTCCGCCGTTCTCGATGATTTTCTGCACGAACTCGGGGAAGGGCGCTGTTGCGTACTCCTTACCCGTGGTGAGGTCGCGGATAATGCCGCTGTCAAGGTCTGCCTCGACCTCGTCGCTCTCGCCTATCTCAGCCGCCGCCTCGGGACATTCAACGATAGCGAGCCCGATGTTGATGGCGTTGCGGTAGAAGATACGCGCGAAGCTCTTCGCAATGACGAGCGAAACGCCGCTCGCCTTTATCGCTATGGGAGCGTGCTCGCGCGAGGAGCCGCACCCGAAATTCTGTCCCGCGACGATGATGTCGCCCGACTTTACGCGGCTGACGAAGGACTTATCCAAATCCTCCATACAGTGTGCGGCGAGCTCTGACGGCACGCTCGTATTGAGGTAGCGTGCGGGGATTATGACGTCCGTATCGACGTTGTCGCCGTATTTGATAACGCTTCCTGTGTACTTCATTTTTCCATTACCTCCCACGGACTTGTTATCCTGCCTGTGAGTGCACTTGCCGCGGCAGTAGCGGGGCTTGCGAGGTAGACCTCCGAGCCCGTGTGTCCCATACGTCCCACGAAGTTGCGGTTGGTGGTGGTGACGGCGCGCTCGCCGTCTGCGAGTATGCCCATATAGCCGCCGAGGCACGGTCCGCAGGTGGGAGTAGACACCACCGCGCCGCTCTCGATGCAGATCCTCAGCAGCCCGAGCTCCATAGCCTCAAGGTACACGCGCTGGGTGGCGGGTATCACGATGACGCGCACGCTCTTCGCGACGTGTCTGCCGCGCAGTATCTCAGCCGCTGCCTGCAAGTCCTCAAGCCGTCCGTTGGTGCACGAGCCGATAACGACTTGGTCGATTTTTATGTCGCCGATATTGTCGAAGGTGCGTGCATTCTCGGGGAGGTGAGGGAAGGCGACCGTCGGCTCAATCTGTGAGAGGTCGATGTGCAGCACCTCGTCGTACTGAGCGTCGGGATCGGGAGCGTATATCCTCGGCTCGGCGGCGTTGTGGGAGCGGATATATTCAAGCGTGAGGTCATCGACCTCGAATATGCCGTTCTTGGCTCCCGCCTCTATCGCCATATTCGCAATGGTGAAGCGGTCAGCCATAGTGAGCGAGGAAAGTCCCGCACCGCCGAACTCCATCGAGCGGTAGAGAGCTCCGTCAACGCCTGTTTTCCCGATGATGTGGAGTATGACGTCCTTGCCGCTGACGTAGGGACGCAGAGCTCCCGTGAGCTCTATCCTCATCGCGGACGGCACCCTGAACCATGCCTTGCCGATAGCCATACCGCACGCCATATCGGTCGAGCCCACGCCCGTCGAGAACGCGCCGAGAGCGCCGTAGGTGCAGGTGTGGGAGTCCGCGCCGATGACGAGGTCTCCCGCGGTGACGAGTCCTTTCTCGGGCAGGAGCGCGTGCTCTATGCCCATATCGCCGACGTCATAGAAGTGGGTGATGTCCATATCTGTGCAGAAGCCGCGGCAGACCTTGCACTGCTCCGCCGCCTTGATGTCCTTGTTGGGCACGAAGTGGTCCATCACCATCGTGACCTTGTCTCTGTCGAACACGCTGTCTTTTCCGAGCCTTGCGAACTCGCGAATGGCAACAGGTGAGGTTATGTCGTTGCCGAGGACGAGGTCGAGCGAGGCGAGAATGAGCTCTCCCGCCTGCACGGAATCAAGTCCCGAATGAGCCGCAAGTATCTTCTGCGTCATTGTCATACCCATATTATCACGCTTTCCGTTTTATTTGATATCGCAGAAGTATGTGATATCCTCCTGTTTTGTGAAGTGGCTTCCTATCATCTTTTCAACGTACACCATATCGTACCACGTCGAGAACTTGTAGCCGCACTTGTGGAAGCGTCCCACTACCGAATAGCCGAGGTGCTTGTGGAATTCAAGGCTGTTGTCGGTGAGGTACTTGTCCTCGGTCTCGGGGACTGCGATGCAGGCGTAGAGGTTGGTTATGCCCATTCTGCCGAGGTACTTTTCGAGCTCGGAGTAGAGCAGTCCGCCTATGCCGCACTTCTGGTAGTTCTTGTGCGCGTATATCGTCAGCTCCGCCGACCAGTCATATGCTCTGCGGTCGGAGAACGGTGCGGCATACGCAAAGCCCACGACCCTGCCCTCTGTCTCCGCGACGATGTAGGGATAGCGCGAGGACATCTCCTCCATCTGACGCCTGAACTCGTCTTCCTCGGGCACGTCGTACTCGAACGAGATAGCGGTGTACTTGACGTAGTACGCGTATATATCCAGCATAGCGGCGGCGTCCTCGGGTGCGGCGCGCCTTATCAGCAGCTTCATATCATACAGCTCCTTTACGGGGGAATATTTCTTCGGCTTGCCGTTCGCAAACGCCACGCCGCTTTTGAACGCCTGACTCTTTATAACTGCTTCATTGTTTTGAGGCAGTTGTCGCCGCGCTCTATCGCCACTATTCCCGTACGGCACATCTCCATTATGCCGTAGGGCTTCATCAGCTCGATGAACGCGTCTATCTTCGAGGTCTCGCCCGTCAGCTCGCATATCAGCGCGGACGGCGAGTAGTCCACTATCTTCGAGCGGAATATCTCGACCGCCGTCATTATGTCCTGACGGGTCGCGGGCGAGTTGTGTACCTTTATCAGCAGGAGCTCGCGGATAACGGTGTCGTTCGGGTCGAGGACCTCGACCTCCTTTACATCGTGGAGCTTCTCAAGCTGCTTGAGTATCTTGTCGCGTATATCGTTGTCGCCGCGGAAAGCCACGGTGATACGGGAAAATCCCGCGGATTCCGTCTCGCCCACGGTGAGGCAGTCGATGTTGAAGCCGCGCCTCGTGAACATTCCCGAAACGCGCGAGAGAACGCCCGAAACGTTCGATACGATAACGCCTATAACGTACTGTTTGTATTCCATTCTCTCACCTCAATCTGTTTCCCGCAGCGGGGACTGTACAGCCTCGTCGCAGTCTACGGCGCAGTCGATGACGAAGGTGCCGTCATATGCGAACGCCTCCTCCGCAAGTGCGCGGAGCTCGTCTGCGTTTGCGGCTCTGCCGCCCTTCGCGCCGAAAGCCTCTGCCACCTTCACGAAGTCGGTCTGACGGGCGAGGGTGGTCGCGGAGTAGTGCTTGTCGTAGAAGCGGGTCTGGAGCTGGCGTACCATTCCGAGCACGCCGTTGTTCATTATCACGACAACGAGCGGCGTCTTCTGCGAGACAGCCGTCGCGAGCTCGTTGAGGCTCATACCGAAGCTTCCGTCGCCCGTGAAGAGCACGGCGCGTCTGCCCGTCGCCGCGGAAGCGCCAATCGCTGCTCCCATACCGTAGCCCATAGTGCCGAGCCCTCCGCTCGTGAGGAAGGTGCGCGGCTTGCGTAGCGGGTACATCTGAGCCGTCCACATCTGGTGCTGTCCGACGTCGGTGACGATGATGTCGTCCTCGGACGCGAGCGAGCTCACCACGCCGATGATGTCGTGCGGCGCGAGCTTGCCTGCTATGTCGCCGCGCCTGCTGTCGGCAAGGTCGTATCTGCGGCGCTCCTCATTGCGGAGCTCCTCTATGCGGGCGCTCCACTCGGGGTGCTCGTGCTCGCCGAGCATGGGTATCAGCCTGTACAGCGAGTCCTTGATGTCGCCCTCTATCGCGAGGTCGGCGGGGACGTTCTTGTCGAGCTCGGCGTTGTCGATGTCGATGTGTATTATCTTCGGGAGGCTGTCGCCCTCGAATGCAGACCTGTCGGAGAAGCGCACGCCGAGCGCGATGACGAGGTCAGCCTCGGTCAGAGCCGCGAATGAGGCGTAGTGACCGTGCTTGCCGTTCATTCCGAGGAATCGCGGGCAGTCATACGGCACAGCCGAAAGTCCCATCAGCGAGCTCCCGAGAGGTGCGTCAATTTTGTCTGCGAGCGCGAGGAGCTCCTTTGAAGCCTTGCCCGAGACGATACCGCCGCCGAAGTAGATGTAGGGCTTCTCTGCGGCATTTATCAGCTCTGCCGCCCTGCGGAGCTTGTTCTCCGAGGCGAAGGTGAGCGGATACGGACGAACGGGGTCGGGTCTGGGCTCGAAGTCCCATTCCGCGGTCTGGACGTCCTTGGGTATGTCAACGAGCACGGGACCCGGTCTGCCCGATTTGGCTATCTTGAAGGCAGAGCGGAGCGTATCCGCGAGCTCGCGTATGTCCTTGACGATGAAGTTGTGCTTGGTGACGGGCATGGTCACGCCGAGAATATCGACCTCCTGAAAGCTGTCGCGTCCTATGAGGCTGCACGGGACATTTCCTGTGATCGCGACTACGGGGACGGAGTCGAGGTAAGCGGTCGCGATACCCGTTACGAGGTTGGTCGCGCCCGGACCCGAGGTCGCGATACAGACGCCGACCTTGCCCGTTGCGCGCGCGAAGCCGTCCGCTGCATGGGCTGCTCCCTGCTCGTGGGCGGTGAGTATATGGTGTATCCTGTCGCTGCTGAGGTAGAGCTCGTCGAACAGGTCGATGACCTGACCGCCCGGAAATCCGAAAACGGTCTCGCAGCCCTGCTCAATGAGAGTTTCAACGACTATCTTAGCTCCTGTTATTCTCATAATATCAGTTTCCTTTAGCATAAGGCGTTGTGAATTGCGTGCTATATACTATTTTATCATTAAACTGGTGCAAAATCAAGCAAAATCGTTAATTTTTCGGTAATCAGCTCGAAATAATTATGACTCGCGGCAAAAAATCACCGCAGCTGACAAACCGCCGCGCGAAGCCGAAAGTTTCGCTCAAGCCTTTTCAAAGGCTTGCGGAGTCCAGAGGCAGAGCCTCTGGTCGCCGTTCACAGTTTTTAAAGAACGGCGAAACTAATCGAAGGCGCCTCGCAAGGGGTGAATCGCAAAACAATCCAGTGAATTGTTTTGCGAGAGGGGACGCCTTGTAAGAGAAGGCGTCCCCTTTTGCCGCTTTGCAGCTGCTTAACTGCGGGGTTATCCCCGCACGGAATTACAATGCCGTTTGTTTTCTCCGAACTCCGAATTAATCCGCCAGCATATTGTTCACCGCGCTGACGAGCGCCTTTATCGACGAGGTGATGATATCGTTGTCGATACCCGTGCCCCAGTAATTCCTGCCCGCGCCCGTGATTATCTCCACATACGAAACAGCCTTCGATGCCGAGCCGACCTCAAGGGCGTGCTCGGTGTAGGCGTTGATGTTGAAGTCCGCACCCGTGTATGAGCGAAGCGCGTTGCTGACGGCGTCAAGACGACCGTTACCTGTATCGGTCGCGGTGACGTGCTTGCCGTTGAACGTGAACGACACCGTCGCCTCTATGCCGTCACGCTGAACGAAGTGGGTCTCCGTCACGCAGATAGGCGAGGTGATGTCCACGAAGCGCTGCTTGAATATCTCGTATACCTCATCGGGCAGGAGCTCCTTGTGCTTCTTGTCGGAGACGTCCTTGACGATGTAGCCCAGCTTCTCACGCATCTTTTTCGGCAGGTCGTAGCCGAAGCGCGTCTCAAGGATATAGCCGATACCGCCCTTGCCCGACTGGCTGTTGATGCGGATAACGTCTGCGGAGTATTCGCGTCCGATGTCCTCGGGGTCGAGGGTGAGGTAGGGGACGTCCCAGTGCTCGGTGTGACCCTCGGCACGCCACTTCATACCCTTGGCGATAGCGTCCTGATGAGAGCCGCTGAACGCCGCAAATACGAGCTTTCCCGTGTAGGGCTGGCGCTCGTTGACCGCCATTCCCGTCAGGCGGGTGTAGACCTCGTTTATCGCGGGGATATCGCTGAGGTCGAGCTGCGGGTCTACGCCCTGAGTGTACATATTCATCGCGAGCGTGATGATATCGACATTGCCCGTGCGCTCGCCGTTTCCGAAGAGCGTGCCCTCGACGCGCTCCGCTCCCGCAAGCAGTCCCATTTCCGTGTCCGCGACCGCACAGCCGCGGTCGTTGTGGGGGTGCAGCGAGACTATCACGTTTTCGCGGTATTTCAGGTTCTCGCACATATACTCCACCTGATTCGCATATACGTGCGGCATGGAGAGCTGCACCGTCACGGGCAGGTTGATGATGACCTTGTCCTCGGGAGACGGCTGCCACACGTCGAGCACGGCGTTGCAGACCTCGAGGGCAAATTCGGGCTCGGTGCCCGTGAAGCTCTCGGGCGAATACTCGAAGCGGAAATTGCCCTCACAGCGCTCGCGGTACTCCCTGCAGAGCTTCGCGCCCGTCACGGCGATGTCGATTATCTCCTCGCGGCTCTTGCGGAAGACCTGCTCGCGCTGAGCCACCGAGGTCGAGTTGTAGAGGTGGACTATCGCGTTCTTGCAGCCCTTCAGAGCCTCGAAGGTCTTCTCGATTATGTGCTCGCGGGACTGCGTCAGCACCTGAATGGTGACGTCGTCGGGTATGAGGTCTTCCTCGATGAGAGTGCGGCAGAAGTCGTACTCCGTCTCCGACGCCGCGGGGAAGCCAATCTCTATCTCCTTGAAGCCGATGTCCACGAGCATGCGGAAGAATTCGAGCTTTTCGCCGAGACTCATCGGTATTACGAGAGCCTGATTGCCGTCGCGCAGGTCTACGCTGCACCACGTCGGAGCCTTGTCGATGTACGAGCGCTCCGCCCACTTCATAGCCGTTTTCGGAGCCTCGAAGAACTGTCTTGTGTACTTGCTTACGTTTTTCATTGTTGCCATAGTATTTCCTCCTTCGATTTTTCGGCACGAGGATAACAAAAAAGTCCCCTCCATGCCTATTGCATGGAAGAGACGAAGATACGAATATGCTCCGTGGTACCACTCTTCTTGACGTGAAGTTTCACGCCCACTCATCTGCGTCCTGCCAACGCATATCTCTGTAACGGGAGAGCCCGTTCAAGCCTAATCCTGCCAGCGGGCGGGAGCTCTCCACGCCTCATTGCGCACTTTCAGCCGACTGCTCGGGGAGGAGCTATGACCCGTATCCGTCTGCCGCCTTGCACCTTCCGACGGCTCTCTGCAAAAACTTCCTCGGGCTTTATTTCCCTTCATCGCATTTCATACTTGCATTATACAATGCATTTCTGTTTTTGTCAAGACTTTTCCGCAAAAAAAGAGTTCAGAGCTCAGAACTCAGAGTTCAGACTGTAGGGGCGGATATCATCCGCCCGCCGATATCCGTACAAACTATCGGCTACAACCTGTAGGGACGCGCATTGCGCGTCCGCAATTACATAAACAACCATCGGTCAGAGATTATCGGACGACCAATGGTCGTCCCTACACAAGCAATCCGTAGTGTGCGCCCCTACAAAAAACGTCCCGTTCGGAAAGAACGGGACGTTTGGTGCTATAATAATTAGTCAGCAAGGGGATTGCCGTTTGCATCTGTGTCGATCTTGCCCATGAGGATCATGATGCCCTCGATGAGACCCCAGAGACCGCCAGCGCCGCAAGTACAAATTGTAACTACGATCTGGATGATAGCTCTCTTAGTGTTGCCGAGGTAGAAGTTGTGAACACCCCATGCACCGAGGAAAATGCCGAGCAGACCTGCTGTCATTTTGGATTTCTGTTCCATAACAATGTTCTCCTTTCAAATCCTTATGAAGATAATAAGTAAATTATTAGACAGACATATAAAAATACATTTTATAATCTGTTAACATTCAGTATATCACATACTTATCACAAAATCAATAGATAATTTGAAATTTTTTTGAACAGAGCGATAACATTCTGTTATTTGCGCAAATTTCAGTGCTGTTCAACGTTTTGGATTGTCGCATTTGTACAATTATCGACAAAAACCCTTTCTCTTTGAAATTATTTTATTTTGTATATTGACGAATTAACACGAAAGTGGTAAAATAGTAAGTGTGGGGGGATTTCCCCGAAAAATGTATTAAACAGGAGGTTTTGAAATGAAATACGAAATTATCGGACAGACTGTCCCCGCTGTTGAGGTAACACTCAGCACAGGCGAGTCAATGTACACCCAGTCGGGTGGAATGATCTGGCAGACAGAGGGCATAAAGATGTCCACGAACGCAAGAGGCGGCATCGCCAAGAGCCTCGGACGTATGTTCACGGGCGAGTCTATTTTTATGGCTAATTATACAGCCGAGACAGAGGGCGCTAAGATAGCTTTCGGCTCGACTGTTCCCGGATGTGTCGTTCCCGTTGATATCTCGCAGGGCGAAATGATCGTCCAGAAGGGCGCTTTCCTCTGCGCTCAGCAGAGCGTTGACCTCAAGGCTACATTCACAAAGAAGCTTTCGGCAGGTCTTTTCGGCGGCGAGGGCTTTATCCTACAGCGTCTCTTCGGCAGCGGTCTTGCTTTCCTCGAGGTAGACGGCGATAAGGTTGAGCGCATACTTGCTCCCGGCGAGGTGCTCAAGGTCGATACAGGTAACGTAGTTGCATTCGACACCTCTGTAAACTATGATGTTGAGACTGTAAAGGGTCTCGGCAATATATTCCTCGGCGGTGAGGGACTCTTCCTCACAAAGCTTACAGGTCCCGGCAGAGTTATCCTCCAGACTCAGAACTTCAACGACTTTGCAGGCAGAGTTATCTCAATGATGCCCCACAAGTAATGAGAAAGGTCATCGTGACCCTGCTGACGGCGGTGATATACCTGCTGTTCAGCGTCTTTACGGGTCTGTGGGCTGTCTCGTGGATAATATGGGTATTCTACGGCGGGTATATGCTCGTTGAGCTGTACCGCGACGGAGAAAATGACAGATAGCTTGACTTATTTCCCGAAAAAGGATATAATTAGTAATGACCGCAGGGAGCGTTCCGTGCGGTCATTTCTTTGACTTAAAGGTGATACAATGGCAAGGATATATCCGCTATTCAGCTCCAGTAAGGGCAATTCCTCATTTATAGGCACCGAAAAGGGCGGCATTCTCATCGACTGCGGCGTAAGCTTCCGCAGACTTACCGCCGCTCTCGACCTCAATAATATCCCACTTGAAGCTGTTCGGGCGGTATTCATTACTCACGAGCACAGCGACCACGTAAGCGGGCTGAAGCTCCTGACCAAGAACACGGGTATGCCCGTTTACGGTACGAAGCGCACGCTCCAGCGGCTGTGCGATACCGACAAGATATCGGGCAATTCACCGATCATCGACATCGTCGGCAAGTCCATAGAGTGTGCGGGCTGCGAGGTATCGTGCTTCAATACGCCGCACGATGCGATACACTCCTGCGGCTACAGGGTAAACACCGAGGACGGCAGGACCTGCGCGGTCTGCACCGACCTCGGACACGTCACGCCCGAGATAGACGCCGCTCTGATAGGGTGTCGGCTCGTGCTCATAGAGGCGAACTACGACGAGGATATGCTCCGACACGGACCGTACCCGCTCTACCTCAAAGAGCGCATACTCTCGCAGAACGGACACCTCTCCAACCACGACTGCGGCGAGCAGGTAAGCCGCCTGATACGTCAGGGCACGACGCATATCATTCTCGGGCACCTCAGTCAGGACAACAACCGTCCCGACATCGCCGACAGCACGGTGCAGTCGCACCTGCTCGGCTTCACGCGCGGGCGGGACTACTTAATGGGAGTCGCTCCCGTGGAAACTCAGGGAGGAGCTGTTATCTTCTGATGAATATTGAACTCATAGTTGTCGGCAAGCTCAAGGAGGACTACCTCCGCGCGGCATCTGCCGAGTATATCAAGCGGCTCGGGAGGTACTGCACGTTCACGCTGCACGAGCTCGACGAGTGCCGCCTCGGCGATAATCCCTCCGAGAAGGAGATAGCCGCCGCTCTCAAAAAAGAGGGCGAGCAGATAAAGCGGCTCGCGAAGGGCATGGTCATACCGATGTGTATCGAGGGCAGACAGCTTACCAGCCCCGAGCTTGCCGAGCGTATCAGCTCCGCGGGAGTGGAGGGTGTCAGCACGGTGACGTTCATCATCGGGAGCTCCTTCGGGCTCGACCCCGAGGTGAAGGCTCTCGGCGACCTCAAGCTTTCGATGTCGAAGATGACCTTCCCGCACCAGCTCGCACGGGTGATGCTCCTTGAGCAGATATATCGGAGCTTTCAGATAGCCACGGGCGGGAAATATCATAAATGAACGAGCACCCCGAGGGGTGCTCTTAATTGTCAGTCAAGATACGAGCCGACAGGAGCAGTATTGTACTGCTTGATTATCTTGATGATGACCGAGCCGTCAGGCTGTTCGGTCTCCTCAAGTATCCTGAACTTCGTCTTGCTTCTTTCGAGCGAGCCCTTATAGCGCTCGACCTCATCTTTGACCACGCGCATGGCGTAGTCGTGACTGACGTCCTCCTTCAGCATAAAGTGAAGTGTCTGACAGATACAAGCTTCCTTGATCCTTTTCATTTTTATCGACCTCCGTCTAAAATAAAAACGAGCAGCAATAACTGGACTTACGCAGAAATTGCTACTCGTTATGTATTTATTCTATCACATTTTCTCGACGATTTCAAATTGTGTTTTTTCACAAAAATCAGGCGATACGGTCTTCGATATAGCTAACTACCTCGCTCCTTTCGATACCGAGCGCGTATGCGAACTCCTCAAAGAGCATATTCTCGGCAAGGGAGAGGTAATTGAGGTCGGAGGAATGAAGCTTCTTCCCTGCCCGCGCGACCTCCTTGCGATGAATATACAGCGCCCTGATAAGGCTGATGAGCTCCTTTCTGTCGCCGTCCCTGATGATACGGCTGAACTCCTCCTTGCGCTTCATTTCGTTGTCCGACCATATCGGCTCTGCGGAATTCATATACTCTATCAGCCCGTCAACCTCCTCCCGCGAGCAGACCCTGTGCATAGTTCTGACAGTCGCCTCGTTGTCGACAGGAACGTAAAACGTGTTTTTTTCACTGGCAACGTGGCGGAGAACGTAATACTCCTTCTCCTCGCCGAGGAAATCTCGCTTTTCCACGGATTCCACCCTGCAAATCCCGAATGTACCGTACATCACGGTATCGCCCGCTCTAAACATAATAATCACCTCGCAAAACAATAAAACGAGCAGCATAACTGGACTTACGCAGAAAAATGCTACTCGTTACATACTGATTTTACCACATTTCACGTCCGATTTCAAATGGGCTTTTTGCACAAAAATAAGGCTGCACCGTTTTGATGCAGCCTTTAGTTATATTGGCGCGTTTCAGTCACAGCCCTTGAAACAAGAAAAGCACCCCTGCGGGTGCTTTTCCTTTTAGTATGATTTGGATTCGAGCGTTATGCACATTACAAGATAGCCTATCATCAGTATGAGCGAGACTATCGAGCTGCCCGAAAAGCCCGATGTGAAGAGGTTTATCACCGAGAATACGAGCGAGACGTATGCGAGCTTCTTGCACTGTGTGTAGTCGCCCTTGAAGCCTGCGATAGCCATAAACAGCGTTATCAGTGTGAAGACGAAGGCGATCGCCGCACCGAGGATGCCTGCGCTGAAAAATGCGCTGAGGATCGCGATGACCGACCAGATGATGAGCAGAACGTTGATGACCTTGAATGCGATTTTCATAGTTTTTCTCCTTTTACTGCGGTGTGTTTATTTCTGAAGCGTTCCGTGTGAGAGCGATTTCAGATATGCGTTGATGAAGCCGTCGAGGTCGCCGTCCATAACTGCCTGAATGTTGCCGTTTTCAAAGCCTGTGCGGTGGTCCTTGACGAGAGTGTAGGGCATAAATACGTAGGAGCGTATCTGCGAGCCCCATGCTATCTGGTTCTGCACGCCCTTGATGTCCTCTATCTTTTCGAGGTGCTCGCGCTCCTTTATCTCGATGAGCTTCGAGCGCAGCATCTTCATTGCGTAGTCCTTGTTCTGGTACTGGCTTCGCTGAGTCTGGCACGATACCACGATACCCGTGGGCTTGTGGATAAGACGTACAGCCGAGCTGGTCTTGTTTACCTTCTGACCGCCCGCGCCGCTGGAGCGGTAAACCTCCATAATAAGGTCTTCCTCGCGTATCTCGACCTCGATGGAGTCGTCGATCTCGGGCATTACTTCAAGTGCCGCGAACGAGGTGTGGCGTCTGCCCGAGGCGTCGAACGGGGACACGCGGACAAGTCTGTGGACGCCCGATTCCGACTTCATATAGCCGTAGGCGTTGTCGCCCTCGATGAGTATCGACGCCGATTTCAGACCTGCGTCGTCGCCGTCGAGGTAGTCGAGGAGCTCGACCTTGTACTCGTGGCGCTCAGCCCAGTGGTTGTACATACGGTAGAGCATTTCTGCCCAGTCCTGAGCCTCCGTACCGCCCGCGCCCGCGTGGAAGGTGAGGATAGCGTTCGAGTTGTCGTACTCGCCCGTGAGCAGCGTCGAGAGCTTCTCCTCCTCAAGCTTTGCCTTGAAAGCCTCGGATTCGGTCTTTATCTCGTCAACCGAGCTCTCGTCGTCAGCCTCTATCGAAAGCTCGATGAGGGCGATGACGTCCTCAAGGCTGTCGTTGAGCTTGTTGAACTTATCTATCTTGCGCTCGAGGGACTTTGTCTCCTGAAGCACCTTCTGCGAGTTTTCGAGGTCGTCCCAGAAGCCGTTTTCCTCGGTCTGCTTGTTAAGCTCCGCCACTCTTTCCTTTGCGGCTTTGATATTCAGAACGTCGGCGAGCTCTTCCATTTCCTTGCGGTAGCCGACCATTTCGACTCTCAGTTCGTCAAGAATTATCATAATTCGTTATCCTTTCTTTACTTGATAGGTCACATTCACAATTATTATACCACATATTATCAGAAATGTCAAATAGAAGAGAGCACGGATTGTAGGGACGACCATCGGTCGTCCGCGAAAAACGTTACGTCTCACGTATGCGGATTTGCGGACGCGCAATGCGCGTCCCTACAGAAAGCAAATTCACCCCTTGAAATATATGTCGGAATATGTTAGAATATATTTGTTATGACGAAAGGAGATGTCAAGCTTGGACGCATCAGAGTATAAATGTCCCAACTGCGGCGCCGACCTTAAATTCGACCCGACAGTTCAGACCCTCGCCTGTGAATACTGCGACAGCACCTTCACAATGGAGGAGATAAAGAAGATATACGCCGAGCTCGAGGCTCTGCCCACCGACGAGGCTGTCGAGGAGGCGAAGGACGAGTTTGCCGAGCATACCCAGCTCTACTACTGCAAGAGCTGCGGCGCAGAGATAATGGCGGACGACCAGCAGACCGCGCTCTTCTGCTATTACTGCCACAACCCCGTTATCCTCTCGGGCAAGCTGACGGGCGACTACAAGCCGAACAAGGTCATCGGCTTCAAGTATACGCGCGAGCAGGCTCTCGGCGCATTCAAGGACTGGTGCAGGGGCAGGAAGTTCGTGCCGAGCGACTTCAAGTCGGAGCAGCAGCTCGAAAAGATGACGGGTCTGTATGTGCCCTTCTGGGTCGCGGACTGCGACATTGACGCGCACTATCAGGCGATAGGCAAGAAGGTGCGCACGTGGACGTCGGGCGAGTATGTCTACACCGAGACGAAGGAGTACAGCATCGTTAGAAATGCACGCATACTCACAAAGGGTATCCCCGCCGACGGCGAGAGCAAGATAGACGACCTGCTGATGGAGGCTATCGAGCCCTTTGATTATAACGATATGAAGGATTTCTCGATGTCATACCTCAGCGGCTTCTACGCCGACAAGTACGACGTTGACCGCGCAGGTGTGCTCCCGCGCATACGTGAGCGTGCCGACAAGGTCAGCCGCGAGCAGGTGCATAACAGCGTCGGCAAGGGCTATTCCTCCGTAAAGGTGGAGAACGAGACCTACAACCTCCTCAAGACCGACTGGAGCTATATGATGCTCCCCGTGTGGTTTATGAGCTATAAGTACAAGGACAAGGTGTACGAGTTCGCGATGAACGGTCAGACAGGCAAGCTGGCAGGCACTCCGCCGCTTTCAAAGCCGAAGCTTTTCGCCTTCTCCTCGGCGATAGGACTTATCGTCGGGATCATCTTATTCATAGGGGGTGCGATACTGCTTTGAAACGTATTCTATCAGCGGCAGCTGCCGCACTCATAGCCGTCCTGTTCATGCTCCCGCTGTGTATGGTAAATGCGTCCGCGGTCAATACTGCGGCAGGCTGGTCGGGCGACAGCTCGCGCTCCTGCGTAATTGACGACGTGGGCGTATACAGCAGCTACGGCTACGCTCTCGACCAGCTCAACGAGGAAATAAAGGATTATTCCGAGAGGATGCAGATGAATATCTGTGTTTTCATCGCGGGTCCCGACCACCGTATGAGCGACAGCGCTGAGGTGCAGTTCTGCAAGGACGAATATACCGAACGCTTCGGCGCGGATACCGACGGCGTCTTCTTCTTCATTGATATGTCGGGAAAGAAGCCTGCCTATGACTATCTGGCGACATCGGGCAAGGCTATACTCTTCTATCAGGAAAACGTCGATGATATACTCGACTCAGCCTGCACCTTCCTTCCCTCCTCGGATTCGTACTCAGCAGACGCCGACTACCACGCCGACGTCAGCTTCGCGATAAGAGAATTCTGGCATCAGCTTGAGAAATATCGGGATTATTTCCGCGCGGGTCTGAAGTATTACTATGACAGCAATACAAGAAAGTACATATACTACTTCAACGGCGAGCTGAGGATAACCAAGTTCAAGCCGCCCGCCATCTACCTCAGGGCGCTGCTGATAGCCCTTGTGGGAGGCGGTATCACCAACCTCATCACCTTCTTCGTTGCCAAGAGGAACTATAAGTTCAAGAGCAAGACCAACCCGAATATCTACCTCTCGAAGGAGGAGTCGCGGTTCAGTACGAAGGACGACATCTTCCTGCGCACGCACACCTCGAAGTCGCATATCCCGCAGAGCAGCGGCGGAAGCGGCGGCGGTCACCGCAGCGGCGGCGGATTCAGCGGAGGCGGCGGAGGCGGAAGCTTCGGCGGCGGCGGAAGACATCGCTGATTTAATCCGGAATGCGGAAATCGGAATTATTGTAGGGGACGGCGTCCTCGACGTCCCGCCCTCCGCCATTTACTTGCGGGCGCACAATGTGCGCCCCTACGCTTGGTAGCCGCGGAGCGTTTCGTGATTCTCGGACGACCAATGGTCGTCCCTACACGTATTTTCTGTAGGGGCGAGTTCCGCTCGCCCGTCGTTTCTGAGCTTTCTTGCGGGCGCACGGAATGCACCCCTACAGCGACGCCGACAACAAAAACAATAAAAATCTCTTGACAAATGTAAGGCTTTATGTTATAATGTGCTCATAAACCTGTGAGGAAGTGTGAGTAACCCCTTCATATGCGTTTCAGAGAGCCTGCGGTGGGTGCGAGCAGGTGCGCGGCGATCCGGCGAATGGGCTTCCGAGGGCGGACTGAAAGGGCTTTTCGCCTGAGTATGCGAGCCGCAGCGGTACTGCGTTATCAAATCCCGTGTATTTTGATTGTACACACGAGCGGACGCTCTACAGCGTCAAGCGGGGTGGCACCGCAGAAGCTAAGTTTATCGGCTCCTGTCCCTGACATTTTTCGATGTCGGACAGGAGTTTTTATTTTGTCCGAAAAATAACAATAAAGGAGAAATAGCTATGTCAAACGAAAAGATCCCTTACAAAATCTACCTCGAGGAGAGCGAGCTCCCGAAGCAGTGGTACAATGTGCGCGCTGATATGAAGAAGAAGCCCGCTCCGCTCCTCAACCCCGGCACAGGCAAGCCCGTTACTCCCGAGGAGCTCGGCGTCGTATTCTGCGACGAGCTCGTAAAGCAGGAGCTCAACGAGACAGACGCCTACATCGACATCCCCGAGGAGATACAGTCCTTCTACAAGATGTACCGTCCGTCGCCGCTCGTAAGAGCATACTGCCTCGAGAAGGCGCTCGGTACTCCCGCTAAGATATACTACAAGTTCGAGGGCAACAACACCTCGGGCAGCCACAAGCTCAACTCCGCTATCGCGCAGGCTTACTATGCAAAGAAGCAGGGACTCAAGGGCGTGACTACCGAGACGGGCGCAGGTCAGTGGGGCACGGCTCTCTCGATGGCTTGCTCATACTTCGGACTTGACTGTCAGGTTTATATGGTTAAGGTCTCCTACGAGCAGAAGCCCTTCCGCCGCGAGGTTATGAGAACCTACGGCGCAAGCGTTACTCCCTCGCCCTCTATGACAACTGAGGTCGGCAAGAAGATACTCGCTGAGTTCCCCGACACTAACGGAAGCCTCGGCTGTGCTATCTCCGAGGCTGTTGAGGCGGCTGTCAGCAAGGAGGGCTACCGCTACGTTCTCGGAAGCGTGCTCTCACAGGTACTGCTTCATCAGACAGTTATCGGTCTTGAGACAAAGGCGGCTATGGACAAGTACGGCATCAAGCCCGACGTTATAATCGGCTGCGCAGGCGGCGGCTCGAACCTCGGCGGACTCGTTTCGCCCTTCATCGGCGAGAAGCTCCGCGGCGAGGCTGACTATCAGGTCATCGCTGTCGAGCCCGCTTCGTGCCCGAGCCTTACACGCGGCACCTACGCCTACGACTTCTGCGACACGGGCAAGGTTTGCCCGCTCGCTAAGATGTACACCCTCGGAAGCGGCTTTATGCCGTCGCCGAACCACGCAGGCGGTCTCCGCTATCACGGTATGAGCTCCATTCTTTCCGAGCTCTACGATCAGGGACTTATGGAGGCTCGCTCTGTAGAGCAGACAGCCGTATTCGAGGCTGCTGAGAAGTTCGCGAGAGTTGAGGGTATTCTTCCCGCTCCCGAGAGCAGCCACGCTATCCGCGTTGCTATCGACGAGGCGCTGAAGTGCAAGGAGACAGGCGAGGAGAAGACCATTCTCTTCGGTCTTACAGGTACGGGCTACTTCGATATGTACGCTTATGCCGCATACAACGACGGCAAGATGAGCGACTATATCCCCACAGACGAGGAGATAGCGAAGTCTCTCGCAAATCTTCCCAAGGTCAATGGTTAATTCAAAGGCAGGCACTTCGGTGCCTGCTTTTTTTGCGCGGTGTCGCTTGCAAGCAAACAACAGATTTGCGGGACGCCGAGGGCGGCGCCCCCTGCACAATGTTGTTTGATTCCATTTCGATTCGGTAAAGCACGCGGAAATAAACCTGCCGTTTGTTTTAGTAAGCGAGTTTACGAGCGGCTACGTGAATTGGCGGCGCGGACACCGCGCTCTGAGTTCTTCTATAATTATGCTTTACATTTTTGCGGGATTGTGGTAAAATGTATACATAGATACAGAACCCCCAAGGAGGGAGAGACAAATGCCCGATTTTACTGAAACAGACAGCAGGTCTGAGATAGCCGCCCTCAGTCACGAGGTCTACCGCCTCACCAAGCAGCTCGAGGAGCAGGAGGAGCACCATCTCAGAGCTGCTATGCCCGATAAATACGACCCCTTCGATAACCCCACCGAGTACAAGGGCTTCGGCGGCGACTACTCGAAGATACTCCCGCGCATTACCGAGGTCGGCTACGAGATACCGCTCGAGCCCGACTACAATGAGCGCAGGAACCTCAGACGCTCCTACAGCAGGGGCGGCTGGCTGATGATCCTTCAGCTGGCGCTCTCGAGCGGACTTGCCTTCCTTATACTGAAGCTCATAGTCTGGCTTATGACTCTGCTGAACCCCGATTCCGACAGAGCGGCACTGAGCGAGTATATACGCGGTTCGTCGATGCTCGTATCGGTGAATATGATGGTGTACCTCATCTGCAACGTCGGTTTAGCCGCGCTCGGTATGAAGTGGGCGGGGATAAAGTATACCTCCCTCGTGCGGACCAACGACTTCGGTCTGGGCAGGGCGTTCCAGTACTGTATGATCGGCGCACTGCTGTGGACGGTCTCGCTTTACCTCATAACGGGTATGAGCGACGTGTTCTCGAAGTACGGCATTGACATAGTGCCCGATATGAGCGGAGTTGCGAACACCTACCTCGGCAGGACGGTCGAGCTGGTGTACGCGTGTATGATAGCTCCGATAACGGAGGAGCTCTTCTTCCGCGGCGTCCTGCTGAGGACGCTTGCCAAGTCGAACCAGCGCTTCGCTGTGTTCGCGTCGGCACTTTTCTTCGGGCTTATACACGGCAACCTCCGGCAGTTCGTGCTCGCGGTGCTGATAGGCATATTCCTTGCACATATCACCCTCAAGCACGGCTCGATAATACCGTCGATAATCGTGCATATCTTCATCAACAGTCTCTCTTCGATAATCGGAGAGGTCGCGGATATAAGTCAGATCGCTTCCGTTATCTGCTACCTCGTCCTTTTAGCTGTGGCTCTCCTCGGAATGATACTGCTGCTCGTTTTCCTCGGCAGGGACAAGCTGCCCTCGACTACGCCAAAGCAGGCAAGACGCGGCTTGCTCGTGGCAGTGGGCTCGCTGCCGTTCACCGCTTCGGTGATGATATATGTGCTCTACATCGTATACGGACTGGCTGCGAAGAACTGACTTCGTAGATTTATACAAATCCGCGGCTGCAAAATCGTGCAGTGATGTCGTTGCTTTTTTATCCGTAATATGATACAATGATTGTAGCAAAACAAATTACAGGAGGTCGATACCTATGGAAATGGCATTGGTCGTAGATATAATCACTCATCTTCTCGGCAACAGCCTGACGGATACCACCGATATACAGGCTCTCATAAACGATGAGAACGTAACGGCTCTCGTCGGCGTTGTCAAGGAGCTCCTCGACGACGACTACAACTACTACAACAATACGCTCCTTGCGATACAGAGCAACGAGCTCGACAAGATAAAGATAAACATCGACAGCGCGAAAAGCCTTTACTACGAAGGACTCGACAACCCCGAGATAACGAAGCAGAAGCTCGACAGCGCGCACGACAAGCTCCGCGAGTCGCTGCTCACGCTGATGAGATACGTCGAGAGATACGTGGGACAGCTCCGCAACTGCAACGACCGCTTCAAGCGCGGCTCGCTTTTCGGACAGAGAAACCTCAACGCCGAGATAGACAAGAACATCTCGCTGCTGACGAAGTCGATGAGGCTGTTCACCTACACGGTAGAGCTTGATTACGCCGTAAATTCGGTATTGCAGTACAACGTAGAGCGTTCGTTCAGCAATCCCTGCCGCGACATGGTGAAGTTCATCGAGGACGAGAAGATACACCGACTTGTGCTCTCGCTGTGCGGAGACAACGACGAGGTGTACGATTTCTGGTATCACATGGACAACAACCTCAGAGTTTATCTCGACCCGCCGCTTAGATACAAGCAGATAGGAGTAAATGAAAATGAGCAGACGGCAAAGAGTTAACAAGGATTCGTCCAACGCCAAGAAGGAGATAGCCGTTATTGCGGCTTCCGCACTGATACCCGTGGCGGGAATGGTCATCGCGCCGCTTCTCGTGGCAAAGAAGGTGCTCCCGATAATATCGGAAAAGAGAAAGGGCGGTTCGTCCGACTGATAAATGAAAAGCTCCCCATACGGGGAGCTTTCTCTATACAGCGGGACGTCGAGGACGCCGTCCCCTACAATTATACAAAAAGGCTATCGGTCGCCCGATAGCCTTTTATTCTTGTATAAACCGCGGGGAGCACTACCGTCCTGAAACAAGTTTCAACGCGAACCGCGCGCGCCCGCTTGGCGCATTACTTGTTAAGGTTAGCCTCGATAACGTCGAGCTCATCGTAGAGAGCCTGCGGGATATTGCCGCCCTTAGCCTTGATGTCCTCGTCGTAGTATCTTCTCATCTCAGCGATCTCCTTCTTCCACTCGTCCTTGTCAACTGTGAGGAGAGCCTGAAGAGCTGTGGGAGTAACCTCGTCCTCGATGCCCTTGAGGTTGATATCCTCGGGCTTGGGGAGGTAGCCGATAGGAGTCTCAACAGCGTCAACCTCGCCGTCAACGCGCTTGATGATCCAGTCGAGAACACGCATATTCTCGCCGTAGCCGGGCCAGAGGAAGTTGCCCTCGTCGTCGGTCCTGAACCAGTTTACGTTGAAGATCTTGGGAGCCTTGCTGCCGAGTCTTGCGCCCATTTCGAGCCAGTGAGCCCAGTAGTCGCCTACATTGTAGCCGATGAAGGGCTTCATAGCCATAGGATCGTGACGGAGCACGCCTACTGCGCCTGTAGCAGCTGCTGTAGTCTCGGAGGAAACAGCAGAGCCGATGTATGTACCGTGAGTCCAGTCGAACGACTGATATACGAGGGGAGCTGTTGTAGCACGGCGTCCGCCGAAGATGATAGCGGATACGGGCACGCCCTCGGGGTTGTTGAACTCAGGCGAGATGCAGGGGCAGTTCTTAGCGGGAGCAGTAAATCTTGAGTTGGGGTGAGCGAGCTTCTTGCCCTCAGCTACCCAAGCCTCACCGTCGCACTTGATACCTGTCCACTCTGTAGCATCCTTGGGCGGATTCTCGTTGAGCTTCTCCCACCAAACGGTGTTGTCGGAGTTGTCGAGAGCAACGTTTGTGAAGATTGCGCCTTCCTTAGTGCAGGCAAGAGCGTTGTAGTTGGACTTGGCGTTAGTTCCGGGAGCAACGCCGAAGAAGCCGTTCTCGGGGTTGATAGCGTAGAGTCTGCCGTCCTTGCCGGGCTTCATCCAAGCGATATCGTCGCCGACTGTAAATACCTCATAGCCGTCCTTCTTGTATCCCTCGGGCGGGATGAGCATTGCGAGGTTGGTCTTGCCGCAAGCCGACGGGAAAGCAGCAGTGATGTACTTGATGTCGCCGTTGGGCTTCTTAACGCCGAGGATGAGCATATGCTCAGCCATCCAAGCCTCATTTTTACCTTGGAAGGAAGCGATACGGAGAGCGAAGCACTTCTTGCCGAGGAGAACGTTTCCGCCGTATGCGGAGTTGATGGACCAGATAGTGTTCTCTTCGGGGAACTGAACGATGTATCTCTTCTCGGGGTCAACGTCAGCCTTTGAGTGGAGACCTCTTACGAAATCGTCGGAGGTGTCACCGAGGTTCTCGAATGCCTGCTTGCCCATACGTGTCATAATGTTCATATTGAGAACAACGTAGATGGAGTCTGTCACCTCAACGCCTACCTTAGCGAGAGGAGAACCGATGGGTCCCATAGAATAGGGGATAACGTACATTGTTCTGCCCTTCATAACGCCGTCGTACATAGGTGTGAGCTTAGCCTTCATCTCATCGGGAGCCATCCAGTTGTTTGTAGGACCTGCGCCCTTCTTCTCCTTCGAGCAGATGAATGTTCTGTCCTCAACACGTGCAACATCGTTGGCGCGTGTTCTGTGGTAGAGGCAGTTGGGGTACTTCTCGGGGTTGAGCTTGTACATTTTGTCCCAGCTGTCATCGGGGAGAGAAGTTACCTCTTCGATGAGGGCGTCGATCTGCTCCTTGGAGCCGTCGATCCATACTACCTTGTCGGGCTTGCAGAGAGCAACCATCTCGTCTACCCATTTTAATACATTGGGGTTCTTTGTCAGTGACATTGATATATACCTCCTAAAAGATTATCATTTCATTGCGGCGGATAAAGCCGCGCAGGGAAACCGTAAAAAACCGATTTACCCTCATTTACTATTATATACGTTTTCTGTCAAACTGTCAATAGCGGTGAATGATATTTTTCTGACATAGTGATATATACCGTTTTTTGCGGCAGGACGCCGTGAAAAAGCTGACAAACTGATGAATCGCTGTTGCTTATGCACAATCATTTCAACATATGCTTGTGTAAAAGGTAGAAAAATATTCAAAAACGCTGTTAATTCACGATTCATTGTTGAAAAATCTGATTTTTGTGGTATAATTGGAATATGCTAAACCGAATACGCTCAGAATGGAGGTCATTGATATGAAGAAAACTATCATCACTATCGAACGCCAGTACGGCAGCGGAGGAAGTACCATCGGTAAGCTCGCTGCGGAAAAGCTCGGCGTCAACTACTACAACAGACAAATCCTCGAAATGACTGCCGACAAATGCGGTATTTCCGCAGAATATCTCGAATCCGCCGAGGAGAGCGTGCCTACGAGCTTCCTCTATTCGCTTCTGCTCTCGGCTAATCCGGGGCGTACCACCGAGGAGAACCTGCCGCTTTCCGACAAGGTCTTCCTTATGGAGAGCCGTATCATCGGCGAGATAGCCGAGCGTGAGAACGGCTTCGTGCTCGTGGGAAGGTGCGGAAGCTATATCCTCGAGGACAAGGGCTGCTTCAGCGTGTATATCTACGCTCCGCACGAGGCGAGGATAAACCGCGCGGTGAACAGCTACGGTGTGGCTCCGAACAAGGCGGAGAACACGCTGAAAAAGATAGACAAGCGCCGCGAGACGTTCTTCAACGTCAACACGGGCAGGAACTGGCAGGACAAGGACCAGTATTCGCTCTGCCTCAACAGTGCCGAGCTCGGGGACGAGCTGTGCGCGGAGCTCATCGTCAAGGCTTATAACGAGTACAACGCCCGTTTCAGAGCCGAGGCGGGTATCAAGTGAAACTATCTGTATAATATATCTCTCTAACAGAAAGCCTCTCCTTTAGGTTGCTTCCCTTAGCGGAAAATGCGGGCTACCGTGCCGTAAACTAACGGCACATAATCGGTAACCTGCGAATCCGCCAAAGGGGGCTCCCCTTCGGAGAGGCTTTTTGTTGTGCGGTGCAGGGGCGCATTCCGTGCGACCGCGGGACGCGCCCCTACAATCTGAGCTCTGAGTTCTTAGCTCGGAATTAAATACCTGTGATGCCCGAGCGTGCGATACCCTCGGTGAAGTATTTCTGTAAGCAGACGTACAGCACCAGTATCGGCGTTATCGAAAGCAGGCAGCCTGCTTCCTTCCACACTATCTGCTCGCGCGGGGATATCTCCACTGTCGCGGACTGGAAAAGTCTTATTTTCAGCTCGGTATCGAGGTTGGTGAGCATTCGCGCGAGCGTGCTCGTGTTGACGAAGAATGTCGAGCTCACATAGTAATCGTTCCAGTACCATACCACCGAGAAGAGGAAAACGGTCAGGAACGCCGAGCCCGCGTTCGGTACCATTACGCGGATAAAGGTTTTCAGTGGTCCGCAGCCGTCGATGTAGGCGGCGTCCTCGAGCTCTTTGGGCAGTCCGCGGAAGAACTGGCGGAATATCAGTATCATCAGTCCCGAGCGTATGCCGTTGGCGGTAATGGCGGGCAGGTACATCGTCCACATCGTGTCGATGAGATTTATCGTGAAGAGTCCGCGTATGCCGAAGTAGCGGAACTGCGTGTACAGCGGCAGGGCTATTACCTGCGTGGGCACGAGTATCATCATTATGACGATGCCGAAGAGCAGTCCCTTGAACTTGAACCTGAATCTTGCGAAGCCGTAGCCCGTCAGCGCACACGACACCACCTGCACGAACGAGCAGCCGATATTCAGTATCAGTGTCGTGCGGAGCGTGTTCCAGAAGTCCATTGCCGTGAGCGTCTCCTTGAGCACGTTCAGCGTGAAGTGGCGCGGTATCCACATTACGGTCGGGTCTGTCATATCCGCTCTCTCGCGGAAGGTACAGCTGACCATATATATGAGCGGGTAGAGTATGACGAAGCCGAGCCCGAAGAGTATCACGAAGCGGAATACGGGCCATACTGCGTCCATAACAGCCTTGCGGCGGACATAGCCGCGCTCCTCGGCGGTCATCGACTGCATACGCTTCTTCTTTGCCTGTCGGGGAGTGAGACCGCCGCCTATCTCGCTTTCGCTCTTGACAACGGCGCCTGTTGTATCAGTCATATCATCGCCTCCCTTACTCTACCTCATAGTAAATGAACTTGTTTACTATGAGCGTTACCAGTCCGATAGCCGCGAGGACTATCATAAAGTATATCCATGCCATTGCCGAAGCCTCGCCGAACTTCCACTCCTCCTTCATCGCGAGGATACGTCCCATAACGGTATTGGTCGGGCTCGTGAAGGAGTCGATGACCGTGAATATGAGGTTCGCGAGTATGAAGGGGCTGACGTACGGCAGGGTTATCTTCCAGAAGAATTCCCACGAGGTCGCGCCCTCTATCTGAGCGGCTTCCTTTGCCGACGGCGGTATGTTCTGCAGTGCGCCGAGGAAGAGCAGTATCTGTATGCCGCTCGACCAGACGATGCCGAAGATGTTGTCCGCGACTGTGGATATCATCGTGCTCATATTGTCGCTTATGCCGTATATGCCGAGGAATTGCAGGAGCTGTCCCACGAGGTCTGTCGAGAACATCGTCGAGAACTGCGCCGCGCCCGTGTTGCCGGTGGAGCTCATATCGCCGCTGATTATCTTGTAGACGGGACCCGTCGCGATAATGACGGGCAGGAAGAATATCGCACGCGAGAGCGTCCTGCCGCGGAACTCCTGATTGAGTATTACCGCTATGAACAGCGAGAATATCAGTACGAGCGGAGTCTTCCACAGCGTCTCTATGAGGGTGTTCTTGAGGAAGGTCGTGTAGTTGGGGTCGGCGTTGAGGACGAAGTCGTACTTCGCGAGCCCGACCCAGTCCGTCATCATCTTGCCTTCGCCGATGGACACCTCGTTGAAGGAGTACCAGAACGATTTCACCAGCGGGATAAGGAAGAAAAACAGCGTGCCTATCATCCATATGGATATGAAGCCGTAGCCGTAGAGCTGCTTGCGCTTCTCGTACGGCAGCCTGCGGCGCTGCTTTGCGGGCTTTTCAGCCGCGGGAGCTGCCTCCTCTGCGGGAGCCTCCGCCTTTATTGCTTCTTCTGCCATCAGCTGCCGATACCTCCTTCCTCATCATCTGCAAGCGAGAGCTTGTTCCCGCCGTATTCGACCGTCTTTTCCGCGAGGTCTACCTTTACGACGGTGCCGTTTGAATAAGTCGTTGTTATGACGCCGCCGTCATCGCTGACGCCGTAGCCTGTGATAGTGCTGTCGCCGATACTGTCGAGCAGAGGCGCGAGGAGCTTGTACTGCTCCGCGGCTGTGTCCGCCCAGTAGTGGTAGTTTGCGTAGTAGTATTTGTCGTAGTCGGTGTCCTTGAGCTTGCTCGTCTCGTTGTATATCATATCGTAGCTGAGCTGGCTTCCCGTAGCCGCCGCCATAAGCAGGAGCGTGGTCGGGTCGGCGTCGCCGTTGACGGGGGTGGTCGAGTAGGGGACAAGTCCGTGCATAACTATCTGGTAGAACGGTACGTCCTCGTTGAAGATGTCGAAGCGGCTCGACGAGAGCGGCACGTTCGTGATGTGGCTGATGTACGGCAGAGCATAGGCATTCGCGCCGTCTGCGATGAAGCCGTTGTCAAGCCCGCCGCTGAGGGAATCGAAGGTCTCCTCGGCTATGGTCATAGCCTTATAGCGTGAGATGTCCTTCTTGCCGTAGTCGCCGTAGAGCGACGAAGCCGCGTTATCCACCGCTATGCCCGAGAGCCCCGCCTTTGAGTAGCTCTTCGCCGCCTTGCTGTAGACCTCGCTGAAATAGCTCGGCGACAGCAGCGACATATTCTTCTTGAAGCCGTCGGGTATGCCGTATGCGCGGTCGTAGCTGACGATTCGCGAGTACGAGCCCGATACCCTCACGCAGGTGCTCGTGAACGAGTAGTAGCCGTTGCCCGAGTAGAAGTCCCTGTTGCTCGAAGCGGGGTAGAGCTCGAAGCCGCTCTCGTCGATGAAGTCGGTGAGCTTGCTGAAACTGCTCTTTCCGCCGAGAGTGCCCGAGGGCGAGGCTCCCGTATCGACCTTGCGCCTTATGCCGTCGTTGGTCCAGCCGTTGTAGGAGACGACCATATCGTCCACGCCCTTGTCCTTCAGCTCGGTGAGTATCTCAAGCGCCTCGTCGTACTTGGTGACGGACTGCTTCATCGTGACGGGTATGCCGAGCACGGGCTTCTTTTTCAGTGTGCCGCCGTAGAGGTCGAGGTACATTGCCGCGCTTGATGCTTTCGGCTCTACGCCCTCCTCCTCGGTGAGGTACTGCCTGTAGCGTGCCGCGACGTCAACGTAGTCCGCGCCCTCCTTGGAAATCGGGTAGTAGCGGAGCTCGATGTCGTCGGAGATGATGTCGCCGTTCTCGAAGACGGTCAGCTTGTCGGAGTTGTTGCCCGACATATAGAAGGTGTCCGTGCCGCGGAGTATGAACGTGAAATTGCAGAGGTTGTAGCTGCTGTTGGACTGCTTCGAGACCTCCGCCGTGATGTATGCGTTGGAGTCGCCCTTTGAAGCGACCACCAGCATCGCGTTGTCCTCCTTGACTATGCCGTACACGGGGAGGTATATCTGCTCGGTGACAGCTCCTCTGCTTGTCGGCACGACAGTGATGTCATTGCCGTAGACGCGCTGCTGGTAGGCGTTCGCGTCCATTGTCTTGTTATTGTTGAAGCGCACGAGAGCGCCGCTGCCGTCTGGTATTACGAAGTAGCCGTCCTCGGTATCGGAGGCTGCTCCGAAGCTGCTGAGCAGCGTGACCTCGGTGGCTATCTTCTCGTCCTTGGGCTCCTTTATCTCCGAGACCTTCAGCGAGGCTTTGAGGCAGTCCTCTTCAAGCGTGTACTCGACGGGGAAGCTGAAGCCCGCCTTCTTGTAGTTATAGGTGACCTTCACGCCGCCCTTGATGTCGCTGACGCTTATCTCGCAGTCGTCCGTGCCCGAGCGCAGCACGTTGTTGTTCGAGCGCTTCGAGGGTATGCCGTAGCGGAGCGTATTCGACGAGCGCAGCTCATTCACGAGCAGCGGAGTGGCTACCTTGTCGCGTGCCGCTCCGAGCGGCGACGACCACCATATGTAGCCAGTAGCCTTGTTTTTGAGCCCGAGGTTGCCGAGGCGGTCGTCCACGAGCATTATGTAGCTGTCGTTTTCGGCGCACTGTCTGTACACGCCGATGACCTGCTTCCCGTCGGCGCTGAGCCACGCGAAAGCCGTCCTGTCGGAGCTGTAGTAGACCTTCTTGCCGTCCTCGGTGCCGCTCTCGGTGAAGGTCGCGAGCACCTTCTTATAGTCGCCGTCCATGCGTTCGAGCGTCCTGCCGTCAATGGAGCTGAACAGCGACGGGTCGTCTATCGTTGATATTACGCGGCGCACCCGTATAACGCGGGTGAGGTCGGCGTCGGTGTACAGCAGGTAGCGCTTGGCTCCGCTGACCCACAGCTTACCCTCGTCGCACTTGCTGCTTGTATCGAAGCTCGCGAGAGCCTCCTTCTTTTCGGGGGCTACGGCAACGAGGTCGCCGAGCTTTTTCAGCTCGCTTATCTTATCGGCGAGCTCCTCCTGAGCGTCCGTGTAGTCGGACTTTTTCTCGGGCTCGCCGCCGTTTTTCGCCCATATCGCGTCCTCGAAGTCCTTGTCCTTGGCGTAGATGTCTATGCCGTCAGCCGAGCCGACCTTGCGGAGATATTCCGTGATGTCGGCAAAGTCGGCTCTCACCTTCTCCTCCGACTCCTTCAGCTTCGCTGCCTTTTCCTCGGCAGCCTCCCCCTCGGAGCTCTCCTCCCCGTCCACGACCTCAGCCGCGGACTCCTCGTCGTCATTGTCGGCGTAGATGTTGGCGGAAACGGTCATCATCGAAACGGCAAGCAGGCACAGAAGCGTGCGTTTTATCTTGTTCTTCATAGTATCACCGCCGTTCCGTCAGACTCTTATCCTGTACGATATCTCTGTGTATATCGTCGAGGCGAAGATGTACACCTGCTGTATCAGCGACATAAACAGTACCAGCAGGAACAGCATTATCAGCATTGCGGCGACGGTCAGGATTATCGCGAAGACCGTCTTGCCGAAGCTGTACTGGTGCACCGACTTTATCGCCGAGAACAGCAGTATCGCCGTCCAGCCGACGCCGATTATCTCTATCGCCTGCATAAAGACGTACTCGTCGCGGATAAGGATATGCGAGAGGAGCACATTGATGAAGCGCTGTGCGATGTACGGTATGAGCGAGTAGGCGCTGTATATGCAGATATTGCGCATTGTGCCCTCGCCGTCGAGGAGGGTGCATATCGACCAGTTGCCGACCACCCACGCCGCGAATACCACTATCGTCTGCATTATGTACGGCACGATGTTGAAGGTCTTGTCATAGGTGACGTAGAACTGCTGTCCGTACATTCTGCCGTATGCTATCTGAGAGAGGAACAGCAGGAACACTATCAGGAACGCTATTTTCAGCGAGCCCGACTTCTTCCAGCGCATATCCTCGAAGCCCTCGACGGGGTGAGTTACCGCGTGCTTTACCCATTCAGCGGGTCGCAGGTCCATCATATGCTATTCCTCCTCTCTCTTTTCTTCTTCCTCGGCGGGAGCCTCCGCCGCCGCCTCGGCTATCTCGGCTTTGAGACGTGCGGCTTCCTCGTCAGCCTTGACCTCGGCTTCGAGAGCCTGCAAAGCCTCCGCCGCCTCGCCCTTGTCGAGGTCGAGCCTTGCTATGTCGGCGTCCGCGGGGACAGCCTCAGCCGCCGCAAGAGCACGTCTGCGGCGCTTCATAACGAAGCCGAGCGCGAACAGAGCTGTTATCACTGCCGCAATGACAGCGAATATCGCTCCGAAGTGCTTTTTCAGGAATTCCATACGGTAGCCCTCGAAAGCCTTGTTGTATATTTTGCCCACGCCCGCGACCTTGGCGTACTTCATCGCGCCCTCGTAATCGCCCTTGCGCAGGAGCGCCAGTGACAAGCCTACGTTCGCGTACCAGTAGTTGCCGTCGTGGCGGAGGACCTCCTGCCACGGCTCGAGAGCCTCCTCGTAGTAGCCCTGATTGAAGAGCGTGGTCGCCTTGTGGACTATCCTGCCGAAGTCGGTCTCGGTGAATATGGTGACGGTGTCCTTGCGGTTGTCCACGACGTAGAGGTTCTCACCCTTTGATTCGAGAGCCGCGGCGTGGTCGAAGCCGCCCACTTGCTTGGCGAGCGTGCCCGTGATGAACAGCAGATTGCACTCCTTGTCGTACTGGAAAATGCGTCCCGTGGTGAAGTCGAGGCAGTTGATGTTGCCGTCCTCGGCGATGTCGATATCGACTATCGCGGGCGCGAGGAGCTTGTTCTGCGAGGTGTCGTACATAGGCGCATAGTCGCCGAATTTGAGGTCCATGCTCGCGAAGATGTTATTTCCTGCGGCGTTGAGCTTCTTGACGGTGTCGGTGGTCTGCGTCGAGGACGACGTACACGTGAAGATGAAGTCGCCGTCGATGTCGAAGCTTGTGATACCCGTCGGGACATTCCTTGCGCGGCGGGCGCGCTTCTCCTCGGAGGTGAACAGGCTCGTGAAGTAGTTGCTGACTATCTCGGCTGTAGGCTGAACGCGGTTCGCGCCGTAGAAGCCGATGAACTCGCCCTCGGGGTCGAACATAGCCGCGCCCGTGGTGATGTTGCCGAGCACGATGTACACATTGCCCGCCTTGTCCGCGATGACGCGCTGGGGCAGGAAGGTTCGCTTCTGGTCGTAGACCTCGGAGGTCGGCTTGGTTATCTCGCGCTGAACGTTTCCGTCCCTGTCGCAGACGAGGACGCGGGCGTTCTCGTTGTCGGCGATGTACATAAGACCGTTCTCGGCGGAGATGAATATGCCCTGCGGATTTTTCAGCTTGGTCTGCGAGCCGTCGGGCATGGTGAAGCAGTCGTACACCTTCACCGCCTCGCTGAACTCGGCGTCCACCGCGACTATGCGGTTGTTGCCCGAATCAACGATGTAGAAGATGTCGTTATGGTCGCAGAAGATGTCGGAGGGCGACTCAAATGCGCCCACTCCGAGGTCAAAGCCCGAAACGGAGCGTTCTGCGATATAGCCCGCCTGCGAGGGTACAGCCTCGCCCCAGCGGTCGTAGTTGTAGACGTCGTAGGGCTCGCGTGCGGAGGCGGTCAGGGCTGTGATACAGCCGCCGAGCAGAGCTCCCGACAGCGCGAGGGTGACAAGTCTGCGTGAAAGTTTTCTCATATGCCGCCCCCCTTAGTCCTTGATGCCCGAGTGCGCCATAGTTTCGATGACCTGACGCTGTGCGAGCATAAATACCACGATGGGCGGTACGAGCATAAATACTGCCGCGGCGGCGGCAACGCCCGCTCTCGCGAGACCTGCCGAAGCCGCCTGATTGACAACGGTGGGGAGGGTCTTGTACTGCTCCTGAAATACCACGGAGCCAGCCTCTATCCTCCACGCTGCCTGAAATGCGAATATGATTATCGTCATAAGGGCGGGCTTCTGATTGGGCATAACTATCTGCCAGCAGATGCGGAAAAGTCCCGCACCGTCAACCTTTGCCGCCTCTATCATCGCGTCGGGCACCTGACTTATCGACTGCCTCATCAGGAAGAGTCCCATAGGCGAGGCTATCGACGGCAGTATAAGCGCGAGCGGGTTGTCTATCAGTCCGAGCTTAGCCATTACGATGTACTGCATTATGTATATGACGTTGGACTGGTACAGCAGTGCAACGACGATTATGCTGTTGAGGAGCTTGCTGCCCGGGAACTTGCACTTCGCGAGGACGAAAGCCGCCATTGACGCGAATATGCACTGGAGCACCGTCACCGATACCGTCACGGCTACGCTGTTGAAGACGTATCGCGAGAAGGGCACGCGGTTGCTGTTGAGCACCTCGAACATATCGCTGAAATTGTCGAGGGTAGGTCTCATCGCGTAAAGCTTCGGCGGGAAGATGAACAGCTCCTCGACTGGCTTTACGGACATTATGAGGATAAGGTAGATAGGGAACAGCATGAACAGTCCGAGGACGGTCAGGAACGCAAATATAGCGACTGTGCCGCCTATCTTCCTGCCCGCCTGCTTGTTCGATGCCTTCAGCCTTGCGGTATTGACCTGTGCCATTTTCCCACCTCCTTAGTCCATATATTTGCTCAGCACCTTGCTGATCAGCTTGTTCAGCAGGTACATAACGACGAACAGCACCATGCATATCGCCGAGGCATAGCCCATCTCGTAGCGCACCCAGCCGTAGTCGTAGGCGTGGGTCATTATCGTGTGAGCCTTGTAGTCGGTGCTCGGGAAGCCGACGAGGTTCTGCGCAACAGTACCCGCCGTGAACGAGCTTACTATCTGCATTACCGCCGCGAACATCAGCTGCGGTCCCATTGACGGGATAACGATGTATATGAGCTCCTGCCAGCGGGTGCGTATGCCCTCGATGGCTCCCGCCTCGTACATCGAGCGGTCGATGTTCTGGAAGCCCGCTCTCAGCGCGAGGAAGCCCGCACCGAGCGATACCCACAGCTGTACGACTATCGTAACGCCGAGGATATAGCGCCCGTCGGTGAGCCACTGCACGGGCGAGTTGATAAGTCCGAGGTTTATCAGGAAGGAGTTCGCATAGCCGTTCATATCGCCGCTGAATATCAGCGTCCACGCCGTGTAGACGTTCGCCAGCGACGGCGCGTAGAATATGAGCGTGAACAGCGTCTTGAGCTTCGGGTGGAGCTCATTTATGAGCCATGCCAGCAGGAAGCAGAGTATGTAGCTGACAGGTCCCGTGAAGAGGGCGAAAACTATCGTCACTCTTATGGATTTGATGAATATCTTGTCCGAGAGGAAGAGCGTCGTGTAGTTCGACAGCCCGACGAATTTCGGAGCCTGAGCCATATTGAAGTCGGTGAAGCCCATAGGGAGGGACATCACAACAGGCACTATCGTGAATACGAAGAAGAATATCATAAAGGGCGCGAGCATGAGGTAGGCAGACTTGTTCTGCCTGAACGACCGCCACAGCATGGCGCGTTCCTCACGCTTTGTCCTCTTACCGATATCCTCCGCTGATATCTGAGCCAAGAGACGTTCCTCCTTCCGTTATTTTTCGTCGGTACTCAGACCGAGATTCTTTCGCTTGCGGGTAATTTCGTCGTTGATGTCGCGGTTGTACCAGATGAGCGTGTCGCGCGGGTTGCCGAGCTCATTGACCGTCTCTCTGAAGGCGTTCATAATGTTACGCGTTACCGCATACGACGAGGGTATCACGGGTATCTCGACGAGCTCCGCCTGCTGAGCGGCGAGCCTGTCGTATTCTCCGTGCGACCACGACAGCTGTGCGAGAGCCTCGGTGTTGGCGGTGTCGAATCTGCCCATAGTGCCGAGAAGTCCCTCTATCTGCGTGCCGTAGCGCACCTGCGTGTCGGTGTCGGTGAACCACTTGATGAATTCCCACGCGTTCTCCTTGTTGCTGACCTTCTTGAAGATGACAGCTCCCGCGCCGTTGGAGTTGGCAGCGTGAGATACCGTGCCGTCCTCGCGGAGAGTGCCGGGCACGGGGCAGAAGTCCCACAGCCCCTTTATCTCGGGAGAAGCGACGGTCAGCTGATTGAAGAAGGTGTAGTTGTTGATGACTATCGGGTACTCGCCCGTCCTGAAGCGGCTGAAGGCGTCGTACTGCTGTACGAAGCTGTACTTGGTGTAGAAGTCCGTCCACTCCTCGAAGGACTGCACAGCCTCGATGGAGTTGAACGTAGACGCGGTCTGCTCGTCGTTGTAGTAGTTGATGCCCTTTTGCAGCAGCAGCATCGCGAAGGTATGACCCGTTTCGGTAGCGGGGGAGATATTCGTCGGCGGGAGGACAAGTCCCACGTTCATATACTTGCGCTGGAGAGCGGGGAGCATATCTATCAGCTCTGTCCACGTCTCGGGCGGCGAGTCGTAGCCCAGCTCGGTGAGGACGTCGGTGCGGTAGAACATCATCGGGAAGGTCTGGCTTATCGGCAGACCGTATGTGCCGCCGTTGTACTGATAGGGCGTCATCGCGTTCTGCTGGAATCTGCCCTGTACATCGCTGAAATCGGAGAATTCCGACAGGTCAACGAGGAGGTCGCGCGCGGCGAGGTTCACGGGGAACTCTCCGCCGAGGAAGAGCGCCACATCAGGACCCTTTCCCGCGAGCGTAGCCTCAACTACGCCGCCGACAACGAGGTTGACAGCGATAGGGATATCGTACTCCTGCATAAACTCGTTCTCGGTCATCTCCTTGACTACCTGAGCCTGATCGCGTCCGAGCGATACCCACACGTTGATAGCGTCCTCGCCCGTGACATCGGAGAGGGTGGTGTAGTCCTCGAAGAACGAGCCCACGAAGGACTTCACGCTGAAGGCTATCGACTTGCCGAGCTTTTCCTTGGCGCTCGTGAACTGCTTGCCCTCGGTCGCGAACTCGATGTAATCGACCTCAAGCGGCTGGTCGCGGTAGTCGCGCTCCCACGCGGAGATTGAAGCTATGCTGTCCTTTATCTGCGAGAGGTAATTGGGTATCCTCAGCGGCTTTTCTACGCACTTGTCGAGTATGACCGCCATTGTTTCGAGGGAAGCCGCCTCCGAGCCCGCTGTGCCCGAAAGCCCCTCTATCTCGCCCTGTATGTCCTTGAGCTCCTGCGAGATGCGCGAGAAATTGCTGACGAGGTCGGGTATCTTCTCGTGCACGTAGTAGTCGGTGTACTTGTCGGGCGACGGACCCGTTATCATCAGTATCTTGCGGTAGTAGGTGTTGAGGTCGGTGACACACTCGTCGAGCCTGCGGAGCGAGTTGCCTATCTCGCCCGGCACGCACTCCATCGTTATCGAGTGGTCGCGGTCGGCTGTGAGGTAGACGTAAACGTCCCCGCCGTCCTCAGCCTTGGGCGTTACGATGCTCCAGTCGGTATCGTAGAAGAATTTGACCTGGTCGAGCTCCGCGCACGGGACCTCTCCGTCGATGTATATGCGCCTGTTGGAGTAGAAGCCGCGCATCTGGTTCTGGCGCGACCTTATGCCTATCCTGTACCAGCCGTCCGCGCCTATCTCGTCTGCGGGGATAGTCCACGTCACGGACTGGAGAGCCTTCTTCCAGTTGCCCGAGCCGAGGGTGTTGTACACGACCTTGCGCGGGTCGGACGGCGATACGAGGTAATTGGTATTGTCGTAGGTCGGGTAGAGCGTGGAGTCGGACTTGAGCTCCGCGTTCTCGCCCTCAATGCGGAAGATGTTGGGCTCGGAGGAGGCGGAGGCGTCAACGGAAGCCCTGTACTCCTCGTACGTGGGGAGCTCCTCGGGGTTGAAGAAGCGCAGGCTCTCTATCACGAGCTGTGCGCGCTCGGAGGTGAAGCTTATCTCGTGCCTGCCCTTTTCGAGGTAGAAGAACAGCGGCTCACCGAAGAGCCCGTCGATGTCGCCGAAGGTGCACTCCTGCCACATACCCTTCTGTACCTGCGAGGGGCGCACCTGATTCCCGCGGGAATCGGTGTGGATATCCGTCTCGTTGACCCACACGCGGTTGAGCGTGAGGCGGGTCGCGGTATCATACGGCGACCTGCCGTCTATCTGCATTGACAGCTCTATCTGCGAGCTGTTCGATTCGATGGGGAAATAGCTTATCCCGAGGCAGTATATGCCCGTTTCCTCGACGTCGATGTCGTAGGAGAGCTCGCCGTCGGCGCTCTCCCATACGAGGACGTTATTGCGGAAGTCGTCGTCAGCGCCGTAGCTGCTTGTCGGGGATATGTCGCCCTTCGCGGACTTGTACGCCGTCACATTTATCGGTATCTCCCTGTCGGGACGCTTTTCGCCGCTGTACATATCGTAGTAGTCACTGTACGAGGGAATGTCCGTATCTACGGGCTCGATGGCGAAGTAGCCGTCGTCGGAGACTGCGGAGGGAGTGTCAGCCGCGGCGGCGGTCATAACGCCCGAGAGGCTCCATACTGCTGTCAGACAGGATAATACGCCGAAGGAGAGCCTTCGGCAGAGGGATCTTATCTTCAATTCTATCCACCTTTCGTGAACTGAGGGGGAGCGGCAGACCTGCAAAGAGGGCGCAGGCAAGCCGTTTAGTGAGATGTGTGGCAGACTGCCCAAAGTCTGCTGATATACGAAGCAGAATTGCGAAAACTGCATAAAACCTTACAAATAATTATAACTAAATTATAAAGAATTGTCAAGACAAATTGCTATATATAATAGGTACAATGCTATAGTGCATATCAATGAGACATATGTGGACGAAAGTGCACTCTTCCATTGTGCAAAGTGCCGAATTTGCAAAGTTTGCTTGGCAGGCTCTTGACAAGTGAACTTGGCAGTGATATAATGCAAGCATAGAGATGTGACAAGTTCACTTGGCATACATCTCCCGAACGATAAGTGAGGTGCTGTATATGAAAAATTATGAAGCAAACAATTTCACTGATCTCAGCCTGCTGAGCATACTCCTCTCGCGTCCCGTGAGAATGATAGCTACGCTCGCTGTTACGATGACAGCGGCGTATCTCCTCGGTAAATAAAGGAGGGGCAGCTATGAACAAGGAAGAGATACTCGCTAAAAGCCGAAAGGAAAACAATTCCGAATACGAGCAGAATACCTACAAGCTCGCGGGAAGCATCGCGCGTATCGTCGGCGGTATGCTTTGCGCGCTGCTCCTGATCGCCGAGCAGTTCATCACGGGGCACTTCAACTGCGGCTACTACCTGATTTTCTGCGTTATGCAGCTGATACACGACGGCTACATCTTCGTGCGTACAAAGTCAAAGCTGCACCTTTTCAGCGCTCTCTGTTTCGTCGGAGTAGCCGCTGTGATGACGTACGGCTACGTTACAGACCTGATGAGCAGGTGATGGACTATGGACGATAAGCTCATACTCCGCAACAGGCTGAAGGAGGCGCGGACTGAGGCGAAGCTCTCGCAGGCACAGCTCGCGGAGATGGTCGGCGTGTCGCGCAACACCATCAGCTCGATAGAGACGGGACAGTATCAGCCGACGGCGAAGCTCGCGCTGATAATCTGCATTGCCCTCGACAAGAAGTTCGAGGAGCTGTTCTATTTCTGATTTAAAGCCGTATGTAGGGGCGGATATTATCCGCCCGCCAACAAACGGCATTGTAATAATGCGCGGAATAATTCCGCGGGCGAACAATTGCAAAACGACAGAAAGGGACGCTCTCCTTCAGAGCGTCCCCTCTTCAAAAACAGTCCACTGGACTGTTTTTGAATTCACCCCTTGCAGAGCGCTTTGTTTTATTTCGCCGTTCTTTAAAAGCTGTGAACGGCGACGAGGGGCACCGCCCCTCGATCCTGCAAGCCTTTGAAAAGGCTTGAGCGAAACTTTCGGTTTCGCGCGGAAGCTGAATGCCGCGGAAGTTTTTCTCCGCGTGGCTTTCATTTGTTAAGCTTGATTTTTTCGGCGAGATATGCTACAATATTTACATCTTTTTACTTGGAGGGATAAAACTATGGAAAAGGTACTGGAAGTCAAGGAGCTGTCCAAGCAGTACACTAAGGTGCTCGCGGCGGACAAGGTCAGCTTCGATATCGAAAAGGGCGAGATATTCGCGCTCATCGGTCCCAACGGTGCAGGCAAGACCACCACTATCCGTATGATATCGACCCTGCTCAAGCCCACCTCGGGCGACGCGGTGGTCGCGGGCAACAGCATTGTCAGGGACGCGGCAAAGGTGCGCGAGTGCATAACCTACCTCCCCGATGAGGCGGGCGCTTACAAGAATATGACGGGCAAGAGCTACCTGCGCTTTATGGCGGGACTCTTCTCCACCGACATCGACACGATAAACCGCTACGTCGAGCGTGCCGAGCGCATCTGCGGGCTCGGGGACAGGCTCAAGGACAAGATAGGCACCTACAGCCGCGGTATGATAAGGAAGCTCCTGCTTGCGCGTGCAGTTATGACCGAGCCCAAGCTCGCCATTCTCGACGAGCCCACGAGCGGTCTCGACGTGCTGAACGCCATAGAGATACGCAAGATGATAAAGCAGCTCGCCGCGGAGGAGGGTATGTCCTTCCTGCTGTCGTCGCACAATATGCTCGAGATTGAGTTCGTCTCCGACCGCGTGGGCATCATATCCAAGGGTCACCTCCTCGTTACAGGCAGGGCTGACGAGCTGAAGCAGCGCTACAGCGCACAGAACCTCGAGGAAGTATTTGAAAGGGTGGTGAACGGCAATGAAATTCTTTAATCTGCTGAAAAAGGAGCTCGGCGAGCTCATTACGCCGCAGACCATAATCAGCCTTGTTGCTATCACCGCGATGCTTATGCTTATGGGCAACCTTATGAAGAGCACGATAAAGGAGGCGGTCGAGAACGAGTACAGCATAACCCTCAGCGACCGCGACGACACCGAATTCACCCACAAGCTCGCCAAGGCTCTCGAAGCGAGCGGCGCCAAGCTGAAAACAGTTGATACCTCGGGCGATGACTACTCCGCGATACTGAAGGACGCGGACGCCGAATCCCTCGTCATCATACCCGAGGGCTTCACCGAGAAGCTCGAAAACGGCGAGCGTCCCGAGATAATCAGCGTTGCGGGAATGAAGTCCGCGGCGGCAATGTCGAACGTGATGAACAGCAACAGCGGCGCTATCGGGCTCATATCCGACTGCATATCCGCTACCTTCGCCGAAAAGGCGGGACTTACCGCCGAGCAGGTCGAGCTCTTACAGCTCCCCGTGGACGTCACCGAGCAGACAGTAGTCAAGGACAAGAACGCTCCCGTCAGCACATCGAGCGTGATGAGCAGCCTGATGATGAAGAATATGATACTTCCGATCATCGTGTTCATACTCATAATGTTCACGTCGAATATGCTTATGAGCGCCATCAGCAACGAAAAGATAGACAAGACCCTCGAAACGCTTCTCTCCGCACCTGTGTCGAGAACGGCTATACTCGGCGCGAAAATGCTTGCGGCGGCGATAATCGCCCTGCTCAATGCGGTGGTGTATATGTTCGGCTTCTCGTCGTTTATGACGGGAGCGACCGACAGCGTCACCGAGGAAATGGGCACACAGCTCGTAACGCAGTATATTTCCGTGGACGAGGCTCTTGAAAGGCTCGGGCTTACCCTCGGCGTGACCGACTACATCCTCATCGGAGCTCAGCTCTTCCTGACGATAATGATATGCCTGTCCGTATCGCTTATGCTCGGCGCACTGGTCAGCGATTCCAAGCAGTCGCAGACGATGATGATGCCGATGATGATAATGGCAATGGTGCCGTACCTCATTTCGATGATGGCGGACATCAACACCCTCCCCACAGCGATAAAGCTCATCGTGTACGCGATACCCTTCACGCATACATTCTCGGCGGTGAACAACCTGATGTTCGGCAATTACACGATATTTGTCGGCGGACTCATCTACCAGTTCATCGTGTTCGCGATATGTATGTTCTTCGCACTGAGGCTGTTCAACTCGGACAAGATACTCACGGCGTCGCTCAACTTCGGACAGAAGTCGAAGTTCAAGAAGCGCGCGGATAACGAATAAGCGGGGTGTAGTGGACGGCGTCCTCGACGTCCCGCTGTAGGCGCGGCGTTCCGCCGCCCGAGAATTCCCGAATCGACTGCGGGCGCACGATGTGCGCCCCTACAATAACAAGGAAGGCGAACCCGAATAAATGGGTTCGCCTTTGCGCGGTGTCCGCGCCGCCGATTCGCGGGGACGCTCGTAAACTCGCTCACCTTCTACAAGACGGCAGTCTGCTTTCGCGGACGTTACAAATAATGAATAACAAAAAAGAAAGGCGAACCAAACGGTTCGCCTTTTCATTATAGATTTGCGCAGCAAATCAATACATTCCGCCCATACCGCCTGCGGGCATTGCAGGAGCGGGATTCTCCTCCTTGATGTCGGCAACGAGGCTCTCTGTGGTGAGCACCATAGAAGCTACGGAAGCCGCGTTCTGGAGAGCAGAACGTGTTACCTTTGTCGGGTCAACGATACCTGCGGGTATCATATCTGTGTATACCTCGTTGTAAGCGTCGAAGCCGTAGCCGAGCTTGCGTGAACGTCTGATCTTGTCAACGATAACGCTTCCCTCGAGACCTGCGTTCTCTGCTATCTGACGAACGGGAGCCTCAAGAGCCTTGAGGATTATCTTAGCACCTGTCTTCTCGTCGCCGTCAAGTGTGGGAACGAGCTTCTCAACTGCGGGGATAGCGTTGATGTAGGCTGTGCCGCCGCCTGCAACGATACCCTCCTCAACAGCTGCCTTTGTAGCTGCGAGAGCGTCCTCGATGCGGAGCTTCTTCTCCTTCATCTCTATCTCAGTAGCAGCGCCGACCTTGATAACAGCTACGCCGCCTGCGAGCTTAGCAAGGCGCTCCTGAAGCTTCTCACGGTCGAAATCGGAAGTTGTAGTCTCGATAGCAGCGCGGATCTGTGCAACACGAGCCTTGATAGCCTTCTTGTCGCCTGCGCCGTCAACGATGATGGTGTTCTCCTTCTGGATAACTATCTGCTTAGCCTGACCGAGCTGCTCTATAGTAGTCTCGCTGAGCTCGAGACCGAGGTCTGCTGTGATGACCTCGCCGCCCGTGAGAGTAGCGATGTCCTTGAGCATTTCCTTGCGTCTGTCACCGAAGCCGGGAGCCTTGACAGCGGCAACCTTGAATGTGCCGCGGAGGTTGTTGAGGATAATGGTCGTGAGAGCCTCGCCCTCTACGTCCTCAGCGATGATAACGAGCTTCTTGCCCATTTTAACTATCTGCTCGAGGAGGGGGAGTATCTCCTGAATGGAGCTTATCTTCTTGTCTGTGATGAGGACGTAAGCGTCGTCGTAAACAGCCTCCATCTTGTCGGCGTCTGTGATCATATAGGGCGAGATGTAGCCGCGGTCGAACTGCATACCCTCGACTACCTCGCTGTATGTCTCGGCGGTCTTGGACTCCTCGATAGTGATAACGCCGTCAGAAGTTACCTTCTCCATAGCCTCTGCGATGAGCTTGCCGACAGCCTCGTCAGCGGACGAAACAGTACCTACTCTTGCGATGTCCTCGCTGCCTGCAACAGCCTTGGAATTGTCAACGATGGACTTTACGGCAGTATCAACAGCCTTGGCGATACCCTTCTTGAGAACCATCGGATTAGCGCCTGCTGCGATGTTCTTCATACCCTCGCGGACGATAGTCTGAGCGAGGAGGGTGGCTGTAGTTGTGCCGTCGCCTGCTGCGTCGTTGGTCTTGGTAGCGACTTCCTTGACGAGCTGAGCGCCCATATTCTCGAATGCGTCCTCAAGCTCGATGTCCTTGGCGATAGTAACGCCGTCGTTAGTGATGAGGGGAGCGCCGAACTTCTTGTCGAGAACGACATTTCTGCCCTTGGGTCCCATTGTTATCCTTACTGTATCGGCGAGCTTGTCGATGCCTGCCTGAAGAGCCTTTCTTGCGTCCTCGCCGTACTTGATATCCTTTGCCATAATTATCTACTCCTTTGATTGAATTGAATGGTTGAGCCGTTAGCCATTAGCCTTTAGCCTTTAGCTCGTGGTGTCCCTTCGGGACAAATCTGAGTTCTGAGCTCTGAGTTCTTACTTTACGGTAGCAAGAATGTCTTCCATCTTTACGATGATGAACTCCTCGCCCTCGAGCTTCACGTTCGTGCCCGAATACTTGGAGATGAGCACCTTGTCGCCCTTCTTTACTTCCATTTTAACGTCCGCTGTTCCCGGACCTACCTCAACGACCTCGGCAACCTCGGGCTTTTCCTTAGCCGAGCCCGAAAGGATGATACCGCTCTTGGTGGTCTCCTCAGCCTCGACCATCTTGACAACAACTCTGTCCTGTAAAGGTTTGATAGTCATAATATATACCTCCTGAAATAATTATATGCAACAGTTTAGCACTCTCTTTCTCTGAGTGCTAATTATATTTTACCACCTTTTTCTATAAAATCAAGACATACACGCCAAAACTGTGAATGTGTACAAATATCTTCACGATATGTTGAATCTGCAATAGCCAATGTGTAGGGGCGGATATTATCCGCCCGCGCCCTACAAAACAACTTGCGGCAACCGAATGTATGGGCGGCGTTCCGCCGCCCGCCAATATACCGACAAACCAACGGCAACCAATTGTAGGGACGCGCATTGCGCGTCCGCAGTTAAGAAAACGGCTGTCGGTCTGAGATTCGCGGACGACCAATGGTCGTCCCTACAAGATGATTATTCAGACCATACTGGGATTGACGGGCGGCGTAACGCCGCCCCTACATCTTAGCTCTTAGCTCTGCTTTCTGAATGGTAGATTATCGGTCTGAGCTGTACTCCCCGCAGAGCCGCGTCCACCGCTTCGGGCAGGAGGTCGAATTCAGCTACGAGCGACGCGGGCTTGCGCTCGATGTCGTCCTGTAACATCGGCACGAAGTAGTAGTTCTTGCGGTTGAAGAGCTCGCCGATGTTCTTCGCCGAGCCGAGCAGCGAGTCGTTCGAGGCTATCGCCAGCACTACGGGCTTGCCGCTCCGAAGGTGTGACTTCACCGCCATTGTAGCGGCTCCGTCGGTGATGCCCGCCGCGAGCTTCGCCGCCGTATTCGACGTGCACGGCGCGACCACCATAATATCCGTCATATCCTTCGGACCTATGGGCTCGGCGGCGGAGATGTCCGTTATCACGTCCCGCCCGCATATCTCCGCGAGACGTGCGATATTCTCCTCGCTTGTGCCGAACCGCGTCGAGAACGAGGCGGCGTGCTCCGACATCACGGGGACGAGCTCCGCACCCATTTCCCGCAGCTTCGCCGCCTGCTCGAAGCTCCGCCCGAACGTGCAGAACGAGCCCGTCATCACGTAGCCTATCCTTATGCCGACGAAGTTAGTTTTCATAGCCGCCGCCTCCTTCCTCAATAATAGCTGCGACCGCGTCGGCGATAATCTCGCCCGCGGTCACGGGAGCAGTCTTGCCGGGGAGCCCGTTCGCGCGTATCAGCCGAGCTCCGAGTGCTTCCGCGGCTTCCGTGCTGAAGCCACCCGCGTCCGAAGCAAGCTCGATAAACAACGTATCATCGCGGAATCTGCCGATATTATCAGGAGTGAACACCTCCGCGGGAGCCGTGTTGAAAACGAGGGTATAGTCCCCGCCGAGAGCGTCCGTGCGCACCGACTTCACGCCGAGCATTCGCGCCTTAGCCTCAGCCTGCGAACTGCGCACAGCGGCGGTGATGTCCGCTCCGAAGCCGCGCAGTATCAGCGCGAGAGCCGTGCCTATCCTGCCGAGCCCGACTATCAGCACGGGCAGCCCGTTCAGCGCGACGTCGAGCCTTTCGAGCGCGAGCTGTACCGCTCCCTCGGCTGTGAGGACGGCGTTTCTCAGCTGCAGCTCCTCGCGCCCGAGATAGCTTATCAGCCTGTGCCGCGGGAAGAGCTCCGCGAGGCGGGAGCTCTCACGTCCCGTGAGGATAGTGCCGCCGTCCCTGACCGCCGAGGCGACTGTCTCCGCGGAGAGAGAGCCGCTGTAAAAGGGCGCGGATATGTCCCCGCCCCCGCCGAGGGCAAGCATTGGCAGTACCGCGCAGTCATAGCTGTCCGCCGCGGGGAGCGGGTTTGCGAGCACTCTTACTGCGGAGGGGAGAGCACTGCTGTCGAAGCCCGTTATCGCCGTGCCGTATCTCTGCGCGAGCCGCGCGGCGCAGTAAACCTGCCGCATATCGCCGCCCGCGATAAGTATATTTATATCATTTCTCATATTGTTCTCCGTTCTGCCGAATGACGGCAATTGAATTAGAACTGCCGCCCTCATACGGAGGAAACGGCGATCTCTGTACATTATATGGAGAACACGGGAAAGACGTGAGAACTCAGTGTAGGGGTCGATGCCCACATCGACCCAACATTCCGATACAATGCGAATCATCACCGTGTAGGGGCGCCCTTTGGGCGTCCGCAGAATCTGAACACGGTGAAGGTTACGTAATTGACGGACCGTCGCCACTACATCTGAGTCCTGAGCTCTGAGAGCTGAAGGCTTGATATTCTGAAAAATATGTGGTATAATAGCTTTGAATACAAAAGCCGTTTCGGGCGGAAGGGAGGAAATATGAACTATATCGGTGAAAAATGCGCCGCCTGCGGTGAGGCCTTCAAGGACGGCGACGATATCGTGGTCTGCCCCGAGTGCGGTTCTCCGCACCACAGAGCCTGCTACAGGGCTGAGAACAAATGCGCGAACTCGGCGCTCCACGGCACGGACGAGAGCTGGCACAGCTCCGCTGAGGAAAAGCAGGAGACAGAAGCCGAGGAGAAAAAGTTCGTGATATGCTCTGCCTGCCACTTCCCGAACAGCCTCGAAGCCGAGACCTGTGTAAGGTGCGGCGCCGACCTGACCTCGGATGACGGCTGTGACGAGGACAGCGAGGCTTCATTCGGCGTGCCGAGACCGTATCTCGGCTTCAATCCCGAAGAGGATATGGGCGGCTCGCCTCTGCGCGACGTCGCGGACTTCGTGCGGACGAACACCATTTACTATATCCCCATATTCAAGCGTATGAAGGACACGGGCAGAAGCATTTCCTTCAATCTGATAAGCTTCATATTCCCGCCCGTCTACTTCGCGAACAGGAGAATGTGGTTCTGGGCGCTGCTGTCGCTTGTAGCATTCGTTATACTTTCTATGCCGCTGGCGGTGAGCTACCTCATCGCGGACGGGCTCGAGAGCAGCTACACTATCTTCCCCGCGGAGCTGATACAGAAGCTCTACGACAACCGCCACACTCTCTCGATGCTTGTGGACGTGTGCAACGTGGCGGATATGTTCATACGCATAACGTTTTGTCTGTTCAGCAACAAGCTTTACTACCGCTTCGTGCTGAGGTCGCTGAAACGCCTGAAGGCACACGCCTCGGGCGAGCTCAGGCGCGAGGAGATACTCGCGGCGGGCGGAGTGAGGATACTCAACACCGTGCTTGTTATGGTGCTGTCGCTGGCGCTGACCTTCGCGGCTATGTACGGCACGTATCTGCTGCTGTCAAGTCTGCTGTAAACAATAAAAAGCCCGAAAGCATATGCTTTCGGGCTTTGCTGTTGAATATTACTTTCTCTTTGTAGTTGCAGCGGGAGTGTCCTGCAATACGGACTGCTGAACAGATGTCGGGTTCTGGGTGAGAGCGGGAGAGTTTTTGAGCGTGTGCTGGAGCTTCTCCTTTGTGCGCTTGATGTCGAGGAGAGACTTGTTGTGAGTAGCCTCTGCGTCGTTGAGCATCTGAGCCACCGACAGAGCCGCATTCTTCTGGAGCGTAACGGAAGATGTCTGAGCCTTCTGGAGGATATCCACAGCCTTCTTCTTAGCCTCGGTGACGATAGCCTCCTGCGAAACTATCTGCTGAGCTCTTTCCTCTGCCTTGCGGATAATGCCCTCTGCGTTGAGCTTAGCCTCGTTGAGGATACGCTGGCAGTCGAACTCTATCTTCTTAGCCTCCTTGAGCTCGTGAGGCATATTCAGGCGGATATCGTTGATAAGCTCGCGCATACGCTCGCCGTCAACTATCTTCTTGTGTGAAACGAAGGGGACGGAAGTGGACTTGTCCAGCAGCTCGTCCATTTCCTCAAGGATCTCATCAATACTCATAATACTTTACCTCTCCTTTATTAGTCGTGACTGTATATCGTCAAGAATTTCGTTGGGAACAAAATGGCTTATATCGCCGCCGAAGTAGGCTATCTGCTTTACCACGCTCGAGCTGAGGTACATATTCTCCGCCGCCGTGGTGAGGAACACCGTCTCCGCATTTGCGTAGAGCTTCTTGTTCGCGAGCGCCATCTGGAACTCGTACTCGAAGTCGCTGACGGCGCGCAGACCCTTCACGATAGCGACTGCCCCTACGTTGCGGACGTAATCCGCGAGCAGTCCGTCGAGGATGTCTATGACCACGTTGTCGAGGTCCTTTGTGACGGCTTGTATCATCAGCATACGCTCGGTAGCGGTGAAGCTCGGCTGAGCCTTGCCCGCATTTCGGGATATAAGCACGATGACCTTATCAAACAGCTTTGAAGCTCTCGTGATAATGTCGAGATGACCCAGCGTAACGGGGTCGAAGCTTCCGGGACAAACAGCTATTCTTCGCATAATTCATCCTCCTCTGAGGGCTTGGTGAAAACGGCGACGTTTATCTTGCCGTAGCTGTATACCTTTTTCAGAGCCATACCCTCGGGAGCCTCGGGCGTGCCTGCTTCCTTCTCATACTCGCATATGATAAAGCCGCCGTCCCTGAGCTTAGCCGCCGCCATTGGCAGGAGCTTGGGGATATGTCCGCACCTGTAGGGCGGGTCGAGGACGATGATGTCGAAGCTCTGCGAGGTGAGCCTGATGTAGTCGTAGCTGTCGCGGGTGATGACCTCGGCGAGCTTGTCCAGCTTGGTGCCCTTCAGGTTCTCGTTCATGCACTTTACCGCCTTTGCGGAGCTGTCCACGAAAACGGCGTGAGCCGCGCCGCGGCTGAGAGCCTCAATGCCCATCTGACCGCTTCCCGCGAAGAGGTCGAGCACATACGCGCCCTCTATCTCGAACTGTATCGAGGAGAAAACGCCCTCCTTGACCTTATCGCTCGTGGGGCGGGTGTCGAGCCCCTCGGGAGCGGCGAGCCTGTGACCTCGTGCAATACCTGTAATAACTCTCATTTAGTAAAATTCCTCATAATACGGATATATCTGTCCGACTGACTGTCGAAATCCATATACAAAGACATTATAACACACAAACTCTGAAAAAGCAATAGCCGCGGGAATATTTTTCGTGCTTCTTCGGCAATTATTTTCACAAACAGGGCAATTTACACAAATACCGACCTTTTCTTTTTTGCACATTGTCCTCATCCGAGCCCGAAAGCGTTACATTTCGGCTGTAAATGTTACGATTTTAATGTTTGTATTGATTAATCGGCAGGTTTATTGTATAATGGTTACAGATATAGTGAGTCGTTAGCTGTTAGCCATTAGCCGTTAGCTGATGGTGTCCGCTGACGCGGACTTATTTAAAATATCATCGCCGAAGGCGATACCACGAGCTAAAGGCTAAAGGCTTGAAACAACAGGAGGTGCGGCAGAATGAACATCGTGAAAAGGCTTGCGGCGGCAGTGACCGCGGCGGGGATATTGTCTGCCGCGATGACGTCCTGCGGGCTCACAACGGAAACATACAACATTAACGTAACAGTCCCTCTCGGCGACATCGACTTCGCCGACGGCAGCTGTCACGGTATCAGCTTTTCCAGCTCTATAAACGGCACTGTCATCGTCACCTGCGATGACGTTGAAGAGCCCGAGATACGCGTGAGGGTGGACTTCGGCGGAGGACTTAAAAACAGCCGTAAGGCAGAAAAAAGCAAGGAGGAGCGGGACAGCCTCACCGTAACACACGAGCTCAATGACGAGGGCTTGCTCGTGATAGACTTCAAGGACAAGACCACGGGGCAGTCCGCGAAGTCGTCCTATAACCCGATGAAGCAGGAGTTCAGCGGCGTGCTGTTCAGCCACGCGGACTCCTGCGTGGAGATGACCCTGCCGCGGAGCTTCGACAGCTTCAATATCAGCAACTACGGCGGCGACCTTGCCGCGAAGGAGCTCTGCGGACACGTCGAGCTCTATACCTACGACACCCTCACGGCTGAGAATATCGCCTTCAACGCCGATGACGACAATATGGCTGTCGGGGAAAAGGGCGTCATCATCAGTACCGCGCGCTGGAAGGGAAAGCGTGCGGACGCTCTCATTATGTCGCGGGACGGCGACATCGTCTACGTCCTGCCCGAGCCTGCCGACCTGACGGGACGCTCCAAAGCTGACACCATTCAGATACTCTGCTCGGGAGGCACGGTCACTGTAGACCTCAACGGCAGCGAGTGCGGAGATACGTATCAGGTCGATAAGGAGAAGAACAGGCAGTATGACTACTCCGTCGCGCACGGAGCTGCTCTGCTCGATATAGAAGCCTACGGAAATGGCGTAACATTCACCAATGGCACCTACAAGCCCGACAGGGACTAAGGAGGATATATGAAAGGCATATTCAGAAAGCTTGCGGCGCTGTCTCTGACCGCCGTTACCATACTCGCGGGCTGCGGAGCCTATGAGGAGACGATAGAAAGACCGCAGGAGCCCACATATTCGACATTGCAGATATTCACCGACCCCGTCACCACTCAGCCGACAACTGCCGCGGCTAAAGCGACAACAGTCAGGACGACCACTGCGAAGCAGACCACCAAGTCCGCAAAGGCTACGACCAAGTCCGCCAAGACTACGGTAAAGACAACGGCGGCGACAACTGCCGCTCCCACGACTGCCACCGTGAACGACAGCTATGTCGAGTACCGCTTCCGCAGCAAGAAGCTCCTGAATCAGCACTTCGAGAAGCACGGCGGCGAGTTCACGAAGGATTTCGGCTACAAGGACGCCTCGGAGTACGAGCAGGGCGCGAGCGACGTCATCAACAACCCCGACGCCCTCCATAAGACCGAGAAGGAGGACGGCGACGGCATCTACTACATCGAGGCGACCAACGAGTTCGTGGTGCTGTCCACGGACGGCTATATCCGCACGTATTTCCGCCCCGATTCGGGCAAGAAATACTACGACAAGCAATAAGGAGGAGTGCTATGAAAAGGCTGACAGCTCTGCTTGCGGCGGCTGCCGCGGTATGCACGGTGTCTGTTGGGTGCTCGTCGGGCGGCACGGACAGCAGTGTGCCTGTTCCGCGCGTCAATACTCTGTCCGAGCTCGACATCGCAAAGCTCAACGGCGGAGATATGCCGCCCACATCGTATTATTACGATTCCGACCGCATATGCGAGATAGACGGCAGGGTCAGCAGCACCCTTGTAAAAAACAAGGACGATGCGCTCACCGTGATAAGGGAGCTCGCGGACATCATCGGCTGTCACGACCCGCTCAACGAGCTGAAATTCAGCGAGATGAATCTGATGGACGGCGGCTTCAACTACGTGTTTGAGCAGTATTACAGGGATATTCCCGTGAGGAGAGGCTATGTATCCATAGCGGCTGACGCGGACGGCAATACCACACGCCTGCACAACTACTTCATCGAGAACGTAAACATCGCGACCGAGCCCAAGCTGTCCGCCGAGGACGCGGTGAAGCTCGCGAAGAACAAGTACAGCTGCGATACGAAGGATGAGCCCGAGCTCATTATCATTCAGACAGGAAAAGACGGCATTTATCTCACGTGGGACGTGAAGCTGGACAGGAACAATTATCCCGACGAAGCCTACATCGACGCTCAGATCGGCGCGGTGCGGGCGGAAGACGGACCCATTGAAGATTGAGGTGAACAATGAACCCGAGACTTCCGTATCTGCGTGAAAAGACCTCGAAGCTGACCTCGTCGGCGGGCGTCTACCTGATGAAGAACAGGGAGGGCGCCATCATCTACATCGGCAAGGCTAAGAACCTCAAAAACCGCGTGACGAGCTACTTCCGCGAGAACCCCGACCATACGCCGAAGGTCGCGGCAATGGTAGCGAACGTGCATGACTACGACTACATCGTCGTGGACAGCGAATACGAGGCTCTGCTGCTGGAGTGCTCACTGATAAAGCAGCACAAGCCCAAGTACAATATCCTCCTCAAGGACGACAAGGGCTACCACTATATCCGCATTTCCGACGAGGACTACCCCCGCATAACCAACGTCAAGAACACCAAGGCGGGCGGGACCTACCTCGGACCGTATACGAGCGGCTCGGTCACGAAGGAGGCAGTCAACGAGGCTAACCGCGTGTTTATGCTCCCGACGTGCAGACGGCGTTTCCCGCAGGATTTCGGCAAAGAGCGCCCCTGCCTCAACTACCACATCAAGCTCTGTATGGGCGTCTGCCGCGGAAAAATTGACAGGGAGACCTACCGCTCGGCTGTGGACGAGGCGGTGGAGTTCATCAAGTCGGGGAGCGCCCAGTCCGTCGAGCGTATGGCTCAGGAGATGAACGAGGCGGCGGAGGCTCTCGACTTCGAGAAGGCGGCAATGCTCCGCGACAGGATAGCCGCCGTGAAAAAAGCCGCCGAGAAGCAGAAGATAATCAACAGCGGCGTGGATTCCACCGACGTGATAGGCATAGCCGAGGCTCACGACGGCATATTCGTCTCGGTGCTGATGTACCGCGAGAACAGGCTCTACGACAAGGCTGTGTTCGAGTTTGACAAGCCCGAGGACGGCGAGGATATCCTCAGCCTCTTCCTTGCGCAGTTCTACCACGGGCGGAGCGATGTCCCCAAGACCGTCACCGTTGACCATATCCCCGAGGACGGCGCTCTAATAGAGGAAATGCTCACAAAGCAGGCGGGCAGGAGCGTGAAGCTCCACCAGCCGCAGAGGGGAAGGCTCCCCGAGCTGATGAGGCTCGCCAAGAGCAATTCCGCGGAGTACGCCGCACTGAGGAATGACCGCACGGGCAAGGAGGTCATCGCGCTGGAGCAGCTCGCGAAAAGTCTCGGGCTGGAGCGTCCGCCGCGGTATATCGAGGCATACGACATCTCGAACCTGTCGTCGGAATCAATGGTGGCGGGAATGGTCGTATTCGAGGACGGCAGACCGCTCAAAAAGGCGTACAAGCGCTTCAACATCAAGGAGCAGGAGTACCAGAACGACTACGGCAGTATGCGCGAGGTGCTGAAACGCCGCCTGACCCATCTCGTGAATCAGGACGGCGACGAATACTTCAACCGCAAGCCCGACCTCATTCTCCTTGACGGAGGTACGGGTCACGTGCATGCGGTGGAGCCCCTCCTGCGGGAGCTCGGGCTCGATATACCTCTGTTCGGAATGGTCAAGGACGACAGGCACCGCACCCGTGCCATAGCCGAGGGCGGACGTGAGATACAGATAAACGAGCTGAGAGCGGTCTTCGACCTCGTGACGCGCATACAGGACGAGGTGCACCGCTATTCCGTGAGCTTTATGCACCAGAAGCACAAGAAAAAGACCTACAGCTCGGAGCTCCTGACCGTGAAGGGCGTGGGCGAGAAGAAAGCGGCGAAGATAATGATACGCTACAAGACGAAGGCGAACCTGCTGAAAGCGACTCCCGAGGAGCTCGCCGCGACTGCGGGCGTAAGCCTCGATACAGCCCGTCAGCTGTGGGAGGTCATACAGGAAATGTAGGGGACGCCGCAGCTAACGGCTGCCCGTCCCCTCTGTCAGCTTCGCTGACATCTCCCCACACTGTGGGGAGTCACCCGGCGTCCCGCATACAAGAAAGAGCACCCCGAAGGGTGCTCTTCTCGTTTTACTTGGTTGTTTCGGGGAGACTGTCTATCTCGTGCGCGTCGAGCTTCTGTATTGCGAGGGCGTCCTTGGCGGTAATGCCGTCGCCGACGTCGCAGCAGTCAGCGTTGGCTGCTCCCTGCGGCTTGAGCGCGTACTTGTCCTTGTTTGCGATGGACTGGAGGATAGCCACAGCGTCCGCAACAGTCACCTTTCCGTCAACGTTGGCGTCGCCGAGGAGTGTAACAGCGGGGAGAGAAGCAGCCGTGCCGCTTTGAGTGACTGTAGTTGTGGCGGCAGTCGCAGTCTTTGTGGTCGTGGCAGTCTTAGTGGCAGTAGTTGTGGTCTTGGTAGTGGTCACGCTCGGAGTGCTGCCCGCTATCTGTCCGTAGACGATACCGCAGCCTACCGTGGACATATACACCTTGCCGAACTCGTCCATATCACCTACGAGGTAGTTGCCGTTGCCCGTACCGCCGTAGAGGTGGTCGGTGTTTATGCAGACCCACGTCTTGCCCGCGTCAGTTGAGCGGTAGATGCCCTCGGGGTCGCTCTCCTCGGGCTTGCCGTACATATAGAGCGTATTGGGGCTGCCCGACTTCTCGGGAGCGCCGTAGCCCACGCACTTCGCATAAGCGACGCTGTCGAGCTTGGTAACGGTCTTGCCCTTGTCGGAGATGATGAACATACCCTGATTAGCGCCTGCGAAAGCGATGGTGCCGTTTCCGAGGTAAGCGGGGTCGCCCGTCTCCTCGAATTTCCACGTGAGCTCCCAGTTATAGGGGCAGATGCGTGTTTCTGTGAAGGTAGCGCCGTAGTCCTCGCTGATGTAGAAGGAGTAATGTGCCTCGTCGTAGGTAGGCTCCTTCTTGGACATATCTGACGACCAGTACTCGTTGTACTGAGCGCCTACAGCGTATACGGTCTTGGCGTCATCGGGGTCAACGAGGGTATAAACGCCCTTGGTAGCCTGAATGCCGCTGCACTTGTTCCACGTCTCGCCCCAGTCGTCGGAGTAGGACGCAGCGCCCTTGGCGCTTGTATTTATGACTCTGTAGCCCTTGGCAGTCTTGGTTATCGAGAGCTTGCCGCCTGTGCACGCGGGCTTGAAGGTTTTCCACGTCTTGCCGCGGTCGAGGGTATAGTAGCCGCTGCCTGTGTTATTGCCGTCGCCGTTTGCGGTTCTTGCCCAGACGTCGGTGTTCTGCGGGCAGACTGTGATAGCGGAGGTAGAGCCCATATTGGGCTTGTACTGCTCGGGGATGCTGTAGGTATTCTCGTGGATGAAGCCGTCGTAATCGCCGATAGCCGAGAGGTCGAGACCGTCGGCGGTGCTGTAGAAGTCGAGGCTTACGCACTCCTCCACGCCGTCGGGCTGGAAATAGAACTGTATGCCTGTTTCGTCCCACGCGTTATCGCAGGCGAAAACGCCGTTGCCCGATGTGAGGAGGATACGGTCGCCCTCGGGGTCACGCGGGTCGATGAGGATACCGCTTCCCCAGTGGCAGGCTTTGCCGTATATCCAGTCATAGCCGTTGGTATCGAGCGGCAGCGACTTGAACTTCTTCACGCCCGTGCCTGTCGAGTAGTCGGTCGGACCCTCGCCGGGGGTGATATTCTCCCAAGTCTTGCCGCCGTCAGCCGAGCGGTAGAAGTAGTCGCCCCACGCGATAGTGCCCTCATTTTCGGGAGTTGAGGGGTCGTCCTGCACCCACTCGTCGCCGCACCACTGAGCCGACCATACGCCGCAGGTACGTGCGAACAGCTTGTTCGGGTCGTTCCTGTCAGCCTCTATCATACCGATGGCGTTGTCGGCAACGGAGAGCTTCTCAGCCTTGCCCGAAGCGATATCGTACTTGTATGCGCCGCCCTTGCCGCCTGCGAAGGCGAGTCCGCCTATGTAAGTGAAGAAGAGGCTGCCGTTGTGGTCGCTGGTGATGGAGAGCGGATAATTTTCATTGGGGAGAGCCTTGATGGGCTCGAACTTGTCGTCCTTGACGCTTGCAACGTGGATATTAGCCTGTCCCGTTACTGAGGTGCCGACGTACACCTTTCCGCCCTCGATGTATACGCAGCCGATACCGTTCTGCTCGTTGTAGAGCTTGCTGGGCTCGGTGCCGCGTACCATATGGTTGGTCCACGAGGGGTACTTGAGCTCGCCGCTGAAGAGCCCGAGCTCGTCATAGCCCTCAACGGGCTTCCACGACTTGCCGCCGTCGGTGGACTTGATGAGAGCGGACTTGCCGCCTGTAACGTCGCCGCCCGCATATATGGTATCGGGGTTGTCGGGGTCAACGGCAATGGGCTCGATGCACTCACGTCCGTCGCCGTTTCCGTGTACCTGTATATGCTCTGTAACATCCACAGAGGTGAAGGTCTTACCGCCGTCGGTGGTCTTGAAGATGACGGTCTTTGCGTCAGAGAAGTAAGCGCAGCCGCAGAGGAAGTAGGCTGTCATATCGTCGGTGGGGTCAATGGCTATGCCCTTGCAGCTGAGGAGACCTCTGTCGTCCTCATTGATGAAGCCGAAGAGCTGTACCCATCTGCTCTGGTCGTAGTCGTATCTGTAGGCTCCGCCTACGTCGGTACGGAGATACATTTCCTCCTTGCCCGTAACAATGCCCGAAACGAAGCCCGCTCCGCCCATTCTGAGCGTGTCCCATTCGTAGCCTGAGGAGATGTCCTTGGTGGCGGCGTAAGCCTTGTCGGTGCCGCCCGAGTAGCTCGCCTGAGCCGCGCAGGCAGCTGTGATGCCTAAAGCACAGACGCCCGCAAGAGTTTTCTTGAATAAATGCATAAAATTTCCCTCCATTTGGATTCTGACCCGTTTGCCTATATGGGTCGTCAAACATATTAACTTAATGTTATATGTTCTTCATGTTTTCCTGCAAGTATATATTAGCATTATTCAGCCTGTTTGTCAATGGAATTTTTGGAGATTTTTACGAATAAATCGTAACGATTCTATGAACTCGAAAACTATATTACATATGCACAAGATTATATTCACTACATGGCGTCTGTCGAGCTGTTAAAAATGTGAAATATATCAGCAGGCTCTTGACTTTTGGAAACAGATGTTCTATAATAAGCTTACAAGGAAAGAGAACAAATGTTCCTAACGCTGTAAAACGCTTCCATTGCCCCAGTGAAGAAGCGGCGGGTCGAAAAAATCTCCCTAAGAGACAGGAGGCTATGATATATGGATAATATGATAAACGGCTATGTGGAAAGCTGTGCGCTCGTGAAGGCTCGTATAGGCGAGCTTACGCTGCAAAGGAGCTCGCTCGAGCGGCAGGGTGATACCTGCACGATAAAGGAGCTCGACCTCGACAGAAGGATAAAGCTGCTTTACTGCGAGTACGGTCAGATGCAGGAGGTGCTCTTCGCTCTGAGAGGGTACGCAAGGAGGCGGGAGCAGAGTGCCGAGACGTGAAAGCTACAGCGATACATTTACAGGCGAAGCCGACAAGGAAATACGCGGCATACTCTGCGGCAGCGGCGACGATGACCGTGTGCGGCTGAGAGGAGTGCTGTTAAAAGTTATAAATAATGAGCTTACTCCGAGACAAAAGGAGATAATTATGCTATACTATTTTAAGGATAAGGATACCACCGAGATAGCGGAGCTCCTCGGGGTCAGCCCGCAGGCTGTCAGTGCAGCCCGCGCAAGGGCAAGGCTGAGGCTCGCGAGGATACTGCGATACTATTTGTGAGGCAAAGGAGAACTGAGTTTTTTGCGGTCAAGGCGTTCGCAATTGCTTATTATATCACAAACACAAATTCAGTCAAGACTAAAACAAGCGCCATAAATGGCGGTCTTGACAGAATCCGTGTTTGTGATTCGGGGGCAATTACGCAAACGCCCGTGACCTGACGAACACATAAAAAGTTATTTGATTGAGGTATGATATGGATACACCGATATATGATTTTCTGAAAAACTACGCCGCTTCGGGAGCTCTGCGCTGCCATATGCCGGGGCATAAGGGCAGGGAGATATTCCCCGACGCCCTGAGCTCCGCACTCGACATCACCGAGATATGCGGCGCCGACAGCCTTTTCGAGGCAGGCGGCATTATACGCGATAGCGAGCGCGGGATGTCCGAGCTCTACGGCACCGCCGATACCTTCTACTCGGCGGGCGGCTCTACCCTGTGCATACAGGCTATGCTCACCGCTATGGCGCAGGAGGGCAGGACTGTCATCGCCGTCCGCAGCGTGCACCGCGCCTTCCTTAATGCGGCGGCTCTGCTCGACCTCGACGTGGAATGGGTGATGCCCGACTACACCGACGGCATACTCTCGGGGACGGTAAGTCCCGCTGACATAGAGGCAAGGCTCGCGGCGATACCCAACGCCTGCGTGTACCTCACCTCGCCCGACTACACGGGCAGAATGGCTGATATACAGGGCATTGCGGCTATATGCCGCAGATACGGAGCACCTCTCCTCGTGGATAACGCCCACGGAGCGCACCTGCACTTCCTGCCCGTCAGTCACCACCCGATAGCTCTCGGGGCAGATATGTGCTGCGATTCCGCGCATAAGATGCTCCCAGCACTGACGGGCGCGGCTATGCTGCACACCTCTTCGGAGCACTACGCGGGCGTGCTGAGACAGTGTATGAGCCTCTTCGCGTCAACGAGCCCGTCCTACCTGATAATGGCGTCGCTCGACCTCTGCCGCCCGTATATAGCCGAGCGCATACGCGGCGATTTAGCGCTGAACATCACGGAGGCTGACAGGCTCCGCCGCACATTCGCGGGCAGGCTCATTTTCGCGGAGGGCGACCCGCTCCACATCACGGTGAAGGCGGCGGAGAGCGGCTATGACGGCAGCGAGCTCGCGGAGCTGCTAAGAAGCGGCGGAGTTGAGTGCGAGTACGCGGACAGCTCGCTTGTGATACTGCTGATGTCGCCGATGAATACGCCCGATGATTATGCAAGGCTGACGGCGGCGCTCGGCGGAGCGCTTGCGGCGTCGAAAAAACACGAGCCGCATAAGGACTTCATAGACCTCGCGCTCCCGCGGCGCGTAATGAGCATACGCGGGGCGGCTTTCTCGCCGAGCGAGGAGATACCCGTCGAAGCGGCTGAGGGACGTATCTGCGCGGCTGTGAAGGTGCCGTGTCCGCCCGCAGTGCCGATAGCGGCAAGCGGCGAGGTCATAGACCGCGACTGCATAGACATCTTCAAGAGGTACTGTATAGCGACGGTGAATGTCGTAAGCCGTTAGCGTAATGCGTAATTGAATGTAGGGGCGCATTCCGTGCGCCCGCACCATAACAGAACGACCACCTGAAACGATTTGTAGGGGGCGATGCCTACATCGCCCCGTCGGGTCGCACAAAATATCACGGGCTGATGTGGGCGTCAGCCCCTACAATGCTTTCAGATTCGTCCGCGTCAGCGGACACCGCGAGCTAACGGCTAAAGGCTAAAGGCTAATAGCTCAACTCCGCATCTTGCTATTTTCGCTGCGATGTGATATACTGGTAAATGACTGAACTTGATAGGGTGAAGGCTATGAAAAAGATATACGGAAACAGACAGCTGCTCGCCACACTGGCGGGTATGCGCGAGAGCGGACGCACCGCTCACTCGCTGATATTCTACGGTGAAAAGGGAAGCGGCAGGAAGCTCATTGCCGATCACTATGCAGCTCAGCTGATGTGCGAGGCTCCCGTCGGCGGCGAGCCCTGCGGCAAGTGTGCGGCGTGCAGGAACGTGAGCACGATGTCCCACCCCGACGTGATATACGTCCCGACCGAGGGCAAGCTCGAGGGCTATACCGTCAAGATAGCGCGCTCCGTGATAAGGGACGCCGCCGTAATGCCGAACAACGCCACAGGGCGCAAGGTCTACATCTTCCGCGACTGCCGCAAAATGAGCACCGTGACGCAGAATATGCTCCTCAAGCTCATCGAGGAGCCGCCCGACCACGCCTACTTCATATTCACGGCGGAGTCGAAGTACGAGTTCCTGCCGACCATAATCTCGCGCTGTGTGTGCTTCGGAGTCTCTCCCTGCACCGAGGAGGAAGCCGAGCAGTCGCTCATAGAGAGCGGTCACGCGGGCAGCGAGGTAAAGGCGGCGGTGAGATGCTTCCACGGGAATATCGGTATGTGCACAAGCTACATCGTTGACCCCGAGCTCCGCAAACGCGTCGATTTGACAAAAAGGCTCGCCGATAGTATAATAGGTAAGGACGAGTACGGTCTGAATCAGGCGCTGTTCTCACTGGGCAGCAGCAGGAACGATATACGCGAGGTGCTTTCCATGACGGACAAGCTCGTGCGCGACTGTGCCGTACTCAACCGCAGCTCCGACTCTGCTTTGATAGGCTGCTACCGGGAGGGAGCAGAAAGGCTCGCAGGAATGGTCACGCCTTATCAGGCTGTGCATATCCACAAGAGTATCGAAAAGGCGTGGGGAGCTATGGAGGCAAATGTTACTCCGCCGCTCGTGCTTGCGGCTCTGAGCGCGGAGATGATAGAAATAGTCCGCTGAAACGGACGGGCAAGGAGCTTTTTATGAAAGAGATAGTGGGTATCCGCTTCAAGAGCGTCGGGAAGGTGTATTACTTCTCGCCGGGCGATATCAGGGCAAATGTGGGCGACCGCGCGATAGTCGAGACCGTGAGGGGCGTCGAGTGCGGAGAGGTAGTCATCGCCAACAGGCAGATAGACGACAACGCTATAAATTCGCCGCTGAAGCCGATAATCAGGCTCGCGGACGCAAACGACCTCAAGACCGTCGAGAAGAACAAGCAGCGCGAGAAGGAGGCCTTCCGCATATGCGAGGAGAAGATAGCTCTCCGCAAGCTGAAAATGAGCCTCGTGGACGTCGAGTGCACCTTTGACAACAACAAGATGCTGTTCTACTTCACAGCCGAGAACCGCGTGGACTTCCGTGAGCTGGTAAAAGACCTCGCGGCGGTGTTCCGCACACGTATAGAGCTGCGCCAGATAGGCGTCCGCGACGAGGCGAAGATACTCGGCGGACTGGGCATATGCGGCAGGGAGTTCTGCTGCAAGGCGCATATGGGCGACTTCAACCCCGTATCCATAAAAATGGCAAAGGAGCAGGGGCTCTCGCTGAACCCGACGAAGATATCGGGCACCTGCGGCAGACTGATGTGCTGCCTCAAAAACGAGCAGGCAGCGTATGACTCGCTGCTGAAGATAACGCCGAAGGTGGGCGCTATCGTGGTAACTCCCGACGGAGACAAGGGCAGAGTAGAGGACGCCAACCTCATCACGGGCAAGCTCAGGGTCAAGACCGAGAAGTCCGAAATGCCCGTGACCCTCGACAGGAGCGAGGTGAAGCTCCTCAAGGACGTTGAGGTCAAGCTCAGCAAGGAGGAGCTGAAGGCTCTGAAAAACCTCGAGGATAAGTAATGCAGAAGCCGAATTATGGGAAAATGCTCGACGACAGGCTCGCGGAGCTGGAGAAAAACGGCGAAAAGCCGCGGCTTATGCTCCACGCGTGCTGTGCTCCGTGCAGCAGCCATACCTTGCTGTACCTGTACGGGCACTTCGGGATAACGGTGTACTTCTGCAACCCGAATATCGCTCCCGAGGAGGAGTACCTTTACCGCAAGAGCGAGCTCAAACGGCTGATATCGGAGCTCGGGCTCGATGTCGCGGTGATAGACGAGGACTACGACCCCGCGCCGTTCTATGAGCTGGCAAAGGGACTTGAGGACCTGCCCGAGCGCGGCGAGCGCTGTCAGAAGTGCATAGCCTACCGTCTGCGCAGAACAGGCGAAAAGGCGCGGGAGCTCGGGTGCGATTACTTCACGACCACGCTGACGATAAGCCCGCATAAGGACTGCGTATTCATCAACGAATGCGGCGGCGCGATAGCCGAGGAGTGCGGCGTGGCATATCTGTACTCCGACTTCAAGAAGCACGACGGCTACAAGCACTCGATAGAGCTCTCGCGGCAGTACGGGCTCTATCGTCAGAATTACTGCGGGTGCGTTTATTCGCGGCGAGCCGCGGATAGAGCTCAGAGCTAAGAACTCAGATTGTAGGGGCGGCGTTCCGCCGCCCGAAGCAAACGGCATTGTTGTCGCGTGCGGAGATAACTCCGCAGGCAGGCAATTCCGGAGCGGTAGTAGGGGAGGCTCTCTCTTGCAGAGCCTCCCCTCTTTCAAAACAGTCCACCGGACTGTTTTGAAATTCATCCCCTTGCAGAGCGCCCTTCGGATTGCAGGGACGCTGTCCCTGCACCCTGCAAGCCTTTGAAAAGGCTTGAGCGAAACTTTCAGCTTCGCGCTGTAGTTTATCCGATACGGAAGTTCTCTCCGCGCAACATACAAAGGAGGTAAATATGTCCAAGAGATTCAGTATCAACATCAAAGCAAGATATGCAGTATTAGTCCTGTCAGCGGTGGCGGCGATGGCACTGTGCGCGTGCGGAGCAGAGCCGCAGGAGAGCATAATCAAGCCCGACCCGCCCGTCACATACGCGCCAATGACTACCGAGCCTGTGCAGACTACCACGGCTAAGCCCGTCACGACTGCCAAGGTCACGACCACTGTCACCACCACGACCAAGCCCAAGAGCTTCGACGTCAAGATAGACGACGTGCTCGCCCTCGACGTCAACGAGCTCTGCCCCGATTCGCGCAGAAGGTCGGGTGTGTGCGTGCTGACCGAGAGGTACGGCGACACGAGCACCTACCTCACAACGCGGTACGAGTTCGCCATTGACGACGATCTGCAGGCAGGCTGGTACTTCGGTCAGAGCCTCAACGAGGACGGCGAGGTCGTGAGGGAGGATTTCGACTTCGAGAAGAGCATCTACTTCATCGAGGGCGGGGGAAGCTACGCCGCTTATGACCGCGAAACGAAGACGTGGTCGCCGCTGGACGAGCCAAGGAAGACCTGTGCCGCCTATGACCACTTCGCCGCCTATTGCTACGACGTTGTGCCGGTCCAGCTTTTGTACGACGTCTTTCAGGAGAGCGCCTGCGAGCGCAATATCACGGTTTTCGACGACTGCACGATAGTCGATGTGAAGGAGAGCGGCGGGAAAAAGATAATCTGCCTCAGCTTTGAAACGAATAAGGACAATGCAAGCTTCTACAGGAAATACTACTGGGAGCTCGACGCCGAAACGGGTCTGTGCTATGTTTACAGGATCTACGATATAGACGATACTCTGACGATGGAAAGGCTGTATGAGGACATAAAATTCGGCGGCGAGGCGACACCTCCGCTCACACAGCAGGAGGTCAAGGACTTCATACTTGACAATAACTACAAGACTGATATGCTGGGAAATCATCCCTATCCGATTATCCTCGACGAGGAAATAACCCTTATGCCCGATGTTTACAGGGAAGTGCTCGGTGACGAGGAGTACAACAAGATAATGGAGAATATGAAGAATGCCCAAGGAACTGAAGACTAACGCGATGCGCTTCCTCGACAGGAGCAAAATTGCCTATACCGTGCAGACCTACGAGTGCGAGGAGTTCATCGACGGCATACATACGGCGGAGGCTCTCGGTCAGCCCGCGGAGGAGACCTTCAAGACACTTGTCGCACACGGAAAGTCGGGGAGCTATTACTGCTTCCTTCTGCCCGTAGCCGAGGAGCTCGACCTCAAAAAGGCGGCGAAGAGCGTGGGCGAGAAGTCGGTGGAGCTGCTGCACGTCAAGGACATCACCGCAGTGACGGGATACGTCCGCGGAGGCTGTACGCCCATCGGTATGAAGAAGCAGTTTATGACCGTGGTGCACTCCACCGCCGAGGCTATGGAGCTCTTCTACATCAGCGGCGGACGCATAGGCACGCAGATACGCCTCTCGCCCGCAGAGCTCGTAAAGGCGATGCGAGGTAAATTCGATGATATTGTGATGACGCAAGGGCTCTGCCCTTGACCCGCCAAAGGCTTTGCCTTTGGAATCCGCTGGGACTCTGTCCCAGACCCTGCAAAGGGGCATAGCCCCTTTGAACCCAACTACGTTGCCGCTCGCAAGCTCGCTCAGTCTGTACAAAAGGCAAAGTCTGCTTTCGGCGGGTAACAATCGTGGGAAAAAGCTTCCGTCACGTGATTGGTATGCCCGCGGAATTATTCCGCGCGGGATTGCAATGCCTTTTGTTGGCGGATATTGGCGGGCGCACACGCGGGTGCGCCCCTACAAATGTCCTGTATGAGAACAAAAAAGGCTGCAAGTTTGACCTTGCAGCCTTTCGTATTATTTTATTTCAAGCCTTTTCGCAACGGGCTCGGCGGGCTTCTTCTTGGGAAGCTCTATCGTGAGAATACCGTTCCTGTACTCGGCAGAGATAGCCTCTGCGTCCACATCGGAGATGTCGAAGCTCCTCTTATACGAGCCGAACCTTCTCTCGCGGCGGATATAATTGGTCTTGTCGTCCTTCTCCTCGGACTCGGCTGTGTGCTCGGCAGAGATAACGAGGAACTCGCCGTTGATGTCGAGCTTGATGTCCTCCTTCTCAAAGCCGGGGAGCTCGGACTCCATCACGTACTTGTCACCCGCGTCCATGATATCGGTCTTGCAGGCGTTGACAGGCATACTGTCGTAGTTTTTATCGAGATCGTTCCAGATATTGAAAAGGTCAAAAGCGTTTCTTCCAAAGGGTGTCATTCCGTACATCATAATTCATACCTCCAAATTCTTTGCGGTCTGATTCAGACCTGTGCTCATAGTGTGTGCGTCATTCGGTCGGATATACGTGCTCCATCGGGATCAGTCCTTTCACTGACTTGTCTTTCAATCCTTTGAATGTGTCACAAGGTCAACTACCTCGGGGGAGATGTAACGCGAAAAGAAGCGCTTCATCTCGCCTTCGATCTCGGAGTACCTCAGCCCGTACTGCTCAAGGTAATCGTCGTCCTTCTGACAGAGGTGAGTGTAGAATCTGTAGCCGACGATGAGGTCGTCCTGCGACCCGTCAGCCGCTGCGCAGTCCAGCTCGGATATAGCGTCCCTGACCTTGCCGCGGTCGAGCATATCGGTCAGCTTCTGGACAAGCTCCTCCTTCTGCTGATCCTTCAGCACCAGCATTGCGGGAGATTCGACATTCACGTGAAACAAAAGCCTCATCGCCGCGTCGAGACATTCCTTTATCTGGCGCATAATGTAATCCTGTTCAAACATATGGGAGTGAGCTCCTTTCGTTTCATTGACTGTATGATACAGCCGTTATGTGTTGGGATTATTATGATTATGTGAAAGAAAGATGAAATTTAGCACTCTCTGCGTGCGAGTGCTAACACTTGTTAAAGAGGAGTGCTAATTCATGGCGCAAATGTAGGGGCGCCCATTGGGCGTCCGTGGGACGTCGAGGACGCCGTCCCCTACAATAATTACGCATTACGCATTACGAATTACGCATTGTTCGGGCGGCGGAACGCCGCCCCTACATTCTGAGCTCTCGTCAAGCTCTCATTTGCGAATTTTCATCGAGATGTCGAAGCACTTTACGGAGTGGGTGAGTGCTCCGAGGGAGATGATGTCCACGCCCGTTTCCGCAACGGAGCGGATATTCTCGGCAGTGACGTTGCCCGAAGCCTCGAGCAGAGCAGCTCCCGCTGTAATCTCCACAGCCTGCTTCATCTCGTCGCAGCTCATATTGTCGAGCATTATTATCTCTACCTTGTTGGCGAGCGCCTCGCGGAGCTCGTCGAGCGTGCGCACCTCTACCTCTATCTTCACCGTGTGACCTATCTTCTCGCGCAGAGCCGTCACAGCTGCGGTTATGCCGCCGTATGCGTCGATGTGGTTGTCCTTCAGCATAGCCGCGTCGGAGAGGTTGAAGCGGTGGTTCTTTCCGCCGCCGACCGTCACCGCGTACTTCTGTATTGCGCGAAGTCCTGGGAGAGTCTTTCTCGTGTCGGTGACTGCGGCTTTAGTGCCCGCGACGAGCTCCACGCACTTGTTCGTAGCGGTAGCAATGCCCGACATATGCTGGAGCAGGTTCAGCGCCGTTCTCTCGCCCTTGAGCAGGGTGAGGGTGCTGCCCTCGAGCTCGGCGATGATGTCGCCCTTGTTTACCTTCGTGCCGTCCTGAAGGAGTATGCGGAAGTCAACGTCCCCGCCCGCGAGGTCGAACACGCGCTTTGCGACCTCTATGCCGCACACGACGCCGCTGTCCTTTGCCACGTAGTACGCGGAGCTGCGGTGCTCGGGGGGGATGAGGTTGTCAGCCGCGGCGTCGATGTAGTTGATGTCCTCCATCAAAGCCGTGGTGATGATATTGTCGATGTAGCACTGTAATAATTTCATAGCAGTTACCTTTCCTTGAATATGTAGGGGCGAGTTCCGCTCGCCCGTGAAAAAATGAAATATCGGCGGACGCACGGATAAGCAGCACACCAAATCTTTGATTTGGATTGTGATGCTATATGCAGCTCTGCTGTAATGCGCCCCTACATTCGTCCCATTTTATGTTAGTACGAATACTTGGAATCTATGCAGAGATACTCCTCCAGCGTCAGCCCCGAATCGTAGACGAGCTTTGCGAGCTCCTCGCCGAGATAGCGGACGTGCCAGCCCTCGTACTTGTAGCCCGTGATGTCCTCCTTGCCCTTGGGGTAGCGGATAATGAAGCCGTACTTATAGCAGTTCTCCGCGAGCCATTTCGCCTCGGGAGTGGTGTTGAAATAATCGCTTGCGTAGTTGATATCAGCCGCAAGACCCGTCTGGTGCTCGGAGTGTCCGGGGCGTGCGGAGTAGGTATCGGCGGCAGCCTTGCCGTCGCGGGCTACGTAGCCGTTGTAGAGCTGCGACTGGTAGCTGTATGAGCGGTAGCCCGAGCATATTTCGAGCTTTCTGCCGTCAGCCTTCGCGGCAGCCTGCATTTTCGCGAACGCCGTGTTGAACTCGGCTGTCAGTCCGCCCGGAGCATAGGTCGAGGGCAGAGCGTAGGTCTTGTTAGCGATGAGTATGCCGTTCACGTAGGTTATGCCGTCCTTTACGGTTATCTCGCGGCGGGTGAAGCTCTCGGTCGTGCCGTCCTCCCATCTGAGGGTGAAGTGGTACTTGTCCGTGCGCGAGAAATCTCCCGTTTTAGCCGTGCCGTCTGAGTAGATGAACTGCGCCTGCGTGCCCATCGGCAGCACGAGGAAGTCCTCGCCGCCGCAGGTGCCTGTATAGCCGCTGAGCTTGTAGGTATTGCCCGCGTCGGAGACATATTCGCCCGCAACAGACGGTCCGTTGTAGTAGGGCACGTCGCTCTTGTGGGTGAACAGCTCGGGCGGTGAATCGCTCCATTTCAGGTAGAAGTGCTCGTCGTCGAGCCACGCTATCGTGGAGGAGAGCTCGTCTCCCGAGGAGAGCGTGAAGTCGATACCGTCGCCCCATTTGCTCATAGAGAAGGCGGTGGAGGTGTTCTCCGCGAGGTCGGCGAAGGAGCCCTCTCTGCCCTTGTTGAACCAGCAGAAGCGCATTCCCTCAGAGCTCTCGCCTATCCACGTTCCCTGCGGGACTGTCGTGGCATTGCGCACGAATGACCGCCGCATACCGAGCAGGTCGAAGGTGTCGATGACGCCGTCGCTGTCGAAGTCGGCGCGCTCGGCCTGCTCGGCGGTGAGCTCTCCCGAGCCGAGCAGGAACTTGTTCAGCAGCACCATATCCTGCGAGTTGATGATGTAGTCGCCGTTGACGTCCGCCTTCAGTACGGGCATATCGTCGGCGTCAGCCGCCGCCGTGTGCAGCGGTGAGGTCGGCAGCACAGCCGCAGCAAGAGCAGCTGCTGCCGCAATTTTCAGTAATTTCATCCCTTTTGCCTTTCCTTTGATGATCGCTTGTCTGTGTGTTTACGGGCGGCGAAACGCCGCCCCCTACACATTGCTTCCCGCCGAAAGCAGACTGTGCCTTTTGTAAAGAGTGAGCGAGCTTGCGAGCGGCAACGTAGTTGGGTTCAAAGGGGCTGTGCCCCTTTGCAGGTTCTGGGACAGCGTTCCAGCGGATTGTCAAGGCAGAGCCCTTGTTATTGCATTACCTCTCCGAGGATAATGTAAGCGACCGTAACTATCGACTTCGCGAGCACGAAGTCCGCGTCCACGAGATAGCCGCCGCTCAGCAGGTCCTCGCGTATCTCCTTCACGCGCTTGAAGCCTGCCGCTGCTGCCTTCTTGTCGGGGATAACGAAGTGGCTCTCCTGCATTATCCTGCGGGTCTCGGTGCGGATACCCTTGGGTATGCGGTCGGCGCCGAGGTGAGCGTCGAACTGCGCCTCCTCGAATTCCTTGGGAGCATTCGCCATCTTTGAGGCTATATCCAGCGCGGCGTGGCGCGAGAACACAAGAGCCTCCAGAAGCGAGTTGCTGGCGAGACGGTTGCCGCCGTGTACGCCCGTGTGCGAGCACTCGCCGCACGCGTACAGATTCGGGAGCGTTGTCTCGGAGTTCTTGTCAACGTCGATACCGCCCATAAGATAGTGCTGGCAGGGGAATATCGGTACGGGTCCCTTTGTGAGGTCCCAGCCCTGATCGAGCAGGTTCTTGTATATCATCGGGAAGCGCTTTTTGAGGAATTCGCTGTCCTTGTAGCTGATGTCGAGGTAGAAGTCGGTGGACTTCTGCTTGCGCGATTCAAGGATTATCGAGTGCGATACGACATCACGCGGAGCGAGCTCGAGGCGCTCGTCGTAGTTGTGCATAAAGCGCTCCTTGTTGCAGTTGAGGAGGTAAGCTCCCTCGCCGCGGACAGCCTCGGAGATGAGGAAGCACTCGCGTGTGGCGCGGTTGTTGAAGGCTGTCGGGTGGAACTGCACGTAGCTGAGGTTCTTTATCTTCGCGCCCATTTCGTAGGCGAAGGTGATACCGTCGCCTGTGGCTATGGCGGAATTGGTCGTGAACTGGTACACTCTGCCGATACCGCCTGTCGCGAGTATCATATAGTGGCAGTTGGCGGTGATGTACTCGTCCTCAATGGTCTTGAGGAAAGCCGAATAGCCCGTGGAGGTCTGCTTGACCGCGCACATAATGGTATTCTCCATAATGGTCACGTTCGGGAGCTTCTTCACGGTGTCAAGCAGGGTGGTCGTGATAGCCTTGCCCGTGGAGTCGGCATGGTGGAAGATACGGTGGTGGCTGTGACCGCCCTCAAGCGTGCGGTGGTAGGTGCCGTCGGGGTTCTTGTCGAAGTCAACGCCGAGCTCGATGATGCGCTCGATGTCCTGAGCGGCTTCGCTGACGAGGGTGTGTACGGCGTCAACGTTGTTCTTGAAGCCGCCTGCTATCATCGTGTCGTTCTGGTGGTACTGTATGTTGTCGGAGGGCGAGTTGTAAACGCCCGCGATACCGCCCTGAGCGAGCATGGAGTTGCACAGCGGCAGCTCGCGCTTGCAGAGGATGAGGATATTGAGCTCCGAGGGCAGGTTGATGGCTGCGTAGAGTCCCGCAGCACCGCAGCCTGCGATTATAACGTCATAGTTTACAGACATAGCTGGCACGTCCTTTACCTAAATTTTGCCAAAATGGGTATACACATATATTATAGCACACATTTATGGATATGTCACTACCTTTTTATAAAAAATACTGACTTTTCGGGGAGATAGGACTCAGAGCTCAGAACTAAGATGTAGGGGTGCACATTGTGCGCCCGAGGGAGCGAGGGGGAAACTTCGGTCGGGGGAAAGAAAAAAACTGGCACCAAAGTCGGCACTTTCCCCCTGCCTACGTTTCCCCCTCGCGCTCCCCCTTCCTCTCCTACCCCCATTTGCCGACTTTTGATTCTTCTTCGCCGTCCTTCGACGGCTGGCATTGGAAGTGAAAAGGCACAGTATTGTAACAGACGCGGGAGAAAGTAGCCGTTATTGTATGTGAGCGAGCTTACGAGCGTCCGCGCGAACCGAAAAGACCGCAGACCCGACTGAAGTGGCAATCGGGTCTGCGGCTCTTCTATGAACACACCTTTTCAATTAGTTTCCTATGAGAATTCGTATGGCAGAGTCTTTACCTCGCCGAGTATGAACTTCTGCAACACCTTTGCGTCGTTGACATTGATCACGCCGTCCTTGAAGCAGTCCGCCGCCTCTATCTGGAGCGCATTGAAGCTTATGGGGCGGTTTATCAGTGCCTCGTCGTATTCCTTGCCTGCTCTCATCTTGCTGAGGGCGTCCTGATACTCGATGTACTGGAGTATCGTGATGTAATCGAACGAATCGACAACTCCGTCGCCCGAGAGGTCGCCCGTGGATTCGGGGACTATCTCATACAGCGTCGGGAGATACTGTCCGTCGAGCTCAAGGTCGGTGGTGTAGACTCTCATTTTCTTGCCGGGCTCGTCGGGATTATCGACCAGCAGTGTGTGGTCGGGGTCTTTCTCCACCTGTATCATCAGCAGCTCCCAGTACCACTCGTACGGGTCTTCCCTGTATTCCTCGGAATCGTGGTCCTTGTGCTCGAATGTCACGGCGACGCCCATATGCGTCATATCAGGGTCGAGGATAGCCTCCCAGTGACCCTCCTCTGAGCTGCGCCACTGACTGAATGCGTCATAGGCGGTACACGGGTCTTCGGAAGCCGCGAGGTTCTCCTTTGCGGATAAATAGGGGTAATTCTCGTCCATCAGGTACTGGTCGAAGTTATCGCCCGAATCCTTGTCTATTATGCCCGTTGAGAGCTCCTCGGCTGTCGGGCGGTTGTGGCTGAATTTGCGGATGGATTCTCTCACGCGGACGTGCGAGTAGTCACAAAGGTGGGGGACAACATAGAGCGGCTTCAAGCCGTTCTCGACTCTTGCCTCGTTGACCATAACGGCAATTTCACGTTCGAGCTGGCGGAGGTCCTCCTCGGTCACCTTCGGGGAATTATCGCCGTTTACGGAGGAGGTCAGAAATGCCAAAGGGGACACACAGCACACGATGGACAGTGCCAGAGCAAGTGAATAAGTTTTCTTGAAAAATCGCTTTATTCCAAGCATTGTACCGCACCTCCTTCCACGCGTCTCAGCCTGCCGTTTCTTAAGCTTATTCTACCACACATACAATATATTTAAAAGTGCAAAAGGTAAAGTTTGGCGTTTTACACAACAAAAATCTACGTTTTGTACAACGGATTATATTACATTGCGTAGTATTTTACGCGGATTATCAGCTTTGTATTGTGAAAAATCGGGATAATTAAAAGAAATGCTACTTTCAGTAAAATACGCGTGAGAATACAGAGGAGAATATTTCAGCAATATAATACGGATTGTAATATAGCGGCAGCGGTTGACACAAAGCCGCAACAGTGGTATAATTATCTGTATCTAAGCACGAACGGAGCACGCTTTAAAGCGTTGAATATCAAATAGGCTTTAAGTCCCGAGGAACGGGCTTTATCTGAGAAAGGAGCAGGCTTGCAGTGAGCAGTACAATGAATCCCGAGTTTAAAATAAGAGAGGTCGCGGAGCGAATCAGGCTCACGCGCGAATCGGTGGGTCTGACTCCCGAGGAAATGGCTGAAAAGGTCGGTATTTCCACCTATGAGTACCTCGCCTACGAGGGCGGAGCGAAGGATTTCAGCTTCACATTCATCTACAAATTCGCGAACGTATGCGGCGTCGAGATCGCAGACCTTATGGAGGGCGAATCTCCGCGTATCAACAGCTTCGATATCACGAGAGCGGGCGAGGGACTTCCCATCGCAAGAAGAAAGGGTCTGAGCTACCTGCGTCTTGCTCCGAAATTTCGCAATAAGATAGGCGAGCCCTTCCTCGTTACCATTCCCTACGTTGACGAGAAGTTCCGCGTGCCGCACCCGCACACCCACGAGGGTCAGGAGCTCGACATCATCATCAGCGGTCAGCTCAAGGTACAGGTCGGCGACAACGTCGAGGTGCTCGGCGAGGGCGACTCCATCTACTATGACAGCTCCGAGCCCCACGACGAATGGGCGGTAGGCGGTCACGAGTGCCGATTCTACGCCGTTGTATTCGGTCAGAACGAGAAGCCCACACACGCTATCTCAAACCTTGAGCCTGTAATACTACCGGGCGTTACCAACTTCGACCTTGCCAATATCAAGGAGCCCGTCGCCGACAGGTTCGTCGAGTGTGAGACCGACGAGAACGGCGCGCTCACAAGCATAAAGTTCAAGAACGAGGCGACCTTCAACTTCGGCTTCGACGTTGTTGACGCGCTTGCGGCGAAATGTCCCGACAAGACTGCACTTATATATGTGTCCAATGAAATGGAGGAGCGCCGCTTCACATTCGCCGAGATAAAGAAATACTCCAATATGACCGCGAATTACTTCAAGTCCAAGGGCATAAAGAAGGGCGACAGGGTAATGCTCGTCCTGAAGAGACACTACCAGTTCTGGTTCTCGATAATCGCGCTCCACAAGCTCGGCGCTATCGTTATACCCGCGACGAATCAGCTTGTTCAGCACGACTTCACCTATCGCTTCAAGGCGGCGGGCGTGAAGGCTATCGTCTGCACCGGCGACGGCGATGTTGCGCATCAGGTAGACCTCGCCATTGACGAGTGCGGTATGGACATCACTAAGATGATGGTTCACGGCGAGCGCGAGGGCTGGGACGGCTTCGACAAGGGCATTGCCGCTCAGAGCGACGTATTCGAGCGCCCGACCGACCCCGAGCTCCTCTCCTGCGGCAGAGAGCCCAACCTTATGTTCTTTACCTCGGGCACGACAGGCTACCCGAAGATAGCGACGCACTGCCACCTCTACGCGCTCGGACACTTCATCACTGCGCGCTACTGGCACAACGTTGATCCGAACGGCATACATTTCACTATCTCCGATACAGGCTGGGGCAAGGCTCTGTGGGGCAAGCTCTACGGACAGTGGCTCAGCGAGACCTGTGTTTTCGTCTACGACTTCGACCGCTTCGACGCGAACAAGATACTCCCGATGTTCAAGAAGTATAACATCACGACGTTCTGCGCACCGCCTACGATGTACCGCTTCTTTATAAAGGAGGACCTCAGCAAGTACGACCTCAGCAGTATAAAGTATGCCACGGTCGCGGGTGAGGCTCTCAACCCCGAGGTCTACAACCAGTTCCTCAATGCTACGGGCGTGAAGCTGATGGAGGGCTTCGGGCAGACCGAAACCACGCTGTCTATCGGCAACTTCGTCGGTATGACCGCTCGTCCCGGCTCTATGGGCAAGCCGAGCGTTATGTACGATGTTGACATCGTTGACCCCGACGGCAAGCCCTGCAAGACGGGCGAAACGGGCGAGATAGTCATCCGCCTCGACAAGGGTACTCCCGCGGGACTTTTCCTCGGCTACTACAACGACGACGAAAAGACCAAGGAGGTATGGCACGACGGTATGTACCACACGGGCGATACCGCGTGGAAGGACGAGGACGGCTACTTCTGGTACGTCGGACGTGTTGACGACGTTATCAAGTCGTCGGGCTACCGCATAGGACCGTTCGAGATAGAGAGCGTCATCATGGAGCTCCCCTACGTGCTCGAATGCGGTGTCAGCGCTGCTCCCGACCCTGTGAGAGGTCAGGTGGTGAAGGCTTCGATAGTGCTCGTCAAGGGCACTGAGGGCACAGACGAGCTCAAAAAGGAGATCCAGGACTACGTCAAGAAGCACACCGCGCCTTACAAGTACCCGCGAATAGTCGAGTTCCGCGACGAGCTCCCCAAGACTATCAGCGGCAAGATAAGACGTGTGGAGCTGAAAGGATAATTCTGCAGGGGCGGATATCATCCGCCCTTTTCAATTCGTAATTCGTAATTGTTGTGTCAGGCAGTCGGGCGGTGGATTTGCGGGCGAGCGGAACTCGCCCCTACATAGCTATTCAGATACGTCCGCGTCAGCGGACACCTTGAGCTAACGGCTAACGGCTGTCGGCGGGCTACAAAACGGCGTAAAATCGGGACAAAAAATTTTTTTGGATTTTTTTGAAAAAAGTGCTTGACAAATCCGTGAAGCTGTGTTATAATTAATTTCGTCGTCAGGGGACTGATAGTCAACAGACAGCGTTCGGCTGACGGAATAAAAGGCATTAGTGGGGGTTTAGCTCAGCTGGGAGAGCATCTGCCTTACAAGCAGAGGGTCATAGGTTCGAGCCCTATAGTCCCCACCAATTTTTGGCCCGGTAGTTCAGTTGGTTAGAACGCTAGCCTGTCACGCTAGAGGTCGTGAGTTCGAGCCTCATCCGGGTCGCCATCTGTGCTTCTGTAGCTCAGTCGGTAGAGCAGGGGACTGAAAATCCCCGTGTCGTTGGTTCGATTCCGACCGGAAGCACCACAATGCGGATTTAGCTCATCTGGTAGAGCGCCACCTTGCCAAGGTGGAGGTAGCGAGTTCGAGCCTCGTAATCCGCTCCATAGTGCTGGGGTAATAACCTTGGCATTAACAAATCCCGAAGCTTTCAGCATCGGGATTTTTTCTTATACATTGATATTTGGAGAATTAAGATGAATCAGACGCTTGAGGAAATAGAATGTACATTGTCAAAGCAGAAGAAAAACAGGTAAAAACGATTGTAGGTATGTCTGTCAGAGCATTTGAAACAGACGTAAGTGTCGGCGGAACAAAAGGTGACTGTCCGCCCGGATATGATTCGGCAGAATGGCATAGACATATGGCTCGGGCGGGACATTTGTACCAAGCGATGACAGGGAAAGACATTGTGGGAGCAGCCGTCATATTTTCGGATGAAACAAAAAATACCGTGTACATTGGCAGGATCTTTATTGACAGCGTCTATCATAGAAAAGGCTATGGAATTCGTTTAATGGAGTGCATAGAAAAGAACTACCCATTTGCTGAAGAGTTTGATCTGGACACTCCGAGCTGGAATGTGCGTACAAAAGCCTTTTACGAAAAATTAGGGTATCAAATCGTAAAAGAAGAGGACGGTTTTGTTTTTTACAGGAAGACGAGAAAGTGAACTTCGTTTAATCCTGATTTATATAAGGCAGATAATGATTTAGCGAAAAATTGAACAGAGGTGGAAAATGGAAGTTCGGGAATACCTGAATATATTACATATCGCCGAAAGGCTGAAGGATACTCCGCGGCATTGCACGACCTCGCGCGGGAGAACGGAAAGCGTTGCGGAGCACAGCTGGAGGATATCCCTTATGGCGCTCCTTCTGCGGAACGAGTTTCCCGATGTTGACATTGATAAAGTTGTGGATATGTGCCTTATCCACGACCTCGGGGAATGCTTTACGGGCGATATCCCGACCTTTCTGAAAACGGATTCACAGAGGGAAACAGAGGATTCCCTTTTGCGGGAATGGGTCGGCTCGATGCCGAAAGAATTGTCGGAATACCTCTCTGCGCTGTATGACGAAATGGAAGCTCAAAAAACGGTTGAATCCAAAATATACAAGGCGCTCGATAAGCTCGAAGCGCTGATACAGCACAATGAATCGCCTCTTGATACGTGGTCAGAAAACGAATTTGAGCTGAATAAGACCTACGCGTTTGATACGGTAGCTTTTTCGGAGTGGCTTACCGTGCTGAGAAAGGCGATCCTTGAAGATACGATGAACAAAATAAACACAGAGGTGGAAAATGGCTAACGAAATGAGATACGCCGTGCTTATCGACGCCGATAATGTCGCGGCAAAGTACACGAAAAATATCCTCGACGAGCTGTCGAACTACGGTATCGTCACCTACAAGCGCGTCTACGGCGACTGGACCCGCCCGAACCTTGCGGGCTGGAAGAATATGGCGCTCGACAACGCTATCACGCCTGTTCAGCAGTACAGCTACACCACGGGCAAGAACGCGACCGATTCCGCAATGATAATCGACGCGATGGATATCCTCTACTCGAACAATGTGGACGGCTTCTGCATTGTGTCGAGCGACAGCGATTTTACGCGTCTTGCGATACGTCTGAGGGAGTCGGGCAAGCACGTCATCGGCATGGGCGAGAAGAAGACTCCGAAGCCTTTCAGCACCGCCTGCAATGCGTTCAAGTACCTCGAAGTCCTTGCAGAGGAGGAGATTCAGCCTACCGCCGAGAACGAGATAGTCGAGATGAAGATGCTCGAGCCCGCTATTATCCGAATCATCGCGGAAAATGCCAACCTCGAGGACGAGATAAACATCGGCGAGCTCGGAAGCCGCCTGCAGGGGCGCTACCCCGATTTCGACGTCAGAAACTACGGTTACTCGAAGTTTTCGCAGTTTTTGAAGGATTTCGACTGCCTCAGCTTCCGACAGGTGGGCAGCAGTATACTTGTTTCGCTCAAAACGAAGGCGACCGACCTCGAAAGGGTGGAGAGCGCGCTGGCGGCTGTTGTCCGCACGAACGGCACGAAGGGCTACAACCTCGGCGAGCTGAAAAAGCAGCTCTGCGCGAAGCTGCCCGATTTCGATGTCAAGACCTACGGTTATTCTAAGTTCAGCAAGTTTGTTGAAAACCTGCCTGAGTTTAAAATAAAGAATAACACTGTGTACTTTGTGGGTGAGGAAAGGAACTGAAAATGGAGAATAATACCGGATGCGCGCTCTCTTTGGCTGCCGCCGCTTTTATCATGGCTGCTATGACTGTTCTTGTGAGGGCTTTTAGAAAGAAAACAGCAGCCTGAGGGCAAGTTTTAAACAATTATATACGTCTATATGTTGATTGTTGAAAATCGCTAAAACGCAGACAAAAATCACGGTAAAATTTGAGTTGACAACTCTGTTTATCCGTGCTATAATAATTAAATCGCCGCGAGAGAGCGACGGCACAGCATCTTGAAAATTGAACAATGCTAAGAAAAAGTAACGACCCTTGAGATTCTTTTGAGGGATCAGAAGAATGAACTCAAGCAAAGAGTAAAAAATGCGCAGTAATAACGCAAGCGT
>Ga0129307_1000158_pt1 | contig 115809 bp, 100 predicted proteins | sample P1105metagenome_FD_94437 | JGI IMG/M metagenome (GOLD analysis project Ga0129307, IMG submission 94437) | Capybara group fecal microbial communities from Wisconsin, USA - P1105 metagenome | ecosystem: Host-associated > Mammals > Digestive system > Large intestine > Fecal | place: USA... | reverse complement strand
TATCAAAGAAGATCCATATATGCGCTCCATGCCCGGATCGAGATCGCTCCACCAGCGGATCAATTCCATTCAACGTGCATATCATTCGCAATGCATCCACTTCTTCTTGCCAGGAATCGTCTTTATTAGCATAATCGTGTTTTTCGGCATCTTTTCCATGATTGTCAAAGTCAAACACCAGAAATCTGCATGTGCCATTCGGGAATAACGGATAAAGTCCGACCACATCTGACGCGTTATAAGAACGACCTCTCAAATGTGCTAAAAGATCATTTTTTCCCAGCGGCTTATTTGACCTGTAGGCGCAGTCCCTGCAGTTGATCTTTTGCCCATTTCTTCTGGGACAAACTTCCTGCCAGAAATTATGGCACTGTGGATAATAACCCGACTCTCCTGTCTTTTTCACAGATCTTTTTGCGTAAATATCATGCCGCCCCCAAAAATAGGTAAAAAAAACTTTCACCATTTTATCGGTGATCTCAGGCGGATGGATTATTCTGGCTCCCTGATTCGGATCAAAACTTTCTGTTTTCTCCGGCTCCTTTATTTGCTCCAGTTCCCGGGCATATGAGATATGGCAACGATCCAGGATATTCTTCAGAGTCTGATTTTCAAGTTGGAGTTCATTTATCTGTTTTTGCAATATATTGACTTTTTCAATCGGATCTCTCACTGCATCTCCCATCTGATCCATAAAACCATAGCAATCTGAAACATCTTATCTGCATTTCCATAAAGCCATCGGATGTTCCTTAATCCGTTCCAATATTGCAGCATCATCAAAGAGCAATTCCGGCTTATACTCTTTAGCTGTAAATTTTATCATATACTCAGCTTCAGCATCTGTTGGTTTCATCATTGCTGCAATATACTCTTCAGCCATTTTCTTTTTTTCATCCAAGTCAAACTTATCCCTGACCGGCAAAACCGGAAACAAATCTGCCCTTATCTTCGAAAAAGTAAGGCGTTCGATAGCAGACGTATCAAATTGGATGTTGACCTCTTTCGCAGAGATTGTTGCGTAAAAAATAACACATTTCCGGAATGTGTCTTCTTCACCAGAAAAGAGTTTTTGTTCGATCATATTGCAAAAATCATACAGATCTCTTGCTGCTGCCCGGTTTAATAATGCATTGATCTTGGCTGCAAAGATCTCCATTGCAGATACCGTTCTTACGGAGATTGGATCTCCGAAAGCATTCGTTACAAAGGTTCTGTTTTCGGTCGAAAGTATATGTGCTCTGAGAGAATAATTGATCTCGATTTTTATCATATCTTTATTCCCGGCTGCGTTCACATAATTAAAGTGAAACGAATCCAGGCTGTAGCTGAGCCTTGAACTTTCTGATAAAGAATAACCCTGCTCTGCCATAAACCTCTTTATAATCGTCGTCAGCTTTTCCCTTGCATATGCAGTATCCTCTCTGGTCAGATTTGGAATGAAATCCAGATCAATATCCACTGAAAGCCTTGGTATTTTAAAAACCGTCAGATTAATCGCGGTCCCACCCTTCAGCAGCAGATGTTCCTTCAGATATTCCTGACTGTTCAAGTATTCTAAAATCTGTTTAAGCCTGAGCACCTTTTTAAAGGTATCACGATTAAAACCATATTTCCTTGCGCGTTCGTCCAGTTCTCTTCTGTTAAATAAAGGCATCCTCTACCACCCCGTTCTTTATAACTTTCATATATTTTGGGTAGACCAGTTTCCATTCGCTTGCATAAGCTGCCTCAGTTATGCCATTGGTCAGGTACCGTTTTGAATTTCCGACCCGGTTCCGGCATTCTTCAATAAATTGATCGCTCACCTTCAAATACGTCTGGTATTCATTTGCTATGAATCCTGTCTTCTGATAAAGAAATGAACTGTTATATGCCTCCAGATATTTCATCAGCTTTGATTCATCAATTCCAATTACAGAAGTGATACATGTAATCACTTCTTCCAGTCCGGCGATCATATTCATATCTTTAATCGAATCGATAATCGTCCGTTCCTTATCCGTTACCTTGACATTTCCGCCAAACTGAGGTGATATCACACCGTCCTGATACTGTGATCTGACATAGTGATAAGTATAACCATCAAACATAAAGTCATGAAAGCGGCTTTCTGAGCTGACGTACACATCATAAAAGACCTGATCCGTGATCCCATAGTATTCAAATGCTGTATGATGAGATACATAAGATGAGGGATGAAGCGCGCTTGCAATTTGAAACCGGTTTGCCACCGGACCACCATTCTCGCCGCTTATGCAGGTATATAAACCGTTCCTTATCTTTTGGACCAGATTATCTTTTAAAAGCTTTTCCAAAGCAGCACGGGCAGTCCTTTTGCTTGAATACAAAGCGCTGACTTCCCTCATGGAAAAAACAGGATACCGCAGTAATTCATAGTAAAGGTTCATATCTTCCCCTTTAGTTGATTTTTTGTATTATTTCTCCTATATTTCAGTAATCTTTCTACTTATTCTAAACTTATTACCATCTTTGTTCTCTGTCAAGTTAATTTATTGTATTTTTTTACCATCTTCTGTGGTAATTCCGTAAAAATATTCAACCTACATGGTGCAAAATGTAACCGTTGAGGCTCATGGCTTATGTGATACTAACTGATATCAACATTGGCGGATTTCTGAGACCGGCAGAGCATGAAAAAACCCCGGAAACTCAACGTTTCCGAGGCTTGTGTGTGAGGGTGGGTACAGGGACTTGAACCCTGGATCTCCAGATCCACAATCTGGCGCGTTAACCAACTACGCCATACCCACCATATTACGGACCGGTGAATTTCATCACCGTTGGAACATGCCGCTGCCGGGAATCCCGGTTGCCGCGCATATCCCGCGCGAGCCTGAAGGGATTCGAACCCCCGACCCACGGCTTAGAAGGCCGTTGCTCTATCCAGCTGAGCTACAGACTCATTGACTGTTAAGTCAAGAGCAGGTGATGGGAATCGAACCCACGTATCCAGCTTGGAAGGCTGGTGTTCTACCATTGAACCACACCTGCGCACACATTAAATAACGTGCTTTACATTTATACCATAAAAAGCCCGGTGTGGCAAGCAGATTCTTGATTTTTTGTAATTATTCAGCACCCGGAAAAACACATTTCAGGGTCATTCTACGCGCACGACTGCGTAGCTTTCTCCTGCCGCATCACGAAGATCGACCGTGAACCACGCGACGCTGCCGTCCTCCCCGTTCACCGTCTGGATGAACGGATACACCGTATCGCCGAGATACGCCATCTTCTTATACTGCACGTCGATCCTGCTGCAGCGGATCGCGTCGGACGACAGCCCCGCCTTCACGAGACCGGCTTCCACAGCCTCGCGGGCAAACTCGATGTACTGGGCGTTGTTCACGTGGTGATTCGTGTCAAGATGGTGACGCGCGACGACGATCGGTTCCGCCGGCGTTCCGGTACCCTCTACCGCGATCTTCCGGTGCATGGGCGGCATATCGATGCGCCGGTCGTCCTGCGACGCATAGGGCGCGATGTCCTCGGGCATGACGCGGACAGGGCAGCCCTCCTTCGAATCATAAAGGAACCACTGGGAGTCCGCGCGGATATACACCTTTCCCTCAGGGCTCCGGATCTCAAAGCAGCGGAACCCGAACGGGCCGCGGAATTTGTAAGGCCAGGAGCAGATCTCGATCCGGTCTCCCATCACAGGGAGCTCCGGGATCAGGATCTCGTATGCTGCCAGGAGCCACGCGTGATTCCTTGCTGTATGATATGCCACGCCTACGCCTGCATCCTCCCCGTGAAAGGTGGAGCAGTCCTGCAGATAATTGATCGCGGAAACGATGGACAGACGTCCCTGCTCATCCGTTTCGCTGTAGCGTACCCTGCTGTTAAATGAATACATCATTACCCCCTGTAAATATCAGGACCGGTTCCGTTTCTTCAGCCCTGAAAAGCTTCGCCTGCCCGTGCCTGCGCCTGTTCCGATGCCTTCCGGTCAAGCTCCTTAAGGATATGCCGCGTGATCAGACAGGCGATCAGCGCGGACACGATATCGCTTAACGGCTGCGCCGCCTGGATCCCGAACAGCCCGAAGAGCCTCGGCAGCACTAAAAGGATCGGGATCAGGCAGATGCCCTGCTTCAGGGAAGCGACAAGCGTCGCAGTGATACCGTATCCGATGCACTGCGTCAGCATATTTGCCAGGATGATCTGGGCGGAAAGGCACAGCGTGGCCCCCTGGAGCCTCAGCGCCAGCGTGCCGATCCGGATAACGTCCGGGTCACCGCGGCGGAACACCGTGATGACAGGCTCCGCGAATATCACGGCAAGCAGGCCGATGCAGGCAAGCACGCAGAACGCGACCTTCCTTGAGAAATAGTAGGCCTCCGCGACACGCTTGTAATTGCCCGCCCCGAAATTAAAGCTGCAGACCGGCTGGAAGCCCTGGCCGAAGCCGATGATCGCGGAGTTCATGAACATGGCAAGACGCATGACGATCGAGATCGCTGCGATCGCTGCGTCCCCGTACGGGTGCGCCGAATAGTTCACGACGATCGCGGACACGCCGGCGATGCCCTGCCTTGCCAGCGAGGGAAGCCCGCACCGGAGGATCTCCTTGTACATGGCAGGAGTTGGCCGGAAATTCCTTAGAGATACCGAAACACAGGCCGGCGAGCTGTTGCACTGGTACAGAAGGATGAGGAACGATACGAACTGGCTGAACGACGTCGCGACTGCCGCGCCCGCGATCCCCATGTGAAAACCGTAGATCAGCAGCGGGTCCAGGAACATGTTGAGGATACCGCCGGTGCTCATCCCGATCATGGCATTCATCGCGTTCCCCTGGAACCTCAGGAGGTTGTTCATGCCGTAGGAGCACATGAGGAACGGCGCGCCGATGAGGATGAACCGCACATACTCGACTGCGTACGGAGCTATGGTGTCCGTCGCTCCGAGCAGGTAAACGAGCGCGCGGGGGTTCAGCTCTCCCGCTGCCGCGATCAGCGTGCCGAGCAGAAGCTCCGTGACCACGCAGACAGCGACGTAAGCGCTGGCCTGGTCTCCCTTTTTCTGCCCGAGGAGGCGCGCCATGATGCTTCCGCTGCCCATCCCGATCATGAAGGCTGCCGCCTGCATCAGTGCCATCAGGGAAAAGATGACGCCTACCGCGGCGGAGGCGCTGGTCCCGATCTGGGAGACGAAAAAGGTGTCCGCCATATTGTAGATGGCGCCTACAAGCATGGAAATAATGGACGGCACCGCCATCCGGGGGATCAGTGTCTGCACAGGCTCGTGCATCATCTGTTCATAACGTTCTTCCTGTGTAATGACCTTTCCCGCCACGTTTCATACCTCTCGAAGCTGTCCTCAGATCCCGTTCGCGGGATCATTGGCGGCTCATGCTTATCTCCGCCGGGATAATACTCAAATGCGTCAGATCATGATTGTTGCTTTATTCTTCCACATTTTCCGGTTTTGCGCAAGCATCTCTCATGAAGGAGATCCTTTCGCGCCCTTCCGGAAGAGCACGTGATACTGCAGCTCCTCATAAACGCCGAGCAGCTTCTCATATCCTGCCGCGTCAGGGCTGCCGTATTCATGCCACATCCAGTCATCGCCCAGGAACCCCGACTCGTTCATCGCCGGCAGCTTCCCGCGAAGCATATAAAGGAAGCTTCCGAAATCCGTCAGCTCAAGCCCGGCGTAGTATTCCGTCATGATCCCGAGGTAATTCGGGCTTATGACGTCATTCCTGCGGATGATGCCGCCGGCTGCCTCCTTCTCCGCCCGCGCGGAGATCTGTTCCTTCAGGCCGGGACTGTTCGTCCAGATAAAATACGGGACCTGGAAGTACCGCTCCCCGATCTCATGCTCCGGGACGATCCGCCCGCCTTCTTTTTCGAGGCTCTTACGGATCAGGCCCTTTTCGAAGCGCTCGTCAAGCGCCGGCTGGTGATCCCCGAAGAAGGTGAGGAGCACCGGGCGCTTTTCCCTGCGGAGCTCACCGATCAGGAAAGCAAGGGCATCGTCCGACGCCTTCATAAGCGTTTCGAAAGCTTGCGCGTCCGTGAAAGCGGAAAGGTCATCGTCGATCGCAACGGGCGTTTTTCCGGCGTCCGTGAACGCCTTCAGCGCGTAGCCCCCATGGTTCTGCATGGTGACGTTAAAAAGAAACAGCGGCTCCTCGTGGGAACGGACCTCCTGAAGCAGCCGTTCATAGTCGCTCCGGTCGTCCGTATGGCCGAAGACCATAGGCTTCGCGTCCGGGAAATCCTCCCTGGAAAGGAAGCGGTCAAACCCCATCTCGCGGAACACCCGGTCGCGGGACCAGTTTTTCGGATCCTCGGGGTGCATGGCGACCGTCGTATAACCGGCCCGCTTAAAATCATGCGCTGCCGCGGGAACGCCCTCGAACCCGTACTGGATAAAGGGGATGGAGCCGGGAACGAACTGCATGGAGCCGCCGGTCAGGTACTCAAACTCCGTGCGTGCCGTTCCGCCTCCGCGCGTAGAGACATAGTCCCAGCCATATTCGATCATGCCCGGGTCCGTCTTCAGGGACCGGTAAAATTCCAGGTGCTCCGCCGCGCATTTGAACGGCCCGAGCACGGAAAGATCGGAAAACGACTCGTTCATGATCGTTATGACGACCGGAGGAAGCGTACTTTCGGTGAAACGTTGTCCCCCAAAAGCTCCTGCCTGCTTTAAAAGCTCCGCCGCTTTCCCTGACTCATACCCCCTCGGGGCGCGGATCCTCAGATCCTGCAGCCCGCAGAGGAAAAAGGGAAGAAAGCCGTACTGCCGGCAGTCCGCGACCTGGCGCCACGGGCGCCTGCGGATCTTCAGCGCTTTCCGGAGATCCACGCAGAAAAAGACGAGAAGGAATACGGCAAGGGCTGCCGCGGACAGAAGATAATGCCCGCGTCCTGCGGTGAAGAAGCCTGCACCCGCGGCAATGTCCGCAGTACTGCCTGCAGCACTGTCCGCTGCAAAGCCAAGGATCCCTCTCGTTTCAAGCACAGCCGTTCCTGAGATCCCCGCTGCCGCGGCAAGACAGGAAACGATCCCCCGCACAGGAAGGGAAAAGCTGTACGCGCCTGCGACCGCCACCCCGGTCCTTAAGGAAAGGAGGTCTGCCGGCGTGACCGGCGTCGACCGGAACAGGATCACGAAGTAGTTTGCCAGCCCCGCAACGAGGGCGACCAGGAAGAATACTGCCGCGCCCGCCGTCATGACCGGAAAGAGGTTCGTAAAGAAAAGGCACATAAGGAACCAGAAGAACCAGTTCGCGGGGACCGCGCTTAACAGAAGGCGCTCTCCCTCCCACGAGGACCGTGTCCCGCTGCCGGGGTCCTTCGCACCGCTGCCGGCATCCTTTGCGCTCCCGCCGGCCTGGCGCATTCCACCTGCACCGGCATCGTGCGTTCCGCCCGTGACGACATCGTCCGTTCCGCCTGCGCCTGCATCGTCCGCGGCGCCCCTGTGATAAGCGAACTCACAGACAAACAGCGCCAGGAACGGCGCTGCTGCTGAAAAAAGCATATGATCCATATCCCGAAACACCTTTCGTTCTTCAGAAGTGCCACGTTTCTTTAAGGCCCGCCCACTTCTGGTCCTTGTCACTTAAGTTCAGCGGCGTTCCGTCGGAAAGCGTGTATCCGGAAGCGTCAGCGCTTCCCGGGTAGCTGCCGGAAACCTGCGGCCAGGTGATGCCGATCTCCGGGTCATTCCATGCAAGGCCGCCCTCATCGCCCGGGTGATAGAAATCCGTGACCTTATAGCAGAATTCCGCGGTCTCGGAAAGCACAAGGAATCCGTGCGCAAAGCCTTCAGAGATGTAGAACTGCTTCTTGTTCTCTTCTGTCAAGACTACGCCGTACCACTGGCCGAAGGTGCTGCTGCCGGTGCGGAGATCCACCGCGACGTCAAACACCTCGCCCCTAATCACGCGGACCAGCTTGCCCTGCGGGAATTCCTTCTGGAAATGCAGGCCGCGAAGGACGCCCTTTGCGGACATCGACTGATTGTCCTGCACGAAGACCATGTCAAGCCCTGCCTCGTGCATGTCACGCTGGTTGTAGGTCTCGACAAAATAGCCGCGCGCGTCGCCGTGTACCGTCGGTTCAATGATATAGAGCCCTTCGATCGGGCACTTCGTTACTTTGATCTGTCCCATAGTATTATACTCCCTCTGACGTCCTGCCCTTCTCCCCTCGCGGGGCGCCGGCATCGTCCTCTGCAGTCAGGTTTATTTTAACGCACCGGCAGTGAAATTCATACCTGAAATTCACCGCCGCGGGGATGATTTCCCAGGTCTCCGCGCACGGCGGCAAAACCCGCACGCGCCGGCTGATCCTGCCTGCCCCGGCAAAGTCCTCCCGCATTCTGCTCCCGGTCCGGCCGATCATGCCTGCCCCGGCAAAGTCCTTCCGCATTCTGCTCCCGGTCCGGCCGATCATGCCCGCCCCGGCAAAGTCTTCCCGCATTCTGTTCCCGGTCTGCTATACTGTAAAAAAGTACTCGGAATGCACTGACAGGGAGGACAGCCATGGGACGCAAAAAAACACTGCTGATCATCAACGGGACCGCGGGCACCGGCAGCGGCGGGACCAGCGCGTTCGATATCATCTGCGGCCTTGTAAAGGGCGGCTGCGAGGTCACTGTGTACCCGCTGATGTTTAAAGAGGGCTTAAGCAGCGAGGCTGTCTTCCAGGAGATGCGCGAGACCGGCAGACAGTATGACCTGATCTTATGCGCCGGCGGGGACGGGACCCTGAACCACGTGATCTCGTCCATGGCGCGCGACGGCATCACGACACCGCTCGGATATATTCCTGCCGGCTCCACCAACGATTTCGCGCGCTCCCTCGGGATCCCGATGGATCTTCAGGAGAACTGCGCCGCCATCACCGGCGGTGTGCCCTTCGCCTATGACATCGGAAGCTTCAACGACCGGTATTTCAACTATGTGGCAGCGTTCGGAGCCTTCACCTCTGTGAGCTACTCGACTGACCAGAACCTGAAGAATGCCCTCGGACACGCCGGCTACATCCTTAACGCTGCCCTGAACCTTCCGGCAAATCTGTCCTACAGCCGCCGCGTCAAGGTCACGCTGGACGGGACCGTCCTGACAGACAGCTTTGTTTTCGGGTCCGTCTCGAACGCGACCTCCGTCGGGGGCTTCTCCGCGCCTGACCGGAAGGATGTCTTCATGGACGACGGCAGGTTTGAGGTCATGCTGATCCGCGCGCCGAAATCGGCTGAGGACCTCCGCGGCATCCTCCAGTCCTTCGCGCTTGGCGACCTAAACAATCCCTACGTCCGCCTGACGCGCGCGGAGCACGTGCTGTTTGAATCGCGGCGGAAGATCCCGTGGACGCTCGACGGCGAATTCGGCGGAGAGGTGACGCGGGCCGAGATCCGGGTGCTGAAGCAGCGGATCCGGATCATGGTGAAGGGATAATGCCTGCAATGCCTGAAGAATAATGCCTGCAATGCCTGAAGAAGGGATCGGATAATTCCTGTAAAGCCCCTGGAACGTGAAGGGACCGGCTTTCGCCGGTCCCGTTTTTCTTTATCTCCGATCGGTATCTCTGAGCGCCTTCAGGCGAGCTCCTTCCCGCACATTTCGAGCGCAGCGGCGATCACCGCGTCCATATCATAATACTTGTACTCTCCGAGCCTTCCGCCGAAGATCACGTTCTTCTCCTTCTCCGCGAGACTCCTGTATTCTTTGTAAAGCGCGCCGTTCTTTTCGTCGTTCACCGGATAGTACGGTTCATCCCCCGGCTTCCACTCCGAGCTGTATTCGCGGCTGATGACGGTCTTCGGAAGGTCATTTCCCGCATCGTCCTTTCCGAACTCGAACCACTTGTGCTCGATGATCCTGGTCCAGGGCGTTTCACGGTCCGTGTAGTTGACGGCGGCATTGCCCTGGAAATTCGGGATATCAAGAAGCTCATTCTCAAAGCGGACGGAACGGTACTCAAGGTTTCCGAGCGCGTAGCCGAAGTAGGCATCGACCGCGCCGGTGTAGACGGTCTTTTCCGCCAGGGCGTCAAGCTCCGCCTTGCTTTCAAGGTAATCGACGCCAAGGCGCACCTCGATCCCCTCCAGCATATTCGCGACCATCTTCGTGTAGCCGCCCATCGGGATGCCCTGGTAAAGCGCGTTGAAATAGTTGTTGTCAAAGGTGAGGCGGACCGGGAGGCGGCGGATAATGAACGCCGGGAGCTCCGTGCAGGGCCGTCCCCACTGCTTTTCCGTGTAGCCCTTCACGAGCTTCTCATAGATGTCCGTGCCGACCAGGGAAATAGCCTGCTCCTCGAGGTTCTTAGGTTCCGTGATCCCGGCTGCCTTTTTCTGCTCCTCGATCTTCGCGGCGGCCTCCTCCGGCGTCACCACGCCCCACATTTTATTGAAGGTGTACATGTTGAACGGGAGCGAGTAGAGCTCGCCGTGATAGTTCGCCACCGGGGAATTCGTGAACCGGTTGAATTCCGCGAACCGGTTTACATAATCCCACACCTTCTTATTGTTGGTGTGGAAGATGTGCGCGCCGTACTTGTGGACATGGATCCCCTCGATGTCCTCCGTATAGACGTTTCCCGCAATGTTCGGCCTCCGGTCGATCACCAGGACCTTTTTCCCGGCTGCCGCTGCCTCGTGGGCGAACACAGCGCCGTAAAGCCCGGCACCGACGACCAGGTAATCATACTGCTTCATTCGTTATCTCCTCTCATATGAAGGCGGATCAGCTCCGTCTCGAAATCTCTCCTGTCCTTCTGGCGCAGCGACTCAAGGACCAGTCCCGCGAACAGCGACTGGATCGCCGCGACCATAACAAAGCCGCAGACGATCAGCGTCGGGAAGTGCGGTACCAGGCCTGTCTTCAGAAAGGTCATAAAGACCGGGATGAAAAAGCCGATGGACAGCGCCGCAAGGCCTGCCGCCAGCCCTCCGAAGAACCGCAGGGGACGATACTCCCGGAAGAGGGACAGGATCGTCCCCAGCACGCGGAAGCCGTCCGAAAACGTGTTGAGCTTTGAGACGCTTCCTGCCGGCCGGTCCCTGTACTGGATGACGACGTTCTCGATCTGCATGTTCCGGTCCACCGCGTGGATGGTCATCTCCGTCTCGATCTCAAACCCTCTCGACAGGACCGGGAAGGTCTTGACGAACTGGAAGCTGAACGCCCGGTAGCCCGTCATGATGTCGCGAAGCCCGCACCTGAAAAGGTGGTTGATGCTGTTTCTCACCAGGTCATTCCCGAAATTGTGGAACGCGCGTTTATTCTCCGTGAAGTAAGTCGAGGAAAGGCGGTCCCCGATGACCATGTCCGCCTGGTGCCGGAGCACCCGCTCCGCCATCTCCGGCGCAGCCTCCGCGGGGTAGGTATCGTCGCCGTCCGTTATGATGTAGCACGCCGCGTCGATCTCCCGGAACATACGCCGGATCACATTTCCCTTCCCCTGCAGATACTCATGCCGGACGACCGCCCCCGCGCGGGCAGCGATCTCCGCCGTCCCGTCCGTAGAATTATTGTCATAGACATAAACGACCGCCTCCGGAAGCGCCTTCCGGAAGTCCGTGACGACCTTTTCGATTGTCTGCGCCTCATTGTAGCATGGGATGAGGACCGCTGTTTTGTCCATGATCTGTTCCCTTTCCCTTCAAAGCTCAAGTGAAAGAAATATACAAAGGAAAGCCAGGCGCGAGAAAAGAACGCTCGCCTTCCTTCTTTACTCCGGATTTCCTTTGGAAGTCTTTCCCGTGATCCGGCAGGAAGCGCCGGCACATACTTTTTTGATCATGTTAAATACCCCTGTGATCACTACTGATAAAACGCCCGTGATCACCACAGCAGCCAGATAAAGGAGAACAGCCCTGCCCGGGGAAAGATCCGTTTCCTTCGGGAGCTTTGACGCGATTCTGCCCAGCACAACATGATGGATCAGAAAGACCTGATATGAATACCTTCCGACCGCGGCACAGAAACGGCTTATGATGCCCTTATTGACATATTCCGCAGCTGAACACAGGACCGTGAAATTTGCGGCGGCAAACAGTATCAGCTGGCGGTAGCTGCCCCTGGTCCCTGCCCCCCAGATCCCGAAGACAGCGATATAGGCCATCAGGATCACACTGAAAAAAGGAAGAAATCTTGTACGCCGATGAATTCTGGTAACATAGTACATTCCGAATACCATTTCCGTCAGAACGAACGGAACGGTACGCAGCAGTCCCATTTGCCCGGCATACTTCTCTGTAAAGATCACCCAGATGATCACAATGACAGCCAGCGTCTCTTCCGGCGACATCAGGAACACTTTTCTCACGACCGGAAAAAGGAGATAAAGAAGGATAAGGGCTCCTAAAAACCACTCCCCGATCAGATACCAGTTTTTGCCGGCAAATGACAGATATCCGTCAAATCCGGTCACCGTCATTAAAAGATTACGGAATGAAAAACTAAACTGTTTCCACCTTTTCAGATACAGGAATGCTATGATCCAGCAAAACCAGAACATCGGGTAAATACTCATAAATCTTTTTTTATAAAAAGCCGCCAGGTCAAGATGGTCCCTGTAATTATGAATAAGCACGACTCCTGTGATCATAAAAAAAAGGAATACGCCCTGGGACCCGTAGGATGCAACATGCCCCCCGGGAATAGTATCGGACAGCTGTATGCCCTTTACCGTAGCCCGTTTTCCGATTTCTGCCAGAAAGTGACTGCTGAAGACCATACAGACAGCGATCGTCCTTACAAAATCAATATATACGAGCCTGGTCTTCGAAATGCCTGTCTCAATGTTTCCCATGTTTTTACCTGCCAGATGATTGCTGAGTAAGGTTATAAATCTTTTTTGTCCGGATCACCCGGATATACTTAAGAGTCTCACAAACGGATGGCGGATGTCAGGAAAGAAGAAACTCCTCCAGGAACTTTGCTGCGCCGTCGTTGTCATTCGTGTCCGCGACAAAATCCGCCTCTGCCTGTACCTCCGGAAGGGCATTCCCGACCGCCGCGCTTATGCCGGCAGTGTGGAACATGGAAACGTCGTTTCCATTGTCCCCGACCGCGAGGACCTTCTCCGCGGGGATCTTCAGATACTCCATCAGGGCCCTGAGCCCGTTCCCCTTCGAGGCCTCGGCGGAGCAGGTCTCCGTCATCAGGTCATCGCTCACACAGAAATCGATGTCCCGGCGCGGGAACTCTATTTTCCTGATCTCGTCGAACCTGCCGCGGTCCGCGTAGAAGGCGCTGGTCTTCCAGACCTTGAGCCCTCTCTCCCGGATATGCTCCGACAGGCTTGAAAAGGCAGGCACGTCAAAGTTGATAAAGAAGTACCTGTCGCGGATAAAGCGCACCGCCTCCGGAGAATCCGTGACCATCTCCATAAGCAGGCCCTCGTCCGTATCGACTTCAAGGATATCGCAGAACGGACGCATGTAATCAAGCGAGAAGCAGGACTGCTCCACGTCGAGACCAAAATCCGCGATGGTCCGGCTGTCTCCTGCCGCCACGTTTCCAAGCTCGTACACTCTGGAGCCGTTCAGCCCGACAGCGTACCGGATCCCGGGAACAGTCAGGATATTGTCCTGCATCCTGTAAAGGTCTCTCCCGGACGCCGGCACCACCAGATACCCGGCCCGGACAAGTCTTGCGACCACGTCCTTTGAATACTCTGAAAACGTTTTGTCGCTCCTTAACAGCGTCTGGTCCAGGTCGACCGCGACCAGACGGATCCTTTCTTTACCGGTCATCGTCTTCGATCCCTTCAATATATCCTTCCCCGTACTTATCCCACGTGTATCTGCTGCGGATATATTCCCGCGCGTTAAGACATATCGAATCGTATCTTTCCGCTTTTCCGTCTTCTGCTTTTCCGTCTTCTGCTTTTCCGCTTTCTGTTTTACATTCCTCTGCCGTACCGGACACCGCCGCGCTTTTTTTATCCGCCCACGGGCACATATCCGTCAGGATCTCCGCATACTGCTCCGGTCTGTCCGCGATCAGCAGCTCCTTTCCCGGAACGACGCCTTCCAGCGCTGCCGCCGCAAGGGACGAGACGATATTCACCTTTCCAAGCGCCATGCCCTCAAGGACCTTGTTCTGGATCCCGCCTCCGCTCTGCATCGGCGCGACCATTGCCATGGCCTGCGAAGCATACATATACGGATCCTCAACGAATCCGGTGACCGTAACGTCCGGATACTGCGCAGCAGCATTCCGGACCTCCTCTGCCGGGTAAGCTCCGACGATCGCGAACGGCACTCTCCCGCCTAACTTCGCGTGTACGTTCTTAAGATACCAGAGAACGGCGTCGACGTTCGGCTGGTAGTCCATTTTCCCCATGAATACCACAGAATGTGGGGGAAGTGCCGGATCCGGCCTTTCCTTTTCCGTCCTCGTTTCTTCTTCATATGTAAACAGGCGGTCGTTCACACCGTGCGGAAGGCAGATCACTCTGCCATATTTCCGGAGCGCCTTCTGTTCCTCAGGATTGAAAAGATATGTGACGCTGCTTTCTCTGATCCATCTTGCCTCATACCGGGCCAGCCGTTTTTCCTCGATCCGGTAGATCATCCTCCAGAAGAACGACGCAGTCGATGCTGCAGAACGCGCGTAGTTCATCGCGATGGAATCCACCATGTCGAACACGACCGTCTTTCCGTTCCCGCTCACGGCACTCCCGGCCTTCCACGGATCCAGATACGCCCGCGTGCGGATCAGGGCGGCTATGAGGACATCGGCCTTTTCCGCCTCCTCATCCACTTTTCTCTGAAGCCCCCGGTCATAATAATAGCTGACCTGCAGCGGCCGGTCGGAAAAGATCCCCAGAAGCGTATTCATATAGCTTTTCAGCTTCGGGATCCTGTACACGAACCACCGGATCCCAAGGCTCCGGTAATACGCCCGTTCCTCTTCTGAGACCGTCCCCTGAGTGATGACACCCACGGTAAGGCGGTAACGGGCGGAGAGGATCCGGACCAGGCTATAGTTTTTTAATGAGTACCCGCTGACGACCGGGAAGACCGGGCGCGGGAGAAGAAGAAGGCAGGTTTTCAAGCAGGTTCCTTCCTTTCCGTGGTCCAGCTTATAAGTATTCAGTCTGATCAGAACCAGTCCTTGGAAAACTCCCTGATCAGCCACTGCTGTGACGCCTCATGCGCAAACGGCCGAAGTATGACATTGTTTCCCTCTGCCGTAAGCGCCATATCATTCGATGTCACCAGGTATGATATACCGTTTTCATCGATCCTTTTCCACTGCTGCGGCGCTTCCCCGGTGATTTTCCATAGTTCTATTACATCTCCGTCAAGGAATCGCCCGCCTTTTACATCCAGGGCTGCCGCGCAGTCAGGTGTAATAAAGGAGGTCATCCCCTGATCCCCGACATATTGTGCCCATGGCATCGTAAAAGCATAAAGGCCGGTATTCGTACCGATCTCATCCGTTTCCGCCCCCAGAAACAGGCCCGGTTCCCCTGCCGGACTGAGAAGCACATAGTAAGGATCCAGTTCATAAATAAAGATATCGCTTCCGGAAGCCCGGAACTCTCCCTTGAGATATCCTGCCGTGTACGGGATGTTCTCCAAAACATTTGCCTTCAGCAGATAGTTACCGTCGACCTTTTCCCTGTATACCAGCGGAAGCTGTTTCGTGATAGCCTCATACATGGCATATTCTTCGGGATATCTGTCTTTTTCCTTCTGGTACCTGCTTATAAAGGCTGTGCTCATCATAAAGTATCTTTTGCCCGCGAAAGGAAGGTTTACGCATAGCTTTTCGCCCTCGAAATGAAACGCGTCCCACCTCTGAAGCGCGATTCTGGGAGCAAATGAGGTATATCCCTCATATAGAGTATTCTCCTCCGTGATCATGTTCTCTGCACAGTATTCCAGCGCTGTGATCCTGGCATCCGGGATCAGGTTGTTTTTAACAGTCGCAAAGCCGGAAAGGATCACATTGAGCAGCAAGGCACAGGCTGCTGCAGCAGGGAATAACCCCAGCAGGCCTGCCGGACGGATCTTTTTCCGCAGTTCACCGATCCAGTATACCCACGCAGCGATCCCGGCAGCTGCCAGGAAACAGAAAAAAACATAAAAGGGCAGCCCCCACCTTAGCCAGTGCAGCGAAAGAGCGCTCATGCAGACCCAGTAAAAGATCCCGATCAGAAGCGCAAGGGATCTGCGGGACCGGTTCAGCAGAAGAAACACGATCCCGGACAGGAAAAACACCGCGGATACATTTCCGATCCTGTCAGTAACCGTGGACAGATAATATTTCAGGTTTCCGGAGAATCCCAGCCCGTCCGCGCCAAGATGAATGGGCCTGGCTTCGACCATAATCGTTTCGACTGTCTTCCCAAAAGACAGAAACAGGTTGGGCGCGATCAGGAACGCTTCCAGAATGATGAGGACGATGCTGATCAGCGCATATTGCAGAATATCCCACGGTTTCTTCTCGATCCGGAGCTTTCTGTAGATCACCATAAAAGCAAGCGGGGCACATAAAAGCGCTGCCGGATATTTGATCGTGACACTGATCCCGATGATCGCGATGCATGCGTACAGAAAGCATTGTCTTCCTTCTTCTATATAGCGGATAAAGAAGTAAGCAAACAGCAAAACAAAAAATGTAAGAACGATGTCCGGCGTCGCAAATGCCGAATGCTCAACAAAATCCACACCAAATGCGATCAGGATCACCGACAGCGCCTGGACAAGGCCTGCCTTCAGTTTCCTGCTGTTTTCAAAAACATACCCGGTAAACACAGCAGAAAGCGGGATCATCAGCGTCCCGAACACTGCGGTAAAACCTCTTGCGAGAATATAAAAATCCATCCTGTGCTCATCCAGGACTTCATACGCCGGTTTATGATACCTGATCCAAGAATAGACTGTGAAGATCAGGGCATCGCATTTTATCTCAAACTGATCCGGGCGGTTATAGGATTCCGCGAACCAGGTGTGCTTTGACAGCATGGAAAGGGCGTTTTCCACGATGACCCATTCGTCCGCGTGAAGCTGCAGCGGGGCGCCCCACGTGCATGACAAAAAACGCAGGATCATTCCTGTTACTGTAGCTGCTCCGATCAGGAGGATCAGGAACTTTTTTGTGTTATGGTTTTCTCTCATATCTCCCCCAGAATATTGATTTGGGATCCGGATCCTCACAGGGCGATCAGGACGGCGCCGAAAATGATAAGCACTACCCCCAGGACCTGTTTTCCGGTGATCTTCTGCTTTAACACAAGGCCTGAGACCGCCATCGTCCAGACGTAGGTAAATGAGGTCAGCGGAAGTATGACCGAAAGGCTGAAGAACCGGAGCAGATAAACATTGATGACTGCTGAGCCAACGTAGAGAATTCCTCCTGCCCAGAGATACCGGTTGAAAAGGAACTGAAAAACGCTGGTGCTGCCCGACACCTTTTTCAGTGCAAGGGAAGCCAGCGTCCCCATCCATGTCATGGCCAGAAAAAGCCCAAGAAAAACAGGTGTCTTCATTTGCTTTCTCCCGCCCCGATCAGCACCACCCCTAGGATGATCAGGAGTACGGCCGGTATTTTCCATCCGCCGACCGATTCATGAAACACAAGTGCCCCGATCACCAGACTGATCACATAATTCATGGACATGACCGGCTGCAGGACCATAACGCTCCCATATCTGTACGCTATGATCATAAACAGGGCCCCGACCCCGTAAAAGCCAAACCCCAGTATTGCCGTAAGCAGGCCCTGCGATGCAGAAAGCTTCCAGAGCGTCTGTCCGGTACATGCGCAGGCAGATGCAAGGAGCATGATCAGGATCCCTTTTCTGTTCCTCTTTAATGATTCCAGCACCTGTTACTCTCCTTTACCGGAAACAGCGGCAGTGTTTCCGCTTACCCAGTCGGCAAACCGCCTGTAGGTAAAGCCGCCGACCGCCTTTTCAAGCTTTTCGGAATCAAAAACCGTGTCTCCGGACTCGATCCTTTCCGCGACCTCCGGCCAGGGGACAAATTCCGTCTTTACGTTTTTCGCCTGCGCGATCAGCTCAGCCATTTCCTTCAGGCTGTAATCCTCCCCGCCGATATTATATACATCGTTTTCACACAGGCTGCTTTCCCCGACACGGTAAAGAAGCTCGCAGAGATCTCCGATATAGGTCAGAGTCCTTCTGCTGCTTCCTTCTCCATAGAGAGAAATGTTTTCTCCCGCGTCGGCCTTTCTCATCATGAACTCCGCCGTACCGTAGCTGGATACGCCGGGAATGAGCGAGCCGTAAGGAATACAGATGCGTACGATCGCGTATCTGACGCCAAACACGTTGTGATACATATTCAGATAGCGCTCGCAGGCAAGCTTGTTGGCCGCATAGATCGTCTTCGCTTCTTTTTCGGCGTCCTCCTTCTGAGGTCCCTTTTTCCCGCTGTATACCAGCCGGGTGGAAGGAAAAATGATCTTTGCGGCGGAATTCTGCCGCCTGTATTCATTCAGAAGGTTCAGAAGCGTGAGTTCGTTGACCCTGATAAACAGTTCCGGATCATCAAACCCGTTGGCGCTTCCGGTCTTTCCCACAAACATATAGACAACGTCACAATGAAGATCCAGCACTCCCGTTCCTTCGGGATCCGCCATATTTACGGTCTTATAATTCTCCCTGCCGTCCGCGCTTTCCGCCTGCGCGTCATAAAGGCTGAGTTCCAGATCCTCCCTGCCGTCCAGAGAACGCACAAAATTCCTTGCGATATAGCTGTTGGCACCTATAATTACAGCTTTCAATGCTCTCCCCCCGTTTTACTGTCGTACTTCATGGCCTGCAAGTCTGCGGAACGCTTCTACCCGCTCTGCCTGGAGCCTTATTTCCCTCCGGCTTTCCTCTCTCAGCGCCTGATCGGAAATGCAATCTCTGAAATACCGGATCGATTTAAGGAAGGTATCATCTGCCGGCAGTTCCGTCTCTGTGCATGTTCCGTTCTTTTCAATGACAGCCCTGGGGACAAAGCCTGCGGGGGCAGTAAAGAACCTTCCTGTCGTCAGTGTTCCCCTGCTTCCCCATACCTCCAGGCTGCATTTGTAATTATTATCCATTCCGAACGAAAACTGGACCGCAGTCCCATGATCATCTGCCATGGTCCCCGCGCCGTAAAGGTCCGCGTCAAAACGCGGGTCAAATCCTGAAGATGCGGAAATGACCCGGCCGGATCCGCCGAGGAGCATGCCCGCAGCTTTCAGGCAGTATCCGCCCGCGTCCATAAGGGCGCCTCCGCCCATGGCCCTGCTGTACCGGAAATCGCCCTCCGGCCGCAAAGGAAACCCGAAAGAAAGCCTGTAAAGCCGTACGTCCCCGATCTCCCCGCTGTCAATGATCTGCTTCACACCGCGTATCTGGTCGTGAAAAACAAACATGTAATTCTCGTGAACCGCAAGCTTCTCATCTGCATTGAGAAGCGTTTCCGTATCCCGGAGCGAACATGTGAAGGGCTTTTCCAGAAGGACATGCTTTCCTGCTTTCAGCGCCTTTTCCGCCCACTCAAAATGGAGCGCCGGCGGCAGGGGAATATATACAGCATCGATGCTTTCGTCATCTATGACCTGCTGGTAGCTTTCATAAAGCCTTCCCGGATACTTTTGAAGGAACTGCTCTGCCTTTTCCCTTCTGTGCATACCGACACCGACATACTCAAATTCAGGGCACTGAAGAAGCGCAGGCATGAACCTCCGGAAAGCGATCTCTGCAGGGCAGAGGACACTGATCCTTATCATATTCATTCTCCTTTACAACAGCGGCATCAGCGAGAGAAGGTTTCTCAGCTGGATGTTAACGTAATTATTGCAGTAGATCAGCCAGGAAAGCGCATTGTAGGACATCCAGAAATATCCGTCAGGGAGCTCCGCGAGTCCTTCCCCTGCAAGCCTGACGATCAGGTTACGGTTCTGTTCATGATAGAATCTTCCGCCCTCTTCAGAAAGGACCACGTCGGCAATGACCTGATCCCGGCTCCACGCCTGCCTGATCCACAGATCCTCCACTGCGTCAGGCGCCTCGATATCCGTCCCGCCGTCGATCTGTACGGACGGTCCAAGCTCCAGCTTGTCAAAGGCCCCGATCTCCGGACGGGCTTTCACCAGGAACTCAAGTCCCTGTCCCGTCTCCCTTACAAACAGCACAAACACTCCGCTCCCCAAAGCGCGGAACAGCGGCTGTGTCCAGTTCTGTACCTCCCGCCCGTAGATCTCAATATCATAATACGCGACCTCAAAAGCGGCCGTCTTCCTGCAGTGGACCCCGTACTCATCGATCCTCCAGTCCACAAGATCGTTCAGCGGTACCGTGACCTTTCTCACGTCACGGAACATTTTGTAGTTATTGATATACCATAACGCCGGCTGGATACTGTCTGTCGCGTTCGCCGTGAAAACAGACCTGTAAAGGGCGTTTCCCGGAAAGAACTTCCTGAAAGAGCATATATCCTCATCCTTATTGATCCCCAGGGGCTGAAGCAGTCCGGAAATGACCGTCCTCGTATCCATATTGACGAGATTGTCCTGCTTCATGAGTTCCTTAAGCTGTCCCAGCGTCATCCACCGGAAATTCGGAAGGATCTCGATATCCTCCTCGATCCTGATGATAATGTTCCGGTTTCTCTTCTTGACAAATCTGGACCCCTGCTCCGACTGGATCTGGTCGTACAGGATCGCGTACCGGTCTGATTTTTCGAAATAGTCAAAGTACGCGGGCATTTTCCCCCCGTGCGCCCTTGTAAAATTGCTTTTCGTCGCCTGGATCGTAGGCGAGATCTGCACACAGTTAACATTTCCCGGCTCGATCTTTGCCTGCATCAGAAAATTCAGCACCCCCCCGATCTCCCGGACGATGATGCCAAGGTATCCGATCTCCGGCTGGAAGATCATCGGCTGTTCGCGGATAAAACAGTCATCGACAAAAAGACGCACGCCCTTGATCGAGAAAAAACTTCTTTTCCGGTTCAGTATCTCACCGTTATAGTCATCATAAAACCAGAAGCCGCTGTCATTGATGCTGCAGGGCTTTACAGAAACTCTGGTCTCGGTGTTCAGTTTCCTGATCCATGAGAGAAGCTCTGCCGTACTGTTTACATTTCCCTCCGTACGGTTCCATGAATCAAGGATACTGCGCATTTCCGACGCGTTCATTCCGTTCTTTCCTCCCGGCTCCCGATCTCTTCCGTTTCGACGCTTTCAAAGCCCGCCCTGTCACGGACCACATACTGCGGTGTATTGTTGATGCACATATAGATACGGCCGACATATTCCCCGATCAGTCCAAGAGACAGGAGGACCAGTCCCCCGATGATCAGCAGCACGGACATCAATGCAGTATATCCGGGCTGCACGGTGGGATGCATAAAATAATACACCACCGTGTACAGGAGTCCTATCATGCCCAGACCTGAGAACAGGACCCCTGCGCCGGCCGTGAGCCGCAGCGGCTTGACTGAAAAAGCAGTAAAGCCGTTCATCCACAGTGACAGAAGCTTGCCCAGCGTATAGCCCGAGGTTCCCTCGATACGCTCGCTGTGTCTGATCACAGCGTTGCCGATATTCCTTGTTGTCCGCAGGACCAGCCCCCAGATATACGGGAACGCCTGCTGATAACCGCACATTTCACGGATCACGAACTGCTTCGCCACAAAATAGCTGGTCATATGGACGTCTTTGGGTTTACCGAGAAGGTATTCCAGCATGAAATTGTTCATCCTGGTCCCGAGCTTCCGGAAGTCATTGTCCTTCCGGTCGGCATATTTCCCGTAAACGACGTCATAATCTCCGTCCTTCAGTGCGTCAAGAAGGATAAAGGTCTGATCCACCGGAGTCTGTCCGTCGTCATCGATGGTAACGATATAGTCGCCTGAGCAGATCCGATAGCCCGCCATAAGAGCAGAGTGCTGCCCGAAATTTCTTGCAAGGCTTATCCCCTTCGCCCTCCTGTCAGTCTCACAGATCCTCCGGATCACGTCCCACACCCGGTCCGGAGAATGATCATTCACCATGATGATCTCATGATCATATTCCGGCCTGTTCCCCATCAGTGCCGTGATATCCGAAACCACTTTTTCAATGGTATGCTCAGACCTGTAGCACGGAATCACAAAAGAAAGCTTCTCCATTATTTACCCTTTCCCTGAGTTTGCTGATGAACATCTTATCACAGAGCGCCTTTTTTTTATACATCGATCCGGGAAACCTTTTCCCGGGACGGCGTATATGCGCCCAGAAAATTCAATATTAATATCCGGAACAGTTCCAGATTCCCTTTAAGAAAGCTGATCTTGGTAGGGACCCTTCCTGTTTTTGGATACGCTCTTGTTACGGGGACCTCGCAGGCACGATATCCGAGCCGGGTCGCCCTGGCCGAGAGATAAGCCAGGAGCTCGTACGTCATGAAAACATCTCTCAGCGGGTCTACCTGCGGATCGGACAGATATTCCGAAGAATAGCCGCGATAACCGTTTGTCGTGTCCGTAAAGAGATGGCCTGCCGTCAAAGATATCACAGGAGCATGGATCAGGCGGACTGCAAGAAGCCGGGCAAGCGGCGTACGGACCGCCCTCCCGCCTTTAACGAACCTGGAGCCCTGGACAAAACCGTATCCCTCTCTCAGTTTTTCTATAAATCGCGGAACGTCTTCTATACTGTCCTTGTTATTCCCGTCTATCGTAATAATACCATGATACCCGCGTTTAAGCGCCCACCAGATCCCCATGCGAAGCTGGGCTCCCTGTTTTCCGATGTCCTGTTTGACGAGCAGCGTATTGACTCCCAGCTTCTTAAGCCGGTCATGCTCCATGCTGCCGTCTTCAGACCCTCCGTCACAGATCACGATATCCGCCATGCTGCCGACCTGGTATCTCCGGGCGCGCTTCAGTTCCTTCAGAATGCGGTCTCCTTCATTGATTACAGGGATCAGCAGCGCATAATCACTGTGCTTCTGTTCAAACTCATAGCATTCGAATTTCGGAACTCCTGACTGTTTCTCGTATATCATCGTTTATCCTTTATCTGATCCTGATGATGCATGGCTTTTATCCGAATACACTTTGTACGTATTCCATTGCATCCCTGAGGCAGCCGGTCTCTTCAACGGTTCCCATTTCTATGGAAACAAAATTTTCATAGTGCTCCGCTTCCAGGATCCCGCGGACCTGTTTATGCAGGCTTCTTTTCTGTATGGGCCTGAGACCCGGTTCGCTGATATGCACATGATTGATCAAACGGACCTTATCCTTAAGGATCCCGGCGTCTTCCCCGTTCGCGATCATCGTCCCCAGATCAAGATTCAGCCGAAAGCCCGGGGAATCGATCCGCTCCACAAGCTCCAGGGCGGAAACCGTATCGTTCATATAGTTTGTATGATAGATCGCAGGGTTCGCTTCCATGCCGATCACCGTCCCGCGGCGGGCGGCATAAGCTCCTGCCTCCCGGAAGAATTCTTCTGCCCCTGCGCAGGACGCCCCCTCCGGAATGTTCCTGTTCCGCGGACACCCGAAAACAAGATTGCAGGAACCTGCCGCCTCGGCAAAATCGATCGCTTCTTTTGTATAGTTCAGAAGTATCTCCCGCTCCTTATCTGAGCGGAACATGTTTTCATTCCTGCCGAACCAGATCGACTGCATGGAAGGAATGATGAACCCATGATCCTCCAATAGATGCCGGGACCAGCTTTTCGCTTCCTCCTTTTTTGTGTAAGGTCTCTCAGGAAAGATCCTGGTCGGTGCGATCTCCAGCCCCGAAAAGCCGAAGGCCTTCATGAGCGCATACACTGCTTCATCCATGTTTTCACGCCATCCGATATTGGAAATAGACAGCTTCATAAAACCCTGTCCCCTTTCTGCTCTCCAGTAAAACGCTGCGACTCATTCAGTCCCCTTCAAGAAGGCTTATTTCCGCATTGATGATACCAGTATCCGGAGATGCAAGAGAAACAGTATCGATCTGACCGGTATACCAGTAATAATCACTGCTGACCCGGATAATGTACTTGTGCTTTCCGGATTCCAGATTCATATAAAACCGGCATTTTTCATCGAAGGTCCCACTGCTTCCGTTCCCTGCCCTGATCTCAGCCTTAGGGATCCGGGCAGGATCCTTATGACTCTCAGGTGACTCCGCGACATCCAGATCAAGCAGGAGATACAGTTCTCTGCCTGCTCCCGTGCTCTTATCATCACTGAACACGAACACCCCGTTTTCCGAAATCAGGCTGCAAAGCTTAAGATTCCCTGCCGCCGGATCTTTATCCGCCCAGATCCTTGGAAGCCATCTGAGATCGTATTCATGAAAACCGTTTATAAACCGGACAGGCTCCCCGTCTTTCTCCGTGACCGGTCCGTCATACCCGTAGTCACATGGGATCCAGCCGCTCTGCAGACAGAACTCCTTTAAAATGATCCGGCCCTTCTCATTGAAATCCAGCCTCAGCCGGCTGTTTTCATTCAGTTCCGGTTCAAACTCAGCCAGGCATCTTCCTTCAACATTGCTGACCACTGTTTTTTCGTTGGAAAAGCTCTCTCCGGCTTCCGTTGTATAATACAGCTGAAGATATCCCGGATCCTTTGATTCACATACGATCCGGATGGACCCGCCGGCTCCTGCTTCCCGCAGCTCCGCGGGCAGCAGCTGTTCAAGTTCCCTGATCCCGGGATCCGGACCGGCAGCAGTCATCTCTATGCTTCCGTCCTCAAGCGGAACAAGCGTACAGTCCTTCAGTACAAAAGAATCGTTCCCGGTCATCCGGGCAAGCAGGTCATAATGAGAGTACAGGCTCTGCATCCTGCCGGAAAACTCCCTTTTCCGCTCTTTCAGGCACCAGACGGCAAACTCATTGTTATATAAGCAAAGCGGCTCATAGTGTTCATAAATGTATTCCGCGACTTTATAGTATCTGATATTGTTGGAGATCCCGTCCAGAGCCCCTTTGTTCCTGTTTTCCGCCGCAGGCATAAAAACGACCGGCACTCCCCGGATCTCTTCGATGAACCGTTCCTGCGCGTACTCTCCCGACAGTTGGAGCGGTGACTGGGAAATATAGGCCGGATCCGGCTTCCCCGTATAGGAATATGAAAAGGAGTAATTCATAAAATCCACATACGTCTCATCGTCCGCAAGCAGCTGCTCTGTGACCAGCCTCATCGGCTCCAGCGCGGAACGGGTCTCCTGCCCCGGAACCACTCTGTTCACCCGGGTCCTGTGCTCCGCGTAATCGTCCCAGACAGTTTTCCCTTCCGGCAGTTCACCAGATCCGGGAACCGTTTTCACCTTTCCCGGGACCCAAAGATCAACAAAAGAGCCGGTCGTTTCAGCAGCAATATCCGATACCGTATCCGCAGTATTCTTAAACCCTGCTATGAAGCATTCTTCAGGAACGGTAAATACTCCTGTATTGCTTCTTATAAAGCAGTGTACTGTTATAAGAACTGCCATGCAGGGAATAAACAAATGCTTCCGGGGACTGAAAGCCTCTGCTGCATATGCAAGAAACAAATACGCGTTCCAGACCACCACGACCAGAAAACTCTCCTGAACCGTATGCCGGACCAGCCCTCTTGTAATATTTCCAAAATAGAAAAGTCCCCAGAAGATCAGAAGGAACCACTGTTCATCCCCGATCTTCCGGCGAACATTCCCGCTGCACACCGCAAAAAACAGGCAGACTGCTGCCGAAAACGGGAGTATACAGTAAAACCAGACGAACGGGGCCTTTCCCATATCCCCGATCGTCTCGCGCGCCCAGTTCTGATTGGACAGGCTGATGAGAAGAAACTCCTTTAACCTTCCCGGGGCATCTGTCCCCTGCATCATGCAGAGCGCGCACCATAATCCGATCCCCGCAGCCGCCCAGATCCCTGTCCCGGCGAGGTTCAGTAAAATGACCCTTTTACTTCTTTCATCAGCCGCCAGAAGAAGGATCATTCCGGAACAGACAAGCACAAGGCAGAACCCGATATCCAGTCTGACCAGAGCACAGAAGACCACGCTCCCCCATAGCATGAGCGCGCGTAATAGCGTCTTCTTTTTCACAAATGCAAGAAATGCGGCCGCCGCAAGCATACCGTAGCCATAATAGTACCAGAAATAAAGAAACGGGAAGGTCAGGACGGCCAGCAGTCCCTCCTCAGGTCCGGCAATGCGTTTCACAAACAGGAAAAACAGAAGGACCAGGAACGGAATACCGGCCCACAAATACGGATTGAATGCCGCTCCCGTAAGATCACCGTTTAAAAAGCCATAAAGGATCCCCTGCGGCACGCCTGTCAGCATATGCCCGCCATAATGGGAGATGAGCGGGAGCTTTCCGGTTTCCAGAAAATCCGTGATCAGCACACTGTAATTCGCGGTTTCAAAGAGGTGCGCATCATAAATATCCTGAAGCGGGACCTGCACTGCCAGACAGGCGGTCCCGAACACGATCCACCCTGCTGCCCAGGTCTTCCAGTCCTTCTCCGGGATCCCCTTCCTGAGGAAATGCTGAAATGATCCCGCAAAAGGAAAAAGGCTGAGCAGGACAGCGCAGGCAAACCATTTCCGGAGATGTACGACGAAAACCCCGTTCTGGTTCAGTACATGGACCGTTTCAATAAAAGCACTGAGCAGAAACGGAAAGATGCAGAAAACCAGTACCGCGCTGTGCAGCATGGCTTCTGCCCGCCTGCTTTCAAAAGACCAGGGTGCAAAGCGCAGGGCAGCGACCGCCATAATACAGAAGACCATCTGAAACCCGGCCAGCGTCCCGCCGTTATTCCAGCCCAGTCCCGACAAAGACGCAGCAGGATACGCGATGCACAACGCTGACAAGACCAGCTTTATGAACGCATCCTCACTGATCTTAAGGTACAGCTTCAGCTGAAGGAATGCAGCACAAAGCATGATGACCAGAAGGAGCAGACGGATCCCGGCGGTCATGAAAGACCTGTCCTCCACCCGGTCGCTGAACAGCGTCAGGTAACGGATGCAGAGATCCACCGTACCAAGGATCATGATGTGATCCAGAAAACGCAGTGCCTTCCCGGTCCTGCCCTGAACCAGGGGTGCCCTCCATCTGTGCAGGAACAGAAAACTGATGCAGAAGACGGAAATAAAAAGGAAAAGCCAGAGCCGGTAGGCGGCGATCCTTGCGCCGACATCCACGTTATTGATCACGCCGTTCCCGATCACCCGGTGAAAGCGATCCATTTTTGTGACTGTCCGGTCCAGCGGGTCAAACCCTGCGGAAACGAACAGTGCGGTAAAAAGGGCATAGAAAAAGCCCCCGGCATCCGGATGCTGCCGGAAAAAGCGGATATGGTCCCGGAACCTGATCAGGGAAAACAGAACCACAATACATACAAAGCCGAGAAAAACCAGTTCCGTTGTCTCGGAAAACGTCAGGCCCGGCAGACACCATCCATTCAGATTTTCAATAGTCATCAGTCTTAAACTCCAGGATCCATTCTCAGCAGGTTCCCGCACCCTCCACAAAACGCCTGATCCCTGCCAGGATCTCATCCCTGCCGCTGATATACCCTCCGGTCCCTCCGAACAGGGCCGCGTATTTTGTACGGTAATCGTAATCCGCGGGAAGGCCCGGAAGATGATTAACAAACGGTTTTCCGGTCAGGTATTCATATACTTCCCCGGCAGAGACCGGTTCCGTGGCAGGATGCCAGATCGTCAGGCCTGCGTCAAGTGCCCTCCCTATGTCTTTCCATAATCTTTCAAGCGGATAAAACTGGTAACGGCTCCGGCTGTCCGTAAAATTCAAGGCACTGAAGCCGAGCTTCCTGAAGCGTTCCTTTAATATTTCCCGCTCTTCCGGGGTAAGCTCCTTTACCCTGTAAAAACCATTCTCCTGGCGGTCATAGTACCCGGTTAATCCGGGGTCTCTCCCGGAAAGCTCTTTCATTTTCTGTCCGTTCAGCATAAACGGGATCACATTGATATAATCATAGATAAAATTCTTTTTGATATTCCTGCCGAACAGTCCCGGAAGGCGTATGATCAGAGGATCTTCAAAATGCTCCTTTACCCAAAGCTCCAGAAGATACCGGTTATAGCCATACGCGTTAAGACCCTCTGTTTCGATCTCCGCAGTCTCGTCTTTTCCCTTCGGATCTCTGAAGACATCAATCGATGAGATAAGCACCAGCTTCTTCGGACAGATCCGCTGAATGTTTTCCTCAGCTTCCAGGACCAGGGCCAGGTCCTTTTCCGGCGCGCTGTTTGCAAGATACTTCTCTGCCCGCAGACCGGCAAAAATCAGAAGCTCCGGCCGTGTTCCAAAGGCCTCCCGGATATTCCGGGAATTATAGACCGCGTCGATCTCACCTTCCGCATAAATATTGCTGCCAACAAAACCGGTATATCCAACTAGCGCTGTCATAAGCTGTCCTCTCCCTGTTCCTGCCCCGTAAGCTTCTCAACACTCTCAAACGTATACTGCTTTCTCCTGAATACAAGCCTTACCAGCAGCTGCAGGTATTTGATCACGATCGTCAGGATCCCGAACAGTCCCAGAAATCCAACGGACAGGAACAGGACTGTGGTCGTCCATCCCGCGACGGGATGAATAACAAGATAAGCCGCAACTGTATAGACCAGCATAAACAGGGACACGAACATCATAAATAAAGTCATGAAAAGGGCACATCTGTATCCCAGATCCGTAAACAGGATGAGGGAATCTGCCGCCAGCGCGGTACGATACCGTCTTTCCTTCCGGTCGTTTTTTTCTCCGGTTGTCCGGAAACAGGATAAACCAGCGTATCTGTTTTCATTCCCGCTTCGGCATAAACCGCTTTTCTGTAAGGTACCGTGCGGTTGATGCCGCCGATCCGGTTAATGAACCTCCGGCTCATCACGCGGAATGCCTCCGTCTGCATACGGTAATCCGTCTCTGTAAACCGGTTGAATATGTAATAGAAGAGGGAAGAGGAAAGCCGTTCTCTCCGGTCCGGTACGGCGCTGACAACGTCGTAGCCCTCCAGTGCTCTTCTGTAGATGCGCATGATCATTTCCGGATCGTAATCTGCCGCGGTATAATCAAACTCGAAAACAAAATCCCCGATCGAAAGATCCACACCGGCATTCATGGCAGCCTCCATGCCGTGGAACCGGCTGAGGTTCACAAGAGTAAGACTGCAGTTTTCAATCGTTTTTACAAACTCATGTATCTTATTGACAGAGGCATCGTCAGAACTGTCATTGACGCAGATGATCTCCGCATGCTCAAAGTTCCCGGACAGGATCCTGTACAGCATCCTGAGAAATTCCCGGATCCTGTCTTCCGCATTATGAACGTAAACCACTGCGGAAACGAAGTTTTTTTCTTTGTTATTCATCATCAAGCACCTCATCAAGATCATAAACCGTATTGATCTTTCCCGAGAGAACACTGACGAATGCCGGCTTCTCTGAAGCGGCCCTGATCACGGTCGGACGCGAGTCATCGATCTCCGAGCTTTTCAGGATCGGCTTCATCGAAAACAGGGAGCTTCTGTACGTCATCGGATGATCCCCCCGGAGATATTTCCCGGCAAGATTTGCCATATAAGGAAAAGCTGTCTCAGGTTTTGCCGGGCAGTCATTGCAGTTCCCGAGCCTTACCCTGGAACAGTATCCTCCGCTTTTTCTCTGGCACGCAAATAACGGCATTTCGTCATAGCATGTCATGTGCGGGGTAAATGTGACGGACGTCAGCGAATGAAGCCCTGTTTTTCCAAAAGGCATAACGGAAAAGAACGGCCCGTCCATTACAGTGATACCGTAATCCTTCAGTTCCTCACTGACATCGCAGAGAATGATCTCGCAAAGCTCATATTTGATCCTGAATTTTTCAAATCCGGCCATATCGAGGATCTGGTTTGCCCCGGCATAAGCTGCATTAAGAATAAATCCGGCACAGTACTCCTCTCCGTCTTCCGTAAACACCGAAAAGGCATCCTGCTGTTTTTCGATCGCCCGGATCGTGATGCCAAACCGGAATTCCACGTTTTTCAGCAGCGCGAGCCGCGAAAGATAATACTCCCGGAGGATCGCTGCGTCATAAGTATATTCCTCTGTCAGGAAAGCGCCGTCGCACATTCCCTTTTTAAAAAAACGCTCCGGGCGGACCTCCTCGCAGGGTATTCCCGCCGCCCTGCAGAACCGCTGAAACTGATCTCCGCTCGTCCAGGAGTAGTGTGATGAGGTCGCGTATATTTTTTTAAAAGCTCCGTTGATGCAGAATCCGAAATCCCGGTTAAAGCGTTCAAAATAGCCGGCCGATTTCATCGCAGTGGAAAGCGACCTTGGATAGTGATATCCGCGATGGACCCGTGCCTGGTTGATATAGGTGGCCCGCTGGAAAGGAGCCCTGTCACTTTCAAGTACGACAACATGCTGCCCCTTCCTTCCGCAGGAAAGCGCAGCATAAAGACCATATAACCCTGCACCGATAATGATTTTATCAAAATGCAGCTTCCGGCTGTTTCCCCCCACTCTTCTACTCGCTCTTAACTCACAGAATTCCTGCTGCGAGTATGCCTGTCTCTTCCGTTACGACCTCATTGCGCATCTGCCCTGCGTCTGCCGCGTAGTGCGCAGCCTGCACGAACAGAGACAGCCTGTGCTCCTGCTTCCATAAATAGATATCATATGCCGGCTCCCATTCCCCGAGACTGCTTACCGTGAGCGGCTTCAGCCACTTGAGCGCAAGTCTTCCGTCCTCACAGCAGATATACGCCAGCATCGCCCGCGAACCGAAATCACTGTCGCGGAGCACCAGCCAGAGCTCTGTGCTCTCTCCCTTCCCCTTCACAAGGATCTGCGGCCTTGCACAAGGCAGCCGTTTGGTCCCGGTCCCGCTTAAATCAAAGCCGGTAGACCGGATCATCGGGTCAAAGCATTCCCAGGAACTGCCTGACAGCCGAAGGATATAGTACTGGACCGCATCATCCTCCTGCCACCAGGAAACGATATACGGGACGTCAGCATCGTCCGTCGTCATGGAGGTCTGGTTGATCAGCATACTGCCCTGCGGGATCCTCTTAACCAGCTCTGAATTATATTCCGTGCACGGGAGCTGTATGCGGACGCCGTCAGACCCGGTAAACTGTTCCCCGGTACAGTCCTCGGACACCGCATAGCAGATATTATAGTTTGTATAAACGTCGCCGCTGCCGCGCCAGGTCCAGGAAATATGGAGCCTTCCCCGGCTGTCGGTACATGCCTGCCAGTAGGGAGAGCATTCCCCGAGACCGCTGATCAGGCAGTCCTGGACACGGTACCATTTCTGCTCCGCGGTCATATACCGGTTCAGGATCACGTTTCCGTTTCCTGAAGTCCCGTCCCGGTAGATAAAAAACAGGTCTCCGGAAGGCTGCAGATGGAATTCAGGGTATGTGACCCGGCGTTCATCTCTGCCTGTCATGGGACATGCAGTAAAACTAAGGCCGCACGGCTCCCCGGAGCGTACATAGGACAGGTTCCCGTTATGCCTGCTCCACGCCATATGGACAAAGCCCTCGCCGTCAACGACCAGGGAGACCGCGTTATGCGCGTCCTGGATGCCCCCTCCGAAGCCGGTATCTTTAAGCTCCCAGGGACCTTCATCGATTTTTCTGGCGGCAATAACGGCACCGTCTCCATCATAATAGGCACAGAAAGAATATAGCCTGCCGTCCTCTGACCGGAATGAGGCAAGAGGGCTCTTCCGGAAAACCGCGACATTTACCGCATTTCCGGCATAGCCCTCGCCCACATGCTCCAGTCTGCAGCCGTCAGCCGGTCTGATTCCGTAAAGCATGTCCATTTTCTCCATTATTTCCTGAACTTGTCAAACATATACATGACCGTGTAAGGGATCCCGTGATCCTTGCAGCACTGGATCCCCCCCTTGATCAGGCCCGCCCCGCTCTTCGGCTGATTACCGGCGGATGCTGCCGGTCCTCCCGGGGCAGCCGCACCGCCTGTTCCCTGTCCGTTCTCCGGTACCGGCGCAGCGGCATACATAACGGCCCTGGAAGCCTCGTCCCCGTGTCTTAACGGCTTGCCCTCGTTCTCTGAAACACGGTTCCGGCGGAAATCCATGCCGTACCCGTCAAGGAACTTCAGGATCTCGTCCACGCGGTTCTCAAAGGAATGTCCGCCCAGGACTGCTTCCTGCCCGCGGCGCGCGATCTCCTTCCGCTCGTCCGGATGCGCCATGTAATAGGTGATCTTACTGCGCAGATCCTCTCTGTTCTCGTACGTCACAAAGCCGCCGTCCAGGGCCTCCGCCCCTTCCACCGGGTCAGATATGATAAACGCTCCGGCAGCCAGCCCGTCGAACAGGCGGTTTGATATGAAGCCCTGCTCCCGCATATCCTTCCAGTGATCGTTAAGGAGGATCTCCGAAGCCGCGTACTCTTTTCCGAGCTGCGCGTTCCGGATGTTTTCTCCGCAGATATACCTGCTGTCGATATATTTATTCCAGCCCTGGCCGAAAACGGAAAGCCTGTACGGAAGCGGCTCCGGCGTAAGGACGTCCTGGATGACCTCCCGGAAGACCGCGCGCGTGTTTCCGACAAACAGGAGCTCGTATTTCTTTTCGATGGTTTCCGCATCCTGCTTAAACAGCTCCGGATCCGTACACTGCAGAAGCGGCATGACGGGCACGCGGAGGCGCGCTGCCAGCTTTTCGGCGTAGGGTACGGAGGAAACGAATACGCCGTCGTACTCCTCAAACTCCGCATCCGGGATATCCTCCGGATGCGAGATGTTCCACATGAGATTGATATGCTCCGGCTTTACCTGGTACGGGACTACTCCCCTGAGGACCAGGACGTATTTCCCGTCAAACGGCTTGTTCCAGTCAGGGCGGATCCGGATCTCTGTCTCGAAGCCCCTGCGCTCAAAGTATTTCTGAAGCGCGATAGAGAAATGGTAATCTCCCCATGCTTCCTTTTCCCGCCACCGCGGTACCGGGCACATGATCGCGATCTTATGATCGTTCAGCCGTGTTTTTTCGCGGAGGATCTCAAGGAGCTGCTTTGCCCGGATCCCGTAGGTATGATTCTCAAGGACGAACTCCTGAAGCTTCGCGACCAGCGCCTGCCGCTCCTCCTCATGTTCAAGGTAGTAGACCAGCTTTTCGCGGAATTCTTCACGGGTCCTGTAGGTCGGGAGCATTCCGTTGAAGGTCGATGCCGCCCCCTCGGTCCCGTTCGTCAGGACAAGGCATCCGGAGGCGATCGCGTCATAAACACGGCTGTTGACCGAGCCGTATTTGATCGTCACGCCGTTGGCGTCATCGACCACGATCTTCGAATACTTGTAGACGTAGGGGATATCATCATAATTCAGGAACCCTTTGGTATAATCCGCGAATTCTTCCGTCTGTTCCCAGTTCTTTCCGAAAATATTGAATCTGTACGGGATATCCTCCGGATGGATGATATCCTGGATCTCGCGCCGCTGGTTCCAGTAGCTCCCGGTAAACACATAATCGCAGCGGAATTTCTTTTCATCCCTGGGATTCTCAGGGCTGTCGGCGATCTCCTCGAAGCGTTCGTTGTTCGTGCCGAGCCGGAACAGGACGATCTCGCGCCCGGTCTGCCCCTTCATATACTCACAGGCCTTTTCGCTGGACGCCATCAGGATCGTATACTGGTCAAGAGATGGGTTGGTACACCAGCGCTCGAACCAGTTCCTTGCCCATGCGATCGTGATCAGCTGCGGATTCGTATTTGTCATCTTTGCAGGCTCATACGCGTCCAGCATTGAGACAAGCACATCAACACCGCTGCCGACGTTGTACCAGTCGCCCGGGCCGCGGCGGCAGAGATATATGATCTTTGCGCCGGCCCTGTGCAGGTATTCGCCGAGCTCCTCCGCGGTGAAATAATCTCCGGCAGTCGCTTCCTTTCCTGCTTCCGTTACCGCGAACGCTACGGTAAGCGGTTCGTCCGTAAAGCAGCGTGTCCTGCTGATCTTGTCCTCCAGGATACTCTTCGCGAGATATCTGTTCCACCGGTTAAAGAAGAACCAGTTGTTGTTCCTTCTCCTGGTCTGGACCTCCTCCTGACGGTTCGTGGACTGCGTTCCGAATTCATAGTGGAACAGGAGCGCCGTCGGCGCCACATAGTTATGGTAGCCGGCGCGGTGCATCTTAAGGGAAAGGTCCACGTCCTCCATTCCATAGCTGTACGCTTCTTCATAGCCGAGGACCTCGTAGAAAACAGACCTTTTCACAAGCTTGCATGCAGCCGTGACCGCCGCGAACTCGCGGACCTCGCCAAACCGGGGATCAAAGACCTGGTCCGTATTCCCGTAGTTGAACGGCCGGATCATCGGCTGTCCTTCGAATTTATCCTGCCGGAAATGGATCCCCGCGTGCTGGACCAGCCAGGACTTTCCTGCATTGATCGACGTTGCAGGGATCTCGGGGTATACAAGCTTTGCGCCTACCGCGCCGACATTTTCCTTTGTCAGGAAAACACGCAGCATTTCATCGAGGAACCAGTCGGTCACCTCGATATCATTATTCAGGAAAAGGAGATATTCCCCTTCTGCCGCCTCCGCGCCCTGGTTATTTGCCTTTGAGAAGCTTTCATTCTGTTCGTTGACGAGGATCTTAAGGTCAAAATGCTCCTGCTGCTCCCTGAGGAACCCAACAGAACCGTCAGAGGAGGCGTTGTCCACGACAATGATCTCATAATTCCCGTAGAACTTGCAGCGTTCAAGGGAAGCGAACAGGACCTTCAGGTTTTCAAGTCCGTCATGATTGACGATAATAAACGAAACCTTGTCATGGAAATCCCGGAGTCCCTTCTCGGGGATCAGCTCAAGGTTGCGCCCAAGGATCTCCTCCTTGCTGAGTAAAGCCTTCCGGAACGAAGCTTTGGCCGGCGTCGCGGGGGCGCTCTTCTGAACTTCAGGCGCTTTTTCCTGCGTCTGGACAGCCGCCGCGGGCTTTGCCGCGCCGGAGTTCTGCCTCTTTCCGTCACGGTAGAGCTTTGCGAGGCGGACCGGCATCTTCACAAACGCCGCAGGCGAATGCATCGCGTCGATAAACACTCCTCCGATCCGGTAGTGGATCGAATTCAGGCGGTCATTGGATTCCTTCTCAAACCGTTCCGCCTTTTTCCGGAAGCTGGTTTTTTCGGCATCCAGCTTTTTGATCTGTCCGGTGAATTTCGCATGCTCCTCCGCAAGACGCTTCTGCTCGGCGGCAAGCTTTGCCTCCACTCCCCGCTTTTCCTGTAAAGCCTTTGCGTGGTCCTGCTCTGCTTTGATACGTCCCTGGTCCGCCTCACGGCGCAGCTGGTCCGCTTCCGCCCTTCTGCGCTCCGTCTGGTCGATCTCCCTCCGGAGCTTCTCCTTCTCCTCCTGCCGCGCCTCCACGACAGCCTTTTTCATCTCCGCGTCCTTCGCGGCAAGCTCCTTCCGGTGCTTTTCACGCATACGGTCAAACTCCTCCTGGAGCCGCTCCGTACGCTTTCTCTGGCTGTAATACCGGGTCTCGGCTTTCGCGCAGGACTTGTCTGCCTCGATCATGAGGCTCTCCACCGGCTCTCCGACACTGATCCGCCGGATAAGATCCTCGAACTCCTCAGGCCAGGCCCGGTCTGTCTCATACAGGATCCCGAGCCCGTTGAAGAACGGGATACAGACAGCGCTGACCGCGCCGTCATTTTCACGAACGAAGTCCTCGACGGCTGTCAGGACGCCGCAGCCCTGGTTGTTATAATCAACGGAATTCGCGTACTGCGCGTTATAGCCGCCCTCGTCCGCCAGTTCATTCGTGTCCGCGTCAATGCCCTTCTTCTCATAGGCATGGCGGTACTGCTCCGGAACAGCCTCAGGCGCGGCATACCTGTCCCTCCTGTCATAGGGCCAGCTTGTGCCGTGCACGAATACCAGCGGGAAATGCTCCGTGTTCTTCCGGATCATCCTGAGCTCGCTTATGACTGTATACCAGTTCTCATCCCCGCTGATCAGGACCGCGTCATAATCCCGGAACTCCCAGAGGCAGCTCAGCGCCCTTGCCCTGCGGAAGCTGAAGCATCCGGCGTATTCCGCGAAAACCGCCTCCACGCTGATCCTTGGATCCGGATCCGCGATCTGGAGGAAGCCGCCGTTCCGCCTGCAGTACTCTAAAAGGCTGCGGGTATTTCTTCCATGGCCGCAGCCGATCTCGACAATACGGCCTGCTCCTGCTGCCGTGAGTAATGGTTCGATTACGCCATTCCAGAATCTGTACATTGTTTCCTCATTTCCAAATCAGTTTTTTTAACATATGTTTTACCGGTCCGGGAAGCATCCTGCGCAGCCCGTCGCCCGGCTTAAGATACCGCCGCCAGTTTTTCAGATAAAACCCGGCAAGCTTGCATTGCAGGGAGATCTGCCCTGCAGGTCCGAGATCCGTCCCGCGGATCTCATCCTTCTGAAGCGCCCGCCGGAATTCGGAAAGCGCCCTGTCGCGGAACACCTGCCGTACGCTCCCCCTGAGTTTTTTTTCCCATTTCGCGTAGCAGAAGAACTTCTTCCTCCAGAATGCCCGCGATACGGCATTCCAGCGGTCCCCGTCCTGCTTAAGCCGGGATTCTTCGCGGTCAAAGGCAATATTGACCGCGAACGGCGTCTCCGGAGAAAACTCCGGAAGGCGGAAGGCCGGAAGCCGGCCTTTTTTGCCGCCTGAATGGTCTGTTTTCTTCCTGCAGCTCCCGGTACGCAGCTCCTTCTTATAAAGCCCCTTCGCCGCGCTGTCCCCGCGCTTCAGGATCGCAAGGACCCTTCGGTATTCGCCGGCATCATAAAAATACTGCTTTCCCCGGCCCGTGATCCCCAGCTCCTGGAGCCATCCGCCGCACAGCGCCTCTGTAAGCTTCGCGCGTGACGGACCCTTCAGCGTATCCAGGTTCCAGAGCGTAAACCTCAGCGCATAATTGACATAGTCGCGCTCCAGCTCCTCAAAAAGCCCCTGCTTCTTAAGAAACACCTTCAGCGCGGTGAGCGCGCGGTAAAAGCAGTCCCAGGATCTCTCCCGCGTTACGGAAAGCGATCCCGCGCGTTCCAGGCGCTGATGGACAAGGATCCGGTCCACGATGCTGATCCGCCGCGCAGCCGCAAGCGCGCTGAAGACAAAAAGAAGATCGTTCGTGGTCCTCTGCTCCTGAAACACGAGCCCGAGCTCTTCGACAAACGCGCGGAGATAAAGCTTGTCCCATGCCCATCCGACAAAAACGGTGAAGACATTGTCCGTGACCTGCCGGAAATCAAACGGTCCGTACGGCGGAAGCTCTTCCCTGCGGAACACGAAAGGATCGTGAAGATACGTCCCCGTGTCTGTAAAAAACTGATCCGAATCACAGGCCACCATATCGGCCTGTTCTTCCTCCGCCTTTTTCCAGAGGCTTTCAAGGAGGTCCGGCTCGAAAAAATCATCCGAGTCCAGAAACGAAAGATACTTCCCCTCTGCCGCGCGAAGGCCGGCGTTTCTTGCCGCTCCGGCTCCTGCATTTTCCTGCCGTATGATCCGGATCCTTGCGTCCTTCTCCGCGAATTCCTTAAGGATCTCAGGGGACCTGTCCGACGAGCCGTCGTCCACGCAGATGATCTCGATCCTTTCCAGGGTCTGTCCGCATACGGACCTGAGGCAGTCCCCAAGCCAGCGTTCCACATTGTATACAGGTATTATTACCGAAATCAGTGGTTCCATCCGCGCTCCGTCATTCTTCTTTCAGCTCGTCCGTCGGAAAGCCGAGGTTCTCGAAGACTTCCTCCGGGTCGGCGCCCTGTTCCCTGCAGTTCTCCGCAAGCTCTTCCGCGTAGCGGGCGCGGAGCACCTCGTATTCGCTCCTGGCGATCTTCATCATCTCGGCAGACTTAAGGTCCGTCACCGTCGGTACAGTGTCCATTCCCCGGTACAGGCCGGAAAGCCGCTTCCCGGTTTCTTCCTCCTGAACGCCCAGGATGATCCTTGCCGGATGAAGCGCGTCGTGGACTGCGGTAAGCGGCTTGAGGAACGAAGGATCCACCGCGATATGGATCTCCCCGGAAGAGGGATCCCTGTGTTCCTTCAAAAAGGCGTCGAGACGGTCTGCCGTGCCTACCGGATTCTGGTTCCGCAGGACCAGGGTGCATTCACCGCGGACGGTCTCCGCGATCCGGCGGCCGAACTCCATGAGCCGTGCTTCCGCAGCTTCCTTATCCTCCCCCGGATCCGGATAATAAATGATCACCTCCGCGTCGCGCACAGCTTCCTCAAACTCTGTCGTATATGAGAGGCGTTCCTGGTTCTTCCTCATCAGTTCATTCACGCGGTACTCCGTAAACGGCGCGCGCCCGGCCTTCATGAGGTTGATCCGGTCCTTTTCCTCTTCCCTGAAATCCTCAAAATAGGCGACCCTGTTGCCTCTCTCAGCAAGGCAGACAGCCCAGACAAGGCCAAGCCGTTCCGTGCCATAGACCGCGATCTTTCGGATCCTGTGCCTTTCTTCCTTCGCCTCGCCAGGCTTCTGCTGTGACTCGAGATACTCGTCGCAGATCTCTTCCGTGGGCCCGGCCTTGACCACATTTCCCTTTTCCAGCCAGAGCACATGCGTGCACAGGCTGCGGACCTCCTCGATCGAATGGGACACATAAAGCAGGGTCGTACCGTCGCCGAGCATTTCCTCCATACGTTCCGCGCACTTTTTCCGGAACTTGTAATCGCCGACTGCCAGGATCTCGTCCACGATCAGGATCTCCGGGCGTACCATCGTCGCCACGGAAAAGCCGAGACGCGCCTTCATGCCGGAAGAATAATTCTTGATCGGGGAATCCAGGAAATTCCAGAGCTCGGCGAATTCCACGATCTCATCGAAATGCTCCCGCATGTATTTTTCTGTATGGCCCAGGACACATCCGTTAAGAAATATGTTTTCGCGGGCGGTCATGTTGCCGTCAAAGCCTGCGCCCAGCTCGATCAGCGGCGCAATGCTTCCCCCGACACGGATCGTCCCTTTATACGGCCTCAGAATGCCGCTGATAGTCTTCAGCAGGGTGGACTTTCCCGAGCCGTTCGTTCCGATCACGCCCCACGCCTCGCCGGCATGGACCTTGAATGAAACGTCCCTGAGCGCGAAGAATTCCTGGAACATCAGCTCCTTCTTCAGCATCTTAATAACGTATTCCTTGAGATTGTCGACCTTCTGGCTGGCAAGATTAAACCGGATCGTAACATTGTCGACATCGATCATGACCCTGCCGGGTGATGCAAGGTTTGTTTCCATATATGTTTCTTTCCTCTCAGATATAAAGGATAAAACGATCCTGATTGCGGATAAAGCTCCGAAGTCCGATCGCAAGCATGAGGACCGAGGTCACGCACCCCGCGAAAAGGATCTTCGGCCCCGGGATCTTCTGATAATACATGATGTCCCTGAACTGGCCGACGTAAAAATACATCGGATTAAAGTGCTTGATGAACCACTGGATATTCTCCGGCAGGGACTCCATCGGATAGAAGATCGGCGTAAGGTAGGTCCAGGCGGTCGTGACTGCGTTGTATATATACTGGATGTCCCTGAAAAAAACGTTCGCCTGCGCAAGGAACATGCCGAGCCCGAGGCAGAACACATAAAGCTGGATCAGAACGAATGGAAACAGCAGGTTCGTCCAGCTGAATCCGAGCCCTGTCACTATGATGATCAGGATGAGCGCCCCCATGGAGAAAAACAGGTCGACCAGGGCGCTGGTGATCTGGGAAAAGGTGAATATGTATTTGGGGATATACGTCTTTTTCAGAAGCGCCGCATTGCTGTTGATCGACCCGAGCGCCTGGTGCGTGGACTGGTTCATATAATTGAACATCATCTGCCCGGTGAAGAGATACACCGGGAAATGCTCAATATTTCTCCTGAACATCGACGAAAAGACGATGGCCATAACGATCATGATCAGCAGCGGGTTCAGGACGCTCCAGAGATATCCGAGAAAGCTTCTCCGGTATTTGAGCTTGATATCGCGGACCACGAGCTGCTTCACGAGATCCTTATATTTCCAGAAGCTTTTCAGCCTCATGATTGTCTTGTTCATCTGTATTTTCTCCTTACCATCATCGCCGCGGGCCGGTACAGAAGGTACCCGGTGCGCCTCAGCGCGTGTACCGCACGGTTGACATTCGCGGCGTATACGTCAGGACACGTCTCCTTCAGCATCCTGTCAAAGCGGATCAGGCCGGCCTTCGCTTTTCCGGATACCGGCATGCTTAAAAAGATCCGGATCCGGGCTGCCGCGGCGCGTGCGATGATCCCCGCGATATACCGCTTCCCCGCCGGGGAAAGTCCCTGTACGTCCCTGCTGCCGTAAAACCTGAGCAGCGACGCAATGACCCGGTCATAGTGGGCAGCGTTCCGCTGCATTTTTTCCATGCTCACGCTCTGCCCCGCGAGTCCCTGCCGGTACATATAGACAAAACCCTCCAGGAACACAGCTGTCCGCACGAAGGGGATCGGGTAAACGATAAATTCGGTATCCTCGTAAAAGCAGTTTTCATCGACCCGGACTGCGTGATCCTTCAGGATCGCTGTGCGGACCGTAAAGTTATGGATCTTGATGTACGCCTTTCCGGCGATCTCATCAAAGCTGTAGGTCTTTCCGTAAACGACATCCGGGAAGGGCTCCTTCATTTCCGCCTTCGTCCGGAAGGCCTTCTCGTCCCCGCCGTCATCGTAAGCCCAGAGAAATCCGCTGGACACAAGGTCAGCCTCCGACGTCTTCAGGAATTTCACGAGACGCATAAAGGGCGTCTTCCTGACCCAGTCATCGGCATCGACCACCTTAAAGTATCTTCCGGAGGCTTCCCGGATCCCGGTGTTTATCCCGGAGCCGTGACCGCCGTTCTCCTTGCTGATCACGCGGAAGGTGCCGGGGTAACGCTTCTGGTATTCCGCGCCGATCTCCGCTGTCCTGTCCGTGGACCCGTCGTCGATCACGAGGACCTCGAGGTCGTCCATAATCTCCGGGATGCAGAAGGAGTCAAGATTATTTTTAAGCCACGGCTCCGCGTTGTACGCAGGGACCGTAACTGTCAGAGTCTTTTTCATGTCACTTCCGTTTTTCCTTCGGAACGTCCTTTCCTGTTTTTAAGGACCGGCCTGTTCCGCCCGTTTCCCTGATCACTGCCTCCGCGATCATGATGAACACCCACATGATCGGCGTGGCGATCGGGATATTGATGTTGACCACCGCCTGGCAGGCGTAGCAGATCACCATGAAGCCGAACGCATAGAGATACCAGGCCATGTCGCGCCGCGGCTCCCTGCTGTCAGGTTTCAGCCCGTCCTTTTTCGCAGCCGGCGCCCTGCCGGCAGGATCCGTCCCGCCGTTTCCCTCCGGCGCGCGGTCCCGGTCCGTCCCGCGGAGGATCCGCCGGGCGTTCTGAAAGCACCCGGAGACCGCGGATACGAGGAACCCGAGATAGGCGGCGAGCCCGAGGATCCCGACGGTGAAAAGATACTGGAGATATTCGTTGTGCGCGGAGTCGAAGATCTGCTCCGTCGCCCGGATCATTTCCTTGTAGCGGTGAAGGAGCATGTAGATGCCGAAGGTATCCGGTCCCATGCCGACGAGCTTGTGAAGCGGGGACAGCGCCCCGTACTCCTCCATGCAGGCGCGCCACACGTAGCCGCGGTTCGTGCCCCAGCTGTCGGAGAACCTGAGATAGTTCGCGGCGCGTCCGAAGAGCGCCCGCGCTTCCTCCTCCGGCATGGTGTTCGCCCTGACGAGTGCCATGATAACGGCTGCGGCTGCGGCAAGGACCAGTACGAGCCAGGCGGTTGGAAGGATGCGGTAAAGCGCAGGGACAGCTTCTTTTCCGGGATCCCTATGGGCATTGTCCCCTTCATCCGCGGATGAGGACTTTTCCGACTGTCCTGCGGCAGCTTTCCCTCTCCCCTTATTTACATACATGACCGCGGTCACAGCAGCCGTCAGGACCCAGAGGAGGATCACAACGGTCCGGAGCCTGCCCCATTCGCAGACGGCCTTCCCGAGCCCCTCGAGATGGATCACCTTGCCCGCCTTCACGGTCTCCTCATGCTGAATAAACAGGAGCCCGCTTGAAAACAGCGTAAGCGCCGTGAGATAGCGTCTCAGCCCCTGCGGCCTGCGGAACGCGGCAAGCGGGACGAAGCCGAAGAAGGCGCCGAGCGTCAGGAAGCCGCTGTCGGACTTGCCCATGACGAGGGCGATGCCGGCGATCACGAACGTGACAAGGTAAAAAATGACGCGCGGGAGCCGTTCCTCCGACAGGATGTAGAGCACGCCGCTCATCGCCAGCATGATCCCGACGTAGACCGTGTAGGTGTTGATGTTGCCGATGGTAGACGTAAAGATCGTATACTGGTCCTTGTTCACATAGACCTTGAACTTCAGGAGGTCCATGTTGTAGAAGTCCGTGATCCCGAAGAGGCATACCAGGATGCCGACGGCAAGGAACGCTGTCACGTAATGCCCTGTGAACTTTAAATTGCGGGAGACCAGAAAATAGGACAGCGTGTATACGGACATCATAAGGAAGCCCGTGTACCGGCCCTCGACGCCGCTCACCGCCTGGTCGATATAAGGATGGGCGCAGAGCGTCGACACAAGGCACACGGACCAGAACGCAAGAAGGAAGCTGTCTGTCACGCTGAAGTGCGCGCGGTACCATCCCCTGACCCCGTTCGCTTTCCGCTCCTCCGCGCCGTCCTTCCACCAGCCGGCCAGCCGGCCGGAGCTGATCCCCCAGATCAGCATGGCGAGGAACATCGCCCCCGAAAGCGAGAGGAAGGTAATGACCTTCGTCTCAAGGATATTGAAATAATAGTCCGTATAGATCAGCGGAAACACGGTCAGGACAAGGAAACACCACGCTCCCGTGATGATCCCCGGCGCCCGGTCCCTGTCAGGGCCGGACTCCCGTACCGTGTTTTTCTGCCGTTCTGCCATTGTACTTCTCCTTCTGCATACGGACCTGTGTCCTTATTCCGGGTATTTTTTCGCGTCCCCGGGCGCCCGGGGCAGTGAGATGCGGCAGCCGGCAGGACCCTGCCGGCCGGTGTATATCCCGCCGCGTTTTTTATGACAGCGCTCCTTCTCCCTCCATCGGAATGAACGTCCGCCCGTCGCTGTGCTTCTTCAGGTTCCTGCCGGCGGCCTTCGCGGCATCCTCCGCTTCCTTCACGAACTGGTCCTGGGAGTTGACGCGGACCCTGCGTCCGCGCAGGTCCTCCTTCTCATAGCTGCCGTCCGGCTGGTAGATGCTCGCCTTGACATTGTCCGCGAGCTCCACGTCAAGATAGTGGCGGACCTCCTCACGGATCTTCGGGTCGATGACCGGGAAGACGATCTCGACGCGGTTGTCGAGGTTTCTCGGCATCCAGTCTGCGCTGCCGAGCCAGAAGGTGTCCTCCGTGTCGGCGTGGAAATGGAAGATGCGCGCATGCTCCAGGAAGTTTCCGACGATGGAGCGCACACGGATATGCTCCGAGACGCCCGGGATCCCGACCTTCAGGCAGCAGATGCCGCGCACGATGAGGTCGATCTCGACGCCGTCCGCGCTTGCCGCGTAGAGCGCCTTGATCATCTCCCGGTCGGACAGGGAGTTCATCTTCGCGCGGATGTATGCTTCCTTACCCTCGCGGGCGGCCTTGCGCACGCGGTCGATCTGGGCGTAGAAGCGGTCCCTCATCCAGAGCGGCGCGACGATGAGCCTGTTCCACGTCGGCGGCTCGGAATAGCCGGACAGCATGTTGAAGACCGCGGTCGCGTCCTCGCCGTACTCTCTCCGGCAGGTCAGGAGGCCGAGGTCCGTGTAAAGCTTCGCGGTGCTGTCGTTATAGTTGCCCGTGCCGAGATGGACGTAGCGGCGGATGCCGTCATCCTCCTCGCGCACCACGAGCGTGATCTTCGAGTGGGTCTTCAGGCCGAGCAGGCCGTAGATGACGTGGCAGCCCGCCTTTTCAAGCATCTTCGCCCAGGCGATGTTGTTCTCCTCGTCGAAGCGCGCCTTCAGCTCGACGAGGACCGTGACCTGCTTTCCGTTGTCCGCGGCCTTGGCAAGCGCCTTGATGATGGGCGAGTTGCCGCTGACGCGGTACAGCGTCTGCTTGATCGCGAGGACCTGCGGATCATTCGCGGCCGTCTCGATGAAGTTCACGACCGGGTCGAAGGTCTGGTACGGATGGCTTAAGAGGATATCGCCCTTCCGGATATTCGTAAAGATATCGTCCTCGTTCATGAGCGCGGGGACCGGCTGCGGCACGTGCTTCGGGTTCTTCAGGTGGTCGAAGCCGTCGATGCCGTACATCTTCATGAGGAAGGTCAGGTCGATGGGCCCGCTGATCCGGAAGAGGTCGCTCTTCCCGACCTCCAGCTCGCCCGCGAGGATGCGGAGCAGCTCTTCATCGACATCGTCCTCGATCTCAAGGCGGATCGCGTCGCCCCACTGGCGGCGCTTCAGCTTCTTCTGGATCTCAAGGAGAAGGTCGGCCGCCTCGTCCTCGTCAAGCTCGAACTCCGCGTTGCGCATGATGCGGAACGGGTGTGCGGCGAGGATGTCGTAGTTCAGGAACAGGGAGCTGATGTTGCGCTCGATGATCTCCTCAAGAAGGATCACGGTCGTCTTCACGCCTTCGCGGGGCGCCGCGGCATCCGGCGGGATCACCACGATGCGTGGGAGCACGGACGGCACCTGCACGATCGCGTAATCGGGACGCGTCTCGCCGTTGCCCTTCTGCTTCTTCTTCTCGACGACGCGGGTCAGGGGCTTCACGTCCTTCCGCTGCCGGATCAGGGCCGCGATGTTCAGCGTCTTGTTCCTGACGAGCGGGAACGGCCTGGAGCTGTCCACCGCCATCGGCGTCAGGACAGGGTAGATGATATCCTTGAAATAGCGGTCCACAAACGCGGCCTCGGATTCTTCGAGGTCCTCGTGGCGCCGGATCATGTGCAGGCCTTCCTTCTCCAGCGCGGGCATGATGGAACGGTTCAGCGTGCTGTACTGCTGGTCCACCATGTCGTGCGTGAACGCGGAGATCCGGCGGAGCTGCTCCTCCGCGGTAAGCCCTGCGATGTCCGGCTTCGTGTAGCCCGCGCTCACCTGGTCCTTGAGGGACGCGACACGGACCATGAAGAACTCGTCAAGGTTCGAGCTCACGATGCTCATGAACTTCAGGCGCTCAAAGAGCGGCGTGTTCCTGTCACGCGCCTCGTTCAGGCAACGCATGTCGAACGCGAGCCAGGTGAGCTCGCGGCACACATAGTAGGCCGGGTCGCCGAAGTCGATCTCCGGCTTCGCCCCTGCCGCCTTCATGCGGTTCTCATTCAGTTCCTTTTCCGTCACGATGCTGGTGACCCGCTCCGCGGGCGCCTTCGTGAGGTCGATGCTCCCGTCCTTCGCGCTGATCGCCGCGAGCTCGGCGAGCTTCCTCGCGCTGAGCGGCTTCTGCGCCTTGCCTTCCTTCTTCTTCGCGCCGCTCTTTTTTTCCGGGGCGTTTTTCTTCACAGCGGCCTTTTTCGGGGTCCTTCCCTTCGCTGCCCCCGCGCTTTTCTTTGCGTCCCCGGCCTTCCTGGCAGCCGTCATTTTCTTTTTATCCGTCATGGGTGCCTCTTTTCGTCATGGATCCCCGCGCTGCCGTCAGTTCCGCTTCTGGCGGAGCACCGGCTCGGCTCCGAAGATCTCTGTAAAGATATTCCTGATGATCCCGACAGACGCCTGCTCAAGCGTCATATCCCCCGCGTACCGCGTGGAGATCGTCAGCTCGCCGTCTTCCTTTTCCCAGGTCATCCTGTAGTCGCCGCCCTTCTGCTTCGCGGAACGGTCAAGCGCGTTCGCGAGCAGGATCATCGCAGTCAGCTTCACCTCGCGCATGCCGTGCCCGGTCCAGTCAAAGCTGTTTTCCCCGTTCTTCACGACGTCCGCCACCAGCTCGTGCTCCTCCTCGGAAAGGCCGATGAGCTCCGTCGCGCGGACGATGTCGTAGGAGGACAGGCTTGCGCGGCTCATGCTGATGAACTGGCCGCAGTGGTTGAACATGGCCGCGATCTGCAGGAGCAGGCGGTCGCGGTTCGTAAGCCCGTGGACCTTCTTCAGGGCGTCAAAGATCTTCAGGGTGTTGGCGACGTTGTAGCTCCGGTGGACATCGCCTCCGCCGTAGCGGTGGATGATCTCCCGGACCGTGCTGATGATGTCGTCATTGAAATCATGGTCCTGCGGGATCAGCCTGTGGTCGAACGCGTATTCCGCCGCGATGCCGTCGATCAGGCGGATCTCGGGGATCCAGATCTTCTCCGCGCCGGCCATTTCAATGGTCCTCTGGTAAATGATCGCGGAGGGTACGACGATGCTCGCCGTCTCGGAATTCACGCCGAGCTTTGTCTCGATCTCCGCGTCCGGCTTGCCTGTCAGGAAACGGCAGCCCTCCAGGAACGCGTCGTAGTCCACGAATCTCCCGGACGCCGTTCTCGCGGAGAGGGCGGCATCGGACTCCTTCGTCATGAGGCGGTCTCTCAGGAGACGCGCCATGTCGCCCAGCGCGATCAGCGTACGGACCTTCCGCTTTCCGAAGTGGAGACGACTGTAGGTCTCGAGCTCGTGGTCCACGAGCTCCCCGACGAAGCGGTCACGTTCGGTGAGTTCGGAGGTGACCGAGCTCAGCATGGTGCGGACGCGGAGCGCCCCGAGCCTTAAATTCTGCGTGCCGATCAGCGCGCCGTTCTCAAGGAGCGAGATCTGCATGCTTCCGAACCCGAGGTCCGCGATCGCCGTGCCGCTCTCCGCGATACGGTTGAACTCGTCCCCCTGCGCGGCAAGCGCCTTATAGCTTAAGAACCGCGCTTCCGCGTTGCTTATAAGCTTGACCTCCAGCCCGGTGCGGACACGGATCTTGTCAAGGACCAGGATGCGGTTTTTCGCCTCCCTGAGCGCGGACGTCGCGTAGGCGCGGTAGGTGCTCACCTTGTAGGTGCGCATGATCTCCGTGAAATCCCGGAGCACGTCCACCAGCTCCTCGACAAGCTCAAAGCTGATCATGCCGGTGTTGTAGGTATCGCTGCCCAGCGCGATCACGTGACGCACGCTGTCGACCAAACGGATGCCGCGCCGCTCATCGATCTCGTAAATACCCATCTCGAGATCGAAGGAGCCTACGTCGATCGCGGCAAACCTCCTGTCTGCCATTTGTTTTTTCCTCCGTTATATAAAGGTCTTTCCCGGGACCTTTTCTTTCATTCCGCGGACGATGCTGCCTGAGGCTTTTTCCCTCCCGGCGGGTGATACTCCCTCAGGCCTTTTCTTTCCCGGCGGGTGATACTTCCTCAGGACTTTTCTTTTCCGGCTTCCGCCTCTTTCCCTTTCAGGTAGGTGATGAACTGGCTCGCGGTCCGGCCGCTCATGCCGCCGTGGCTGATCTCCCACTTGTTCGCCTCGAGGAAAAGCTCGTCCTCGGGAAGCCCGATCCCGTTCCTCTCGGCAAGGGAGCGCACGATCTTCCGGAACATGATCTTGTTCGGTGACTCGAAGAAGATCTTGACGCCGAAGCGGGCGGACAGGGAGATCTTTTCCTGGACCGTATCCCTCCGGTGCAGCTCCTCGTCCGCCTCCTCCTTGTCACGGAAGCTTTCGCGGATCAGGTGGCGCCGGTTCGATGTCGCGTAGATCAGGACGTTGTCCGGGCGGCGCCCGAGTCCGCCCTCAAGGATCGCCTTCAGGTACTTGTACTCAAGCTCGCTGTCCTCGAAGGAGAGGTCGTCCATGTAGATGATGAATTTATAGTTCCGGTCCTTCACCTGCTCAAGGATATCGGAAAGCATACGGAACTGGTGCTTGTAGACCTCGATGATGCGGAGGCCCTGCTCGTAGTATTCGTTGACGATCGCCTTCACGCAGGAGGATTTGCCGGTGCCGGCGTCGCCGAACAGAAGGACATTGTTCGCGGGAATTCCCTTCAGGAAGGCCTCCGTGTTGTCGCGGAGCTGCTTCTTCTGGGATTCGTAGCCCACAAGGTCCTTCAGGTAGATATGCTCGACGCGCGTGATCGGTTCGATCAGCGTCCTGCCCTCTTTGTCCTCCTTCACGTTGAAGGCCTTGTTCAGCCCGAACTTGCCAACGCCGAATTCCTTGTAAAACGCGGAGATGATGTCCTTGAAGGCGGCAGCATCGTCCGCTTTCTCAAGCGAAACGGAGAGCTCCAGGATCCTGTCGCGGATCCGCTGGTTGTAGACGCGCGCCGCGCCCTTCGGCGGGGCGTAGTCCGTAAGCGCCGCGGCGATGCCCGGCGCCTCATCGACCAGGGTGGGCGACAGGTCGAACAGCTCCTTCAGGACCATGCAGTCGTGGATCATGAGTTCATTCAGGCTTCCCCCGACGCTTCCCACGATCTCGCAGCCCGTGGAATAGGCGTTTTCATTGTTCGCGAGGCACAGGGCAAGAAAGCAGTGCCAGAGGTTCCCCTCGAACCCGTAGGCTCCGGCGAGGTCGATCAGCTCGTGCGCGGCTTCGTAAAAGTCCACCGGCAGCGTCGCCATGCGTCCCTCCGCCTCGCTTTTGAAGATCTCACAGAGGCGGCGGAGAAGGTCCTCATACTGAAAGTTGCGGTATAAGATAAGGCTGTCGATATTCATTTCCGGTCTCCTTGAGGTCGTGCGACAGTTTCGGTCTTTTTCGGGTAATGGGATGTTTCCTGCCGCCTTCAGTTCGCGCGGCGTTCCTTCTCTTCCTTCAGCATGCGCCGGATCACTCCGGCGGTGTACAGGCCGGTCTTTTTCTTCCACTCCGGCCCGAGCTCCTTCACAGTGAACGGCTTCCCGTACTCCACCGTGATCGGGTACGGGATCATCCTCGGGAACTGCTTTTCCCAGACGCGGTCGGTCCCGTAGAACGCGACCGGGACGATCGCGCAGCCGCTCCGCTCCGCGATCCGGAAGCTTGCCTCATGGAATTCAAGGAGCGAGGTGCTGTCCTCATCCTTGTTGCGGGTCCCCTCCGGGCAGATCCAGACGCACCCGCCGTTTCTGCACTGCTCTGTCGCGGCCTTGATGACCTCAAGTCCCTGCCGGATATCCTTCCTGTTCAGGAAGTGGCAGTTGATAAGCTGCATCCAGCGGCGCAGCGCCGGTACCTTGTTCAGCGCGTCCTTAGCGATGAAGCCGACCTGGCGCGGCACGGAGACGTAGGCGGAAACGATATCGTAATAGCTCCGGTGGTTGCTGACGAACAGCACGCCGCCTTCCTTCGGGACGTTCTCCACGCCCCGGACCCTGACCTTCACGCCGATCACGGTGATGATGAAGCGGATGGCAAAGTTTCCCACCACACGCTGCCCGATGCTGGACGCAAGCTCCGGCCTGAACTTTTTCAGGATCCAGAGGATCCCGAGGACCGGCATTCCAAGGATCAGGAACACCGTTACCAGTCCGAACACGATAATACAACGGATCATAAATATTTCCTCTTTTCTGTTTTAGGCAATAATAATCAACATATTATACCACACGCCGGACTTGCGTGACAATCGAGAAGGCGGCGCGGGGCAAAGCTTTGCACTGCGCGTCCGGCCTTTCCGGACAAAAGGACGGCGCAGGCCGGAAGCCTGCGCCGTCGCACGGATCGAATATTAGATTGTTATATGCGTCTTCAGAGGATCTCAGCCTTCAGTCCCGTGCCGTCGGGCGTCACGTCCATGCGGATCACGCTGCCCTCATGCAGCCCGCTGCCGGACAGGATGAGCTTCGCCGCCTGCGTTTCCACGTGCTTCTGGAGGAAGCGCTTCAGCGGGCGCGCGCCGAACTGCGGGTCGTAGGCAGCATCGGCCACGTACTGCTTTGCCGCCGGGGTGAGCTCGATAGAAAGCTCCTGGTCGGCGAGCCGCCGGTTCGTATCCTTCACGAGCAGGTCGATGATGCCGCCGATGTTGTCCTTCGTGAGCGGCTTGAACATGATGATCTCGTCAAGCCTGTTCAGGAACTCCGGACGGAAGTGGGCCTTCAGTTCAGCATCGACCGCGATCGCTGCGGAGGGGCTGATCTCTCCCTGCTCATCGATGCCCTCAAGCAGGTACTGGGACCCGATATTCGAGGTCATGATGATGATCGTATTCTTGAAATCGACCGTCTTGCCGAGCGAGTCGGTGATGCGGCCGTCGTCCAGCACCTGGAGAAGGATGTTGAACACGTCCGGATGCGCCTTCTCGACCTCGTCGAACAGCACGACGGAATACGGCTTCCTGCGCACCGCCTCGGTGAGCTGGCCGCCCTCGTCGTAGCCGACATATCCCGGAGGCGCCCCGATGAGACGCGACACGGAGAACTTCTCCATGTATTCGCTCATGTCGATGCGGACGATGTTGCTCTCGTCGTCGAACAGCGCTTCCGCAAGGCTCTTCGCGAGCTCCGTCTTGCCGACGCCGGTCGGGCCGAGGAACAGGAACGAGCCGATGGGCTTGGACGGGTCCTTGATGCCTGCCCGGCTGCGCTGGATCGCCTCCGCGACCTTCTGCACCGCCTCGTCCTGGCCGATGACTCTTTTGTGGAGCGTATCGTCAAGGTGCAGGGTCTTGGACTTCTCCGATTCATTCAGCTTCGCCACAGGGATGCCGGTCCAGCGGGAGATGATCTTCGCGATCTCCTCCTCCGTCACAGCCTCGCGGACAAGGGAGATATCCTGCTTCTTCAGGCGCTCCTCTTCCTCCCTGAGCTGCTTCTCCAGCCCCGGGAGCGTGCCGTACTGAAGCTCCGCGGCCCGGTTCAGGTCATATTTCTGCTGCGCGTCCTGGATCTCGCGGTTCACCTCCTCGATCTTCTGGCGAAGCTCCGCCAGCTTTCCGACGCTTGCCTTCTCGTTCTCCCAGCGGGCTGTTTCCTCCGCGAGCTTCGCCTTCTTTTCGGCGAGCTCCTTTTCGAGCTCCTCAAGACGCTCGCGGCTCAGGCTGTCTGTCTCCTTCTTAAGCGCGGTGACCTCGATCTCCATCTGCATGCACTTGCGGTTCAGCTCGTCGAGCTCTGCCGGCATGCTGTCCATCTCCGTCTTGATCATGGCGCAGGCCTCATCGACCAGGTCGATGGCCTTGTCCGGCAGGAACCGGTCCGTAATGTACCGGTCGGAAAGCACCGCCGCGCTGACCAGCGCGCCGTCCTGGATCTTTACATGATGATAGTTTTCGTAGCGTTCCTTGATGCCGCGGAGGATCGAGATGGTATCCTCGACGGTCGGCTGGTCCACCATGACCGGCTGGAAACGCCGCTCCAGTGCCGCGTCCTTCTCGATATACTTCCTGTACTCGTCGAGCGTGGTCGCGCCGATGCAGTGCAGCTCGCCGCGGGCCAGCATCGGCTTAAGCATATTGCCGGCGTCCATGCTGCCCTCGGAGGCGCCTGCCCCGACGATGGTGTGGAGCTCATCGATAAAGAGGATGATCTCGCCTTCGCTCTTCCTGACCTCCTCAAGCACTGCCTTCAGACGCTCCTCGAACTCGCCGCGGTACTTCGCGCCCGCGACCAGGGAACCCATATCGAGCGCGAACAGCCGCTTGTCCTTCAGCGTTTCGGGAACATCGCCCCGCACGATCCTCTGCGCGAGGCCTTCCACGACGGCTGTCTTGCCTACGCCCGGCTCGCCGATCAGCACCGGGTTGTTCTTGGTCTTTCTTGAAAGGATCCTGACTACGTTCCGGATCTCCTCGTCGCGGCCGATGACAGGGTCAAGCTTCTGGTCCCTGGCCCGCTCCACGAGGTCGTAGCCGTACTTGTTGAGCGTATCATAAGTAGCCTCCGGTTTGTCGGAGGTGACGCGCTGGTTGCCGCGGACGGAGGAAAGGACCTTCAGGAAGCCCTCGCGGGTGATCCCGTAGACGCGGAAGATCTCCTTCACCGCGCGGTTCGGATATCTTAAGAGGCATAAGAACATGTGCTCGACGGAAACGTACTCGTCTCCCATGGCCTTCGCCTCGTCCTCCGCGCAGGTCAGGACCTTGTTGAGATCCGCGGTAAGGTACTCCTGGCCGCGCGTCCCGCTGACCTTCGGAAGCTTCCCGATGGCGCCCTCCACCTCGTTGATGAACGCTTCCTTCCGGATACCCATTTTTTCTATAAGATTCGCGATCAGTGAATCATCGACCGTCGCGAGCGCAAGAAGAAGATGCTCCTCGTCGATCTGCTGGTTGCCGTTCTCGATCGCGAGCTTCTGCGCGCGCTGCACGGCCTCCTGCGATTTCTGCGTAAATTTGCTGATATTCATGAACCTCACCTCTTTTCCATGTTCTACTTGAACTAGAACATATGTCTTCTGTTCGTACTATATCACCCGTTATTAGCACTGTCAAGCACCGAGTGCTAAATATTTTCGACCGTGGGGACTGTCCCCATGGTCCAACAAAATCAAGCGAATGTGTTGAGTAATCAGCTTTGTGTTGATTAGTTGGTCTCGTGTTTAGCCATGGGGACTGTCCCCATGGCCGAAAAAAGAAGCCGGCGCGGTGGCGCCGGCTGGTGGGGTATGAAATTGAGGGAGTATTACGGCTGCTTGCCGATGTAGGCGAGGATGCCGCCGTCCACGTAGAGGATGTGGCCGTTCACGAAATCGGAGGCTTCGGAGGCAAGGAACACTGCCGGACCCATGAGGTCTTCCGGGGTGCCCCAGCGCGCTGCCGGCGTCTTCGCGATGATGAAGGAATCGAACGGATGGCGGGAGCCGTCCGCCTGGCGCTCGCGAAGCGGAGCGGTCTGCGGGGTGGCGATGTAGCCCGGCCCGATGCCGTTGCACTGGATGTTGTACTCGCCGTACTCGGAGGCGATGTTCTTTGTCAGCATCTTCAGTCCGCCCTTCGCCGCCGCGTACGCGGAAACGGTCTCGCGTCCGAGCTCGGACATCATGGAGCAGATGTTGATGATCTTGCCGGCCTTCTTTTCGATCATATCAGGCAAAACAGCCTTCGACATGATGAATGCCGCGTTGAGGTCGATGTCGACGACCTGGCGGAACTCTTCGACAGTCATGTCGATCATCGGGATGCGCTTGATGATTCCGGCGTTGTTGACGAGGATGTCGACCGGGCCGATCTCCGCCTTGATGTCGGCGACCATCTTCCGAACCTCATCCTCCTTCGTGACGTCACAGATATATCCGTGCGCCTCGATGCCCTTCGCCTTGTAATCCTCAAGCGCCTTCTCGAGGTGCTTCATATCCCTGCAGTTGAACGCGATCTTTGCGCCTGCCTTCGCGTACGCTTCCGCGATCGCGAAGCCGATGCCGTAAGCCGCTCCGGTCACAAGGGCGACTTTGCCTTCAAGTGAAAAACGATCCAGTGCACTCATTCAGAATACCTCCTATGCATTCTACGTTGAACAGTTCCGGCGCCTTACCAGGCGCGCCGCAGATCCATATATTCAAGCCACCTTGCGCAGCTTTCCGCCCACTGTGCCACGTGCGGGTCCGCCAGCCTTGCTTTTTCCGGCTGCGCGACCTCCTCCGTCGCAAGGGAAAGACCGTGCACGCCGAAGGGGTAAACATGCATCTCAAACGGGACCTTCGCCCCGGAGAGCGCATCCGCGAAAAGAAGGGAGTTCTGCACGGGGACGTCGGCATCCGCCGCTGTCGCCCAGAGGAAGACCGGCGGGACGTCGCCCGTCACATGCTTCTCAAGCGAGAACTCTTCCCTGCCGAGCCCGTCCGCAAGAAGGTTCAGGACGCTCTCCTCGTTCGCGTACGGTCCGGCCGTGATAACCGGATAGCTGAGGATGAGGAAGTCCGGCCGCACGAGCCCCTTTTCCTTCCAGTAAACGCCGAGGCTCGCGGCGAGATGGCCGCCCGCGGAAAAACCGCATACCCCGACCGGGCCGTCCGTCATGCCCCTGAGCACATCCACCGCCTCCGAAAGCTCGGAAAGCGGCTTCCAGCCAAGGCCGGCCCGTTCCCCGACGCTGTAATGAAGCACTGCCGCATTCCAGCCTGCCGCGAGGAACATCCTCGCCACCGGGCCGGATTCCCGGTCCGAAAGATGGCTGTACGCCCCTCCGGGGCAGATGAGGACCGTGCCGCGCGCATCGGGAAGGAACGGAAAGATCTCAAGCATTTCCTGTCTCATTATCTCAGCTCGCTCGGGACAAGGTTGTTCATGTCGTCAAATTCCTGGTTCTCGCCGCCCATCGCCCAGATGAAGGTGTAGTTCTGCGTGCCGCAGCCGCAGTGGATGGACCAGGACGGGGAAATGACCGCGTCGAAGTTCCGCATGACGAGCGGACGGACCTCTGTCGGCTGTCCCATGAAGTGCATGACGACGTCATCGTCGGGAAGCTCGAAGTACGTGTAGACCTCCATCCTGCGCTCGTGCGTGTGGCAGGGCATGGAGTTCCAGACGCTGCCCGGCGCGAGCTGCGTAAGGCCCATGGACAGCTGGCAGGTCTCAAGGACATCCGGATGGATGAACTGGTTGATCACGCGCTTGTTGCACTTCACCTCGCTGCCGAGCGGCCTGTGGTTCGCCTTTTCCATGGTGAGGAGCGTGGTCCTGCAGGCCTTGTGCGCCGGCGTCGACGCAAGATAGAACTTCGCGGGCGCGTCCGCGCTGTCGCTTCCGAAGTATACCTCCTTCACGCCCTTGGAGATGTAGAGGCAGTCCTCGTAGCCAAGCTCATAGCGGACGCCGTCAGCCTCGATATAGCCCTTCCCGCCGAGGTTGAACACGCCGGCTTCCCTTCTCTCAAGGAAATAGTGCGTGCCGAAATTTGCCCAGATATCGATCCCCTTGTCGATGGAGACCTTCTCGCTGACGGGCATGATCCCGAGGATGACCATGCGGTCCACGTGGGAATAGGTCGCCTTGACCGTGTCCGGGACATAGAGGTCCGTGATCAGGAATTCCTTCCTCAGCTCTTCCGTCGTGTAGCGCTTCACATCATTCGGGCTTGCCGAATACCGAATATCCATTATCGTTCTCCTTTTTATGCCGGCTGTTTTCCGGCTGCCGTATTATTCTGCCTTCTGTGTCAGCGGATCACGTTCTCGCTTGTGCCGTCGAAGAGGTAGACCTCCTTCAGCGGGATCGAGAAGCTGATGCGGCTGTCCGTCTCGGGGATGTCATGCGGGTCGACCTTCAGGATCGCCTTCGCGCCCTCGGAATCCACGTAGATGTTCGCGTTGTCGCCGAGCATCTCGGTAAGCTCGACGTCGCAGTCGATCACGTAGGCGTCGTCGTGCTTCCCGAGAAGGATCGCTTCCGGACGGAATCCGAAGACGATCTCCTTCCCCTCCCACTTTGCAGCGGTCTCCGGGGACTTCTTCGCGATATCCAGCGTGTTCGCGCCGAACATGATCTTCCCGTCCTTCACGGTGCCGCGCACGAAGTTCATGGGCGGCTCGCCGATGAAGCCGGCAACGAAGACGTTCGCGGGATCAAAGTAAAGCTCGTACGGAGTGCCGGTCTGCTGGACGTAGCCGTCCTTCATGACGACGATCCTGTCCGCCAGCGTCATAGCCTCGGTCTGGTCATGGGTGACGTAGATCGTGGTCGCGCCGGTCTCCCTGTGGATCTGCGCGATCTCAGAACGCATGGTGACTCGCTGCTTCGCGTCAAGGTTCGACAGCGGCTCGTCCATGAGGAACACGCCGACCTTGCGGATGATGGCGCGGCCGATGGCGACACGCTGCCTCTGTCCGCCGGACAGCGCTCTCGGGAGGCGGTCCAGATAATCGGTCAGGCCAAGGATCCTCGCGGTATCCTTTACCTTCTTCTCGATCACGTCCTCGTCGACGCCCTGGAGCGTCAGGCCGAAGGCGATGTTGTCATACACCGTCATCTGCGGATAGAGGGCATAACTCTGAAAAACCATCGCGATCCCGCGCTCGCGCGGGCCCCACTCGTTGGCGCGCTTCCCGTCAAGCAGGAACTCGCCGTTCGAGATATCCTCCAGTCCCGCGATCATGCGAAGCGTCGTGGACTTTCCGCATCCGGAAGGTCCGACGAAAACAATGAATTCACCCTTCTCGATCGAGAGGTTGAAGTCATGCACCGCATGGAAACCGTTCGGATAGATTTTGTTGACGTTTTTCAGCGTTAAGTATGACATGGCTGTGCCTCCTTTGAATTTCATCAATGCCGCTTGCCATTTCAGCTAAAATCTACAATAATAAATTTGATATGGTAAAATCTAAACAGCAGTTTTTATAAACCGCAGCTCAAATTACAGCTTGACCCTTTGAGAGGTTCAAAATGAACGATATTACCTATGTCGGAAAGCATTCCCGCACAAACAAAGTGAACCTTCACGCCCATGCCGGCTGGGAGCTCATCTACTGTACCGGCGGCAGCGGCGTTCTGACGTTCGGCTCCGAGGTCATGAAGTACCATACGAACGACGTCGTCGTGATCCCGCCCCTCCTGCCCCATTCCAACATGAGCGAAGAGGGCTTCACGAACTATCATGTCAATATGGCGGATGTCTCCTTCAGCATCCAGCGCCCGCTTATCTTCCGCGATGAGAAGGATAAATACATCCTGAATGCCTTCGAAGCAGCCTATTTTTACTACACCGGCCGTCCCGAGCAGCGCGCGCTCATGCTTCCCGCCTACGGACGTCTCCTCTCGAACTACATCGAGCTTCATATGCCGAAGGACGAGCTGTCCGACGTCGTCAGGACCATCGAGCACAGCATCATCCACAACCTTACGGATGCTTCCTACGATCTCACCGGCTTCCTGAAAACGCTGCCCTTCAGCAGCGACTACCTGAACCGCCTCTTCAAGAAGGAGATCGGGATCACCCCGCACAGGTTCCTGATGGAAAGACGTCTTCAGGCCGCGGCGGACTACATCGCCGTTTCCGATGACTGCATGATCTCCGAGGTCGCGGAGATCTGCGGCTTCAACGAGCCGCTCTACTTCTCCCGCATGTTCAAAAAGAAGTACGGCGTCGCGCCGAGCTACTACCGCCCGCCGGGCTCTCTTGACGCGCCGGTCACGGATTCCGACCAGATGAAGCTTCCCGTCCCGCCCCGTTAAAGCCGGTCAGGCCTCCGCCTGCAGGATCTCGGTGTAGGCGAGAAGGAACGGTGCCACGCCCTTCGCGTCGTTTTCAACGACCGGCTCCGAAATGTAGTACTCGTAGGAGCCGTCGCGCCGACGGTTGTCCTCCGGCCCAAGCCCCGCGACGAGGCAGATGCCGCCGAGGTTCGGCGTGTCGCCTTCAAACGAAAGATACTTGTCTTCAATGCCGTGGAAGGTCTTCAGGCCTTTCGCGGCATATTCTTTTCCGATGATCCCGAGACGCGCGCCCTTCATCATCGCGTAGGCGATCATGGCGCTGCCGCTCGTCTCGAGATAGTTCCCTTCCCGTCCCGTCTGGTCCGGCACCTGCCAGTACATGCCGGTCTCCGGATCCATATACGAGGGAAGCTTTTCCATGAGTTCCCGGAAAATGCCGGTGATCTCCGACTTCTCCGGCCCGTCCGGCAGGATCTCCGAAAGATCCGCCAGGGCAACGGTGAACCATCCGATGGAACGGAGCCAGAAGTTCGCGGAGCATCCGGTCTTCCGGTCCGCCCAGAAAGCGGATCTCGAGGCGTCATATCCGTGGAAGTAAAGCCCCTTCTCCTCCGAATACATCCGCTCCCTCACCGTGCGGATCTGCTTCACGATATCCGTGAAATCCCCGTCTCCGAAATATTTTTCATACAGCGCGTAGAACGGCTGCGCCATATAGATCCCGTCAAGCCAGACCTGGTTCGGGTAGATGGCCTTGTGCCAGAAGTTCCCCTCCGAGGTCCTCGGCTGAAGCTGGAGATGCTTCCTTAAAAGCTCCGCCGCCTTCCGGTATTTTTCCTTCCCGGTCTTTTCGTAAAGCTCAAAGAGCGTCCGCCCTTCATTGATATCGTCCAGGTTGAACTTCTCCGGATGGTACGTCCGGATCCCTCCGTTCGCGGAGATAAAGGAGCCGATAAAGCTTTCCGAAAAGTCGAAATACGCTTCGTTGCCCGTGATGCGGGCGATCGTAAGCAGCGCGGTGATCATGCAGCCGTCGATGTAGTTCCAGCTGACTGTCTTCCCCGCGCGGATCACCTCAAGGTTCCACGCAGTGCGCTCCGGCGTCGATTCCCGGACCAGCCGTTCAATATAGGCATCGATCCTTTTATTGCCCATCTGTACCTCCCCGGCACCCGCTTCATGATCCGTCACGGGCCTTGAATGACTATCAGGACTCACCTGTAAAATTCTCTGTTTCAACCTCTCCGCAGTGCGCCGTGATCAGCTTCTCTCCGATGACGCCCTTTAAGGACACGTTCTTCAGCCTGACCTTTTCGACGTTGTCGAAGTAAAGTCCGAGCTTCAGGCGCTCCTTCGCGAAATTCTCCATGGCCGGGATGCCCGGCTTTGCGTCCTCCGCGAAGCTGATGGAAATATTCTCCAGCGCCACCTCGTCAACCGTGCTCTCCGGAAGTCCGTCGATGTAGCAGGCGGCGACCTCCGCTCCGGTGCAGACCATGTTCTTGAAGCAGAAGGTCCCGAGGTGCGGCGTACGGTCGTCCACCGGGAGCTTTTCCCTGGACCAGACATATTCCGTCTTCGCGTCCGGGTCCACGCAGTTATACCACATGTTCAGGACGATCGGCGTAAGAACGTTCTCCATGACGATGTTGTCAAAGAGGACGTTCGTCACGATGCTTTCCTTCCCGCGGCCCCTGCGGCTCTTGATGCGGAGCCCGCGGTCCGTGTTCCGGAACAGGCACTGTGTGACATCCAGATTCCTGATGCCGGCGGCAAGCTCGCTTCCGAGCGTCACCGCGCCGTGCCCGAACTGCATGAGGCAGTTCCTGATCGTGATATGATCCGACGGCATATGGCAGCGCTGCGCAAGCTCGATCTTTCCGGACTTGATCGCGATGCAGTCGTCCCCGACGGAGATCCGGCATCCGATGATGCTGACGCCGTCGCAGGACTCCGGGTCCATGCCGTCCGTGTTAGGGCTGATCTTCGGCGCCTGGATGTCAAGATCAAGGAACGAGATCCCCTTCGAGAAGAACGGGTGCATGTTCCAGGACGGGCTGTCCTTCACATGGACGCCGTGGAACGTGATGTCCTCCGAGCAGATCGAGAAGAACAGCCTGGGGCGCGACGCGGGGAAGCTCTTAAAATCCACCCACCAGCCCGCGTTCTGCGCGTTGCCGTCGACCGTGCCCGGTCCGATGATCGTGACGTCCTTCACCCACGCGGCGTGAAGGATGGACTGGTAGCTCGTCTGCACGAGTCCTTCGAAGGACGCGAGCATGGTCTTCTTTCCTGTCACGGGATCCTCGGTCTCCCCCGGGATCACCGGGAAACGCTGCCTGTCCGGCGACGCGAGCAGCACTGCGCCCTCGGACAGCTCCATAGTCATATGGCTTTTCAGCGTGACCGGGAGCGTAAGGTAAGTTCCGGCCGGGAAAAAGAGCCTTCCGCCTGCCGGCAGGGCCGTGATCGCGGCACGGATAGCCTCCGTGTCCTCATGAAGACCGTCTCCTGCCGCTCCGAAATCCTTAACGTTCAGGCAGCAGGTCTCCTTAGCCGTGCGGAAGCCGGTCTCCCCGTACCCGCCGGAAAGGCGCACCGTATACTCCGTATCCGGCTTAAGCCCGTAGAGCGAGAATACGTTCGTATCCCCCTCCTTCACAGGCTTCCCGTCAAGATACACCGTGTAAGCCTCCGGGGCATGGTACGCTGCTGTGTTTTCAATTTCAAAGCAGGCCGATGAGGCGCTGCGGTATAAAAGTCTGATCAATGGAAATTCCTCTTTCTTTGACCTTTTCCTGTTCTCTTCAGCTCTTCCTCCCGCTGCCTCCCGCGCTCTCCTTCGCGTCCGACAGGATCTTAAGGAACAGATGCTTCGCGCCGATCAGCAGCGAGTCGAACATGAGGTAAAAGAGCCCGAAAAGCACCGGCTCGACGCCGAGCGGGACGGAATCCTCCGGGGCGCCGGTAAGGCGGAGCAGGGCGATGTTCAGGATATTATAAAGCGTAAATACGAGGGCAAGCACGACGAACGCGTACAGGATGTTCAGGGGATATGTGATATAGCCCTTCTTCGGGAACATCATATACCGGTCGTTCGCGCCTTTTGTCGCGGCAAAAAACCGGAGCGCGTTGTTCGTCAGGACGTCCGTGACGATCCCCATGGCAATGCCGGTGATGAACAGCCGGTCCATCATGAACGGCACCGCGTTCCCGAGGCCCCACAGGAAGAAATAGCAGACCGCCGCGGGAAACCAGAACTTGATGAACAGGAGGCGGATATGCTCCGGGATATGGAGCCCGGTCCCGGAGCGGTATTTCTTAAGCTCCGACGCCGGGACCTTCGGAGAATTCTCCTTGTTCGCCGTGACCAGGTCCTCGACCGCTTCGCTGTGAAGTTTGTAATAATCGGACGTTGCTTTGTGCGGCTCCCTGGCCTCAGGCTTCTGTTTCATCCCGCAGTCCGGTTCCTTTCATGTTGATCAGCCGGTAATATCGATCGCGCCCATCTCGCCGTTGTCTTCGACCTCGACGCTCGTCTTGATCTTCCGGATCGCCTTCGCGTAGACCGGAAGGAGCAGCGTCAGAACGACGGAGACCCCGAGGCAGATGAGGTGCATCCTCAGATAGTACTCGGCATAGGCGATATAGACCGTGCTCATATCGACCTTGATGGATGCCTGCGGCCCGATGACCGCCTCATAGATCTTGTTCAGGTAGTTCACGTCAGCGAGCGCGATGATGCCGACCATGACCAGCATGAGGATCAGCATCGGCTTGATCACAGGCTTTCTGACCTGGAACGCGTTCATGAAGCAGACGATCGAAAGCATGGAAAACAGCATGGTCGCGAAGCCGCAGAGCCCCATTCCCCTGCCGGCGATCTTCGCCGTCGTGTTGGAAATGTAGGTAAGATGCAGCGAATAGACCAGGAACGTGATCACGAATGCGCATAACGGAATGAGCTGGGGCTGCCGCTTCAGCGTTACCAGAAACTGCCGGAAGGCTTCCTTTAAGCCGTTGTTCTTTTTCACCATGGTCCCTCACCTCACCTGATTGCGTTCGTGGTCTCTTTGTCGAAGAAGTGCCTGCGGTTGAACGAGAGCGTTGCCGTATCGCCGTTCTTAAAATTGCACCAGCCCTTCAGCTTGGCGGTGATCCTGAGCTTCCTGTTGCCGCCAATATAACCGTGGACCAGCGTGTTCATGCCGAGATTCTCGTTCGTGGTGACGTCGACCGGGACGTCTCCGCCCTCTGTCATATCCTCCGGACGCACGCCGAGCGTGATCTCCTTGCCCTGGTAAGGAAGGAGCACCGCGCGCTCCGCCTCGGAAAGCGGTACGCTGAAGCCCTCGCCCATAAGGACATCGCCCGCGACCTTTACGTCAAAGAAGTTCATGGGCGGAAGGCCGATGAAGCTCGCGACGAAGATATTCGCCGGCTTGTCGTAAAGCTCGAGCGGGGTGCCCGTCTGCTGTACATGGCCCATGGACATGCAAACGATGCGGTCCGCAAGCGTCAGAGCCTCGGTCTGGTCATGCGTGACGTACATCATGGTCGCCTGGAGGCGCTTGTGGAGCAGGAGGATCTCGCGCCTGGTCGCGCCGCGGAGCTTCGCGTCAAGGTTCGAGAGCGGCTCGTCGAACAGGAAGACCTTCGGGTTGCGGACGATGGAACGTCCCATCGCGACACGCTGCCGCTGTCCGCCGGACAGCTGGTTCGGCTTCTTGTTCAGCTGCTCCGTAAGTCCCAGGATCTCCGCCGCGGCGATGACCTTCTTGTGGATGACGTTCGGGTCCTCCTTGCGGAGCGTGAGCGAGAACGCCATGTTCTCATAGATGGTCATGTGGCCGTACAGCGCGTAGCTCTGGAAGACCATCGCCATGTCCCTGTCCTTCGCCGGCGTCTGGGTAATGTCCCTGCCGTCAAGAAGGAGATGGCCCGCAGAGATGTCCTCAAGTCCCGCGACCATGCGGAGCGTCGTGGACTTTCCGCAGCCGGAGGGGCCGACCAGGACGATCAGTTCGCCGTCCTTCACCTCAAGGTTGAAATCAAAAACGGCCTGAACGTTATTGTCATAGATCTTATCGATATGCTGTAAGCTGAGCTCTGCCATTGTTCCGCCTCCTTATGCCGTCTTCGCCGCAAGCTTGTTCATGTGTTCCTCAAGCTGCCTGCACCTGGACCAGTTGACTGCCGCTGCCAGGATGCAGCAGATGCCGGACGCGACGAGGAAAACGACCAGGGTCATGAACTGTCCGTCGCTCATGACGCGGACCTCTTCGTTCTGGATCAGCGTGGTAGCGAAGTGCGCCTTCATGGGCAGGATGCAGATCCTTACGAACTGCAGGATGCCGACCGCGAAAAGCAAAATGGAATAGTTCTTCTTATAGTTCTTCACGCCCTCGGAGCAAAGGAACACGGTGAGCATGAAAAGAAGGTTGTAGATAATGGAAGCGCCGATGATGATGTTGTAGTAGTAGCTTCCGACATCCTGCCTGTAAACGGTGACGAAATAGAAGACGTCGAAAAGGATCGCGAGCAGAGCAAGGTTCGCGGACAGATGGTTCTTGATGAAGCGCATCCGGTCTGTCCTGATCTCCATATCCTCCGCCGTCATTGCTTTCGTGCTGTTCATGCCTTTGCCTCCCTTCCGGTGCTAAGAAGCGCTTTTTCTTCCTTCATGAGCTGCGTCTTCCACACCGCGTTCCAGACAAGAAGGATCACGGAGCAGATGCTGATGCCGAAGATCAGATAATGAATGTCAAACCAGAACGTGGACTCCGTGTAGTAGGTGTTCCACATTTCGGCGTGTTCCTTCAGCGCTGCGAAATCCACCTTCAGGAACTGCTGCTTGAATATCTCGATATAGCCGTGGCACCAGAAGGCGAACGCTGCCGCGTAAACAGCGTAAGCCGCGGTGGCTACATAATTTCCGATGTAATATTTCCTCCTGACATGCGTGTTCGTGATCCGGAGGAACAGGGCCAGAAGGACCTGGATGATGCTGCCTTTCAGGAAATACTGGTTGAACTCCTGCATGTTGTAGTAAACAATGGAGCCCGGCACGTCCGTCTTGGTCAGATCGTTCGCGTTTCTCATGGTGCTGTATAAAGCATCATACAGGTCGGTCATGATCCCGAGTGAGTAGACGAAAACCGCCACGCTCACGATGAGCGCGATAAGGCAAATAATTTTTTCCGCAGTCAGCTGCTTCTTGTACATGACGACCTCCCTGCTTACGTCCGGCCTTCGGTCCCCGGGCCCTTCCCCGGGGACCGCGCCGGAATTACTTCTTAATTATAATAGAACGTCTGTGTTAACTGGTTGCGAGGAGCCGGGCCGGGGCCTGCCCCGCGCGGCGTGTAAAAGCGGATCTGATCACTTAAGGCTGTTGTAGTAGCTGACGATATCGTCCCATGCGCCGTTCTTGATCGCGAGATACTGCTTGCCGTTCATGTTGTTCGCGACAAAGTCCGCGGTCTCCTGCGCGCTGCTGCGGCCTTCCTCGGTGTAGCCCTTGGCGATGATGTCGACGAGCTCGTTCTTGCCGTCCTTGTTCTGGGAGAACTCGTTGGTCAGGTCAGTGTAGCCGCCGAGCATCTCGTTGTCGGTCTTGCTGGTCGGAAGGACGGTCGGGACAGAGGTGTACCAGCTGTTATCCGTGATCGCAAGCTCCGGATGCTTGATGGTGCCGAGCGCGATCGCCTTGGAGATGTAGCCTGCGCCCTCTCTTCCGACTTCGCTGGTGCACTGATACTCGAATGCCTGGCTCTTCGCGAAGGACAGGGTGGAACCAAGATAACGGCGCGCGTAGTTCGTGTAGTTGCCGCCCTCAAGCTTCCAGAGCTCCTCGCGGGTCGCATCCGCGATCTCCGGCATATCGGTGCCGTTGAAGCTGAAGGTGACATAGCTGCCGTCCGCGTTGGTCTTGATGAACGCATCCGGGCCGTAGCTCATGAGGATCTGGCCCTCCGGAGAGTAAGCGTAGTCGATAAGGGAAAGAGCCGCGTTCAGCTTGTTGGTGTCATCGCCGACACCGGACTTGGAGATGCCCCAGCCGTCGGTCTTGACAGATCTCCAGGACTCGGTGAATCTCATGAAGGTGCCGCCGTCGGTGCCGTCCTCCCAGTGTGCCACCGGGACCATGACTGCCATGTACTTCTCGCCGTCCTGAAGGACTTCCTTGTTCTCGTTGAAGATGGTCTGGGTCTGGTTGTAATCGTAGTGCATGAAGCCGAGGTCATTCTCAAGGTAGGTCTGGGTCTTGCCTTCCGCGCTGTCGATGAAGTTCTTGGAAAGAAGGCCTTCCTGACCCATCGCGTTCATGCGCTCCATCGCCTCGTAGCACTCCTTCTCCTGGCGGGCGTCGTGAAGGGCGCCGTCAGCGCCGACATACAGGAAATCCTGTCTGGACTCAAGGCCGCGGACGCCGAAGAGGGTCGCCGCGAAACGCATCATGTCGACACGGCGCTGGTTGTTGTTCTCCTCACGGGTGAAGATGCCCTGGACGGTATCCGTGCCGTTCAGCGTCTGCGGGTTGGAGACCACGCAGCGGAGCAGGGCGACAAGCTCGTCAGCATCCCATGCGGCGTTCTGGCCGACGAACAGGTTGGAACGCTCGGTGCCGTAGTAGCCGTTGTAAGCGGTGTCGATGTAGGTGCGGAGCATGTTGACAGCGGTCACGCCGTCGATGGAGCCCGCCTGGTTCATCAGGTCAACGATGTTGCCTGCAGCATCGTAATCCTTGGTGACGGTCTCGGTCTTGCTGCCGTCAAGGCTGACGACGTCGACTTCCACCTTGCCGGAGGTCGGCATGTACGGCTGGCAGACCGGAGCCTGCGTCTTGCCGCTCGCGTCGGCGGTGAACTCGCCCTCGCCGTCAAGCAGCTTCACGACCCAGTCGGTACGCATCAGCGGCATACGCTCGATATCGTTGACGCCGTCGAAGTACGGGCTGAAATAGATCGCGCCGGTGGAGGTGTTTCCGGTGATGGAAAGGCGGACGATCGGGTTCTTCTCAAGGTAAGCCTTGAAGTTCGGCATCTGGTCAAGATACTCGCCGATGTTGACGATGTAGCCGGCCTCGCCGTTCTCGGAAAGCTTCGCCGCGGTACCGCTGACGACATCGACCTGATCGAGCTGCTCTTTCCAGTAATCGAACTCCTTGCTTGCGGAGTTGCCCTGGTACTTGTTCTCGAACTTCATGCCGAGACGCTTCTCGACCTCGACCCAGGTGGGCTTCAGGTCGTCGGTGCGGTAGGTGTTGCCGTCCGCGAGGGTGATGCTTCCGCCGTGGGAATCCATGGTGTCAGCGTCGAAGAAAAGACCGGTGTTCTTGGAGTTGTAGCCGGTCGCCATGCGGAGCACGGTGCCCTCGGCGAAATCAAGGCCGCCCGCTTCTGCCGCTGCCTGAGTCTCCGCAGCGCCGCCGCCCTGAGCGGCAGTCTCTGCCGGTGCAGCCGCCTGCGTAGCGCCGCCCTCGACCTGGATCTTCGGTCCGCAGGCCGCAAGGGAAGCTGCCATCGCGCCTGTTAACGCAAGAGCAATGAGAGATTTCTTTTTCATATTTTCCTCCTTATAAGATGCTTTACTCCTTAACGCCGCCGACGTTCACGCCCTTGGCGAAGTATTTCTGGATGAACGGGTAAATGATCAGGATCGGGATGATGGAGCATACGATCAGCGCGTAGATGACGGAGTCGGAAGCGTACGGATAGCTCCAGCCTGCCATCTGCTCCGCGTCGGTGAAGCGCTCCAGCTGAAGTCTGATGAAGACCTGCAGCGGGTGCTCGTTCTGGTTCGAGATCATCTGCCTCGCCCAGAAGTATCCGTTCCATCTCGAGATCGCGAAGAACAGCGCGACCGTCGCGATCGTCGACTTGCTCATGGGGATGTAGACCTGCGTAAGGACCTGAAACTCGCTCGCGCCGTCAACGATGGCCGCCTCCTCGATCTCGGACGGGACGCCCTCGAACGCGTTGCGGAGGAGGATGATGTTCATGGCCGCCATACCCATGGCGATAACGACCAGCCATTTGTCATCCGTGATGCCGACCGCGCGGAACACCTTCTGCGTAGCCAGGTAGTTCAGGTACTGCGGGATGATGCCGGCGGAGAACCACATGGTGAAGACCAGGAACAGGTTGAACTGCTTCCGGAACAGGAGGCGCTTCTTCGACAGCGCGTACGCGCCGAGGATCGCGACCAGCATGGCCCAGATGGTACCGAACAGTGTGATGAACAGGGTGTTCGAGTAAGCGTTCCAGAACATGTTGTTGTTGAACATGCTCTTGAAGGCCTCAAACTGGATGTTCTTCGGGAACAGGATGATCTCGCCGTACTCGACCGCCTCTCTTCCGCTGATCGACGCCGATACGGCGTAGACGAACGGGTAAAGGCACATGAGCGCGAAGATGGTCAGCAGCGTGTAGCTGATGATCTTGAAGACCAGCTCGGAAAATTCAAGTTTTCTTTTCATGCCGTGCCTCCGATCAGTAGAGCGACGTGTTGCTCGCCTTGCGGGCTATGGTGTTCGAGCCGATGACCAGGAGCATTCCGATGACGTTGTTCATCATCTCAGCCGCCGAGGCGATACCGGTACCCGCACCGCCGCCGAGACCGCTCCGGTAAGCGAAGGTACTGACGACGTCCGCAGTGACATAGGTGTTCTGGTTATAAAGAAGAAGGACCTTCTCGTATCCGATGTTCAGAAGGGAACCGATCCTCGTGATCAGCATAATGACGATCGTGGAGAGGATGCTGGGCAGGACGACGTATCTCATCTGCGCCCACTTGTCGGCGCCGTCGATCTGCGCCGCCTCGTAGCTCGTCGGGGAGATCGCGATGATCGCCGCGAAGAAGACGATGCTGTCATAGCCCGCGCCCTCCCAGATGCCGCTGATCTGGTAGATGGAACGGAAGAAAGCCGGGTTGTTCAGGAGTCCGGCGTGCCCGATCTCCTGGGTGATGATCCCGAGCTTCACCAGCGCCTGGCTGATGATACCCATGTTGGAGGTCAGGGAGCCCTGCTTCACAAGCATGGTGACAAGGGAGGTCATGACGACCGTCGACATGAACTTCGGCAGGTAGGTAAGGACCTGGTACACGCTGCGCGCCGCGTCCGAACGGACTTCATTGAAGAAGAGCGCCAGGATGATGGGCATCGGGAAGCCGAAGCACAGCCCGTAGAAGCTCAGGAGGAAGGTGTTCCTCATGGTCCTCCAGAAATCGAGCGACAGACTGTCGCCGCCGACCAGAAGGCGTTTAAAGTAGGAGAAGCCGGAGAACAGCTGCTCCGACACCGGCAGTACGCCGTCCGCCACCTTAAAGGAGCCCAGCAGTTCATACATCGGGAAATAACGCCAGAACAGGAACACCAGAAGCATCGGGACCAGCATGATATACAGGCGCCAGTCCTTCGCCACGGTACGCCCGACGTGCAGCCAGTAGTGCTTTTCCACGTCGTCGCGCACGGCCTGCTCCGGATTTTCCCGATAAGTGCCTGTGGCCTCATCGTAGATCAGAAAATCCGCCGCTTTTGACTTCATACATTTACCTCCTTTAGATCTATCTCCCCCCGGCTTATGCCGTTTATGAGATCTGTTCCCTTTCCTCCTCCTGTATCCGGAGAAGGTAATGCTTCTGGTCCTCGAAGATCCCGTCCAGCCGGCGCACCACCCAGATGATGACGAGGGTGAACACCATGGAAAGCGAGTCCGTCGTATAGAACCCGAGTGCCTGCGCAGGCGAGGCCCCGGTCAGGACCGCCAGAAGCGCCCGTCCCGTCTGCATGGACAGGAGCACCGCCGCCGCGAACACCATGGAAAGAAGCTGGTCTCCACGGACTCTTTCCGGCCCGGCTTTCCGCATCAGGAGCCCCGCCGGCAGGGAAAAAAGGTTCCCCAGCCCGTAGATCAGGAACTGCCGCGCGGTGCCTCCGGAAAACAGGCAGAAAACAAGGCCGCCCAGAAACGCGTGGATGCCTCCGCGGACGCCCCAGCGCATATAGACGATCGCAGTGACCGCCGCCGTAACGGAAACGGTATAAAGCTGGTCGGGATACCATTTCCGCCCTGCCGTGACGATCAGATACTCCGTGACAAGAAGGATCAGCGCGAACAGGGAAAGGTCGATATTTCGATACTGTCCTATGGAAATCTGCTTCTGCATCCTGTCCCTTCCAGTCTTTTTTTGTGCATAATTGTCACACAGGAAAAAACCCCTTATACCACATTATTTTAATTTGCACATTTCTGTGAGTACATATCAAAAATGATTCAGCTTATATACAAAACCGACTTTCCCCCGGGCCTGGTTTACCGTAACCCGTCGTAGATGCTTAAAATATGCTCCCTCGCGCCTGAAGCGTTTTCGTTCGACGTGTTCTCGAGCGTCGCCTGGATCCACGGCTTCCGGGCCTTCACAAAGCCCAGGACCTGCCGGTAATCCATCTCGCCGGTCCCGGCCGCGACGCTTTTCAGCTTCCCGTTCTCACGTACGAAATCCTTTAAATGCACCACCGTGATATAATCCCCGAGCTTATCGACGGCGTCCGCGAAGACCTCCTCGCGCCGGTCGGCATTGTCCATGCAGAGCAGGTTCACCGGGTCGAAAATGATCCGGAGGTTCCGGCTGCCGATCGATCTTAAAACGGAAAGCGCGCGGTCCGGCGTATGCACGATATGGTTCCATACCGGCTCTATGGCCATGGTCACCCCGTAGTTCTCCGCGCACTCGACGACCGGGTCAAGGCCCCGGATAAAGGTGTCCAGCGCCTCCTTCGTATGCGTATTCGTGTCCGTTTTGTACTGCGCGTTCGGCGCGCCCGTCTCCGTCCCGACGCAGCCCGCGCCGAGCACGGAAGCGACCCGGATGTTCCCGTAGTAACGGCTCCGGATCTCTTCAAGCTTCTCCGGGTCCGGATGCGCGAGGTTCAGGTAGCAGCCGAGCACCGCGGTGTCGAGACCGTTCGCCTCCAGCACGCGCTTCGCGTAAAAACCAAGCCCCTCCGTAAGGGCGCAGCCGTCAAACGTGATCCCTTTCATGACCTTTCCGAACGCAAGCTGCACGCAGGAGAAGCCCTCCTCCTTTGCCTTTGCCGCCCGCCGTTCAAGCGTCTGCTCCTCCTCCGGGAGCCCCGTGTTGACATCATGAAGTCGTATACCGATCTGGATCATTATTCTTCCTCCTGTCCTGAGAACGTCCGGCCGCCTGTGCCGGCGAAAGTCTTCCATAATATTATAATCTATTTTGACAGAAATGCGGCGGATCCTGTCTTTCCCGCGGGCGCCGCTGCCGGTTTTCTGCGTTTCCCGTCTTTTCCGCAAAGCGTGCCTACGCCGGTTTCCTGTGTTTCCCCGGTTTCCCGGGGGGACCGCCGCTGCCGGTTTCCTTCCGGGCCGAAATGCGGTATACTTTCATGGCAGGAATCACAGGACAGGAGGACACGACCAGATGACAGCGAATCATAAAAAGCCGGCCATCACCGGCACCCAGAGCAAGGCGGCGGACCTCTACGCGATCCGTACGCTTGGCATCCCTTCCCTTACGCTTATGGAGAACGCCTCCGCTGCGGCGGCAGAATGCATCATGGCGGAGCACCCGGCCCGCGGCAAGGTGCTTGTCTGCTGCGGCGTCGGGAACAACGGGGCGGACGGGATCTGCATCGGGCGGATCATGAAGGAGCACGGCTATGAGGTGACGCTTTATATCTGCGGCGACGAAAAAAAGGCGACGGAGGAGTTCCGTGCACAGAAGGCAGCCTTCGCGAAGGCCTGCGGCGTGCCTGTCCCGGAGGGGGACGCCCCTGAGGATCCTCTTTTCACGGCCCTCTTCACTCCCTTCCTCCACGATACCATCCTCCCGGACTGCGACGTCCTGGTCGATGCCGTCTTCGGCATCGGCCTGCATCGTCCCGTGGAGGGTCTTTACAGGGAATTCATCGCGGAGATGGTCTGCGTTGAGAACGACCTCGTGGCGGCGGTCGATATTCCTTCGGGCATCGACTCCGGCACGGGCGAGGTCATGGGGCTTGCCGTCACGGCGGACCTCACCGTGACCTTCGGCCGGACGAAGACGGGGCTGATCCGCGGCGCCGGAAAGGATTACGCGGGACGCGTGGTCGTAAAGGATATCGGGATCCCGCGGGAGGCGTACGAGGAAGCACTGAAGGAGTGACCTTGCGTCAAAAAAGCTAACGCACCAGACCCACAGACGGCCTGGTGCGTTAGCTTTTTTTATTTCCCGCGGAATACGAACACCTTGCTGAAGACATAATTCGCGATCGTCACCACCACCTGGACGACCAGCTTCGCGATCTTGTCGCTTTGTCCGAGGACCGTGACAAGAAGGAACATGATGCCCATGTCCATGAGAAGCGTCCCGACGCGCGCTGTCACGAACGCCATGGCTTCCGCTGGGATATCCGTATTTACAGAGCGGAACACGAAAATGCGGTTCGCGAGATACGCGAAGGTGACAGCCGCGATCCACGAAATGATGTTTGCCGCCTGAAGCTGAAGCGGCTTTTTCGGGTCCAGGACCGTGAGCACGAGGGCGTAATACACGCCGAGGCTCACCACCGTCGTCAGGACCCCGACGACAAGGTACCGGATGACCTCCTTCATGGCTTAACGGAACTTTCCGTAGGACGTCCCCGGCGCTGCGCCGCCGCGCGCCGCGGCAAGCTCGCTCACAGTGACCAGCTGGAAGCCGCGCTTCGTGAGCTCGGGGATCAGGCGCTCCGCAGCGGCTGCGCTCTGCTCATAGATGCTGTGCATGAGGATGATGTCGCCGTCCTTCACCTGGTTCAGCACGACGCTCACGGTATTGTCCGCGTTCCTGGTCTTCCAGTCGAGCGTGTCGATGCTCCAGAGGATGACCGGGTAGCCCATGGCGCCCAGGGTGGACTTGCAGCTCCCGCCGGTCGCGCCGTACGGCGGGCGTACGCTCGTCACGGGCGCGCCCGCGGCCGCGAGCACCGCGTCGTTGGTCCTCTGGATCGTCTGGCGGATGGCGTCAGAAGAAAGCTTCGAAAGATTATCGTGGTTCCAGGTGTGGTTCCCGAGCTCGCAGCCGGTCGCCGCCATGCGGGCGACGGTGGACGCGTGCGAGGGGACCAGGTTTCCTACCATATAAAAGGTCGCTCTTCCGCCGACCTTCTCAAGGGCGTCCATGATCCTGTTCTCATACTTTCCGGGGCCGTCGTCGAAGGTCAGCGCGACCATGGGACGGGACGGGTCTGCCTTGCCGCCGGAGTAGACAGGTGCCGCGGCGTATCCGACCGGATCCGGCTGCTCGCCCTTCTTCCTCAGCGTGATCCGGACGCCGTCGATGTGCGTTCCAACGCCGACCTTTCCGGCCTCCGCGCCGTTCACGACCCAGTCGAGCCACTGCCCCTGGACCATGGCAGAGGTGTAGACGTCATACGTGTCCGCCGCCGGGCCCTCGAGCCAGATGCAGACGCCCTCGAGCGGCTCCGTGCCGCCCTCGACGCCCGCGGTCTCCCCGTTCCTGTAAGCGCCGGTCCAGCCGAAGCCGCTGACGTTCACGGTGTAGAGAAGGTCTCCGGTGACATCCACCCCCTTCGCCGAAAGGGCTGCCTTGAAGGCGGTCGGATAGGTGGCCGTGCTGCTGACCGTGTGGTCGTCCTCGGTCCAGTCGCTCCAGCCCTGTCCCGAGAAATCCATCGCGTAAGACACGCCGATCCCCGTCTCCTCCGCGCGCACCGGCTTAAGAAGGTCAGACGCCGTGTTCGACATGGCGATCGACATTACCAATGCGAGAAGGATGACAGCAATTCTTTTAAATCTTCTGCTCATACTAACGCACCCCTTTTCATCCATATTACGTTAACCCTACTATATCACAAAACAGGATTTTATGTGGATTTTTTATGTCAATCCTGTTACACTGACTTCTAAAGCAAGGAGGCTTCTATGGCAGAATCCGTCGTATTTGAAGTAACAGAGGACCGGCATGTAAAAAGGAAGAAAAGAAAGCCCGGAAAGTCCCGGGTCCCGTTCTTCCTGATCTGCCTGCCGCCCTTTATCATCATAAACTATATCATCTTCCGCCTCGCGACCGCGCAGCCTGATTTCACGCTGACCGTAGGCGACGCCGAAAACTACAGGAAGGTCCCCGTCGAGGTAAGCCTGAAGGGCCGCATGCCCATGGAGCTTTCCATGATGTTTGACGAGGAGCCGTTCGAGCTCCCCGAGACCGGGAACAAGGTCTACTCCGGATCTGTGGAGAAGAACGGGACCCTGGAGGTCCGCGTGCGCCTCTTCAACGGCATGGAAAAGGTCCAGTACGAGCGCATCAGCTCCATCGACGAGGAGCCGCCGTCCATCATCGGCGAAGAGCTTGACCGGACGCTCCTGACCGTCTCGTTCGCCGACGACCTTTCCGGCGTCGATTTCGGCACGGTCTACGCGGTGGACGCGGAAGGGACCCGCGTCGCGCCGACGGAGGTCTCCGACCAGGACGGCATCGTCACCTTCCAGGCGCTGACCGACAGCCTCGAGGTCCACGCCGCGGACAGAAACGGAAACGAAGGCGCCGTTCTCTTCGACGGGCTGAAGCTCATGGGCAACACGGGCGATGACCGGACGGGCAGCTTCAACACCTACGGGGAGGAGAGCAGCTCCAAGTCGTCTTCATCGTCCTCGTCTTCATCGTCCTCCTCATCTTCGAAGTCTTCCTCTTCGTCCTCGGGAAGCAGCTCCTCGGGGAGCGGTTCTTCGGGTTCGAAGAAGACCCAGGAGACAAAGAGCTCCTCAGAAACGAAGAAGTCTTCGGAGAGCGCTTCCTCCGGGACGAAGAAATCCTCGGAAAGCGCTTCCTCTGAGACGAAGAAGTCTTCCGAAAGCGCTTCTTCCGAAACAAAGAAGTCCACGGAAAGCGCTGCCTCTGAGACGAAGAAGTCTTCTGAAAGCGCTTCTTCCGAAACAAAGAAGTCCACGGAGAGCGCTTCCTCCGAAAGCACAGGATCCGGGACGAAGAAGCCGTCGGAGAGCACAGCCTCCGGCACCGGGGACACACCGGGCTCAGGACAGCCGGATTCCCCGCAGTCCCCGTCCGGTTCGCCCGGATCGGTGACGCCTTCAGCCACCTCGTCCGCTGCCCCGGCAGGAGAAAACGCCTCCTCCGGCAGCTCAGGCTCCGGCGGGCCCTCGCCCTCCGCAGGCTCCTCTTCGGGAAGCTCTTCGCAGGGTCCTTCCCCGCAGAGCTCCGGCGCATCCGACAGCGGCGGGCCGGGTTCAGGCTCGTCAGGGACCTCCGAGCCGGCCGCGCCGGCACCCGGGTCCTCCGCGACCGAAGCCGCTTCTCCGGGACCGCCCTCCGGCGGCACCAGCGAGACCGTCGAAGCACTCCCACAGTAAAAATGTTGAGCCATGGGGACTGTCCCCATGGCTCAACATTTTTATCGGTATTCAACATATCGGTTTATAACCGTCAGATATTCAACACATCGGCGCCGATCTGTTGGACCATGGGGACAGTCCCCATGGTCGAGGATCAGGCTTTCGGGGCGGCTACTTCACCGAGCTCGTCGACGAGCACATTCACGCGCTCCCTCGCGTACATGTCCGCAAGCATGCCGCAGTGCCACACCAGGCTGTCGTTGAACTCGCCCGGCTTCATGCGCCAGCGCCAGTTCCCGCCTGCTGCCGACGGCACGTTGATGCGCGCCTCCGGCCCCGCACCGAGGTAATCCCACATCGGGATGATGACCGTATCCGCGATGCTGGAGAGCACGGTGCGGATGCAGTCCCAGTAGAGGTCGCTTTCCGGCGTGTGCTCGCTTCCCTGGTACCGCACCATGTGAAGGCGCGTCTCACCGTTCAGGGAGCGCAGCCACGAGACCAGCGGCTCGTTGTCGTGCGTCCCCGTGTATGCGACGCAGTTCCTGATATAGTTATGCGGGAGATACAGGTTCTTATTGTCGGAATCGTACGCGAACTCAAGCACCTTCATCGCCGGGAAGCCGGAATCCTTCACCATCTTCAGGACGCTCTCCGTGAGCAGTCCCAGATCCTCCGCGATGACCGGGAGCGTTTCGAACCGGTCCGCGAAATGCGCGGCCAGCTCGCGGAACAGCCCGAGGCCCGGGCCCGGCTCCCATCTGCCGTCCTTCGCGTTCTTCGCGTCCGCGGGGATCGCGTAGTACTCGTCAAAGCCGCGGAAATGGTCGATCCTTACATAATCATAGAGCTCCAGCGTATATGCCATGCGGTTCTTCCACCACGCGTAGCCGGTCTTCTTATGCTCCGGCCAGTCGTACAGCGGATTCCCCCAGAGCTGCCCATCCGGCGAGAAGTAGTCCGGCGGGCATCCCGCCACCCTGACAGGCCGCGCGTCCGCGTCGAACTGGAAGAGCTCGGGATGCGACCAGGCGTCGCTCGAATCCGGCGAGACATAGATCGGCATGTCGCCGATCAGGCGGATCCCGTGGCGGTTCGCGTAGTCCTTAAGCCGCTTCCACTGGTGCTCGAACACCACCTGGATCCACTCCTGGAACGCAATCTCCTCCTCGTGCTCCCTCCGGAACCTGTCCAGCGCCTCCGGGTCCCTGAGCCGGAGCTCCCTGTCCCATTCCATCCAGCTCTTCCCGCCCTGCGCGTTCTTGATCGCGCGGTAGAGACAGTATTCCTTCGTCTCAGGGTTCAGCGCGTCCCGTTCGAGGAGGAACTTTTCCATCGAGAACTCCTGGAGCTTCCCGGGGAACGCGCGGTACGCCTTGAGCAGCATCTTCTCGCGGTTCTCCCAGATCTTTCCGTAATCCACATAGCGGAGGTCGCTGCCCCAGTCGATGCGCTTTAACTCCTCCGGGTCCAGCATTCCCTCCTGCGCGAGGTCGTCAAGATCGATGAAATACGGGTTCCCCGCGAACGACGAAAATGCCTGGTAGGGCGAATCTCCGTAGCCGGTCGGCCCGAGCGGAAGGATCTGCCAGTAGGTCTGCCCCGCTTTCCTTAAGGTGTCCACGAATTCATAAGCTTTTACGGAAAAGCACCCGATCCCGTGGTTCCCGGGAAGGCTGAAAACGGGGAGCAGTACGCCGCAGGCTCTGTTCATATGTCAATCCTCCTTGAAAAGTGTCTTTTTTGCCGCCTGCCTTGCCGCAGACGCCTTTTTCACCGCCGCATTCTTCGCGCTCGACGCCTTCTTCACCGCGGCGTCCTTTGCGGACGATGCTGTCTTTACCGCCGTTTCCTTCGCGCTTGACGCCTTCTTCACCGCGGCGTCCTTCGCGGACGATGCTGTCTTTACCGCCGTTTCCTTCGCGCTTGACGCCTTCTTCACCGCGGCGTCCTTCGCGGACGACGCTGTCTTTACCGCCGTTTCCTTCGCGCTCGACGCCCTTTTCACCGCGGCGTCCTTCGCGGACGATGCCGTCTTTACCGCGGTTTCCTTCGCGCTCGACGCCCTCTTCACCGCGGCGTCCTTCGCGGACGATACCTTCTTCACCACCGCGTCCTTTGCGGCTGCCGCAGTGTCCGCCGCCGTCCTGCCGGCATCCGCCGCGGTCTTCTTCGCGGACACCGCCGTTCCGATCGCCGCGTCCGCGGTCCTTGCCGCCGTGTTCTTCGCTGCCGCCGCAGTCTCGAGCGCAGCCTCGGCAGGCGCCTTCTTCGCCGGGCGCTCACGCTTCGTGCAGGAGAAGATCACGACCGAGTTCGCGGGAAGGCACATCGTGATGCCGTCCGTACGGTCGTCGACCTCAAGCCTCTTCGCAAGAAGCGGCCGCGCGTTCAGCATGCCGCTGCCGCCGTACTCCGTACGGTCAGAGCTGAAGACCTCGCGGAAGGTCCCGTAGTAGGGGATCCCCGTGTTGAACTTCGGATAGGACACGCCGGAGAAGTTCACGGCGACCAGGAGGTCCTCCGCCTCGCGGCCGGAGCTTCGCACGAATACGACGACATTTTCCTCCCAGGAATGGCAGTTGATCCACTCGAAGCCGGCCGGCTCGCCGTCCTCCCGCCAGAGCGCGGGATGCGTGAGATAGAAGCTGTTCAGGTCCCGCATGAAGGCCTGGAGCTGCCGGTGGTCCGGATCCTCCAGAAGATCCCAGTCAATGCCCGTCCCGAAGGTCCACTCCCGCTCCATGCCGAACTCCTGCCCGCTGAAGAGAAGCTTCTTGCCGGGGTGCGTCATAAAGAAGCCTGCCGCTGCGCGGAACGCCGCGAAGCGGTCCGCACTGCTTCCCGCCGGGATCCTGTGCATGATGGAAGCCTTTCCCTCGGAAACATCCGAATGTGACAGGGAAAGGATATAGTCCTCGCAGTACTGGTAGAGCATTGGGTACGTCATCTCGCCGTAGCGGGCGCTCCGGCCCGCGGCGTCGTTCCCCAGATACCCGAGGAACGCCTTGCTCCAGCCGGTGTTGCAGCGGTAGTCAAAGCCCAGGCCGTCGTCCTTCACGGCCTTCGTGGTCATGGGCCACTCCGCGGAGCCGTCCGCGATCAGGAGGACGTCCGGGTGGGCCTTCCGCATGGCCGCGGTCATACGCCGCACGAAATTCACGCCGTCAAGGTTCTCCCCGCCGCCGTACATGTTCCGGCGGAGCCCGTCCTCATCGCTGAAGTAGAGGATCGAGGACATGTCGACCAGCCGGAAGCCATCCACATGGAAGCTTTCCGCCCAGAAGAAGACTGCCGCGCAGAGGAAATTCAGGACCTCCGGGCGGCCGAAGCTGAATACCGCGGTGTCGGACGCGCCGCCCTCGTATTCGTAAAGCGCCGTCCCGTCGAACCTGGCAAGGGCGAAATCGTCCTTCGGGAACCTGGCCGACGGCCAGTCGAGGATCACGCCAACGCCAGCCCCGTGCATGATATCGACAAAGGCGCGGAAATCGTCCGGCGAGCCGCCGCGGGCCGTGGGCGCGAAGAACCCGGTCGCGCGGTAGCCGAGCCCCGCGTCAAGCGGGTACTCCGTGACCGGCATAAGCTCGACATGTGTGTAGTTCATCTCCTTCGCGTAGGCGGAAAGCTTTTCCGCTGCCTCCCGGTAATTCGGGAAGGTCCCCTCCCCGCCGCTCCCGCGCATCCACGAAAAGAGGTTCACCTCGTAGATATTCAGGGGCTGCGCGGTCTTTTCCGCCGCGCGCTCCCCTCTCGCGAAGAGCCACGCCGCGTCAGTCCACGGATATTCCTCACTGTCCGCGACCACGGATGCGGTGCCTGGGCGGAGCTCCGCGGCGCGCGCGTAGGGATCCGCCTTTAAACGTACCTTCCTGTCCGGAGTCTTGATCTCATACTTGTAGATCTGCCCTGCCTTAAGGCCGGGGATGAAGATCTCGAAAACGCCGGAATCCCCAAGCAGGCGCATCTGGTGCACCCGCCCGTCCCAGCGGTTGAAGTCCCCGACCACGGAAACGCGCAGCGCGTTCGGCGCCCAGACCGCGAACCGCACGCCGGAAACGCCGTCCACCGTGCGGACGTGAGCGCCCAGCTTCTCGTGGATCGACGTATGGTTGCCGGCCGCGAACCGCTTCAGGTCCTCCTCCTCAAGCTCCGGGGCAAAGCTCCAGGGCTCCTCGGAAAAGACCTCCGTCCCGTCCTTCATAAGTGCGCGGATCCTGTAGGGAGCCTTCTTATGGCCGCGGATGAGACATGCGAAAAAGCCGTTCTCATCCTCCTCCTCCATCTCTGCGCTCACGCCGTCCGAAAGGACCGCCTCGACATGCGCCGCCCCAGGCAGGAACGCCTGGATCAGGAGGCCGCTTCCGGTCTCTTTCGGACAAAGAATCGCGTGCGGGTCCCTCGATTCCGAGTAGACCAGCTCTTCCACAGCTGCCCAGTCCATCAGGTCATATAATTCTTTATCCATGCTCCCTCCTCTCTTTCCGCGGTCCGCTTAAGAAAACGCTAAGGCTTTCCTCCTTGCACATCCTGCCGGAAAGTTCTAAACTATACACACACGCCATACGGCGAAAAACATCTGAATTGAGGAACTTATGACCGAACCGAAAAAGACAAGAACAAAAAGATTCAATGACGACGGCGCCCTCAACTGGAAGGAAGAGCTCATCAGCTGGGCCCAGATCATCCTCTGTGCCGTCGTGATCGCTTTCGCGCTGAACACCTTCATCATCGCCAACTCGCGCGTCCCGTCCGCATCCATGGAAAGCACCATCATGACGCACGACCGCGTGATCGGCTCCCGCCTGACCTACCGTTTCTTCGGGGACCCGGAGCGGGGCGATATCATCATCTTCAAGTGGCCCGACAACGAAAAGGTCCTGTTCGTGAAGCGGATCATCGGCCTTCCCGGCGAGACTGTCACCATAAGCGACGGAAAGGTCTACGTAGACGGGAACCTGCTCGACGAGCCCTACATCCGCGAGCCCATGTTCCCGGAGCCTGAAATGAGCTTCACCGTCCCGGACGATGCCTACTTCTGCATGGGGGACAACCGGAACGAGTCCATGGACGCCCGCTACTGGCATAACACCTGGGTCTACAGGAACAAGATCATCGCGAAGGTCTATTTCCGGTACTGGCCCGGGATCAAGAAGATCCGGTAACAAATATCGCTGTCCCTTTCAGCCCGGCACGCCGGGCTTTTTTCATGCCCTTCCGTCCCCGCCGCAAGGTCCCTGCCATGCCCGGCGCCCTCTCCCCGGCGTTCTGTGCCGCGGGCGTTACCTTCCGTAAGCTCTCTTCAGCCGGTCCATGGCGCACACGGCGTTCCGCATGAGCATGTCGAGAAGCACGGCGGCGGTCATGCACTCCACGACCACCGCGGCGCGCGGCATGATCACGGGATCGTGCCGGCCCCGGACCGTGACCTCCGTCTCCTGCCCGTCCCGCGTGACCGTCTTCTGCGGCCGGCTGATGGACGGCGTCGCCTTGACGGCAACGCTGAAGCGGATCTCCGTCCCGTCCGAGATGCCGCCGAGGATCCCCCCGGCGTCGTTCTTCGTCTTGATGATCCTATGCCCTCCGCCGGCATCATCCGCCATGCGGAACGGGTCATTGTCCTCGCTCCCCGTCATCTCCGCCGCACGGAAGCCGGCGCCGAACCCGATGCCCTTGACCGCGCCGATGCTCATGACCGCCTTCGCGATCTCCGCGTCCAGCTTGTCAAAGACCGGTTCCCCGAGGCCTGCAGGCACGCCCGTGACCAGGCACCCGATCAGCCCGCCGGAGGAATCACCCTTCTCCGCAAGGTCCTTAAGGTACGCCGCCGCGCGCTCCGCGGCCTCCCGGTCCGGCATGCAGAGCGGGTTCCCTGCGCATTCCGAAAGCTCGAACCGCTCCGGGGAGATCCGCACCGGTCCCACGCTTTCCGTAAACGCGTGTACCTGTATCCCGAACTCCGCAAGGATCTTCGCCGCCACAGCGCCGCCGATCACGCGGCCCGCTGTCTCCCTGCCGGAGCTCCTCCCGCCGCCGCGGTGATCGCGGAAGCCGTATTTCATGTCATAGCCAAGGTCCGCGTGGCCCGGGCGGTAGATGTCCCGGACCGCGTCATAGTCCCGGGGCCGCTGGTCCGTATTCTCGATAAGGACCATGACCGGCGTCCCGGTGGTCCTCCCCCCGAATACTCCGGAAAGGATCCTGCACCGGTCGCTTTCCCTCCGCTGCGTGGCAAACGCCGACATGCCCGGCGCGCGCCTGTCAAGAAACGGCTGGATGTCCGCCTCCGTAAGCGGAACTCCCGCGGGGCAGCCGTCGATCACGGCCCCAAGTCCCGCGCCGTGGGACTCCCCGAAGGTCGTGACCCTGTATAGTGTTCCGAACGTGTTCCCTGCCATAAGACTCCCCGGGGCCCCCTCATTTAAGAAAAGGCAGACTTCCGCGTCTGCCCTTTCATTTGTCCGGTTTCGTTTTCTTTCCGGCAGGACCGGTCCTCCCGGAAAAGCCGCGTCACTTCACCTGCACGAACACACAGCAGTTCGGCTGGTTCACGGGAACGATGTTCGAGCTCATCACCATGATCTTCTTCTCGTAATCCACCTTGAAGAAGCTGAGCGACCCGCTCTCGTTGTTGACGCTTACGATATGCTTCCCGTCCGGGAACACAGTGACATCCTTCGGATACTCGCCGCTGATCGGAAGATTGAAGAGCGGCGTCAGAAGGCCGGTCTCCGCCTCGCGCGAGAACAGCGTCACGGAATTGTCACCGGAGTTCGCGCAGTAAAGGTACTTCTGCCCGTCCGTAAAGCACATGCTGGTCGCGGCGTTCGTCCTTCCCGGCTTGTTCGGTCCGGTCGCGGGAACTCTCTGGATGCGCTCGAACTGCGGGGCCCTGCCGCCCTCATTGTAATGATACTCATAGACGTCGATCATGTTCCGGATCTCGTACATGAGGTACAGGAACCGGCCGTCGTCGGAGAACTTGAAGCAGCGCGGGGCGCTTCCCTGCTCGGTGCGCAGCGCGTCGACAAGGACAAGTCCCTTGATGCGGTGATCGAAGCGGTAAATGCTGACCTGGTCGATGCCGGGATCCGCCGCCATGATGAAGGCCCCCTCCGGGGTCAGCTTCGTGCAGGAGATCCTCGGGCGGGAATTGCGCTCCGCGACAGATCCAAGGCCCTTATGGTAGACAGCGGTCAGGATAGGACCGACCGAACCGTCCTCCTCAAGCGTAAGCACCGTCATCTTCCCGTCGTGATAGCCGGACACAAAGATGAATTTCGCGTCCTTGTCGACCGAGAGATGGCATGCGCGCATGCCGTTGATCTTTCTTGAATTCAGTCTGGAAAGCATGCCGTTCTCAAGGATCCGGAACGCGACGACGCCCTCGTCCGCGACGGAGTACAGCGTCTTTCCGTCCGGGGACACGATAAGATAGGAGGAGTTGTCCACCTCCACCTCTGTCCGCTTTTTGAATGCACCTTTCTTCATATCAACATCATAGATCGTGATGCCCTTGGCGTTTCCGGTATATGAATAGGATCCGACATAGGCGACGTATTTTTTTCCAGCCATATCTGCCTCCCGTCCGGCGCGCCCGCGCCCCCTTACGAAACTGCAATTATGATAGCATAAATCAGGCTAAAAATCCACGAAATAGAGAGCCGTGCAGAGTGTATACGGGGCTCCGGCCCCTCCGTGTCCGCTCGGGTGCAGCATACACGCTTCCGTCCGTACCGGACAGGTTCCTGTCCGTTCCGGGCCGGACGCGAATACAGCACACGGCGGACACGAAGAGGGGACCGGAGCCGCCTTGGTTCTTCCATGCCGGTTTCTCTGGTCCTCGGGGGAGCGGCAAGGAGATTCCGCCTGAAAGGAGGGTCCGCCCGGGAAAAAAAGTAAAACCTGGCCGGTGAGAGGGTGCTGTGCTGCCCCCAGGTATGCTCCCCGTTCAGGTTTTACTTATTATTATCACTATCCGGCGAGGATCCCCCGCCTGCGCTTCTGCAGCTTGGAGGCAGGGGACTGATCGTAGCGGTTCAACTTGTGCAGGTTAATTACAGTTACAGATGATATGGCGGGTCGATAACAAAATTCATGGGCTTCCGCGTCGCGGGATGCGTGAATGAAAGCGACACGGACGCGAGGCAGAGATGCCTCCCGAGCTCATGCGTGCCGCAGATGCCCTTCGGCGGGACCTCCCTGTACGCGGGGTTATATTTCCGGTCGCCCACAAGCGGCAGGCCGCGCGACGCGAACTGCACCCGGATCTGGTGATGCCTGCCGGTCAGAAGCCGGATCTCGACCTCCGCCGCCGGCTCTCCCGCGATGACCGCGGTCTTCAGGACGCGGAAGCTGAGCTTCGCCTCCTTCGCGCCCTCCTCCGCTTTTCCGGCGGTCCGGGAGAGGTTGGTCGACGGCTCCTTTACGACCCAGTCGGTAAAGACGCCGTTCTCCTGCTCCGGATGCCCAAGGATGACCGCGCGGTAGGTCTTTTTCATGTTCCCCTCGCGGAGCTCCTTCGACAGCGCGCCCGCTGTCTTTTTATTCTTCGCGAACACCATGATCCCCGTGACCGGGCGGTCAAGGCGCTGGATCACGCCGACATAAGGCGCCCCGCCGCGATTCTCCGCGGCGAGATGGTTCCGGATCATGTTGACCATGTCCGGCGCGAAGCCCTTCGCGGCTTCGCTTTCGACGCCCTCCGGCTTCACGCAGACGATCAGGTCGCTGTCCTCATAAAGGATCCTGAGCTCAGCCATGGACCGCCTCCTCCTGCCGGAGCACGAGCAGCTCCTTCTCCGCGTGCGTCAGCCTTTTGATCGCGCATTCCCGTTTCAGGGCCTCGCCCTTCGTCGCGAACGCCTCCGTATAGACCAGCCTGCAGGGCCCGCGGCTCCGCGTGTATTTGGCGCCCCGGCCGGAATTGTGGGCCGCAAGCCGCTGCTCCGGATCCGTAGTCCAGCCGCAGTAGAGGCTTCCGTCCGCGCACCGGAGCAGGTATACGTACGACGCCCTTTCCTGCCCGGACAGGCCTTCCGGCTCAGCCGGCATTTTTCGTCTCTCCGGCCGCCTCTGTCTCACCGGCCTTCGTCTCTTCGCCGCTTCCGGCCTCCTCAGCCTCCGCCCCGTCACCGGCAGCCCCGCCGGCTTCCGTGGCACCGGACGATGCTTCCGCATCAGCCGCCTCCGCATCTGCCGCTTCCGTCTCCGGCTCCACAACGGTCTTCTCGGCGTTCTCGATCAGGAAGTCCCCGACGTGGCGGTACATCGCCTCAAAATCCACGGCGTCCTGGCCCGCTGCCTGGACCATAAGCTCCTTTGAGACCCCGTAATAATCCGCCATCGCCTGATAATCCTTCTCGCTGATCTCGAAGCCCTCCTTTTCGGCGACCGCGTCGACAAAAAGGTGCAGCTTCGCGGCGTTTTCACCGCTCATGGTAAGCTGGTTTTCAATATCCTCCTGGGAAATGCCGGCCGCCTCGACGTAGGAGTCGATCGTCATGCCATACTGCATGAGAGTCGCCTCCATGGCCCTCCTCGCGACCTGCGCCTCGTAGGCGATGGCTTCCGGCATCACCTCGAAGGTAGAGTTCTCAAGCGCGTAGGTAAGGACCTGGTTCTGCTCCATCGTCTGCCTGCTGCGCTCCTGCTGCTCCGTCAGCTGGTCCAGGATCACCTTCCGGTACTCTTCGACCGTCTTCTGCCCGCCGTGCGTATAGTCTTCCACCCACGCGTCGTTCAGCTCCGCATCGGTCTTTTCCTTGACCGCGTTCACCGTCACCTCAAAGACGACCGCCTGGCCAGCGAGGTCCTCGGCGTGGTACTGCTCCGGGAATGTAAGATTAAGATCCAGCTTGTCGCCCTTCTTCGCGCCGACGAGTCCGTCCTCGAAGCCGTCGATAAAGGAATGGCTGCCGAGCTCGAGGTCGTAGCCCAGCGCGTTCCCGCCTTCAAACTCTACGCCGTCCTTTTTCCCGACATAGTCGATGTTGACGGTGTCGCCAAGCTCTGCGGCACGGTCCACCTCATTGTAGACCGGGGTGGAGTCCACCAGCGCGTTGATATAGCTTGAGACGTCCTCATCCGTGACATTGATCTCCGTCACCTCAAGCGGGATACCGATGTATTCGCAGAGCTCGACCGTTCCGTAGCTTTCAGGCTTTTCCACCTCGGACTCCGCCGCGGTGGTCTCCTCAGCGGCAGTCTCCGCCGCTGTAGTCTCCGCCGCAGTGGTCTCCGCCGGCTTCTGCCCGCAGGAGGCAAGCGCCGCTGCAAGCGCAGCCGCGCCCGCGATCAGAATCAATTTCGTCTTTCTCATATCTGCTCCTTTTTTAAAAAATATCTTCAGGATCCGGCACCCGGGAAAAACGGGTACTGATCAATTACGCGTTGTAGAATGCCTTGAAGGCAAGGTAGGTATTGTAAAGGTCCAGCTTGCTCGTGATCTCGAAGGGCGAGTGCATGGACAGCACCGGGACGCCGAGATCCACGACGTCGATGTTCATCATGGCTACGAACTGGGCGATGGTCCCGCCGCCGCCGGCATCCACCGCGCCAAGCTCCCCGATCTGCCAGTAGACTTCGTTCCTGTCCATGATATCGATCACCTGGGACATGAACTCCGCGCTCGCGTCGGAGCTCCCCGCTTTGCCGCGGGCGCCCGTATATTTCGTGAGGACCACGCCGTGGTTCAGGTAGCTCGCGTTCTTCGGCTCGAACACGTCGCTGAAGGTCGGATCGTAGGCCGCGTTCACGTCCGCGGAAAGGCAGGCGGAATTCGCGAGGACCTCCTTCACGTCCGCGCCCTGGTTCTCCGCGAGGTACGCGATATAGTCGTGCACATAGTTCGAGTTGAGGCCGGTGTTCCCGACAGAACCGATCTCCTCCTTGTCCGTCAGGACGGTAACCGTCGTGTACTCCGGGTCCACGGTCACAAGCTGCGCCGCCAGCGCGGGGTACGCGCAGACGCGGTCATCCTGCCCGTAGGCGCCGATCAGGGAACGGTCGAAGCCGATGTCGCGCGGCTTGTCCGCCGGGACCATCTCGATCTCGGCGCGCGCGAAATCACGCTCGGTGATCCCGTACTTTTCATTCAGAAGCCTTAAGACCTCCAGGCGGAAGGGCTCCTTCACCTCGTCCTCCGTGTAGGGGACGGACCCGATGATGATGTTCAGCTCCTCGCCCTTCAGCCCCTCGGAAAGCGGGCGCTTCGACTGCTGCGCCGCCAGGTGCGGGAGCAGGTCGGAGATGCAGAAGACCGGGTCCCCCTCCTCCTCGCCGACGCGGAAATTCACGACGGAAAGGTCCTTCTTTATGACGACGCCGTGCATGGCCAGCGGGATGGTGCCCCACTGGTACTTGCGGATCCCGCCGTAGTAGTGCGTCTTGAAATAGGCAAGCTCGCTCTTCTCGTAGACCGGGTTCGGCTTCAGGTCCAGGCGCGGGGAATCGATGTGGGCGCCGTTGATGCGCACGCCTTCCCGGATATCCCGCTTTCCGAAGACGGTCGCGAGGATCGCCTTCCCTCGGTTCACGTCATAGACCTTGTCCCCTGCCTTGTAGGTCTTTTCCGGATCGAAGCGCTCGTATCCGGCGCTGACCAGGGCCGCCTCCGCGTAGTTCACGCACTCGCGTTCCGTCTTGCACGCGGTGAGGAACGCCTTGTAGCCCTCCGCGAACTCCTGCGCCTTTTCGATCTGCTCCGGCGCCTCCTTCGCGATGTTCGGGCAGCTCCAGAAAAGCTCCTTTTCAAGCTTTTTGCCTTTTGACAGCTTTTTTTCAGCCATAGTCCTTCCTTTCTTCCCTGAACGCCAAGAAAAACCGACAGCTGGCCACTGACGGTTTTTCTCATCTTGCTCTCTTAAACTGACAGGCAGCCCCGCACGCGGGATACTGTCCAATTACAGCTTGATGCCCTTCAGGAGATCGCCGAGATTCGTGGTCGCGCGGGTCTTCTCCTCATACTTGAAGCCGCCGGTCTCCTCGAGATAGCTCTGCTCTCTCTCTTTGTCTCTGTCTCTGCGCGGGGTGAAGCCCTCCTCCGGCTCTTCCAGGGCGCGGATGGAAAGGGAGATCTTGCCGTCGCCGACCTTGATGACCTTGACCTTGACATCCTGGCCTTCCTTCAGGACGTCTGCCGGAGTCTTGACTCTCTTCCTGGAGATCTGGGAAACATGCAGAAGCCCGGTAGCGCCGCCGCCGAGGTTGATGAACGCGCCGTAGTCCTTCAGGGTCTCGACCTTGCCGTCCATGACATCGCCCACCTTGATCTGGGCAAGTCTCTCTGCCTTCTCCTTCTCCTTCTCAGCCTGCTCGATCGCGCGATGGCTCATGACAAGACGCTTCTTCTCCGGATCAGCGGTGATGACAACGACCTTGATGTGCTTGCCTGCGAAGTCCTCAAGCTTCTCAACATAGCTCGTGGACAGCTGGCTTGCCGGGATGAAACCGCGGACATCGTCCAGGTATGCGATGCAGCCGCCCTTGACAGCCTCGATGATCTTGACCTCGACTTCTTCCTTGTTTTCGATCATTTCAGCGAAACGACCCCACTTGCCGAGATCCTCGTTATCAACCTTTTTTGCTGTCTTGAACGAATCGTTAATTTCCTGCTCGTAATCCTTCATGCTTTCTTCAGCCATGATCAATTCCTCCCCAACTAGCCGTTTTCCGGCGATATTGCATCGATTATAACATATTTCCGACGGTTTGCAAACAAGAGCTCTCAGAACTGCCAAAAAAAATCGGAACGCCTGCCGGAAACAAAGGGGAAGTGCCCTTTTCCCCCGCGCGGAACAGCGTTCAGGCCCTGCGCGGCGTGCCTTGTGACACCCAAAAGATTAGGTCGTTCTAACCGACATTACCCTTGACTAACCATGTTCCGGACTCCTATTATAATAATAACAGTTCCTATTATCTAAGGAGGCGCGGATGAGAGAACTGAAATACAGCCGGCAGAGAGAGGCCATTCTCGAAACCCTGAAAATGCGCCATGACCATCCGACCGCGGACGCCCTGTATCACGCTCTGCGCGAGGATTTCCCCCATATCAGCCTGGGAACGGTATACAGAAACCTGAATCTTCTGGCAGACATGGGGATCATCTCCAGGATCCGCTGCGAAGAGGGCATGGAGCACTACGACAGCGACACCTATGAGCATTACCACTTCGTCTGCAGGAAATGCGGGAAGCTTGAGGACCTGCCCATGCAGCCGATCGCGGACCTTGACCTTCTTGCCGCATCGGACGGGCTGCGCCTCGTTGAATCGCACTCACTGATCTTTTACGGACAGTGCGCATCCTGCAGGACCGAATGACCGGGGGAGCGGCGGAAGGCCGCCCTTAGCCGGAGGAAACACGTCAGGCAATTGTTTTTTAAGGAACATTTCATATAAAGCATTTTTAAAGAAAAGGAGATTTCATATGAAAAAGTGGAGATGTAAGATCTGCGGTTATATCTGGGAAGGTGAGAACCCGCCGGAGAAGTGCCCCCAGTGCAAGCAGCCGTCCACGGCCTTTGAAGAGCTGAAGGACGACGAGGAGCTCGTATGGGCAGCTGAGCATATCGTCGGTGTCGCGAAGGACGTCGATGAAGAGATCAAGGCAGGCCTCCGCGCGAACTTCGAGGGCGAGTGCTCCGAGGTCGGCATGTACCTTGCGATGAGCCGTGTCGCCTACAGAGAAGGCTATCCGGAGATCGGCGAATACTGGAAGACCGCAGCCTTCGAAGAGGCTGAGCACGCTGCAAAGTTCGCAGAGCTGCTGGGCGAAGTCCTGACCGACTCCACCAAGAAGAACCTTGAGATGCGTGTTGCCGCCGAGCACGGCGCGACCGCAGGCAAGACCGAGCTTGCAAAGAAGGCGAAGGCTTTGAACCTCGACGCGATCCACGATACAGTCCATGAGATGGCCCGCGACGAGGCAAGGCACGGAAAGGCATTCGCAGGCCTTCTGAAGAGATACTTCAGCTAAAGAACACACATCCGCCGGCAGGCGGAGAAACCGGAAAGGAGACGCGGGTCAGGCTTGCCTGGACCCCCGTCTCCTTTCCGGTTTCAAAGCGCTGCGGAGCAGCGCGGTGTGTTCTTTGCGGGTCCCGCTTCTCCTGAGGCCCGTGAATGCCGCCCCGCTGCTTTGCCGACCGCCTCCATGAGGAAGGAGCGCCGTAAGGCGCGCATTCCGAATGGCCTGTTATTTAACCAACGCGCCCCGCACGGAAACGCCTGACTGAACACCCGCGAACAAGAGGAAAGCTTCATGAAAAAAGAGAACGAATTATCCGTCCCGCTGATGGCCTTCACGTACTTCTATGCCATCTCCATCTATCTCCTCATGATAGGATTCCACTTCTGGCACTGGCATATCGACTACAAGTCTGAAAAGTGATCTTATGTCCCGATCCCCCGCGCGGAAGATCGGTTACAATTGACTAACATCGCCGCGGGATGGTTTAATTGAAACGGCAACGATAATCAGTACTGTTTTGCACCGCCCCCTTGGGCGGATCATCAAGGAGGAGCACCATGTCCAAATACGCAGGAACAAAGACCGAAAAGAATCTGATGGACGCGTTCGCAGGCGAGTCCCAGGCAAGGAACAAATACACCTACTACGCTTCCCAGGCGAAGAAGGCCGGCTTCGAGCAGCTTGCGGCCATCTATCTTGAGACCGCCGACCAGGAGAAGGAGCACGCGAAGATGTGGTTCAAGGAGTTCCACGGCATCGGCGGCGTCGACGAGAACCTGGCCGATGCAGCTGCCGGCGAAAACTTCGAGTGGACCGACATGTACGCGCGTATGGCACGCGAGGCCCGCGAGGAGGGCTTCGATGACCTTGCAAGGAAGTTCGAACTCGTCGCCGAGGTCGAGGCCCGTCACGAAAAGCGCTACCGCCAGCTCCTTGAGCACTGGCAGCAGGACAAGACCTTCCGCGAGGAAGCGCCGATCCTCTGGAAGTGCAGGAACTGCGGCTACGTCTACGAAGGCGCCGAGGCTCCCGACAAGTGCCCGTGCTGCGACCACCCGAAAGCATTCTTCGAACGCTTCGCGGATAACTACTGACGCGTTAGCAATGAGCCATAACGACTGAGACAAAAAGAGCTCCGGTCCGTGAGTTTACTCACAAGGACCGGAGCTATTTTTTGTCTCAAGTGTCACGGCGAATGCCGTGACACGAGGAAAGCTGAGCGTAAGCGAAGCTTTCCGAGTCGTTACGTCGAGATGAAACCGAACGCAGTGAGGTTTCCGAGTCGTTCTTACTCCGTCTCCATCTTCGCCAGCTTCTCCGCCTGGTCCGCGGCGATCAGGCTGTCGATGATCTCGTCAAGGGACCCGTTCATGACCTGGTCGATCTTGTAAAGCGTCAGCCTGATCCGGTGCTCCGTCACCCGTCCCTGCGGGAAATTGTAGGTCCGGATCTTCTCGGAACGGTCGCCGGTGCCGATCTGGCTCCTGCGCTCCGCTGCCTCCTCCGCCTGCCGGCGGGCAAGCTCCATGCCGTAAAGCTTGGATCTCAGAAGCCGGAAGGCCTTGTCCTTATTCTGCAGCTGGGACTTTTCCGTCTGCGAGTAGATCACGATACCGGTCGGGATGTGCGTGAGGCGCACCGCCGAGTCCGTCGTGTTGACACACTGCCCGCCGTTTCCGGACGCGCGCATGACGTCGATCCGGACGTCGTTCATATCGACCTCGACGTCGAACTCCTCCGCCTCCGGCATGACCGCCACGCTTGCCGTGCTCGTGTGGATGCGGCCCCCGGACTCCGTCTCCGGCACCCGCTGCACACGGTGCACGCCGGATTCGTATTTCAGCCTTGAATAGGCGCCCTTTCCCGAGATCGTCGCGACGACCTCCTTGAAGCCGCCGATCCCGTTCTCGTTCAGGGAATCGATCTCCACCTTCCAGTGGTACAGGTCCGCGTAGTGCTGGTACATGCGGAAAAGCTCCGCTGCGAACAGCGCGGCCTCGTCCCCGCCGACGCCCGCCCGGATCTCGAGGACGATGTTCTTGTCGTCGTTCGGGTCCTTCGGAAGCAGAAGAAGCTTCAGCTTCGAAGAAAGAGTATCCTCCTTCTCCTTCGCTTCGGCGATCTCCTCCTTCGCCATCGCGCGGATATCCTCGTCGTTCTCCGTTTCCAGAAGATGACGCGCGTCAGCCTCATCACTGACGGCCCTGGTATAAGCCCGGTAGGTCTCCACCAGCGGCTGGAGGTCCGCCTGCTCCTTCATCATGGCGCGGAACCGGTTCTGGTCCGCCGTCACCAGCGGGTCCTGGAGTCCCGCCATGATCTCTTCATAATGTATCACGACGCTTTCAAGATGCTCAAACATAGCCGATCCTTCCCGTCACCACGCGGTCGAGCCCCGCGAGGTCCTTTACACAGCGGACGTCCGTAAAGCCGGCGTCTTCAAGAAGCCCGGCCACTGACTCCCGCTGGTCATACCCGATCTCAAAATAAACGCGTCCGTTCTCTGAAAGCCTGCCGGGACACTCCTTCGCAAGCCGCCGGTAGAAAAAGAGTCCGTCCGCCGTGCCGTCAAGCGCCTTCCGCGGCTCGAAGTCCCTGACCTCCGGCGAAAGCGTGCCTATGACCTCCGACGCGATATACGGCGGGTTCGCCGTGATCACGTCGAAGCGCTCCCCCGCGGGGATCCCGTCAAACAGGTCCGAGCGGAGCACGCGCACCCTGGTACGCTCCCCTGCCGCCGTCCTCTGAAGATTCATTTCCGCGACCTCGAGGGCATCCCCGGAAATGTCGGAAAGCGTCACCTCCCGGAAATCCCCGAGCTTCGCGAGGGTCAGGCCGATGCAGCCGCTGCCGGTACAGACGTCAAGGAGCGTGCGGCCGCCAAAGCCGGTCTCCATACTTCCGCTTCCCGCGCTGCATGTCCCTGCGGTTTCTTTTCCAGTGCCGCCGGCCGCACGGGAGAGGCGTTTTTCATCCTCCAGCACGGCAGCGACCAGGACCTCCGTGTCCTGCCGCGGGATAAGCACACGCCCGTCCACATAGAGGTCCAGCCCGCAGAAGTCCTGCGTGCGCGTGATGTACTGGAGCGGCTCATGCGCGGCACGGCGGGCGATATATCCAAGGTATTCCGGAACGGTCCCGCAGGCGGTCCCATCCCCCTCAGAGCTCTCCGGGACCTCCTCCTCATAGAGCTTCAGAAGTCCCGCGAAGTCAAGCCCGCAGGTAAAAAGAAGAAGCTCCCTCGCGGAGACCTCCGCTTCCTCTGTGCCGGCGGCCGCAAGACGCTTCTTCCCTTCGTTCAGCAGTTCCCTGTATGTCATGAAGCCTCCCCGTCCGCACGGGCTTCACCGGCATCGTCCCCGGCGCCCTTCTCCGGGGTCTTTTCCGCAGAGACCTCCGTCTTCCCGGCGTCCGGGTCCTCCCAGCCGAAGTTCTCCTTAAGATAGGCCCTCCAGTCAAAGACCGCCTCGACCGCCGCAATGGCGACCTCCGCCATGTCCGGCGTAGGCTCGCGGGTCGTAAGGCTCTGCATCCACATGCCAGGCCGGCTCAGCGCGTTGACCAGCGCGGAATCATGCGTCCCGGTCCAGCGGAGGAACTCGTAGGACACGCCCGCGATCACGGGGATCAGCAGGATGCGGGAAACGGCGCGCATGGCGAGCGTATCCACGCGGATCACCATGAAGAACAGGATGGAGATCAGCATGACGATCAGGATAAAGCTGGTCCCGCAGCGCTTATGCTCCCTGGAGCTTTTCATGACGTTTTCGACCGTGAGCGGCATGCCGTGCTCAACGCAGTTGATGCACTTATGCTCCGCGCCGTGGTACATGAAGGTGCGGCGGATGTCCTCCATCCGGGAGATCAGCTTGATATAGATGATGAAAATACTGATGCGCAGCACGCCCTCAAGGAACGCGGTCACATAGTCGTTCTTTATGGCCTGCTTTAAAAGAGAGCTTAAAAACATGGGCAGGAGCATGAAGATGCAGATGGCCATTATGAAGGAAAACACCATGACGGCGCCCATGATGAACGATTCCACCTTTTCGCCGAAGACACGGTCGAGCCACTTTTCAAACTTCGACGGCTCCTCCTCTTCCTCCCCGCCCTCCGCGTAGATCTCCGCGGACCAGTTCAGCGCGCGCATTCCGAGGATCATGGAATCCGCGAAGGAAAAAACGCCTCTGACCAGCGGCAGGCCGAGCACGGGATACTTTTCCGGCAGGCTCACATAGCTCTGGCGGTCCACCGCGACGGTCCCGTCCGGGCGCCGTGCCGCGCACGCGTAGTTCTGGCGGTTCTTCATCATGATCCCTTCCAGGATCGCCTGCCCGCCAATGCCGGAATATTTCTGACAGTATTTCATATACGCAGTCCTTTATGCAAGATTCTATACGGCATCCCCGACTCGGAATGCTGCGCATTCCTCATTGTCGGCAGCCGGAGGCGCACAGCGCCCTGGCCGCCTGGAAAAACCGGCATTAAATCAAAAGAAAGGAGGCTGAGCAGGCATACGCATACTCAACCCCCGATAAAAACAATTCTGAAATTACTGAACACCGTACTTCTTGTTGAACTTCTCGATACGGCCGCGGGCGCTGGTCGCCTTCTGCTGTCCGGTATAGAAGGAATGGCACTTAGAGCAGACCTCGACGTGGATCTCCTTCTTCGTGGAACCGGTAACGAACGTGTTGCCGCAGTTGCAGGTAACGGTAGCCTGATAGTACGCCGGATGGATACCCTGTTTCATATTGATTCACCTCGTTTCAATCGTGTTATCTGAAAGCGGCAGCCCGCTTTTTTTGTGATATAGCTAAAACAGCTGTTCAGGAAACAGCTTCACAAGTATACCACGTTGATTTTGTGTTTGCAAGAAAAATTCTTTGGAAAACCGCTGTTTTCCTGTGCTCCGGACTTATGTCAACCGTTCGCCGCTGAGAACGCCTGCCCGGACGGCTGCCGCGGAAAGAGACCTGTCCAGGCAGCTGCCCAGGAAACAGCCCTGTCCGCGGGGGTTCCCCTTCTTTTCTCACAGCCTCCGGTTCAGCTTCGCGAAACGGATCACGTCCTCGTTCGAGCGGGTCTTCGCGAAAAGATCGACGATGCGTTCCACGCTCTCCTCCGGCCTCGGTCCGCCCGTCGCCTTGTGGATCAGGTCGAGCGTCTCGCTCTCCTCCCTTGTCAGAAGGAGATCGTCGCGGCGGGTGCCGCTCTTCAGGATATCGATCGCGGGGAAAACGCGCCGCTCGGAAAGCTTCCTGTCGAGCACGAGCTCCATATTGCCGGTGCCCTTAAACTCCTCATAGACCACGTCGTCCATGCGGCTGCCCGTATCTACGAGCGCCGTCGCGAGGATGGTCAGGCTCCCGCCCTCCCGCATATTGCGGGCCGCGCCGAAGAAGCGCTTCGGCATGTTCAGCGCCGCCGGATCAAGTCCGCCCGACAGGGTGCGCCCGCTCGGCGTGACTGTAAGGTTGTAAGCCCTCGCGAGGCGGGTGATGGAATCCAGAAGGATCATGACGTCCTTATGCTGCTCCACCAGGCGCTTCGCGCGCTCGATCACCATCTCGGACACGCGCCTGTGCTGGTCCGGTTCCTTATCGAAGGTCGAATAGACGACCTCGACCTGCGGTCCCTCGATAAACTCCTTGATATCCGTGACCTCCTCCGGCCGCTCGTCGATCAGGAGGATGATAAGGTGCATCTCCGGGTGCGTGTCGTTCACGACCTTCGCGATCTGCTTTAGCAGCGTGGTCTTTCCGGCCTTCGGCGGGGACACGATCATGCCGCGCTGTCCCTTCCCGATCGGGGAGATCAGGTCCACAAGGCGCATGGCGGTCGATGCTCCCGGTACGGCGAGACGGATCCTTTCGTTCGGAAAGATGGGCGTCATGTCTTCGAAATTCGCCCGCCTCGGGATGTCCGAGGGACGGTCCCCGTTGATCGTGTTCACGTAGAGGAGCGCGCCGTTCGAATCGTTCGCGCCGCGGATGCGCTTGATGCCCGTGACGAGGTCGCCGGTCTTCATCCGGAACCTGCGGATCTGCGACGGGGAAACATAGATATCGTCATCGCCCTGGAGGAAATTCGCGGAGCGGATGAAGCCGTACCCGTCGGGGAGGACCTCAAGGATGCCGGAGGCCTGCGGGCCCTGGTCCGCCGCGCTCTTCAGCTCGTCCGGGAGCCGGAACTCCGCGGCCTGCTGCCGCTGTTCTGCCCGGGGTGCCTGAACAGCCGGCTGTGCCTGTTCCGCCTGGAGTGCCGGTGCAGCCTGCTGCGGCTGCTGACGCTGTTCGGTCCGGGGTGCCGGTGCAGCCTGCTGCTGCGGCTGCTGACGCTGTTCGATCCGGGGTGCCGGCGCTGCCTGCTGCTGCGGCTGCTGACGTTGTTCGGTCCGGGGTGCCAGTGCAGCCTGCTGCTCCGCGGGCTGCGGTCTTCTGCCGCCTGCATCCTGCTCCCTGGACGGTGCCGGTTTTTCAGCCCGTTTCACTGTTTTCGGCTTCTGCGTCCTCTCTGCTTTTTCCGCCGCAGACCGCTCCGCCTTTGCGGGCTTCTCTGCCGGCGCGGGCTTCCCTGCCGGCGCGGGCTTCCCTGCTTTCGCGGACCTGTCCGCTTTTCCGGGCTTCTCCGGCTGTGCGGGCTTTTCTGCCCGGACGGTCTTTTCCTCCTGGACGGGCTTTTCCTCCTTCACAGGCTTCTCCGCTTTCACAGGCTCCTTCGCTTCCGCAGGCTTCTCTGCTTCCGCAGGCTTCTTCGTTTCTGCAGATTTCTCCGCTTCCGCAGGCTTCTCCGCTTCCACAGATCCCTCCGCCTGTTCCGGCATCTTCCGCGCAGGCGCCGCCTCCTTCGCGGCCTCCTTGCGCCGGACCTCAGCCTCCCAGTGCTCCGTCAGCCAGTCGATGAGCTGCTCCTTCCGCTTTGCCTGGGCGCCCTTCAGCCCCTGTCCCTTCGCGAGCTCTACCAGCTCTGCCTTCTGCAGCGTTCCAAGCCTCTCTCTCATACATCACCCTGTTCTTTCAGAAATTTCATGTGTTCCCTGATCTTCTTCTCGTAGCCGTTCTCCGTCGGCTCGTAGAACACCCGGTCTGTAAGCCCGTCCGGGAGATACTGCTGCTTTACGTAGTGGTTCGGGTAGTCGTGCGCGTACTTGTACCCGATCCCGCGGTCCAGCTTCGCGGCGCCGCCGTAGTGGGCGTCCATAAGATGTCCCGGCACCGGCGCGGTGAAGTTTTCCTTCACGGCCTGGGTCGCTGCAAAGATCGCGTTCGTCGCGGCGTTCGATTTCGGCGCGCACGCGACGTAGATGCAGGCCTGGCTCAGGATGAGCTGGCTTTCCGGCATGCCGACGCGCTCCACCTCCGCCGCGGCGCTCGCGGCGACGACCATGGCCATGGGATCCGCGTTGCCTACGTCCTCCGAGGCGCAGATCATGATGCGCCTGGCAATAAACCGCACGTCCTCGCCCGCGTAAAGCATCCGCGCAAGATAATAAACTGCCGCGTCCGGGTCGGAGCCGCGCATGCTCTTGATGAACGCGGAGATGGTATCGTAATGATTGTCCCCGTCCTTGTCATACCGGAGGACTCGCTTCTGGATGCACTCGGACGCGACCTCTGCCGTGATGTGGATCCGTCCGTCCGCCGACGGCGGCGTGGTGAGGATCCCGAGCTCCAGCGCGTTGATCGCGGCGCGCGCGTCCCCGTTGGCGGCATCCGCCAGAAAGGCGGCGGCATCGTCCGACAGGACCGCGTTGTACATGCCCATCCCCCTCTCCGGGTCGGTCAGCGCCCGGTCCAGAAGGATCCGGATATCCGCCGGCTCGAGCGGCTTCAGTTCAAAGATGCGGGAACGGGAGATCAGTGCCGAATTGACTTCAAAGTAAGGATTCTCCGTCGTCGCGCCGATCAGCGTGACCGTCCCGTCCTCGACGTACGGAAGAAGGTAATCCTGCTGGCTCTTGTTGAACCGGTGGATCTCATCAATAAAAAGGATGGTCTTCTTCCCGTAGGCGAAGGCCTCCTTTGCCTGGGTGATGACCTCCTCCATGTCCTTTTTTCCCGCCGTCGTCGCGTTGATCTGCCGGAACGCCGCGCTCGTGGTGTTCGCGATGACCCGCGCGAGCGTAGTCTTCCCCGTCCCGGGCGGGCCGTAAAAAATAAGAGATCCGAGTTTATCCGCCTTGATCGCGCGGTAAAGGAGCTTGTCCTTCCCGACGATATGCCGCTGCCCTACGATCTCGTCAAGCGTCTGAGGCCTGAGACGCGAAGCCAGAGGCGCCTCTCTTTTGAGGGCATCCTCCCGCATATAATCAAAGAGATCCATATCCTGTTTTGCTCCATGCTGGTTTTAAGCGAATTGATAAGTGAAAAAGAAGGGACAAAGGCCGGACCCGGCCTGCCCGCGGCGCCGTTACCGCCGCTCCCGTAAACAAGTAAAGACCGTGCGGGCGCCGGTCAAACGGGCCCTGCACGGTCCTATCATAGCATATGGAACAGATGCTGTCACGACATGGTTTTGACCATGCGGAAGTCTGTATAATATGTCCCCTCCCGGTACTGGTCGGAGAACAGCCACCACGCTTCCTTGCCGTTGTCCTGGTCATAGTTCGTGGTGTCAAATACGAGCCAGGCGCTCCCGATCTTCGCCATTCCGAAAATATGCTGGATGCTGCTGCCGCGCTCCTTCGCGACGACGCTGATATACGGGACGCCGCAGTGGCCGAAGAGCAGCTCCGTCATCGCGTTGTAGCCGACACACGCCGTCACGCCGGTCTTCAGCGCCTCGCCGAGGCAGTTCTTTTTGTACGTCGTATCGTATACGAGCCGGTCCGCGACGTAATCGCAGATGTACTTCGCCTTGTCGGCGTCATCGCCCGCGGCGGTCGCGGCCTGCACCTCCCCGATCATCCCGAGGAACTGTTTCAGCAGCCCGTAGTTCTCCGCTGCCTGCTGCTCCGTGAAGCGCTCATCCATCTCGATCCCGACGATCAGGTTCTCATGGTTCGACGTGTAGAAGCAGACCGTGGGATAGGAAAAGAACTCCAGACCTGAGATGGCCGCAAGATACGCCTGGTCATAGTCCGCCTCCGGTCCCTCGTAGATCACGAGGAGCGGTTTTCCCGCGGGGGAGATCATAAGCTTCGCCGGATCGTACCAGACGGATCTCAGCACATAGCTGACACAGATCCTCTTCCGCGTCTCGTCCGTCTCAAAGCTGTAAAGCGCTTCCGCGGCGGCCTTCGCCTCCTCGTAGCTGTAGCCCATGCCGGCAGCCTGCGGGGCCCCGGTATCGGGCTGGAACTCAACGCCCCTGTATGAAACATCAGGTCCGGCGGGCGATGCTGCCGTCCCGGTACTTCCGGCCGGTGCCGTTGTCCCGGCGCTTTCGGTCGATGCTCCCGTCCCGGCGCTTTCACCTGCATCCGCCGCCTGTGTCTCTTCCTCTCCCGGGGCCGATCCGACCTGGACGCTTTCCGGCCCCTGCGCGCCCCTTGCGACGACGCCGCCCAGGACACTGGAGGGTGAAGCAAACGCGAGTCCGGCCGTAAGGATCAGAAGGGCGGACCGCGATAAGATCTTACTTAAAGCTTTCAAAGAAATATCTCCTTAAAACAGAATTCAGTTTTTGCGCGGGGTCTCCCGGCATGGTTTCAGTATACTCGCATTCCCCCGCGGAAAAAGTGAATATTTCCGTACGATTTATGAAAAACGTGCCTGCCGGATCACTCCCCGACGAGGTGTACCGGCGTGTAATCGTGATGGACTGCTTTAAGGAACTTCCCGAAAACATCCGCAGTCTTAAGCTTCAGGCTCGAGGTGTTGACGCAGGGATGGCAGCCGAGCCACTCGTCCTTCAGGACGTCCTCGTCCACGAGGAGGGTGACGTGGTTGTCATGATCGTTCATGAGGCCCATAACGCTGACCGAACCCGGCTCGATATCGAGGTATTCCACCATTTTCTCCGGAGTTCCGAAGGACAGCCGCGCGGAATTGATCTGCTTTGAAAGCTCCTTCGTCTTGAACGGCTTCCCGCCCGGCATCATCAGGAGGTAAAACCGTGTCTGCTGGCGGTTGCAGAGGAACAGGTTCTTGCAGATGACGACGTCGAGCACGGCGTCGATCTCGTTGCATGCTTCCATGGTGTCCGCGTGCTCATGGTCGGTCCTTTTGAACGGGATCCCGAGGGAATCCAGGAGGTCGTATACACGGACCTCCCGCGGGAGGCGTCCCTCCGTGCTTTCGGGCCTTCCGTCATATAAAATCATTTCAGGCATTCTTCCGTCTTCCTTCTGTTTCTGTATTCATTCTGTATTCCAGACCCGCCCGCGGGTCCTGCGTGCCGCATGCAGGCTGCCTGTCAGGACAGCTTCTCCGGGCTTCCGCGCGCAGTCTGTCTGTCAGGACAGCTTCTCCGGGCTTCCGCGCGCGCAGCACCGCAGCGCGCGGATCCTTCCGCAAAGAGAAGCGGACGCCGGAGCGCCCGCTTCTCCCAACATTTACCGCTAAACTTGCCGCTTTCCGGAACTGTCTCAGCAGATCTTCCTGATCCAGCCCTCCGGGCCCTCGATCCTGCCCTGCTGGATGCCGGTGATGGTATCGTAGATCTTCTGCATGACCGGTCCCATCTTCTCCATGCCTGCCGGGAAGTTGATGATCTCGTCCTTGCCGACGACTCTTCCCAGGGGGCTGATGACCGCAGCGGTGCCGCAGAGGCCTGCCTCCGCGAAATCCTTGAGCTCGGTGAACTTCACCGGCCTGTGCTCCACCTTCATGCCGAGCATATGCTCCGCGATGTAGCAGATGGACCTTCTCGTAATGGACGGAAGGATGGAATCAGACTTCGGAGTGACGAGCGTGCCGTCCTTCGTGATGAAGATGAAGTTCGCGCCGCCGGTCTCCTCAACAAAGGTCCTGGTTTCCGGATCAAGGAACATGTTCTCGTCATAGCCTGCCGCGTGCGCGGTAACGTGCGCGTGAAGGCTCATCGCGTAGTTCAGGCCCGCCTTGATGTGGCCGGTGCCGTGCGGTGCCGCGCGGTCAAAGTCGCTGACGCAGATCGTGATGGGCTTCGCGCCGCCCTTGAAGTACGGGCCTACCGGGGTGACGATCATGCGGAACTGGTACTCCGTTGCAGGCTTCACGCCGATGACGATGCCGGAGCCAAACATGTAGGGGCGGATATACAGGGATGCACCGCTGCCGTACGGCGGGACCCATGCCGCGTTCGCCTTGACGACCTGGTCGACCGCCTCAAGGAAGCGCTCTGCCGGGAACGGAGGCATTTCCATGCGCTTCGCGGAATCCATCATTCTCTCCGCGTTCAGGTCCGGACGGAAGGTAACGATGCTGCCGTCCTCCCAGGTATAGGCCTTCAGTCCCTCGAAAACCTCCTGGCAGTAATGAAGCACACCTGCGCACTCGCTGATCTGTACCATCGGGTCATCGATGAGGCCGCCCTCATCCCACTTGCCATCCTTCCAGTTGGAGACATAGCGCTTGTCCGTCGGCATGTACGCGAACCCAAGGTTGCCCCAGTCAATGTTCTTCTTTTCCATAGCTGACTTCCCCTTTACTCTGAAATTCCGCTTCCGCCGGTATCCTGTGGAGTCTTTCCGGACGGATATTTATACGTTGAAATTTATTATATTACCGATCTCCCAAAAAAACAATGCATAGTGATCATTCGCGCCCTGCTGCTCATTCATCCCCTGCCGCTCATTTGTACCCTGCTCAGAAAGCATGAAACGCGCGGGCCGCTGCGGCAAGGCGATTCCGTACCGGGGAGCGCCCAGCAAGCCATAAGGGTACGGAAGCCCTAAAAGAGCGAAGCTCCTGTGTGAACTGGTGAACAAAGAACCGCCTCCTGTCTCTTTGTCTGAATATTTCATGGATTCTTTGCCCTTCCGGGGATAGAATAGAAACAGAAGGATACAGAACATACCCCGCGTAAACAATACTCGCGTAATACGGAGGAAAAAGAATGAAAGAGATCGTACTCGGAAAAAGCGGTATCAGAACAGTACAGAACGCCTTCGGTGTTCTTCCGATCCAGCGGGTGGACATGGAGACCGCGGTGAAACTCCTGCGCCGCGCCTGGGAGGGCGGCATCTGTTTCTATGACACCGCCAGGGATTACACTGACAGTGAATCGAAAATCGGCGCCGCGTTTTTCGGCGGAAAAGGCGGCGAGGAAGGCTGCGTCGGGAAGGCCGGCACAGGTTCCGGAGGATGGCTGGAAGCGCAGGGTGTCTCCCGGAAGGATATCATCATTGCCACCAAGACACACTCCAAAAACCCGGAGGGTTTCAGGAAGGATCTTCAGCGCTCCCTCTCCGAGCTGAACACTCCTTACGTAGACATCTACCAGTTCCATCAGGCGCAGCAGTGCTACCGCCCCGGTGACGGCACCGGTATGTATGAGTGCATGCTGGAAGCGCGGGAGCAGGGACTCATCCGTCACATCGGCCTTACCTCCCACCGCCAGAACGTCGCCATGGAGGCCGCTGCCTCCGGGCTGTATGAGACGGTGCAGTACCCCTTCAGCTACCTTTCCGCAGAGCGGGACATGGAGCTGGTGCAGTGCTGCCGTGAAAACAATGTCGGCTTCATCGCCATGAAGGCGCTCTCCGGAGGACTTATCACCCGCTCCGCCGCCGCCATGGCTTTCATGACCCAGTTCGACCATGTGCTCCCCATCTGGGGCATCCAGCGTGAAAGAGAACTGGAGGAGTTTCTTTCCTACATGAAAGAGACCCCGGTGCTCACGGACGAGCTCCGGAGTCAGATCGAGGCGGACCGCCAGGATCTTTCCGGTGATTTCTGCCGCGCCTGCGGGTACTGCCTGCCATGTCCTGCAGGGATCGTCATCAACCAGTGCGCCCGCATGTCACTGCTGCTCCGCCGTATGCCTTACGAAGAGTGGCTCTCGGAAAAATGGCAGGGGGAGATGAAGAAGATCGAGGGATGTCTCAACTGCCGGCAGTGCGCCTCCCGCTGTCCCTACGGCCTGAACACGCCGGAGCTCCTGAAAAAGAACTACGAGGACTACAAACGAGTCCTCGCAGGAGAAGTCAAGGTTTCGGTTTGAATGCAATGAGCATAGTGCTCATTCGCAAAATCCCTGAAGGGATTTTGCTCATTTACGGACTCGCGTCCTATACAGAACAAAACGAGACCCCGGGAAAGACTGCGAGCAGTCTTCCCGGGGTCTCGTTTTGTTCTGTGCACTATGCTCGTTTACGCTCAGATCTTGTTATCGGAGCCGAGGACGTCGATGATCTTGTGCTTGACGATATCCTTGATGTTCGCGCGGCCGTCAGCGATGTACTGACGCGGATCGAAGTGCTCCGGATGCTGTGCGAAGTGCTGGCGGATGCCGGCGGTCATGCCAAGGCGCAGGTCGGAGTCGATGTTGATCTTGCAGACGGATCTGCGGGCAGCTTCACGAAGCTGGTCTTCCGGAACGCCGATCGCATCGACGAGAGCGCCGCCGTTCGCGTTGATGATCTTTACATACTCCTGCGGGACAGAGGAGGAGCCGTGAAGAACGATCGGGAAGCCCGGCAGTCTCTTGGAGACTTCCTCGAGGATGTCGAGGCGGAGCTTCGGGTTCGTGCCCGGCTTGAACTTGTATGCGCCGTGGCTCGTGCCGATAGCGATCGCAAGGGAATCGCAGCCCGTACGGGAAACGAACTCTTCGACCTCTTCCGGTCTGGTGTAGGAAGAATCCTCGGCCTTGACCTTGACATCATCCTCGATGCCGGCAAGGGTGCCGAGCTCAGCCTCAACGACGACGCCGTGCGCGTGAGCATACTCAACGACCTTCTTGGTCTCAGCGATGTTCTCCTCGAAGGTGTGGCTGGAATAGTCGATCATGACGGAGGTGAAGCCGCCGTCGACGCAGTCCTTGCAGGTCTCGAAGTTTGCGCCGTGGTCAAGGTGAAGGACGATCGGGATCTCCGGATACAGCTCGACAGCAGCCTCGACCATCTTTACAAGATAGATGGAGTTTGCGTACTTTCTTGCGCCTGCGGAAGCCTGAAGGATCAGCGGGGACCTGCACTCAGCAGCCGCCTCGGTGATACCCTGAACGATCTCCATGTTGTTGACATTGAAAGCACCGATCGCGTAGCCGCCATCGTAAGCCTTTTTAAACATCTCGGTAGAAGTTACTAATGCCATTTCCCAATACCTCCGTAAAAAAATTTGAAGTTTGCTAAAAACATGCTATTATTTTAATTCAATCGTATATTTATTGCAAGTATACGCATCGAAATGCACCTGAAGTTGGCGTGGAAAAACAACGGTTTCCCCTGTTTTCCACAGTCCGTTCCCGCCGGGTCTTCTGTCCCGGCCGTCGGAGGATGTACATGTTCACGGAAAAAGAAGCGCGCGCCCTGGCCGGATGGTATCTCGGGAACCGGCGGGACCTCCCCTGGCGGGACACCGGCGACCCGGAGGATGTCTGGATCTCCGAGATCATGCTCCAGCAGACGCGCGTCGAAGCGGTAAAGGGTTATTTTGCCCGCTTCCGCGCCGCGCTCCCGGATGCCCGCGCGATCGCTGTCTGCCCGGACGATGCCCTCATGAAGCTCTGGGAGGGTCTCGGATACTACAGCCGCGCGCGGAACCTGAAAAAATGCGCGGAGGTGCTGGTCTCCCGCTATGACGGCAGGCTGCCCGCGGAATATGGTGCCCTCCGCGCTCTGCCCGGGATCGGCGATTATACCGCAGGAGCCATCGCATCCATCGCCTTCGGCATCCCCGTGCCGGCCGTGGACGGAAACGTTCTCCGCGTCTGGGCCAGGATAAACGGGCTCGCGGACGATGTCAGCCTTGAGGCAACGAAGAAACGCTTCACCTCCGAAATCGCCTTGCTTCTCCGGTCACTGTTCCCCTCCGCGGACAGTCCCGCCGCGGACGATGCCGCCGCAGGGCGGGCGGTCCCCGGCCTTACGCCCTCCGTCTTTACGCAGTCCCTCATGGAGCTCGGCGCGGTCATATGCGTCCCGAACGGGATGCCCTCCTGCGCGTCCTGCCCGGTCCGCGAAAGCTGCAGGGCCTTTCAGGACGGGACTGTCGGCAGCATCCCCTTCCGCTCCCCGAAGAAAGCCCGGCGGATCGAGGAACGCACGATCCTTGTGATCCGCGACGGGAGCCGCTTTCTCTTCCGGAAGCGGCCCGGGAAGGGACTGCTCGCGGGGCTCTGGGAGTTTCCCGGCGTCCCCGGACATCTGGACGAAGAGGAAGCACTGAAGGCCGCTGCCGCGCTCGGCTTTGATCCGCTCCGCATCCGCGCGCTCCCCGACGGGAAACACATTTTTACTCACATCGAATGGAGGATGCGCGCCTACGAGATCCGAGTCGCCGGCTTCCGGGAGACAGACACAGATATCCCGGAAAAAAGCGGATCCTGCCGTCTCATCACGAAGGACGGCCTCCGTTCCTTCGCGGTGCCCTCCGCGTTCCGCACCTGGACAGACTGGTACGCGCTGAAGGAATGAGCCTCTCCTTCCCGACGGAAAACTCCGGGAGTGTCCTCGGAAAGCCCCGGGAGTGCCGCCGGAAGGCTCCCCGGAGTGCCCGCCCGGGCACCCGGGAAAGCAAAAACCCGAAAAAGTTTAAAATAACACTTGCCATTTCCGGGGGCTTCGGTTATAATCATTTGCGTTGGAGTTATAGCTCAACTGGGAGAGCATCCGCTTGACGTGCGGAAGGTCACAGGTTCGAACCCTGTTAGCTCCACGATTTAAAAAACGTCATGAAAAAGTCCGGCAGATGCCGGACTTTTTCATTTGTCTCTTTCTCCTTTTCCGTTCTCACAGCACATTGTTGCAGAAAACAGTCCCGTCCGCCATCGGCCGCGGGTAGCCTACGCTCTTTCCCGTCAGGTCCGTGATCTCGATAACATAGACGCTCAGCACCTTTTCCAGAATGACAGGATTGATCTCGTTCCCGGTATAATGCGGGAGATATGAAAGGTACTTCAGCTTTTCCTGCGGGTCTTCTATAAACCTGACCCTGCCCCTGCCGGTCACGCTCCTGAACTTCAGCTTGATCCGGTCCGGCTTGTTCGGCCGCGGCACGATCTCCGTGTCGACGACCGCGTTAAAGCAGACCCTCGGATCGTTCCGGAGGCATTCCGGGCGGAAGCCTTCGACGGCCCCGTGGACCACAAGGAATCCGTCTCCCACACCGAAGCTGACCGGGACCACATACGGCTCCCCCTCCGGGGTGACCATGGCAAGCTCTATATAGAGTGCCTTCTTCAGCACTTCATACATCCATTCCTTCGAGGTTACCTCTTTATCCTTTCTTCTCATTATGTGACTCCTCTGACTCTGACGCATTCGTGTTTCTGTCTGCCCGGGATCCCCAACGCTCCCGCTTTCCTGAAATCCCGGTCTGCCCGGAGATCCCCGGCACTCCGGTTTTCCCGGGATTCCAACGCTCCCGTTTACCTGAAATCCTCGATTCGCGAGGTGCCCGCGTACGCTCCGGGGAATTCCGCCCCGAAGTTCGCGCAGACCGCGGCGCCGATCACCCCTGCCGCAGCGGCGCCCGGAAGACGCCCGCCTGTTCCGTTCATGATATTCGGTGACCAGCCGATCAGCGGCAGCGCACCGCCGCCGGTCCCGCTGCCGGCCCCGCTTCCGCGGACTGCCGTGAAGAGCAGGAGGTCGCTGCTTGTGAGGACGTCGTAAAACCTTCCAAGCCTCCGGTCGAACCGCTCCAGTATCTCCGCCGCCGTGGAAGCACTGCCGGCCGCGTCCGGATCCGCAGGCCCCGCATTTCCGGAGCTCACGCTCCCGAATCCCGCGTCCACAAGGCACAGCCCCGTAAAGGCGCGACCCGACGCTGCGACGGCTTCGTCCATGGCCTCTTCCCAGGTGTCCGTCTTCACGCACGCTGCGATCCCGCGGTCTCTGAAAAGATCTGCCGCCCTGCCGATACAGATCACATCGTCCCCGTGCGCCTTCAGCGCCTCCGGCGCCGTCCGCCTGCCGGGGCCTTCTGCATTACCCGCGGGGCCTGCCCCCATCATCTCAAGGAGCCCGCTTTCCGCATCCGTCCCGCCCGCGTCTCCGCGAAGCGCGATGTACCGCCCGGAAGGGCACTTGCAGGGCTCCACGGTCCGGAAATGCATGAAGTTCGCAAGCCCGAGACGGCGGAGGTTCGGGATGCGAAGGACTTCCGCCGGCCTTTCCCGGCCGCCTGCCCGCTCCGCGTCCGCCGCGGAAAAGATCTCCGCAGGGCCCGCGCAGATGAGGAAGATCCTCCTGTAAGGAAATCCCATGTCTGCACCCCCTCAGCCCTTTTCCATTTCCTTTATGATCTTCACGATCCGGCTGGTCCCGAGCCGGTCGGCGCCGAGCCGGAGAAACTCCTCCGCGTCGTCAAGCGAGGAGATGCCGCCTGCCGCCTTGATCTTCACGCCGGGGCCCACGTGCTCCGCGAACAGCGCCACGTCATGCGGTGTTGCGCCGCCCCCCGCGAAGCCTGTCGAGGTCTTGATATAATCGGCGCCCGCCTCGGTCACGATCCTGCACATCAGGACCTTTTCCTCGTCCGTCAGGAGGCAGGTCTCGATGATCACCTTCAGCACCTTGCCGGGGCACGCGGCGCGCACCGCCTTCACCTCCCCGAGGACCGCCTCCGTCTCACCTGCCTTCAGCCGGCCGATGTTGATGACCATGTCGATCTCGTCCGCGCCGTTCCTCACGGCATCCTCCGTCTCGAAGACCTTCGCCGCCGTCGTGTGGGTCCCGTTCGGGAACCCGATCACGGTACAGATCTTCAGCCTGTCCCCCGCGTACTCCTTCGCCTGCTTCACGTAGCAGGGGCTGATGCAGGCGGATGCCGTGCCGTATTTCACGGCATCGTCAAGGACTGCCCTCACGTCGTCCCAGGAGGCCTCCTGCTTTAACAGCGTATGATCACAGTGCGCAAGGATGCGCTTCTCTCTTTCGTCCATTTCTTCCTGTCTTCCTACCTCTCTGTATTTTCCGCCCCGAAGCTGTAAGGTAAAAGCTCCGACAGCGTCAGCGCGCGGAGCTTTCCGGCAGAATTGCCCATGATGACGCGGAACGAGTCCCTTTCGCAGAACTCCTCCATGACCTGCCGGCAGACCCCGCAGGGCGGGCAGAAGTCCAGGAACTCCGCTCCTTCCCGTCCTCCGGCGACCGCGATGGCTTCAAACTCCGTCACGCCCTCGCTTACCGCCTTGAAGAAGGCGGTCCGCTCCGCGCAGTTCGACGGCCCGTACGCCGCGTTCTCGATATTGCAGCCCGTGAACACGCGGCCGTCCTTCGCGAGAAGGGCCGCCCCGACACGGTAACGTGAATACGGGGAATAGGAAAACTCCCGCGCCTTCACGGCGCGTTCGTAAAGCTCCCTGTCATCCATTTTCCCTGTCCCTCCTGATCAGGCGGCGGACCGCTTCGACCGCTGCGGTGATGGCCTGCTCCGTATCGTGCACCTGGGCGTTCGGAAGGCCCTTCTTCGCCCGCTCCTGGTTCGCGACGACCAGGAAGCAGGCACCGGTGCGGACGCGGAGGAAGCTTCCCTCGATGAAAAGCGCGGCCCCCTCCATCTCCGACGCGAGGCAGCCCATGCGGAGCCAGGCGTTCCACTTGTTTTCAAGCTCATAGCTTACCGGCATGATCTCCGGCTCGTGCTGCCCGAAGAAGGAATCCTTTGACTGGACCACGCCCGTATGGAAGCGGAAGCCGAGCTCCCTGCAGGACTCCGCCAGCGCGTTCGTGACGCCGAGATCCGGGACCGCCGGATATTCGATCGGGGCAAATTCGCGGCTGGTGCCCTCCATCCGGACCGCTCCGGTCGCGATCACGATATCACCGCCGAGGACCTCGTCCTGCATGCCTCCGCAGGTGCCGACGCGGATGAATGTATCCGCGCCGCATTTTACGAGCTCATTCAGCGCGATCGCCGCGGACGGGCCTCCTATGCCGGTCGAGGTCACGCTGACCTTCTCCCCGTCGAGCGTCCCCGTCCAGGTGACGAACTCGCGGACATCCGCGACGAAGCGCGGCCCGTCAAAATGCGCGGCGATCTTCTCACAGCGCTTCGGATCCCCCGGAAGGATGACGTATCTTCCCACGTCCCCCGGGCCCACGCCGGTATGATACTGTTTTCCTGAGCCTTCCGCATAATCGATCATGATACGCCTCCTTTTCTGTTGTTTTCCGGTATGTTTATTCTATCATAGTTCAGGGCGGGATGAGCGGGCTTCCTGCCCTCCGGGAAAGAAAAAGGCGGCCCCCCTTCCGGGAAACCGCCCTTTCACATTGTTCTTTAAACTGTCTGCCGTAACCAGACCCTCATGTCAGCCGCTGCCGGCTCCTTACGCCTGCCTCAGCAGAACCTTACGCCTGCATCAGCGGACCCAGACACCGTCCGCGTTGACATAGTAGCCGTTAATGTAGGAGCTCGTTACCATGCGGCCAAGCGAAGAATCATTCGCCTCGCTCAGGTAGTACCAGAGGCCGGACCTCGGATCCTGGAGCCAGCCGGTGACCATGTAGCCGCTCGCGTTGAAGAAGTACCAGCCGCCGTTGATCTGCTGCCAGTTGTTCCTCGTGTAGGAGCCGTCCGGGTTGCAGTACCACCAGCCGTTGCCGTCCCTCAGCCATGCGCCGCTGGAGGAGCCGCCGGAATATCCGCCCGAGGAACCGCCGTTTCCTCTGAAGGTCCCCTTGTTCTCATCGTCGACCTCAAGCTCCTCGGACTCCTCCCACTCGCCGGAGTAGTTGCCCGCGTAGGCCTTGACCCTGACGGTGTAGTAGCCGGTGCCGTAGCTGTTCAGGTCGCCGGAGAAATCATAGGAAGTCCCCGTCGTCGTGACGGTCTTCTTCGTGGAAGAGCCGCGGAGAAGCTTGACCGAATACTTGTCGGCATCCTCCGCCTCCTCCCAGGAGACCACGCCCGTATCGACGTCCCAGGAAACGCTCGGGACCTCCAGGCCGGAGTTATCGTCTCCGCCGATCTTCGGGAGACGCAGCGCCACGGTCACGGAGGAGTTGCTTCCGCGCTTGGAGCTCTTGTACTCCGCATCGTCGCCGCTCAGCGAAAAGCCGGCAGCACTCTTAAAGCGTCCTGCATCGCTGGAATCAAAGTAATAGCCGTCGCTTGTGTCCGCCTTCACCTTCAGGGTGATGGTGGGACGCTTTCCGTAGGTCGTGTTCGCGATGTTGGAGATCGAGACGGAGGAAACGCCGTCCGTATCGCAGCTGACCTCGATATCTTCCTTCGTCATACCGGTGTGGAGATCATAGTTCAGCTCAAGCTCGACTTTTTTGATGGGGTCGGTGTAGTTGGCCGCGAACGCAGCGGTCGTCATGCCGAACGCAAGTGCCGCGGAAAGAATCGTCACGGCGATAAAGTGCAGCTTCTTCATATAAAAACTCCTTTCCTGTCCGGGCCTTCCTTTGCCCGATTAACCCTTTTTACGTTTTTATCATAGCCCATAATTCTGAAAACTGAACAGAAAATTTGCTTACAAAATCCTTACTGTCTGCCGGCGGCCTTCCCGGCAGCGGCGAAAAGGAAAAAAGCCAGGATATCCGCCGCGACGATCGTGGAGCCGACCGGGGTCCCCGCAAGGATCGAGACAAGGAGTCCCGCGACAGAACAGACCACGGAAAGGACCGCGGAGCAGACCGTCACGGAAAGGAAGCTCTTGAACACGCGCATGGCGGACAGCGCGGGGAAGATGACCAGCGCGGAGATAAGCAGCGACCCGACCAGGTTCATGGCAAGGACGATGATCACCGCGATGATCACCGCGATCATCAGGTTATAGCGGTTCACCGGTGTCCCGACCGCCATCGCGAAGCTCTCGTCGAAGGTCACCGCGAAGATCTTGTTGTAGAAGACCACAAAGACCAGTACGACCACGACTGAGAGGGCGACACAGAGGCGGACCTCAAAAAGAGAGAGCGTCAGGATCGAGGTGGATCCGAACAGGGTGCTGCACACGTCCCCCGAGATGTTCGCGGACGTGGAGAAGATGTTCATGAGCAGGTAGCCGATCGCGAGGGCTCCCACGGACACCATGGCGATGACCGCGTCCCCCTTGATCTTCGCGTTCTGGCCGACCCTCAGGAGAAGCACCGCCGCCACGACCGTGAACGGCAGGACCAGCACCATGCTGTCCGTAAGGTTCAGCACCGAAGCGATCGCCATGGCCCCGAACGCCACGTGCGACAGCCCGTCCCCAATGAACGAAAAGCGCTTCAGCACCAGCGTGACGCCGAGCAGCGACGAGCAGAGCGCGATCAGGACGCCGACGATCAGCGCGTACCGCACGAACGGATAGGAAAAATACAGGGCAAGCTTTGCAGTCATGGCCTCTTCTCACCGCCTTCCCCGGTCCCGTCAGCCGGTCCCGTCTCCTCTGCCTCCGCGCCGGCCAGGTCACCCGCCTCGGGGATCCCGGCCTCCCGGTCTGCAAGGTCTCCCGCCTCCGGGATCCCGGCCTCCCGGTCTGCATCGTCCTCCGCTTCCAGGTTCAGGTACCGCTTTCCGGCCTTGCTCTGCCGGTACAGCTCTACCGGGCCGAAGAACATATCCCGGCCGATGTGGAGGATATGGCTCGCGTATTTTGCCGCGGCGTGCACGTCGTGGGAGATCATGATGACCGAGATCCCCTCCCGGTTCAGCTTCCGGATCAGCTGGTACATCTCCGCGGTGACCTTCGGGTCCAGGCCCGTGACCGGTTCGTCAAGAAGCAGGAGGCGCCTTGTCGCGCAGAGAGCGCGCGCCAGAAGCACCCGCTGCTGCTGCCCGCCGGAAAGCTCCCGGTAGCACCGGTCCGCGAAGGACGATATCCCGAGCCGCTCCATGCTCTCCTCCGCAAGCTGCTTTTCCTCCCGGTTATAGAAGGGACGGAGACCGCACCGCGCCTGGCAGCCGGAGAGGACGATCTCCCGCACAGAGGCCGGGAAGTCCCTCTGCACCAGCGTCTGCTGCGGCAGGTACCCGATCTCGTTCGGCCGGAGCCCGTCGCCGTACTCGACGGTCCCGCTCATAGGCGCCTGCAGGTGCAGGATAGTCCGCATGAGCGTTGATTTCCCGGAGCCGTTCGACCCGACGATACAGAGATAATCTCCTTTATTCACCTGAAAGCTCAGGTCCTTCACAAGGACCTCCCCGTCATATCCGAGGACCAGGTCCCTGCATGTCAGTTCCGCCATAAAAGTTCAGTCCTTCCCTTCCCTGCGGCAGTCCCCGCAGATCCCGTAGAACACGGTGCGCATGGGATCGATCCGGAAGCCGTGATGCTCCGAGAGGTGCTCCTCAAGCTCCGTGATCTCACTGCACTCAAGATGGATGAGCCGCCCGCACTTTTCGCATTTGCAGTGGTAGCAGCGCGGATGGTGGCAGTTCTCTTCCGGCGCGATATACTCAAAGCAGGCACCCGAGTTCTCGTCGATGAAGTACTTGTTGACGAGTCCCTCCTCGACCATGCGGTCGAGCTGGCGGTACACCGTCGCCGTCCCGATCGACGTCCCGCGCCCGCTGAAATAGCGGACGATGTCGGCAGCGGTGAAGTGCCTTCCTGGAATGCTCTTAAGGTACGAGACCAGCTCTTCCCTCTGTTTTGTCCTGTACTGTGCCTTGATCGCCATGGTCGCCTCCGCGGCAGATGCCGCCGTTAAAGAAAAGCTTACGCCTGCGTAAGCTTTTCTGCCACAATAATGAAAACCGTTTTCATATTGTATCCCATTCCGGGAAAAAGTCAATATGAAAACGGTTTTCATTTTTTGATTCGGTTTCAGATACCGCCCTTCGCGTTTCCGGCACTGCCGGTCCCGGGTCAGTAGGCGATGGAGTCCATCTCCGGAAGGATCCGGGCAAGCTGCTCCCTGCAGTGCGCGATCAGGGCGGTGTTTTCCGGAGTGCGCTTTATGGTCCGCCGCAGGAGCCGGGCATACGCAACGACGCGGCACTGGAGCTCCTTCTTCATAAGGAAGTCCGCATCGTCCGTACCGAAATACAGCCGGAGGGTCTCGCTCCAGATCCTGTCCGCCTGGGCGATGGAAACGCCGATGAAGCTCTCGACCGCGGAACGGTCAAGCGAGCCGAAGCCCACGAACGCGAGCCAGATCGACGAAAACTCAAATACGGGATTGCCGACCGCAAGCGTGTCCATATCGATCAGCAGGACTTCCCCGTCCTGCATCATCAGGTTTTTCGTATGGTAGTCGCCGTGGAGCATATGCCTGGACGGGGGCACCGCCTCGACAAGGGACAGAAGCTTCTCATACTGGTCCCGCGGGAGATGCGGCTCGAGCCACTTCACCCATCCGATCGCGGTCAGACGCTGGTCCGGAAGCTCCTGGTCGTCCGTCTCCGCTGCGTGGATCTTCTTAAGGAGGTCCACATAGAGAGAAATGTAGTGGTCGAGATTCTCCGGGTCACTGCTGATCAGCGTCGAGAACGAGGTCGCGTTCAGGAGCTCAAATACGGAACCGTAGGAATTCCCGACACGTACCACGTCGTACGGGATCGCCGTCGGGATCCCGAGGATCAGGGCCCTGCGCGCCACCTCCCGCTCATGCTTGATATCCGCGAGGCTGTCCGGGTTCCGGTAGACCTTGACGATCGTTTCCGGGTCGATCCGGTATACTTTTCCATTCGAACCGCTGCCGATCACCTCGCAGCCCTCGACCGAGATCCTGCGGTACGCCTTTGAGACCGGAAGCATCTCCGTAAAGCCTGTGATCTCGAATATTTCGTAGAGCTCCGGTCCCGCATTTATGACAGCAGCTTCCCGGTCCGCTTTCCTTAACCGGAGGATCATACGGAGCCCCGCGCTTGAAATATAATCGAGGTCTTCACAGTCAATGACGGTCGTACATCCCGGATAAGCCGCCCGCAGCTCGTTCAGCTCGGCTTCCGCCTGCGACGCGTTCGTGGAATCGATCCTTCCGTGAAACGCCGCTGTAAGCCTTCCGTTTTCCATGGTTCCTGTTACGATTGCCATAAGTACTCTCCTTCGTCCGGGAGCATTTTCCCGTTATTCGATCGGCAGGATATCGTTAAAACCGGTCATCTCGAAGATCTTCATCACGATCTCGTTCAGATTCACGATCCTCATGCTGCCCTTTCGCGCCATGATCTTCTGAGTCCCAAGAAGGACTCTGAGACCTGCCGAAGAGATATATTCTATTTTTTCAAAATCAAAAGTCAGGTCCGTGACCCCGTTAAGGCTGCCCTCTACCACTTTTTCGAGCTCCGGCGCGGTACGCGAGTCCAGCCGTCCCTCGGGGGCAATGCACAAAGTCCCGCCGTCCTGTTTCAATATGACATTCATTCCTGCATCTCCTTATATGCCTCTGGCTGCCATGGATAATTATAACACAGGAATCATGTCTATGCATAAGGCGGCGCCATCTTTTCCGGTCAGATATAGAACACCTGGCGGTTCTCGTGGCCGTTCGGCAGGAACAGGCGCCGGTCCGTCGTCATCGCGACACGCTCCGCGACATACTCCCTCATGGAAGCGAGCATTTCATCCTCGCCCCCGATATCCCTTGCCTCCGCGTTGTCCCGGATGACCAGCTTCAGCGCGTCCTCCGGTTTTTCTCCCGGGAAAAGGGTGAATTCGATCTGGAAATCCCGGCTGTGCCAGGATTCCCTGCCGCGCTCATATTCTACGACCGCCATGCCGATCTCCTCCATGAGGAGCTCCGCCTTCGTGCGCTTCAGCGCCGGGATCCCGGCTTCCCTGAGCCTCCGGTCCGCCTCGTCCAGGCAGTCCAGGACGCCGGTCTCCGTCCCGCTGCAGTCAAGGGAGATCTGTCTGGCCATGTTTCTTTTGTCAAGAAGGAAAAGGCCGTCCCTGGCGTGGCCGAAGGACTTGTCCAGGTACCGTGCGAACAGGAGGAAAAGGACCAGTGCGGTCGTATAGGCGGCCCCTGTCCCGATCCAGATCCCGTCGTTTCCCATCCGGAAGGAGAAGCCCCGGAGGAACAGATACGGCAGCACCAGAAGGGTGACCAGCTGGATCGCTACGCCGTAGCCCGCCTCGACCATGAAAACATAATAAGTGCTGATGACCATCAGGAAGCTCAGCACCGGCATGAACACCGCGATCACGCGGAGCGCCCGCGCGGAAGCCGCTGCGATCTCCGGGTCCGTCACGCCGAAAACCAGCGGCAGCACCTCCGCGAAGCATTCCGTAACGATCAGCGCGGATCCTGACAGGAGAAATATCGTTTCAAGGCACTGCCCCATGATCTTCCGGACGTTCAGGTGGTTTCCCTCCGCATAATACTGGCAGATCATAGGCTGCAGCGCGTCTGAGATCCCCAGCGAAAAGGAGATGACCAGAGTAAGAACGCTCATGACGCAGGACAGTACGACGATATGGTCATCACCGAACTCTGCCGCGATAAACCGCGTGGTGAGGAGAGGAAACAGCGCAAGGCAGAACATCCCCACGGAAGTATAGCTCCCCCGGAGCATCGTCCCCGCCGCCGACCTTAATTCCAGCCCCTTTGAGAATTTCAGGAGGCACTTTTCATTCCGGAGGAAGGATGAGTTGCACCAGACCTCGAGCACTGTGGCCGCCAGCGTCGAGAGCACGATGCCGTAGGTCCCGAAGCGGTATCCCAGGATCACGCTCAGGACCAGGCTGACGACGAAGGGGCTGTAGGAGACCGACTCCATCCCCTCCTCCACGGAAAAGTAAAAGAAGTAGCTGCTCAGGAGAACTGGGAGCGGGAGAAGCAGCAGCCCTTTGTAGTACGCGTCCGCATGGGTCCGGACCGCGCTGCCTGTCCCAAGCCAGCCCGAAAGGAACGGCTCACGAAGCACGACAAGGAGGGCTGTCATAAACAGCCCTCCTGCAATACACATGACAAGTCCCTGGCTGTAGAGCCGGTTCACCTCCTGCCGGTCTCCCCGCCCCTGCGCGTAGGAAGCCAGCATCGTGGTCCCGGTCCCGATCACGTTTCCCAGGAACGAAAGGAGCGTAGCGACCGGAAGCATGACGGAGATGCCTGCCACAGCCTCCGCGCCGATCAGCTGTCCGGCAACAGCCTGTTTTGCCAGGCCCAGGATGTTTACCTGCATCAGCCCGGCAAAGCTGACTCTCGTTACCGCGAAGAACCTGGATGTCAGAACAGTTTTTTTCATTACTTCCCTTTACCGCAGCCCTTCTTACTTTTTCTTTCCTTTCGATTTTTCTTCTTCGTTCTTCTCCTGCTCTTTCTGCTTCAGAAGGAGTTCCTCTTCAAAGTTCTTCAGTTTGATCTGCGTTTTCCTCTTCTTTTCGTTGAGCAGATAATCCGAGTTCTTCTGCTTTGCGGCTCCTGTGACGCAGAGGGCAAGGCGGTCCAGCGTCAGCTTCTCGTTCCTGCCCGCAAGCTTCAGCCCGCCGGAGAGATCCGGATTCAGCGTCTGGCTCCGCGCCGCATTCTGCCTCGCGGCTTCCGGCGCAAGCAGGTACTGCATCGAGAGCGAGATATTGAAACGGCGGTTGTCGTTGGAATACCTCTTTCCCACATGCTTCGGCACGTACGCGTCAAGGGCTTCCTTTACATCCTTCAGCCGCTGCGCCATGGCATCTGCCTGCTCAGCATTATTCTGGTCAAGGAAATGCCTGTTCGCGTTCTTGAGCTCGCCGAGCTTCTCCATCAGGGTCTTGTACGCGCCGGACCTCCAGTGGAACGTATTGTCCTCACGCTCCATCATGTCATACAGCGACACCAGGCTGTCAACGTTCTCCTGTGTCGCAAGCTTACGGAAATCATCCGTCGTTTTCGGATCGGTCCGCTTGTCCTTATACTTCGGGACATAGGTTTTAAGAAGCTCGCCCTCGTTGTGTACGATGTTTTCATACTTGAGGTGGACGCTGTCCGTCATATCGTACTTGCCCTGTGCCTTCCGGCCCAGAGTCTTCGCAAGGTCGGGATCCAGCAGCATGAGGCAGTAAAGACCGCAGTTATACTGCTGGTTTTCAAGACTGTTGCCCTTCTTCGAGACTCCGCGGCCGTTGAAATACTGGGCGGCGGCGTTGCGCAGCTCAAGCGCTGCCTCGGAGATCCTCTGCTTTCTCTGTTTGCCCTCAGGATCATTGACGTCGGCGTTCTTATTTCTCACAAAGCCTGCAAACTGCTGAAGCTTCTCATAGAACGCAAGGTACGCTCCCTTGTTCTCCTTCGGCGCCTTGTTCAGTTCCTTCATGTGATCCGCGGCGGCGAGCAGACGGTCCGTATATTCCGGCCGGAGCGCCCGGTCGGCGGCTTTGAGCGTCGCAGTGTTCTTTTCTCTGGTGAAGACCTGGCCGATCCCGAGAAGGGTCCTCTTCGCAAGTTCAAACTCCGGATCATATTTCTGGCCTTTTTTCTTCTCCGGAATCGATTGATTGCTCTCGGAATGGAGCCCTTCCGTAAGTCCGAGGGTGACCTTCCTTATAAGCTCATCCTCCTTGAGGCTGCCCTTCTTATTACTATATTTAATGTTCTGCTGTTCGAGGTGGCTCAGGCGGTGGTAAACGCGGGACAGCTTTACCATATCGTTGGCGTACTGCGCGGCGCTGCGGTCCGGATTCTTGATGATGTTTCCGGCTGTTTCCTCGACCTGGAGAAGCCAGTTCTTTACCGGCAGGAGATTGGAGCCTTTTTCAAAACGCTTCTCCTTCTCCATGGAAAGCCTGAGCTTTTCACAGTTCTCCTTGAGGACCGGCAGGAACATCTCAATTTCTCCTCCCTCGCCGGTCTCCCCAAGCTTCAATTTCGGGGTCTCTTCCTTATACGTGACATATGCAGGAGGGGCCTTTTTAATTTCAGGCTTCTCTTCAGGCTTGTCTCCGTTTTTCTCTTTGTTGATCAGATCATCAAGCCCGACCTCGTCCTTCTTCTGCTGTCCTTCCTTATTGGCCTCGGGACGGATCACCGGCGGGAGGTCCGGGACCTGCACCGGCGGGATATTCTGCCCGCCTGCCGGCGGGACGTTCACGTTCACCGGCGGAACGACCGGATTTCCGTTATTCACCGGCGGGACGACCGGATTTCTGTTATTCACCGGCCGGAAGCCTCTCTTCACCTCGTCCTCAAGGAATTTCTCTGCTTCTTCTTCTTCCTTAATTCCATCTTCCGGCACTCCGTGCTTTTTACGGAGCTCCTCGTAATTATAATCATAGAGAAGCTGCTTGTCCTCCAGCTGGGACGGCGTCAGTTTGTTCTTATTCTTCTCCAGGTAGTAGTAAAGCTTTTCTTCATAACATGATACACCCCTTCCAAAAACACGTCTTCCGGTCTCGTCACGTTCATAGGTATCGATTATGGGATTCCCCTCATCGTCAAGGACCTCAATGTCCTTGCCCTTTTTCTTCCTGAGGGTGATCTCCTCGCCGTCTTCCATGATCTTCCAGATCCTGACTTCCTCGTTTTCAGCCAGCTCCTCCGGCTTCTTCTCCGGCTTCTTCTCCGCCTTCTTCGGTTTTTCGACGAAACTCCCCACGTTTCGGATGTACATCCCGACATAATCCTTA